>R27__coassemble_203_pt1 | contig 47537 bp, 36 predicted proteins | sample R27__metabat2_low_PE_027 | metagenome-assembled genome bin R27
AACACTCAAAGCAACTTTCTATTTGGGAGTAATCTTATCCCGAACTGGGGTATTTGGATGGCGTTATCATGGATATCCGCTCAATTACAGGGTCAGGATACTATGGCAATGCCCTAATGGCAAAAAACAAGCAACTTGGTAATGTAAAACGCAAGACTGGATTTGAAGGCGATAGCGTCTGCCTTTATTTTCATGATGCTGTACTCTTCTCGCAAGAGAAGATGATTAACGACATCGAATGGTACAAACAGAATGTTATTGAAATGGGTACGACACAACGCATCAAACATATTTATTGCGTAGTGAATGGAGCCAATGACATCATCAAATTTGATATATAAAAAAACCGCCCGAAGGCGGCTGGTCAGTATGAAGGCGGGGAGCAGAACTCCTCGCCGCCAGCTAAACCTCACGATAGAGCCTGACTGACCGCTGCAAAGGTAACACCATTTTTTCAATTAGCAACCATCATGGACAAAAAAAATAAAAAACGCTACTGCATTGACGAGAAAATCAACCGGCAAGTACGCCGCGCCAGGATGAGGACTAAGACAGGCATCATCCTTTTCCTATCTGCCACCTTGGTTGCCGCAGTCTGTTTTCTCGTGTTTATCATCAGCGGCATTTTCCACATCACACAATAAAGACTGACAGCCATGGCATCACAAGATTACGACGAATTTGTTGAGAAGTTCAAACCGAAAAAGACCACCGACGATTGCTATACCCCCAAAGCGGTCTATGATGTCGTGCTCGAGTACGTCAATGGCATCACTCCGCTTGATGGGCGACACATCGTCCGCCCATTCTGGCCAGGAGCCGACTTCACTGAGTGCGATTATCCAGACGGCTGCATTGTCATTGATAACCCTCCGTTCTCAATATACAGCAAGATCGTGCGCTGGTTCCTTGAGCATAGTATAGACTTCTTTATCTTCGCGCGGCAACGGTTCGGGCTGCCGCACGGGGTGATGGGGGATGAGGGGCGCACCAGGTGGTTACATGGTCAGGACGATGTTGTGCTCGTCGGCGAGGCGGCGCATGTTGAGGATGGCGTAGCGCATGCGGCCCAGGGCGGTGTTGATGCTCACGTTGGTGGCATCGGCAATCTCCTTGAAGCTCATGTTCTTGTAGTAACGCATCACGAGCACCTCGCGCTGGTTGCCGGGCAGGGCGCGGATGAGGCGGCGCACATCGTTGTGAATCTGAAAAGTGACCAAGTCGTCCTCGATGTTGCGCTCGGACAGTTCCTTGCGGTTCAAGACATTGCTGTCCTCGTTGTCGGTGGACTGCAGGTTCTCGGCCTTGGTCTGGCGAAAGTAGTCGATCACGAGGTTGTGTGCAATGCGTGTAATCCATGCCGGGAAGTGGCCGTTCTCGGTATAACGGCCCTGCTTGATGGTCATGATGGCCTTGACAAAAGTGTCCTGAAAGATATCGTCGGCAAGTTCATCGTTCTTTACCGAATGATATATATATGTGTAAATTCGGTCTTTGTGACGCTCAAGAAGCGTATCAAAGGCCTCATTCTTGCCATCGACATACAGCGATATCAGTTGTTCATCGCTCTTGTCCTTGTAGTTGTTCATTACCTTTTATGTATTGGTCAATAAGAGTAATGTTTGTCGATAGGCGTTATGTGTTTAGTTGATGAAAATCATTAAATGTGAATAAAATCAGTTGGAAATCTTGCGGAATTCCGGGTGCAAATATAGGCAAAATTGTAACGACAGCAATTTTTTTTCAAAAAAAAACGCTATTTGGACAATTTTTTTCGCCTTTTTGCGTAGCGGATGCCCGTTTGAGGTCACCTGCGGCGCCCCAAACCGCGGCGCACCGACATGAACCAGCGGAAGGCCTTGAAGCCCAGCAGCACATAGTCGGCAGTCTTGAGGCGTCCGATAGTCGATGGCGAGAACATCAGGGCACGCCAGCCGTTATTGGCGACATTGCTCCTCACGCCCTCAACATTGTACTGCAAACTCGCGCGCCCCACCTCACGGCGGATGAGCGCCTTGGCCCTGGCGCGGCGCAGGTCGTCGAGCGTCATGCCGCGCCACTCCCTGGAGTCGTCACCCGTCACCAGGGGCTTATCGGTTCTATGGGTCGTGCTGTCAGTCATTGTCATCGGGTTTTAGGAACAACTTGCTCACAAAGCGCGCCACGGGGTTGACGATGAGCTGCTTCTTGAAGGCAAACACCAGCAGCAACAGCAGCGCCAGCACGCCGGCCGCTATCAGATGGGCGCCCCAGGCACAACCGAGCGCCGACGCCAGCACGCTGATGAGCGCCGAGAACAGGTAATGCAAGATAAAGGTGGCAATGATGATGACAACCGCCACAAAGGCGATAGCAGACAACAGCACCGCCAGCTTCTCGACCGCCGTGAGCTTGGTGTAGTCCCACTCCAGCGAGAAAAACTTGCGTGCCTCGGCAAAAAGTTTTTTATAGTCGATTTCGTTCATCTCTATCTATAGACGCCCCGCATGATGCGACGCCCCGGCGTTGGGAGGCGCCGCCTGCAGCAGGGGTGTTATGATGTCAGTCCTCGATCTGGGCGCTGATTTGCCTCACCAGCTGCTCCACCTCGTCATCGCTGAAGTCGATGCCGTTCTTCTTGAGCAGCTCCTTGATGCGCGCGCGCAGGTCAGAACCTTTCTCGGGCGCGAACAGGATAGCGGCAGCACATCCCACCACCGCACCGCCAAGAAATGCGTACAATAAACTCAGTCCTTTCATTTTATCTTCGTATTAATTGATTAGTCAGTCCTTGAGATCATCAATCTCGTCGGCGATGTCGTCCACCAGATTGTCGAGTTTTGAGCCTTTGAACTTCACACCGTGCTCACGCAGCACATCAGCAATGCGCTGACGGGTTGCATCGCCCTTGTCGGGAGCAAACAAAAGACCCACCGCGGCACCTGCGATGGCACCGCCAACTACTGCCATAATAATATTAACAGGTTTCATATCTATCTATGCTTTAAACAGTTAATGATGTTTTACGCTAACATATTTTATCCAAGCCACGTTGTACAAGAGGGCGTGGCTGCAGGATTTGGGCAATAAAATTACTCATTATTTTCGACATGGGCAAATTTTTGATGAAATAATCGCCATTTTTCAATAAATTTTGGCAATGCAGACGAATGGAAAACGAGAATGGCCATTGCGGCAAAAGCGGAAAAACAAACATCGGTTTACTTGCCTATGTGCGCCAAAATTCGTACCTTTGCCGCCCAAATCGAAGGGCAAGCACATGGCAAGCAATCAAGGCGACATCATCATCAAGGGGGCGCGCGTCAACAACCTCAAGAACGTCGACGCCACCATCCCGCGCGGTAAATTTGTGGTAATCACAGGTTTGTCGGGCTCGGGCAAGTCGTCGCTCGCCTTCGACACCCTGTATGCCGAGGGCCAGCGCCGCTATGTTGAGAGCCTGTCGTCCTATGCCCGCCAATTCATGGGCCGCATGACCAAGCCCGACTGCGACTTCATTCGCGGCCTGCCGCCCGCCATCGCCGTCGAGCAGCGCACCGTCACGCGCAACTCGCGCAGCACGGTGGGCACCAGCACCGAGGTGTATGACTACCTGCGGCTGCTGTTTGCACGCGTCGGCAAGACCTTCTCGCCCGTGTCGGGCAATCTGGTCAAGAAGCACACCAGTAACGATGTCATTGACACCATCAACGGCTACCCCGACGGCACGCGACTGGCGCTGCTCACCGAAGTCATCGTGCCCAAAGACCGCGACCTGCGCACCCAGCTCGACGTGCTGGCCAAGGGCGGATACTCGCGCCTGGTGACCAGGGACAACACATTTGTTGACATCGCAGACGTCGCCGCCATGCAAGGGCACCTCAAGGCATCTGACTACCGGCTGCTCATCGACCGCCTGGCGGTGACCCACAGCCGCGACGACGAGATGCGCCTGCTCGACTCGCTGCAGACCGCATTCTATGAAGGCAAGGACGAGTGCATCATGGTCGTGTGGAACGAAGACGGCACCACCGCCGAGCACCGCTTCTCCAAGCGGTTTGAACTCGACGGCATCACATTCGAAGAGCCCAGCGACCTAATGTTCAACTTCAACAACCCGCTTGGGGCATGCCCCAAGTGCGAGGGCTTTGGCAGCGTCATCGGCATCGACGAGAACCTGGTAGTGCCCGACCGCGGCCGCTCGGTGTATGACGACGCCGTCATCTGCTGGCGCGGCCAGGTCATGAGCGAATGGAAAAATGAATTCATCCGCCTGGCATCGCAATACGGTTTCCCCATCCACAAGCCCTACAACCAGCTAACCCAGGAGCAGCGCGACCTGCTGTGGCACGGCAGCGGCGACGGCGCGTGGAGCGGCATCGACGGCTACTTTGAGTGGATACAGAGCAAGTCCTACGCCATCCAGTACCGCGTGCTGCTGGCACGCTACCGCGGCAAGACCGTGTGCCCCGTGTGCCGCGGCTCAAGGCTCAAGCCCCAGGCCGGATATGTCAAGGTGGGCGGCCTGTCCATCAGCGACATGGTGCGGATGCCCGTGGCCCAACTGGCGCAATGGTTCCAGGAGCTGCGCCTCGACGAGACCGACGCCGCCATCGCCAAGCGCCTGCTGACCGAAATCAACGCCCGCCTGAGCTACCTGTGCGAGGTGGGCGTGGGCTACCTCACCCTCGACCGCCTGTCAGCGACGCTGTCGGGCGGCGAGAGCCAGCGCATCAACCTGGCCACCGCTTTGGGCAGTTCGCTTGTCGGCTCGGTGTATATCCTCGACGAGCCCTCCATCGGCCTGCATCCCCGCGACACCCACCGCCTCATCAACGTGCTGCGCATGCTGCAGCAACAGGGCAACACCGTGGTTGTGGTCGAGCATGACGAGGACATCATGCGCAGCGCCGATTACCTCATCGATGTCGGTCCCGAGGCTGGTCGCAACGGCGGCCGCATCACATTTCAAGGCAGCATCGCCGAACTGCCCGAGGCCCACGACAGCTACACCGCCCGCTACCTCACCGGCAGCCTGTCTATCCCCGTGCCCAAACACCGCCGCCAGTCGAGCCAGTACATCGAGGTGAAAGGCGCCACGCACAACAACCTCAAGGACATCACCGTCAGGTTTCCGCTGGGCGTGATGACGGTAGTCACCGGCGTCAGCGGCTCGGGCAAATCAACGCTCGTGGGCAAGATACTCTACCCCGCCCTCGCGCGCCAGTATGACCAAACGGCCGATGCCCCAGGCAGCCACAGCGGCATTGGGGGCGACCTGAGCCGCCTGACAGGCGTCGAATTTATCGACCAGGGCGCCATCGGCAAGAGCTCCCGCAGCAACCCCGCCACCTACCTCAAAGCCTTTGACGAAATCCGCCAACTGTTTGCCCAGCAACAGCTGTCCAAGCAGATGGGCTACAACGCCGGCTTCTTCTCGTTCAACTCGCCGGGCGGCCGATGCGAGGAATGCAAGGGCGAAGGCACCATCACCATCGAGATGCAGTTCATGGCCGACATCACCCTCACCTGCGAGGCATGCCACGGCAAGCGCTTTGGGCGCAATGCGCTGGATGTGACCTACCGCGGCCGCACCGTGAGCGACGTGCTCGACATGACCGTCAACCAGGCCATCGAATTTTTCGGCGAGAGCGACACCTATAACGAGAAACGCATCGTCAAGCGCCTCAAGCCGTTGCAGGACGTGGGGCTGGGATACATCAAGCTGGGCCAGTCATCATCGACCCTCTCGGGCGGCGAGAACCAACGCGTCAAACTTGCCTACTACCTGGCCAACGAGCATCAGGGCAACACCCTGTTCATCTTTGACGAACCCACGACGGGCCTGCACTTCCACGACATCAACACGCTGATGAAGTCGTTTGACCAGCTCATCAACCGCGGCAACACGGTCATCATCATCGAGCACAACCTCGAGGTCATCAAGTGCGCCGACCACATCATTGACCTGGGTCCCGAGGGCGGCGACCGCGGCGGCAATGTCGTCATCTGCGGCACGCCCGAGGAAGTGGCCCGGTGCAAGGGAAGCCACACCGGTCGCTTCCTTGCCGAGAAACTCAACCAAAACTGACCAATGGAAAATATCATCGACACCCTGAGGGGCATCAGCAAAGAGTTTTTTTCCTACCGCAACGGCATCGTGGCCGAGCGGCTGCGCGCCGCAGGCGACCCGCACAGCATGATAATGGGCTGCCTGCTCGCCGACATCGTTGCCATTGCACAGCGCTACCGTGCCGAAATCACCGACAACGACACGCGGGCCGCCGTCGCAGAGGCACTGTGGGACGACACCCGCTCACGCGAATGCCGTCTGGCAGCGCCGATGATTTTTCCGGCCGAAATAATGCCCTTGGAAACCGCGCTGCAATGGTGCACGACGGTTGAGAGCGTGGAGGTGGCAGACAACCTGTGCCACAAGCTGCTGCGCCGCTTGCCCGACGGCGAGCGGCTGTTCCAGGCGCTCATCGCCTGCGAGGAACCGATGGCCAAGTACACCGGATTCCGTCTGCTCAACAATCTGCTGATGCTTGGCAAGGTTCAGGCAACGCCCGCATTGCGCGCCACCGTTGAGGACAACCTCAACAGCGCACAGCCGCCCCTCGCGGCACTCCTGCGAGACATCCTGGAAGAATTGGGCGCTTAACTGCGTCACTCGTCCCACATCAAGTCGCGGATGATGCTGTCGCTGAGCATGATGCCGCTTTCGGTCAACGTGTATCGGCTGCCCTCATGCTTCATGTGGCCGCTGGCGATGTAGCGCTGGGCCTCGCGGATGAAATGCCGCCATGCCTCATCTCCAAAGTCTGAACGCAGGCGCTCGGAATCCACGCCGCGAGAGGTCCTCAGCCCCAGCATCACGCGCTCGTCAAATCGTTCCCACTTGGTCATTTCTTCAGCGTCACAGGGCAACTCCCCTGCCATAATCTTGCTGATGTAGTCATTCAAGTCACAAGGATTGGCGCGCCGTATGCGGCCGTCGTAGCTGTGCGCCGCAGCGCCCAGGCCCAAATAGGGCGTGTCGTTCCAGTAGGATGAATTGTGCCTTGAATGGTAGCCAGGCAGAGCAAAGTTGGAAATCTCATAATGCTCAAAGCCAGCCGCTTTGAGCCTATTCACAATAACGCGATACATCTCCAGGCAGCAGTCTTCGGCCACCTCGGTCACCTCGCCGCATTTGCGCTGCCGCCACAGGCGCGTGCCCTCCTCATAGGTAAGCCCGTAAGCCGACAAATGCTGGGGGCGCATGGCGATGGCGCGCTCCACCGTATCGGTCCACGATGCCACAGTCTGCCCCGGCAAGCCGTAAATGAGGTCGATGCTCACATTATTGACGCCCGCTGCCCGCAAGTTGACAACAGCATCGGCCGCCTGTCGCGCCGTGTGGCGGCGCCCGATAAACTGCAGGATGCCGTCCTCAAGCGACTGCACGCCCATGCTCACGCGGTTCACGCCCAGCGCCGCCACGGCAGCGCACCACTCGGGTGTCACATCGTCAGGATTAGCCTCGACCGTAAACTCCTCGACGCCAGACAGGTCAACAGATTCCCGCAAGCCGCCTATGAGACACGCCATCAAACTGGAAGGAAGCTGTGACGGCGTGCCGCCGCCCAGATATAGCGTGCGCACAGGTTCACTGCCCAGCTCAGCGCGGCGCATGCCAGCCTCGGCCAGCACCGCCTCGACATAGCGCTCACCGCACTCGCCCAACTTCAAAGTCGAGAAAAAGTCGCAGTAGGAGCACCGGCTCGCGCAGAAAGGGATATGTACATAAATTCCCGCCATAACACAGCGCAAAGGTAATCATTTTCGTCGAAAAAATGCATCATCTCCAAAAACAGCCCATGTTGATAAATTTTTCTTATAAATAATGTTGTGATAACCGCCAAAAATTCGTAATTTTGCAGGCTGTTTAGCGAGCATAACAACAATTCACTATATAACAACAATTTAACAAACAAAAATCAGTAATGAAGGTTTACAAAACAAACGAGATCAAGAACATCTCTCTCGTCGGTGGCAAGGGCGCTGGCAAGACCACTCTCACCGAGTCTATCCTCCTTGAGGGCGGCACCATCAGCCGCAGGGGCACCGTAGACGGTGGCAACACCGTGAGCGACAACACCCCCGTTGAGAAAGAGTACGGCTACTCCGTATCCTCTACCATCTTCTATGCCGAGAAGAACGGCAAGAAGCTCAACTTCTTTGACTGCCCGGGCAGTGATGACTTTGTGGGCAACACCGTGACCGCTTTGAGCGTGACCGATGCTGCTGCTCTGGTGATCGACGGACGCAACGGCGTTGACGTCGGCACCCAGAACAACTTCCGCACCGTTGAGCGCCAGGGCAAGCCCCTGATGTTCGTCATCAACCGCGTCGAGGACGAGAAGTGTGACTTTGACAACGTATATAACCAACTGCGCGAGACCTACGGCAACAAGGTGGTTGCCTTCCAGTTCCCCGTGCAGTGCGGCCCCGGCTTCAACAGCGTGGTTGACGTGCTGGCCATGAAGCAGTACACCTGGCCCAAGGACGGCGGCAAGGCCACCGTTGCCGACATCGACGGCGCACTCGCCGACAAGGCCGAGGAGTACCGCATGGCACTGCTCGAGATGGCTGCCGAGAACGACGAAGAACTGATGATGAAGTTCCTCGACGAGATGACACTGACCGAGGAGGAGGCCATGAAGGGCGTCCGCCTGGGCATGATTGACCGCAGCATCTTCCCCGTGATGTGCGTGAGCGCCGAGAAGAACATCGGCACCGACCGCATGCTCGAGACCTTCGCCACCATCGTTCCCGACGTGACCGAGATGCCCGCCGTAAAGAACACCAACGGCGACGAGGTGAAGTATGACGAGAACGGCCCCGTGAGCATCTTCTTCTTCAAGACCTCTGTCGAGACCCACATCGGTGAGGTTTCCTACTTCAAGGTAATGAGCGGCACCCTCAAGACCGGCGCCGACCTCAATAACATGAGCCGCGGCAGCAAGGAGCGCCTTGCCCAGATTAACGTGGTTTGCGGCCAGAACAAGACCCCGATCGACGAGCTGCACGCCGGTGACATCGGCGCTGCCGTTAAGCTCAAGGACGTGCGCTGCGGCAACACCCTCAACGAGAAGGGCTGCGAGCACGTGTTTGACTTCATCCCCTATCCCGCTCCCAAGTTCCAGCGCGCCATCCGCGCCCTCAACGAGAGCGAGACCGAGAAACTCGGTGCCGTGCTCAACCGCCTGCACGAGGAGGATCCCACGCTGCTCATCGAGCAGAGCAAGGAGCTGCGCCAGACCATCATCAGCGGCCAGGGCGAATTCCACCTGCGCACCCTGAAGTGGAACGTCGAGAACAACGACAAGATTCAGGTCGAGTACCAGGAGCCCCGTATCCCCTACCGCGAGACCATTACCAAGGCTGCCCGTGCCGACTACCGTCACAAGAAGCAGTCCGGCGGTTCCGGCCAGTTTGGTGAGGTTCACCTGATCGTCGAGCCCTATCGCGACGGCATGCCCGAGCCCGACACCTACAAGTTCGGCAACCAGGAGTACAAGATGAACATCAAGGACAAGCAGGAAATCCCCATGGAATGGGGCGGCAAGCTTGTCATCTACAACTGCATCGTCGGCGGTGCCATCGACGCCCGCTTCATCCCCGCTATCGTCAAGGGTATCATGGACCGCATGGAGCAGGGTCCCCTCACCGGTAGCTATGCCCGCGACGTCCGCGTCTGCATTTACGACGGTAAGATGCACCCGGTTGACAGCAACGAAATCTCGTTCCGCCTCGCTGCGCGCAACGCCTTCTCGACTGCCTTCCGCGATGCCAACCCCAAGGTCCTCGAGCCCGTCTATGACGTCGAGATCCTGTTGCCCGGCGACTGCATGGGTGGTGTCCAGAGTGACCTGCAGGGTCGCCGCGGCATCATGATGGACATGTCCAGCGCCAACGGCATGGAGTGCGTCAAGGCCCGCATCCCCCTCAAGGAGATGGCCAGCTACAGCACTGCACTCAGCTCGATATCGGGCGGCCGCGCTTCGTTCAACATGAAGTTCTCGAGCTACGAACTCGTTCCGACCGATGTTCAGGCTCAGCTGCTCAAGGAGTACGAGGAGAGCAAGCAGGAAGAGGATTAATCCGTTCCGGCACTTTACACATTATTATAATAGTATCATCCAGTGCCTTCGCCATTGCGGCGGGGGCACTGCTTGTTTATCTGCCCCAGCACAGTTGACACGCCAGCCGCACACATCTGTTCCAACGAGAAAAACAGGCTGCAATAACCCATTTATTAACACTTGAGGTCACATTTTGATTAAAAAACGCGCAAAAATTTTGGATTTTCACAATTAAGTGTTAATTTTGCCGTTGATTGTTAAAACAACAATTCGGATAAGGAATATCAAGAGATGAAACGCTCAACAATCTGGATATTGGCAATAGTGATGGCGATAGCCCTGCTGGGACTGCTCGCCATGCAAATCGTGTATATGGAACGTATGGTGGCCATGCGCAACAGCCAGTTCAGCGAAATCGTGATGCGCAGCATGTACAGCGTGTCCACGATGCTGGAGCAAAACGAGACAAAATACTATCTGGACATGGACCTCGCCGAGGCCGAGGCGGCCTACGGCTATCAAGACATGGGGCAGAACAGCTTTGACTTTGACGACCGCAATCCCGCCGATATCGACACGACCCTCAACGCCAGTGACCCCGCCGACCTGAGACCCGCCAACCGCGAAAAGCTCAATGACATGAGCACCAGTTACCAGCACAAGCAGGAGATGCTCAAGAACCAGTATCTGTACGAAAAAAGCCTGCTGAATGAGGTGATTCTCACCATCCTGAACCAATCGAGCGACCGCCCAATCCAAGAACGCGCCGACAGCACCACCGTGGCGGGATACCTGAAGTCGGAACTTGAGTTCAACGGGCTGACACTGCCGTTTGAGTACGCCATCGTCAACCGTTCGTCAGGCATCGTGTACAAGAGCGCGGGGTATTCGCCCATCACCCAAGAGGACGTTTACAGCCAGGTGCTCTTCCCCAATGACCCGAAAAGCAAGCAAAACACGCTCAATGTCATCTTCCCCAACAAGAGCGACTACATCTTCTCGTCGGTAAAGTTCCTGGTGCCCTCGCTGGCATTCACATTCCTGCTGCTGGGCGTGTTCCTGTACACCATCACGCTGGCGTTCCGCCAGAAGAAGCTGAGCGAAATCAAGAACGACTTCATCAACAACATGACGCACGAGTTCAAGACGCCCATATCGTCCATTTCGATTGCGGCGCAGATGCTCAACGACGACAGCGTGCGCAAGAGCCCGTCGATGCTCAAACACGTGTCCACAGTCATCAACGACGAGACCAAGCGCCTGCGATTCCAAGTCGAAAAAGTGCTGCAGCTGTCGCTGTTTGACCGCAAGAACGCCACGATGCGCCTCGAGGAAGAAGACGCCAACGCGAGCATCTACAGCGTGGTCAACACATTCAAACTCAAGGTCGAGAAATACGGCGGCCACATCACCGACAAGCTCGACGCCGAGGATCCCATCATCAAGGTGGACAGGATGCACTTCACCAACGTGATTTTCAACCTGCTCGACAACGCCATCAAGTACCGTCGCGAAGACGTGCCCCTGGAGCTTGAGGTCAGCACCGTCAACCCCGACGAAGACCACATCCAGATTACCGTCAGCGACAACGGCATCGGCATGAAACGCGAGGACCTGAAACGCATCTTTGAGAAATTCTACCGCGTATCGACGGGCAACCGCCACGACGTCAAGGGCTTTGGCCTGGGGCTGGCGTATGTGCACAAAATGATCACGCTCTTTGGCGGCTCAATCCATGCCGACAGCGAGCTGAACAAAGGTTCGAAATTTATTATCACATTACCACTTTATAAATAAAAACCATTATGGAAGAAAAACTGAGAATTCTGTTATGCGAAGATGACGAGAACCTGGGAACCCTCACCCGCGAGTATCTCGAGGACAAAGGCTACAAGGCCGAACTGTTTGCCGACGGTGAAGCCGGTTACAAGGCTTTCCTCAAAGGCAAATACGACATCTGCCTGCTTGACGTGATGATGCCCAAGAAGGACGGCTACCAGCTCGCACAGGAGATTCGCACCGTGAACAGCGACGTGCCCATCATCTTCCTCACCGCCAAGGCATTGAAAGAGGACATCCTGGAAGGCTTCAAGATTGGCGCCGACGACTACATCACCAAGCCCTTCTCGATGGAGGAACTGGTGCTGCGCATCGAGGCCATCCTGCGCCGCGTCAAGGGCAAGAAAGGCAAAGAGGTCACCGTTTACCGCATCGGCAAGTTCACCTTCGACACCCAGCGCCAGGTGCTGTTCACCGATGACGCCAGCGACAACCTCACCACCAAGGAGAGCGAGCTGCTGAGCCTGCTGTGCGCCCACATGAACGAGATACTGGAGCGCAACTTCGCCCTCAAGACCATCTGGATTGACGACAACTACTTCAACGCACGCTCGATGGACGTTTACATCACCAAGCTGCGCAAGAAGCTGAAAGACGATCCCAGTATCGAAATCATCAACATCCACGGCAAGGGCTACAAGCTCATCGCCCCCGACGCCGAGGCCAAGTAAGCACCCCTCGCAACGGCAACGGCAATCCCGCGGTCCGCCTACCCAACGGTCGGGCCGCGGTTGTTATTTTTTGAGGTTCCAAGCTATGGTTTTGCGGCATGCGCTTGCATCATTATAATTTTTCCACTAACTTTGCGGCAGCAAACAACGATGCCTTATGATTTATTTATACCGCATATACCAATGGTGCATCGCCACTCCCATAATGGTGGTCTATTCCATCGTCACCGCATTGATAACGATGATTGGCAGCCCGTTCAATCAGGACTTTTGGGGTTATTATCCCGCCAAATGGTGGTCACGCGTGTGGTGCTGGATACACCTGGTGCGCATCAAGGTCGAGGGCCGCGAGTTCATTGACCACGAGACCAGCTATGTGTTTGTCGCCAACCATCAGGGCGCTTACGACATCTTCTCGATATACGGTTTTCTAGGCCACAACTTCAAGTGGATGATGCGCAAGGGCCTGACCAACATCCCGATTATCGGCACAGCCTGCCGCGCCGCCGGCCACATCATGGTGGACACGCACAGCGCCGAGGGCCTGCGCCGCACCATGGCCGAGGCCAAGAAGAAACTGAACGGCGGCATGTCGATTGTCGTCTTTCCCGAGGGACGCCGCACCGACACCGGCAAGATGGGCCCGTTCAAGAACGGAGCCTTCAAGCTCGCCCTTGAGTTCGGCCTGCCCGTTGTCCCCATCACCATTGACGGCAGCTACCAAGTGATGAACCGCCACACGTTCAATGTCACGCCGGGCACCATCACGATGACGCTGCACCAGCCCATCGAGCACACCGGCGACGGCAACGACATCGTCCAGGTGAGCAGCGCCTGCCGCGCCATTATCCAGCAAGACCTGCCCGAGCCGATGCGAGACTAAGGCATGGTTTACATGGCAAAAAACAGGAGTGCGATTTTACAATCGCACTCCTTGTGTTATTATATCTCGCATTATGGCTTAGCCAATCATGTCGTTCTTGACCGTTTCTTGGAGCCCTGGCGCCATCTTGCGCCACTCCTTGGAATTGAGGTAATCCATGATAATGTGGGCCTGCTTGATGTTGTGCATATCGGTTCCCAAATAGTCGATCATGCCGTTGCGGGCAAACCACAAGGCACTCTCACGCGCCTCCTCGCCAAAATAGCCGGTAAACGACAGCAGGTTGACCTGGAATCGTGCGCCGGCATTGTGCAAGGCCTCGTAGCGCTTGCGGCGGCGCGAATAGTAGGTGTAACGCTCGGGGTGAGCCAGAATGGTCTTATAGCCCTGCACCTGCATGTCGAACAGCAACTCGTCGAGATTGAGCAGTTCCTGCTGGAACGAGTTCTCGAGAAGAATGTGGTTGCCCGGCATCGCAATCAGATGGCCGGCCTTGTACTCCTTGTCAAAGTATTCGTCCATGCGGTACTCGGCGCTCAGGTGCAGTTCCATGTCAAGCCCGGCCTCGGTCACCGCCTGCTTGAGGACCTCAAAAGCCGATGTCAGGCTCTCCCGGGTGTTTTCAAACGTCACTGCCGTCACGTGCGAGGTGAGGATGACGCGGTGAATGCCCATCTCCATCTGAGCCTCGAGCAGTTCCAACGACTGCTCCACCGAACGCGAACCGTGGTCCACGCCAGGCAGGATGTGGCAATGCACATCTGTATTGTAAAAGAGCTTCACTTGCTCCTTTTTCCTTCCAAAAAGTTTGCCAAACATATATTCTGTAACTTCGTTTTAGTTTGCGACTTGCAAAGTTACTATTTTTCCGACAAATGGCTGACACAAAATGCCGAAAATCATCAAAAAACGCACCTAAATCCTGTTAAAATCGGCCGAATCGACCATGCGATTCAGGAAAGAAGGCAGAAATGACAGGGATTTGCGAGTGAAAGGACTTTTAATCAACGAATTTTAATAAAAAATTCAGAAAAAATTTTCGCAGTCCAAAAAAACTGCGTACCTTTGCACGCCATTACAAAAAAGGCGTTTACCACCGCCACAGTAATTGTAAGTTTAACATTTAAAGATATATCTGACAAAATGAAGAAAGATATCCATCCCAGCAACTATCGCGAGGTTGCGTTCAAGGACATGTCTAACGAGGAGGTTTTCATCACTCGCAGCACTGTTAACACCAAGGAGACCATCGAAATCGACGGCACCACCTATCCCCTGGTCAAGCTCGAGATCACCAACACCTCCCACCCCTTCTTCACCGGCAAGCAGAAGCTCGTCGACACCGCAGGTCGCGTGGACAAGTTCATGCAGCGCTACGGCAACCGCAAGAAGAAGTAAGACACGACAAAGCACCGCTGCCTGTGCACGGGCGGCAGGCTTTGGGCCACAAGACAACGAGCGACGCGTTCCCCATCGGGAGACGCGCCGCTTGTCATTTCAATTTACCGTGCCTTTATTATTTTATTATGCCTCTTCGTCCATCGGCATCACATCGTCTTCCTCTCCCACGATTGCGGCGGGTTGAGGCGCGACGGACGCAGCGCCGCCGTCATGATTATCGGCACTGGCACGCAGCGCGCGGCGTTCAATAAGATACTCCTGCAAGCTGGTGAAATTGAAAAGCAACAGCCCGATGCCCGTGATGAGCACCTGGACCTGGTCCTTGTCGCGCAGCCACGTCAACGACAGGATGCCGCCAAGCGCGACAAGCAGCGGGGCAAAATAGTACCACCCCTTGACCTTGAGCGTGTGGCACGAGAGTGCCAGATAAACAATGTGATACAGGCCCAGCACCACCATCAGCACGCCCATGAGCAGTTGCAGCACCTCGTTGAACTTGGCGGGACGAATGAGCATGATGACGCCAAAGCACACGCCGCCCAATGCGGGCAGCATGCCCAGATAGTCGGTAGCGCTGCGCTTGCCGGCATGGCGCACAGCCACCACAATCAGGTAGGCCAAAGCAGGCAGCAAGAACAACAGCCCCAGCAAGCGCGCCACCCAAACCAGCAGGTCGGGAACGCTGTAAAACATGATCAGGCCGATGCCTGCAAGCAACAGCACCAAGTTGGTTAGCAGATTGACACTAAGTTTATTCATTGTCTATTGTGTTAAAAAATGTGTTATCATGAATTTCAACGGCAAAAATATCGCAAATTCCACGATGCGCAAAACAATATTACACAAAATTTTGTATCTTTGCCCTGAAAACGGAAAACAACGCAACGATATCGAAAATGTCGTTGTTGTTTGTGTAACCCACACCCCCGTTTTTGGCACTATTGCAAGGAGAAATATGGACATCGACCGCAAGCGCATACTCACCATCATCAATCCCATATCGGGGACGGGCAACAAGGACAGGATGCCCCGCCTCATCGACGCCGTGGTTGACCGTGACAGGTATGACGTTCACATCGAGTTCACCCAGTATCCCGGCCATGCCAGGGAACTGGCCAGCAAGGCCACGGCGGCGGGCATCGACATCGTGGTAGCCATCGGCGGCGACGGCACGGTCAACGAGACGGCGAGCGCATTGTGCGGCACGGCCACGGCACTCGCCATCGTGCCCAACGGCTCGGGCAACGGTCTGGCGCGACACCTGCGTGTTCCCGCCAATGCCAGCCGCGCCCTGCAAGTGCTTGACAACGGCAGGCTGCTCAAACTCGACTACTGCACCGCCAACGGCAGGCCGTTCTTCTGTGTGTGCGGCATGGGCTTTGACGCCACCGTGAGCCAGAAGTTTGCCAACGAGGGCACGCGCGGTTTCATCACCTACATCAAGACCGCCATCGCCGAGTACATGAAGTACAAGCCCCAGCACTACCGCATCAACATCGACGGCTATGAGATGGACGAGAAGGCCTTTGTGGTGGCGTGCTGCAATGCGGCCCAATATGGCAACAACGCCTTTATCGCCCCGCGCGCCACCATGCAAGACGGGCTGATAGACATCACCGTGATGCACGAGTTCAACTTTGTTGACGGCCCGTTGCTGGGCGTGCGGCTGTTTTCCCGCACACTGCTTGAGGACCGCCATGTGACCGTTTACCGCGGCAGGCGCGTGGTGATAGAGCGCGACCGGCCCGGCATCATGCACATCGACGGCGAGCCGCTTGAAATGCCCGCAAGGGTTGAAATCGAGAACGTGCCCGGCGGCATCAACATCCTCGTGCCGCCATCGATGGGCGACGACGTGTGACAATGCCGACGAAACAAAAACATAACAAGACACCATAAGCCAAAGCGTATAACGATGAGTTATCTGAAATTTGATAAAAACCTGATGATTAACCTTGAGCAGTCCATGCCCAAGGAGATGTTGCGCACCAACCAGTCGGGGGCCTATCACTGCACCACCATCGTGGGATGCAATACCCGCAAACAGCACGGACTGCTCGTGATTCCTGTGCCCGAACTCGACGACAACAGCCACGTGCTGCTGTCGTCGCTCGACGAGACGCTGATACAGCACGGCGCACCGTTCAACCTGGGCCTGCACCGCTACAAGGGCGGCACCTACAGCCCCAACGGGCACAAGTACATCCGCGAGTATGACTGCGAACGCGTGCCCACCACCACCTTCCGCGTGGGCGGCGTCATCCTCAAGAAGGAAAAGATATTCATCACCCACGAGAACCGCATCCTCATCCGTTACACCCTGGTTGACGCGCACTCCAAGACGACCTTGCAGTTCAGGCCATTCCTGGCCTTCCGCAACGCCAACGACCTGTGCGTGGAGAACGCTGCCGCCAGCCGCGACTGGCACGAGGTGGCAAACGGCATCGCCACTTGCATGTACAGCGGATACCCCACCCTGTTCATGCAGATGAACCACAAGCCCAGGTTCGTCTTTGACCCCCACTGGTACAAGAACATCGAATATGTCAAGGACCAGGAGCGCGGCATCCCCTACAGCGAGGACCTGTTTGTGCCGGGCTACTTTGAGGTGGAAGTCAAGAAGGGCGAACCGCTCATCTTCTCGGCCGGCATCGAGGAAGTAAACACCCGCACGCTGAACAGGATGTATGAGGACGAAATCAAGCCGCGCACGCCGCGCAAGAGTTTCTACCACTGCATGAAGAACAGCGCCAAGCAGTTCTACATCACCAACCAGGAGGGCAACTACCTGCTGGCGGGCTACCCGTGGTTCAAAATCCGCGCCCGCGACGAGTTCATCGCCCTGCCGGGCTGCACGCTGTCGGTCCGCCACCGCCAGGACTTTGAGCTCATCATGGACACCGCCATGCGCGCCTTCAACGACTGGATGGGCGACGGCACCCTCGACAAGCACCTCGACGGGCTGGAGCTGCCCGACGTGCCGCTGTGGGCCATCTGGGCCGTGCAGCGCTATGCCCACGACCAGGACAACAACATGGACAACGCCCGCACGCGCTACGGCCGGCTGGTCAAGGACCTCATCAACTTCATCGCCGACGGCCGCCACCCCAACCTCAAGCTGGAGCCCAACGGCATGGTGAGCACCGACGGCACACTGTCGCCCGTATCGTGGATGAACAGCACCAACCCCAACGGCACGCCGCTCATCCCGCGCACCGGATATCTCGTGGAATTTGAAGCGCTGTGGTACAACGCGCTGCGATTTGCCGTCGAAGAACTGTTTGCCGGCCACGAGCAGGAAGAAAAAGAATTTGTTGACCGCTGCCGCGACATCGCCGACAAGTGCAAGCCCGCATTCATCAACACCTTCATGACCGACTACGGCTACCTGTATGACTACGTCAATGGCACCTACACCGACCTGAGCGTGCGTCCCAGCATGGTCATTGCCGTGGGCATGGACCACAGCCCCCTCGACCGCCGCCAGCGCAAGCGCGTGCTCGACATCGCCACCCGCGAGTTGCTCACGCCCAAGGGCCTGCGCACCCTGTCGCCCAACAGCTACGGCTACATTCCCTGGTACCTGGGCACGCCCCAGGAGCGCCAGACGGCCTACTATGCCGGCAGCGCCCGCCCGTGGCTGATGGACTTTTACAGCAAGGCCTACATCCGCGTGTTCGGCATCAACAGCATCTCGTTCATTGAGCGCATGATGATTGGCTTTGAAGACGAGATGAAGGAAGGCTGCATCGGCTCGCTGAGCGAGCTCTATGACGGCAACCCGCCGTTCACCGGCCGCGGCGCCGTCAGCTTCGCTCCCAACGTGGGCGGCATCCTGCGCGTACTGCGCATCTTCAGGAACATGCAGATAACAGATTAGTGCGGCGCAGACAGAAAACGAAACAAAAAACAAACAACGCGATATGAAAGCATTAATGTTTGGTTGGGAGTTTCCCCCCCACATTCTGGGCGGACTGGGAACCGCGAGCTACGGCCTGACCAAGGGCATGTGGCAAAACGGCGGGATGGACATCACCTTTGTCATCCCCAAGCCTTGGGGCGATGAACCCAAGGACTTTGCCCACATCATCGGCGCCAACGCCACCCCCGTCGCTTGGCGCGACGTGCAGTGGGACTATGTGGAAAACCGCATCGGCAACGTGATGGACCCGCAACTCTACTACAACCTGCGCGACCACATCTACGGCGATTTCAGTTATCTGGGCACCAACGACCTGGGTTGCATCGAGTTCTCGGGCCGCTACCCCGACAACCTGCTGGAAGAAATCAACAACTACAGCATCGTCGCCGGCGTGATTGCGCGCACGGTGGACTGCGACATCATCCACAGTCACGACTGGCTCACCTACCCCGCCGGCATCCACGCCAAGCAAGTGACGGGCAAGCCGCTGGTCATCCACGTGCACGCCACCGACTATGACCGCAGCCGCGGCAATGTCAATCCCACCGTGTTCAGCATCGAAAAGGACGGCATGAACCACGCCGACCACATCATCACGGTGAGCAACCTCACCCGCCGCACGGTCATCGAGAAATACGGCATCAGCCCCGACAAGGTCACCACCGTGCACAACGCCGTGGACCCCTTGAGCGAGGAATTTCTCAAGATTGAGGCGCCCCGCGGCAAGACCAGCAAAGTGGTCACCTTTCTGGGCCGCATCACCATGCAAAAGGGACCCGAATACTTTGTCGAGGCCGCCGCACAAGTGCTGCACAAGGTGCACGACGTGCGCTTTGTGATGGCCGGCAGCGGCGACATGATGGACAAGATGGTGCGCCTGGTCGCCAAGCGCGACATCGCCGACCGCTTCCACTTCACGGGCTTTCTCAAGGGCCGTCAGGTGTATGAGATGCTCAAGGCCAGCGACGTCTATATCATGCCGTCGGTGAGCGAGCCCTTTGGCATCTCGCCCCTCGAGGCGATGCAGATGGGCGTGCCCTCCATCATCAGCAAGCAGAGCGGCTGCGCCGAAATTCTGGACAATGTCATCAAGATTGACTACTGGGACACCAACGCCATGGCCGACGCCATCTACAGCGTCATCCAGTATCCCGCGATGTACAACGAACTGCGCGAGAAGGGGCTGGCCGAGGTCAACCAGATCACATGGGACAAAGCGGGCGCCAAAGTCATCGACATCTACCGCCGCCTTACCAACCGATAACATAACAACAACATACAAGGAAATATGAAAGCGATTTGTTTTTATTTTCAGATTCACCAACCGTTCCGCCTGAAGCACTACCGCTTCTTTGACATCGGCAACGACCACTATTACTACGATGACTTTGCCAACGACGACATCATCACGCGCATCGCCCAGCGGTCTTACCTGCCCGCCAACGAGATGCTGCTCGACATGATCAACGCCAACGGCAAGAAATTCAAGGTGGCATTCTCCATCAGCGGCACGGCGCTCGAGCAGCTGGAACAGTATGTGCCCGAGTTCATCGACTCGATGAAGGAACTGGCCGCGACCGGATGCGTCGAGTTCCTGAGCGAGACCTATGCCCACAGCCTGTCGTCGCTGGCCGACCCCGAGGAGTTTGAGGCACAGGTCAAGGCGCACGACCAGAAGATTTATGAGCTCTTCGGGCAAAAGCCCAAGGTGTTCCGCAACACCGAGCTCATCTATGACGATGACATCGCGTCGAGGGTGCACGCCATGGGATTCAAGGCGGCCCTTACCGCCGACGCCAAGCACGTGCTGGGCTGGCGCTCGCCCAATTTCGTCTATCAGGCCGCATCGGCGCCCAAGCTCAAGCTGCTGCTCAAGAACGGCAAACTCAGCGACGACATCGCCTTCCGCTTTAGCAACACCGACTGGGCTTCCTATCCCCTCACCGCCGACAAATACATCAATTGGATTGCCGAACTGCCCCAAGAGGAGCAACTGGTGAACCTGTTCATGAACTATGACACCATCGGCGAACTGCAGCCCCGCGAGAGCGGCATCTTTGAGTTCATCAAGGCGCTGCCACGCTTCGCGGCGATGCACGACGTGCAGTTCTGGACCCCCAGTGAGGTCATTTCCAAATTCAAGCCCGTGGCCGAACTCGCCGTGCCCTACCCCATGTCATGGACCGACGAGGCGCGCGACACCAGCGCGTGGCTGGGCAACACCATGCAGCAGGAGGCTGTAAAAAAACTGTACAGCATCGGCGAGCGCGTGCGCCTGTGTTCCGACCGCCGCATCAAACAGGACTGGAACTACCTGCAGGCCAGCGACCACTTCTTCTACATGTGCACCAAGCACAGCAACGACGGGTCGGTGCACTCCCACTACAGCCCCTATGACTCGCCCTACACGGCGTTCACCAACTACATGAACATCTATAGCGACTTCATGGCCCGCGTCGAGGAGCAGTATCCGTCAAGCATCGACAACGAGGAGCTCAACCCGCTGCTGCTCACCATCCGCAACCAGGAGATGGAAATTGAGAAACTGCGCCGCGAGGTGGACATGATGCGCAACAACATCGTCAAGGACACCACTGGCGACTTCCCCGTCGAAGAGCAGCCCGCTGTGAAGAAAAAGGCAGCGCCCAAGAAGAAGGCGCCTGCCAAAAAGAAAGCCGCACCGGTGCCCAAGAAAAAGGCGCCTGCCAAGAATAAATAACATAAAAGTCTAACAGCAACCACAATACAACCAACAAATCATGAAACAGTTCAGCAAAATCTTCACGCTCATGTGCCTGTGCGCCATGTTTGCAGTGCCCCGGGCCGATGCGCAGCACCTCTTAATCACTTCGGTCAACGACACCCACAGCCAGATTGACCCCGCCAGCGACGGCAAGGGCGGCATGGCCCGCATCCGCGCCATCTACGACAAGTTGAGGGACGAGAACGAGAACACCGCATTCATCCACGCCGGCGATGCCGTGCAAGGCACGCTCTACTTTTCACTCTACAAGGGCGATGTCGAGTACGCGCTGCTCGACAGCCTGGGATATGACGCCATCATCATGGGCAACCACGAGCTCGACAACGGCGTTGAGAGCCTGCTGCAGCACTACAGCAACGTCAAGGCCCACAAGCTCACCGCCAACTACGATATGAGCGGCACCCCGCTGGCCGACCTGTTCCAGCCCTACTGGATTAAAGCCGTTGGCGACAAGCACGTGGCCTTCTTTGGCATCAATGTCAACCCTGCCGGACTGATCTCGCAAGCCAACTGCACGGGCATGCGTTACCTTGACCCGCGCGATGTGGCCGACGCCACCGCCAAGTACCTGAAAGAGGTGCAAAAAGCCGACTACGCCATCATGGTGTCGCACATCGGCTACGACAGTTATGAACCGGGCGGCGCCAGCGACACATCAATCATTGCCAACAGCCATTACATCGACCTGGTGATCGGCGGGCATTCCCACACAGTCATCAAGCCCGGCAGCGACATGGCCCGCCATGCCAACGCCGACGGCCGCCTCATCCCCGTGGGCCAAGCCGGCAACGCAGGCAAGCAGATTGCCACCTATGACCTCGACCTGGCTACCGGCGACATCAATTACGGTTACATCAACGTTGACGCCGCTTGGGACGAGGCCGCCAGCCGCTACACGGCAATGAACGAGTGGATTGCCGAATACCGCGTGGGCGTGGACTCCATCATGAACGCCCCAGCAGGCATCAGCAAGCGGGCGATGAAAAAATCAGGCGCCGCCCTGCAGAACTGGGTGAGCGACGCCTCGCTTGACATCGTGAAAAAACTGTCGGGCATCAAGAACATTGACTGCGCTATCATGAACAAGGGAGGCATCCGCGTGGACATGCCCCAAGGCGCAGTGTCCGAGGGCGTCCTCGGCTCGATGTTCCCGTTTGACAACCGCTATGTCGTGCTTGAGATGCCCGGCAGCGCGCTGCTGGACTGCATCAAGGCCATGGCGGGCCGCAAGGGCGATGCCGTGAGCAAGGACCTGCGCGTGACATTCAACGCCAACGGCGAGGTCACCAGCGCCAAGCTCAAGGGCAAGAACATCAGCCCCGACAAGACCTACATCGTCGCCACCATCGACTATCTGGCCAACGGCGGCGACTACATGGACGCCATGATGCCCTGCAAGCGCCTGTATGTTGACGGGGAGAAGTATGGTATGCACCTGCTCAACTATGTGAAGGAGCTGCAGGCCGCAGGCAAACTCATCGAAGCCACCGACGAGGTGCGCATGCAATTGAAATAACCATCCCACTTCAGGAGCAAACTCCCAACTCCCAACCCCTAACTCCTCACCATAAAAATGACCACACTCAAGAGAATTTTCCTCTCCATACTGGCAGCGTTGCTCGCCCTGTGTGCCGTGGCACGCGCGGCAGACGGCAAACTGCCCAACATGTATAACAACGTTGACCGCACCGCCATGGACGCATGGGTGGACAGCGTGTTCAACACCCTGTCGGCCGAGGGCCGCATCGGCCAGCTCATGGTCGCCGGCGTGTCGCCCGCCCAAGACGAAGCCACGCGCGACCTGGTAAAGAAACTCGTGAGCGAGCACCTCGTGGGCGGACTCATCTACGAGGGTAGCGCCATGTCCGAGCAGGTCGAGGTCACCAACCTTGCCCAGTCGCTCGCCGCCGTGCCCCTGATGATTACCATCGACGGCGAATGGGGCCTGGGCATGCGCCTCAAGGAAGTGCCCAACTTTCCCCGCAACCTCATCCTGGGCGCCGTTGACGACGACAAACTGCTGTATAACTACGGCCGCGAGGTCGCCCGCCAGTGCCGCCGCATGGGCATCCAGGTCAACTTTGCCCCGGTGCTTGACGTGAACGACAACCCGCTCAACCCCGTCATTGGCGACCGCTCCTTTGGCGAGAACCCCGACCTGGTGTCGAGGCATGCCATCGCCTTTGCGCGCGGCCTGGAAGACGGCGGCGTGCTGTCGGTGGGCAAGCATTTCCCCGGCCACGGCTCTTCGAGCGAGGACTCGCACAAGACGCTCCCCGTCATCAACAAGTCGATGCAGGAAATCAACACCTGCGAACTGGTGCCCTTCCGCAAATACATCGATGCCGGCCTGGGCGGCATACTCACCGCCCACCTGCTCGTGCCCGCCGTGGACAACGGCAAGGCCCCGACAAGCCTGTCCAATCAATGCGTCACCCGCCTGCTGCAAGACGGGCTGCACTTCAACGGCCTCATCTTCACCGACGGCCTGGGCATGAAGGGGGCGACCCAGATGCTCAACGGTTCGCCATGCGTCAACGCCTTGCTGGCAGGAAACGACGTGCTGCTCATGCCCAGTGACATCGGCGGCGAAATCGCAGCCATCAAAGCTGCGGTTGCCAACGGCACGCTCAGCCAGAGCGTCATCGACGAGCGCTGCAAGAAGATACTGCGCACCAAGTATATGCTGGGCCTCACCAGCCGCCAGCATGTCAACACCTCCCATTTGCAGAGCGACATCAATTCGCAGCACGCCGACGCGCTGAGGAATCAGCTCACGGCAGGCAGCATCACCGTCATCAAGAACAACGACAACATCCTGCCCATCCACAACCTGCAGAGCCGCCACATTGCCGTGGCCACCATCGGCAACGCCGACGGCACAGCGTCCAAGTTCACTCGCCGCTGCGCCGACTATGCCGAGGTCAAGCGCTTTGACCTGGCCCAGTCGGGCAGCGCCAGCGCGATGGCGCAGCACATGAGCAGGGGCTTCAACACAGTCATCGTCGAGGTGGGCGAGGACAATGCCGCCAACCGCGCAGCCCTCAACGAGGTGGCCAAGCAGTGTAACAATGTCATCGTCGTGCTCACCTGCAAGCCCTACGAAATCCAAAACTTTGGCAACGCCATCACCAACAAGCACGTCAAGGGCGTGGTGCTCACCTACCAAAACAGCACCCTCGCCGAGGACTATGCCGCCCAAACCATCTTTGGCGGCAACGCCGCCGGCGGCAACCTGCCCGTGTCGCTCAAGTTCAAAGGCAAGCAGACGCAATATGCTGCGGGCCACGGCATCCACTACGACGCCACGCGCCTGGGTTACGGCATCCCCGCCGAGGTGGGCCTTGACAACAGGCTCACGGCACAGATTGACTCGGTGTGCCGCCTGGGCGTTGCCCAGCACGCCTTCCCCGGCTGCCAGGTGATTGTGGCACGCCACGGCAAGGTTGTTTATCAGGGCGCATTCGGCTCCATCGACTATGGCAACCCCAACAAGGTGGACAACTATACCCTGTTCGGGCTGGCATCGGTATCCAAGGCCACCGGCACCATCAGCGCCGTGATGAAAGCCTATGACGACGGGCGCTTTGACCTTGACGACCCCGCCAGCAAGTACATCCCCGGCCTGCGCGACGGCGACAAGGAGGGCATCACCTTCCGACAGCTGCTGTACCACGAGACGGGCATGCCTGCCTCGCTCAACATGTGGCAGATGATGATGGACCCCAAGACCTACAGCGGCGCCCTCATGGCCGGCGCCAAAGACGCCAACCACCCCATCAAGGTGATGGACGGGGCTTGGGGCCACAAGGACGCCAAACTGCGCACCGACATCCTCTCGACCACCAAGACCGACCGTTTCAACATCCAGATTGCCGAGGGCATCTGGGGCGGCCGCGTCACCTATGATTCCATCATGAACCGTATGTACCATGCCAAGTTAGGCCCAAAGAAATACCTGTACAGCTGCTGCAACTTCTCGTTGCTGGCCGATGCCGTGCAGCGCATGACGCACTCGCCGCTCAACTACTATGTCAACAACTACATCTTTGCCCCGCTGGGTGCCTACCACACGATGTACCGCCCGTTGAGCAAGTTTGAGGGCGGCCAGATTGCCTATACCGAGTATGACACCTACCTGCGCCGACAGCACATCCACGGCTTTGTCCACGACGAGCTGGCCGCCTTCTCGGGCGGCGTGCAGGGCAATGCGGGCCTGTTCTCCAATGCCAATGACCTGGCCAAATTGTTCCAAATGTGGCTCAACGGCGGCACCTACGGCGGCACGCGGCTGCTCAAGGCTTCGACCGTCGAGACGTTTACCACCGAGAAGAGCCCCAACAGCCACCGCGGCCTGGGCTTTGACAAGCCCGTCGTGGGCAACCACGACGCCTCTAACACCTGCGCCGAGGCCACGCCCGAGACCTACGGCCACACCGGATTCACCGGCACCTGCTACTGGGTTGACCCCAAGAACGACATGTTCTACATCTTCCTGAGCAACCGCGTGAGCCCCACCCGCAACAACCCGAACTTTGGCCGCATCAGCGCACGCAGCCACATCCATTCACTCATCTACAAAGCCATCCGCGAGCAATAAAACGACCAATCCCACAATAGAATGATGAAACACAGCGTCCTATACCTATGTGCCGCAATTCTGCTCCTCGCCTCGTGCGGCAACAAGGGTTACAAGGTCACCGTCACCTTCCCCGACGGGACGGCCAACGGCGATACCGCCTACCTCACCGACTATGACAGCGGCGACACCCTCATGGCCGCAGTGGTCCAGAACAACATCTGCACCCTTGAGGGCGAGACCGAGGAGCCCTTCTTTGCCCGCGTGCTCGTGGGCAGCGGCCGTTACGGCTTCATTGTCGAGCCGGGCGACATCACCCTGAACATCGGCGAGGGCACCGCAACCGGCTCCCTCAACGACAAGATGGCGACATGGAGCAAGGACATGGAACTGATTGCCAACGACAGCACCCTGACCGACGCACAGTCCGACTCCATCTATGCCGACGGGCTCATGAAGTTATGCCACGAGAACCTCGACAACGCCATCGGCAAATGGGCATTCACCAATTATCTGGCCTATCGGGATTTCAGCAAGGCCGAGATTGACGCCATGCTCAAGGAGATGCCCGCCGGCTATGCCACCCTCAAGCGCGTGGACAAAGCCAAGCAGGCGGCACGACAGGTTCTCCTTACCGCCGAAGGCAAGAAGTTTACCGACTTCCAGGTCAAGGGCGCCGACGGCAAGGTCATGAAGCTGAGCGACTATGCCGGCAAGGGCCGCGTGGTGGTCGTGGACTTTTGGGCCAGCTGGTGCCCGCCCTGCCGCGCCGAGATTCCCAAACTGCAAGCGCTCAAGGCCGAGTATGGCGACAAATTTGACGTGCTGGGCGTCGCCGTGTGGGACGCGCCTGCCGACACGCGCCGGGCCATCGATGAACTGGGAATCACCTGGCCCGTAATCATGGGCACCGAGAACCTGACCGAGCCCACCGACATCTACGGCATCAAGAGCATTCCCCACGTGATTATCATCGGAGCAGACGGCACAATCCTGTCGCGCAACCTCCTGGGCGATGAACTCAAGGCAAAACTGCTGGAAGTCATCAGACAACCGCAAAGCCTGCAAAGGGACTGATGCACAACCGGGAAATTTGAAATTTTTCATAAAAAATGCTGAAACATAGCACTTAATTGAAAAAAAAGTGCGATATTTGCAGTCGCAAAATTGCAAAACGACTTGAAAAGGAGCGTTTTTCTTGTTGTCAGCCAACAAAAAGATGTTCCGCAAATCGTTGGCAATAAGGCGATTATAAAAGAATCAAATTTGTTTAATTATTCAATAATCAAAACTTTAAGAAACAATGACGAAAGCAGAAATCGTTAGCGAAATCGCTAAATCCACAGGCATTGACAAGGCATCTGTACTGGTAACCGTTGAAAAATTCATGGAGACCGTAAAGGACTCTTTGGCCAATGACGAGAATGTGTACCTGCGTGGTTTCGGCAGCTTCATCGTGAAGACCCGCTCCAAGAAGACCGCTCGCAATATCAGCAAGAACACCGTTATCATCATCCCGGAGCACAAGATCCCGGCATTCAAGCCCGCCAAGGTGTTCATGGACAAGGTGAAGTAAGCTGTCGTCCTTATTCACGACTGCAATTGTTATCACAAAATATATTCTCACATTAATTAATTACTGACATGCCAAACGGAAAAAAACGTAAAGGCCACAAGATGGCGACGCACAAGCGCAAAAAAAGACTGCGCAAAAACCGTCACAAGACCAAGAAGTAATCATTGATTGCTGAGTGGTCTGAACGACACCAGTGAAATAGCGGGAACAAACGAATTGACACGGAACAATCACACATCTCTCCACCTCGGTGCAGGCGCAGCGCGCCTGACGGGCGTGTCGCTCGCGAGGGATGACGATTAGCGGTCAATTGGTTTGTTCCTGATTTTTAGAGCAACCGGGGGAAGACGCTTCCCTATCCTCGCACCGCCGCACCAAGCATGAGCCCAGAGGGGCCGAACTAAGCTGTGCGGATGAGTGCCGGCCATGGATACGCATCATGGCATCCATCATCGTTTTTTTAATGTATTACACCCACCTTCTGCGATGAGAAGTGAATTAGTAGTTGACGTCAAGCCCCATGACATGACGACGGCCCTGCTCGAAGACGGGCGCCTCATGTCGCTGCAACGCGAGACGCGAGATGTCTCCTATGCCGTGGGCAACCTCTACCTCGCCAAGGTCAAGAAACTGATGCCTGGACTCAACGCCGCGTTTGTCAACGTGGGCTACTCCAAGGACGCGTTTCTGCATTACCTTGACTTGGGTTCACAGTTCAACACTTTTTCTGAATACATCAAGACGGTCCGCGAGAATCCCGCCAAACGCCCCGTCAGCATCAGCAAACTCAAGCTGCAGCCCGACACCAACAAGCACGGCACAGTCAGCGATTTGCTCACCCAGGGCCAGGAGTTGCTGGTACAAATCGCCAAGGAGCCCATCTCGACCAAGGGGCCACGCCTCACGACCGAGATCACCTTCACGGGACGGTTCCTGGTGCTGACGCCATTTAACGACAAAATCTCGGTTTCCCAAAAGATTAAGGACCACGCCGAGAAAACCCGCTTGCGCAGACTCATAGAGAGCATGAAGCCCAAGAATTTTGGTGTTATCGTGCGCACATCTGCCGAGAACAAACGGGCCGCGGAACTCAACAACGAGCTGCGCACGCTGCTCAAGGCGTGGGATGACGCGATAGCCAAAGTGCAGCACGCGTCGGTGCCCACATTGGTGTATGAGGAAGAAAGCCGCGCCGTCGGCGAAATCAGGGACATCTTCAATCCCGATTTTGAAAGCATTCAAGTCAACAATGCCGACGTGTATGACCAAATCAAGAACTACGTGAGCCTGATAGCGCCCGATCGCAGCGATATCGTCCAACTGTACAGCGACGACATGCCCATCTTTGACAAGTTCGGCATCACCAAACAAATCAAGACGTCGTTTGGCAAGACGGTATCCTTCAAGTCGGGAGCATACATAATCATCGAGAGCACCGAAGCGCTGCACGTCATCGACGTGAACTCAGGCAACCGCTCGCGCACCAGCACCGACCAGGAGAGCAACGCCCTCAACGTCAACCTGCTCGCCGCCGACGAGATTGCCAGGCAACTGCGGCTCAGGGACATGGGAGGCATCATTGTCATCGACTTCATTGACATGGCCCAGCCCGAACACCGCAACGAACTGTACAAACACATGCGCGAAGTCATGCAAAAAGACCGCGCGCGTCATAACATTCTGCCGCTGACCAAGTTCGGCTTGATGCAGATAACGCGCCAGCGCGTGAGGCCCGCCCTGGACATTGCCACCGAGGAGACCTGCCCGTCGTGCGGCGGCAAGGGACAAGTGCAGCCGTCGTTGCTTTTTACCGACAAGTTGAAAGACAAGATTGACTATCTGGTCAACACGTTGAACGCGTCCGATTTCATTATGTATGTCCACCCCTATGTTGACGCCTACCTCAAGAAAGGCCTGTTCAGCGAATACGGCAAGTGGAGACGCGAGTTCAAACGCAAGTTCCGCATCCTGCCCGACCAGTCGCTTAACTACCTTGAATACAAGGTGTTTGACAAGAGTCGCAACGAGATTGACCTCAAGGAGGAGAAAGACACCAGCACGAGTTCGAGGAGCAAGAAAGAACGCCGCTCCAAGCAGGACTCCGATGCCGGAGACGACAACGGTGAACAAAAGAACACCGACCACCAGGCTTGACATCACGAGCCGCCCGACCGGACTATCGTCCCGCCGGGCGGCTTCTCCTTTGAAACACCGGCTCGGCATGTCAATAAATAATACCCGTTAAATTATGTAAAACCATAGCAGATATCCCTGAATATTCCTATATTTGCACATCTATTTATTGATTCATTAACAACCGACAAACTTAAAATCACTCAACCAATGGAGAAAAAAACTGCTGCAAAGAAATGCGTTAGAAAACCTGCGGCCAAGAAAGCGGCTCCCAAGAAGTCGATGGCAAAGCATTATATGGACATGGAAGAGCGCTATGGCGCCCACAACTACCACCCGCTGCCCGTCGTGCTGCAAAAGGGCAAAGGCATCTATGTGTGGGACGTTGACGGCAAGAAGTACTTTGACTTCCTGTCATCCTACTCGGCAGTCAACCAGGGCCACTGCCACCCCCGCATCGTGAAGGCGCTCACCGACCAGACCAAGAAGCTGTGTCTGACCTCGCGCGCATTCTACAACGACGCATTCTGCGAGTATGAAAAATTCATGCACCAGTACTTTGGCTATGACAAGGTGCTGCCCATGAACACCGGTGCCGAGGGCGTTGAGACCGCCCTGAAGCTGGCCCGCCGCTGGGGCACCGTCAAGAAGGGCATCCCCAACGACAAGGTGAAAATCGTGTGCTGCGAGGGCAACTTCCACGGTCGCACGGTCACCATCATCACCATGAGCAACGACCCCGACAGCTATGCCAACTACGGTCCGCTGACTCCTGGCTTCATCCGCATCCCCTACAACGATGCCAAGGCGCTCAAGAAGGTGCTCGACAAGCACGGCGATGAGATTGCCGCCTTCATCGCCGAGCCCATCCAGGGCGAGGCCGGCGTCTTTGTTCCCGACGACGGCTACCTGAAGGAGTGCTTCGACCTGTGCCACGAGCACAACGTGCTGTTCATCGCCGATGAGGTGCAGACCGGCATCGCCCGCACGGGCAAGATGCTGTGCTCAGAGCACGACGGCATCCGTCCCGACATCGTCATCCTGGGCAAGGCCTTGGGCGGCGGCGTGTTGCCCGTCTCGGCATGCCTGGCCGATGACGACATCATGCTCAACATCAAGCCCGGCGAGCACGGCTCGACCTTTGGCGGATTCCCCCTCGCTGCGCGCGTAGCCGTCGAGGCCCTCAAGGTCGTCAAGGACGAAAAACTCACCCAGAACGCCGAGAAGATGGGCAAAATCTTCCGCGACGAAATCGAGAAAATCCACTCGCCGTTCATCGTCCAGGTGCGCGGCCGCGGCCTGCTCAACGCCATCGTCACCAAGCCCGTCGAGGGCAAGACCGCTTGGGACATCTGCCTCAAGCTGCGCGACAACGGCCTGCTCGCCAAGCCCACCCACGACCACATCATCCGCTTTGCTCCTCCCTTGTGCATCACCAAGGAAGAACTGCTCAAAGCCATTGACATCATCAAGAAGACCTTTGAGGAGATGTTCCCACAGGAGTAACATTCCCCTGTGAGACAAGCAAATACAGGTTGGCCGGACCCGCACAAACGCGGCACAAGGCCAACCTTGTTTTTTAAAAGAATCGCAACAACCGATGCCATACCGGCAATGCCAACACAGATTATTGCAGGACAGCGCTTGCATATGCAAAAAATCCTTACGAACTTTGCACTCTCAATACTCAATTAAGTCATGAACATTAGAGTCATTCGTCGCATAGCAGCTGTTGCACTCATCATCATCGGGGTGTGCCTGATTCCCAAAATCTTCAATAAGCCAGACTTGTGGTATATGGTCAAGTGGCTGGTCGGAATATGCGCGCTCACCTTTGTTCCCGCATATTTCCTGCTAAGAATGAAACCCCCTCAATGACCTCAGCAACAACGTGAATACTCAGCAAGGTTCACGTTTGCTGTCTAATAAAGCAAAATTTTAACCGCTATCACGTCAATTTTCCCAGAATGAACAAATCTAATTTTCATATTATAAGGATGTTGCTTGCCATAGCACTGCTAACCGCGGCAGTCCTGCCCATGCAGGCCGACTACAGCAAGAGCCAGCCCGGCCGCAACACCCGCTACAACCGTCACGGCAGCGACGTGTGCGTCATCGAGATCAACCAGCAAGGGTCGGTGGAGCAGTACTTCACCCGCCACGACATGGAGGCAGTGCGCCTGCTCGTGGTCAACGGCCCCATCACCAGAGACGACATCAAGTTCATCAAGAAGATTGCCAACCGCTCGCATGCCTATGCCGACGAACAGCACAGCAAAAAGGTAGACAACTATCTGGATGTGGACCTGTCGCACGCGGTGATGATGAACAACAAGGAACTGTTTGGGTCGATGAACGGCTGCGACCACCTGCGCTCCATCATCCTGCCCGAGTTCACGCGCCGCATCGAGTCTAACGCCCTGAGCGGATGCCGCAACCTTGAGGAAGTGATCATGCCCAGCGATGTGCGCATCATTGGCGACGCCGCCTTTGACGACTGCACGCACCTGCAGGACATCTACCTCGAGAATTCGATACAGGAAATCGGCAACCGCGCCTTTAACGGATGCAAGCGCATCAAGAGCCTGTTCCTGCCGCGCGACCTCAAGCGCATCGGCGACCAAGCCTTCAGCGGCACTGGCCTGCGCGAAATCCAGCTGCCCGACAACCTAAAGGAGATGTCGGGCAACGCCTTTGCGGGCACCGACATCAGCCAGATTGAGATACCCGCCGGATGCAGCATCAAGGGGTCGTTCAACGAGATGTCGGCGCTGCAGTACATCGAGGTCGAGAGCGGCAGCCGCTACTACCGCAGCGACAATGGTCTGCTCATGAACCTGGACGGCACCGCGCTGCTGTGCTGCCCGCCGGCGCTCAAGGGCTCCATGGCACTCAAGGACGGCATCCAGGTGATTGCCGACAAGGCCTTTATGGGATGCCACGGTCTCACCGCCATCGAGCTGGCCGAGAGCATCACCGCCGTGGGCGAGGACGCCTTTAACGGCTGCAGCGGCTTGCAGGCCATCGAGTTCAAGGCGCCCGCGTCGTTTGGCAAGAACGCCTTTGCCAACTGCACATCGTTGCTTGACTTTGACTTTGGCGGCGACATTGCCGGCGCGCTGCCCATGGGCCTGTTCGAAGGCTGCACGAGGCTGCAGGAGATTACGCTGCCCGACAATGTGCGTGCCATCCCGCGCTACTGTTTCCGCGGCTGCAGCATGCTCGGCGACATCGATCTGCCCGAGGGACTGAGCGTCATCGAGCGCGGGGCATTCAAAGGAACGGCGCTGACGAGCGTGGAACTGCCCGCCAGTGTTGCCGCTATCGAGAAAGACGCCTATAACGAGTGCCGCCGCCTTGTCGAGTTCACGGCCGGCACAGGACTGACGACGATTGGCGAAGAGGCCTTCAACAACTGCGAGAGTCTGGCGCGCGTGACCCTGAACGAGGGTCTCGCCACCATCGAGAGCAAGGCGTTCAACAACTGCGCGCTCACAACGCTCACGATACCCGGTACGGTCAGCCACATCGGCAAGAACATCGTGGACAAGAACAAAGGACTCACGAGCATCACATGCCTGGCGCCGCTGCCTCCCAAGCTGGACAAGGCCAGCAACGACAAGGTGCAACTCCTGGTGCCCGCGGCTAGCGTCAATTCCTACAAGCAGGCCAAGAACTGGAAAAACTACCGCAACATCGCCCCCATCGAGTAACCGGCGGCGGCACTTGCATGGCACAAAGTATTTTCCTTGGCACTATTGTTGACGGTGTCAAGGAAAATTTGTAACTTTGCCCAATCAAACATACTACTAACTTAAAAACATAAAACCTTACTTAAAACAACAAGATGAACAACGCATTAATCAATTTTCCCCTTCCCGCCAATGAGCCGGTGAAGGCCTATCTCAAAGGCTCGCCCGAGCGCGTCGCACTCGAAAAAGAACTCGAACGCCAGAGCAAGCTGGTAGTTGACATCCCCATCATCATCGGCGGTCAGGAAATCCGCACCGGTGACACGGGCCAAATCACCTGTCCCCACGACCACAAGCACGTCATTGCCACCTACCACAAGGTGGGCAAGAAGGAAGTGGAACTGGCCATCAAGACGGCCATGAAGGCATGGAAGGAATGGAGCCGCACGCCGTGGACCACACGCGCCGCCATCGTCATGAAGATGGCCGAGCTGCTCGCCACCAAGTACCGCCCCATCATGAATGCCGCCACCATGCTGGGCCAGAGCAAGAACATCTTCCAGGCCGAGATTGACTCGGCATGCGAGACCATCGACTTCTACCGCTACAATGTGCACTACGCCTCCAAGATCTACGGCATGCAGCCCAAGGACGGCGTTGCCCAGCTCAACCACACCGAGTACCGCCCCCTCGAGGGCTTCATCCTCGCCGTGACACCGTTCAACTTCACCTCGATTGCCTCCAACCTGTGCATGACGCCCGTGCTGATGGGCAACGTGGCACTGTGGAAGCCCTCGACCACGGCCCTGCTCAGCAACTACTACCTGATGCAGCTCTACAAGGAAGCCGGCCTGCCCGACGGCGTTGTCAACTTCCTGCCCGGTAGCGGTGCCCTCATTGGCGAGGTAGCCACCCAGAGCAAGCACTTTGCCGGCATCCACTTCACCGGCAGCACCGCCACCTTCAAGTCGCTGTGGAAACAGGCCAGCCTCAATGTTGACAAATACATCTCCTACCCCCGCCTCGTGGGCGAGACCGGCGGCAAGGACTTCATCTTTGTTCACCCCAGTGCCGACAAGAAGGCCGTTGCCACGGCAGCCTTCTGCGGCGCGTTTGAGTTCCAGGGCCAGAAGTGCTCGGCCGCATCGCGCATGTACATCCCCAAGAGCCTGTGGCCCGATGTGCTCAAAGACATCAAGCGCATGGCCAGCGAGGTCAAGATGGGCGACGTGACCGATGCCCGCAACTACATCAACGCCGTCATCGACGAGGCATCGTTTGACAAGTGCAAGAGTTACATCGACTATGCCAAGAAGGCCGAGGACGCCAAGATTGTGCTGGGCGGCAAGTGCGACAAAAAGGTAGGCTGGTTTGTCGAGCCCACCGTCATCGAGACCTCTAACCCGCGCTTCAAGTCGATGGAAGAGGAAATCTTTGGTCCCGTGCTCACCGTCTATCCCTACGACGACGACAAGGTCAACGAGACCGTGAGGTTGTGTGACACCACCTCGCCCTATGGTCTGACCGGCGCCGTGTTCGGCAACGACCGCTTGGCAGTGGAAAAGATTACCGACGCCCTGAGTTACACCGCCGGCAACTTCTACATCAACGACAAGCCCACCGGCGCTGTCGTGGGCATGCAGCCCTTTGGCGGCGCACGCGCCAGCGGCACCAACGACAAGGCAGGCGGCGAGTTCAACCTCATCCGCTGGATTATCCCGCGCGTGATCAAGGAGACCCTCGTGTCGCCCACCGACTACCGCTACACCTACATGAAGTAAGGCCAAAAACCAGATACCCTGAATGGGCGCGCCACAGTCAAGGCGCGCTCATTTTTTACATTGCCAGTTGTCTAAAAACTTACATCATAAAAAAAGAACAACTTACGACAATTTGTTGTACCTTTGCAATTCGCATCGGCGGTTTGCCAGCCCACCGCCGTTGCACGACAGAAACGAGACATATACCTTTCAATCAATAGCAAGACGATGAACAACGACAAAACACTACAGCCGCTGGCCGGCATGACGCTTGAAGAGATGCAAGATGCCGTGTTGGCATTGGGCATGCCCAAGTTTACCGCCAAACAGTTGGCACAGTGGATATACCAAAAGCGCGTCAACGACTTTGACGAGATGCTGAACATCTCCAAGGACAACCGCGAGAAACTGGCCAGCCGCTACACAGTGGGTCTGTACCCGCCCAGCAACGCCGCCGCCAGCGAGGACGGCACGGTGAAGTACCTGTTCGACGCCGGCCAGGGCCAGGCCGTGGAGTCGGTTTATATCCCCGATGACGACCGCGCCACGCTGTGCATCTCGTCGCAAAAGGGGTGCCGGATGAACTGCTACTTCTGCATGACAGGCCGCCAGGGATTTCACGGCAACCTGACATCCAACCAGATTGTCAACCAGGTGCTGAGCATCCCCGAGAGCGAGACGCTGACCAATGTCGTGTTCATGGGCATGGGCGAGCCGCTGGACAACCTCGACGAGGTAATGCGCGTCATCGCCATCCTCACCGAGCCGTGGGGCCTGGCATGGAGCCCCAAGCGCGTCACGGTGTCCACCGTGGGCAAGCGTCCCGAACTGAAAATCCTGTGCGAGCAGACCAGCGTCCACATCGCCGTGAGCGTCCACAATGCCGTTGAGGAGGAGCGTTCATCGATGATGCCCATCGAGCGCCTCTACTCCATCGAGAGCGTGATGGAACTGCTGGGCCACTACGACTTTGCGCATCAGCGCCGCCTGTCGGTAGAGTACATCTGCTGGCAGTGGCTCAACGACGACATCAAGCACGCCGAGCGGCTGCGCGAACTGCTGCCCAACGAGCATGTGCGCGTCAACCTCATCCGCTATCACATGATTCCCGGCATCGAGAAACTGCGCACCAGCAGCGACGAGCGCATGACCTACTTTCGCGACTACTTGAACAGCAAGGGCGTGACCTGCACCATCCGACGCAGCCGCGGCGAAGACATCCAGGCCGCGTGCGGCATGCTTGCCGGCCAGGTGCGCAAGCCGATGGCCGCCAAGGGCAAGGCCAACGAAGAAAAACCCGGGCGCGGCAAAGCTCCCGAACCCAATAAAACCCAACCCAAAAAGAACGGCAAAAATCATAAGAAATGAAGAAGTTCACACTCATCACCGCGGCGGTGCTGATTACAGCGCTTGTCGCCAGTGCAACAGCGCCCGCCAACTACTATGTGAGCGCCCAAGGCAAGAGCAACGAGGCACTGATGACCGCCCTGTGCGGCATCATCCGCAGCCACACCCAGCTGAGTTACAGCAAGGTGCTCGACGCCTACAAGACCACCGACGTCGATGCCCAGGGCTACATCATCGACATCTACAGCAACTGCAAGTACAAGCCCAGCGACAATGGCGCGTCGGCATCAACGCTGGGTCAGGGCTACAACCGCGAGCACAGTTTCCCCAAGAGCTGGTTTGACGACAAGACGCCCATGTACACCGACATGCACCACCTCTACCCCACCGACATCAAAGTCAACAGCCAGCGCGCCAACTACCCCTACGGCGTGTGCCAGGGCGGCACGCGACTGAGCAACGGCAGCCTGATTGCCAAGGGACGCCTGGGCGGCAGCACCTACAGCGGCTACAGCGGCACCGTGTTTGAGCCCGACGACGAGTACAAGGGCGACTTGGCAAGGACCTACTTTTATATGGTCACCTGCTACAAGAGCGAACTGCCCTCGTGGCCCGGCAGCCCCAACCTCAACTATGCCGCCAACAAGTACAAGGCCTTCTCGACCTGGACCATCAACATGCTGATGGAATGGACCCGCCTCGACCCCGTGAGCGACAAGGAAATGAAGCGCAACGACGCCGTGTACAGCGTGCAGGGCAACCGCAACCCCTTTATCGATCACCCCGAGCTGGCCGAGTACATCTGGGGCGACAAGCAGGGCCAAGCATGGAACGGTTCAGACGGCTTTGTTGACCCCGTCATCACCAGCCCCGCCGGAGGCGCAACCTTCGACATGGGCCGCACCGAGGTGGGCACACCCCTTGAATACACCATCAATCTCAAGGGCATGGGACTGACGCAAGACCTGAGCCTGTCGATGAGCGACAACGAGTTCTTCTCCATCAGCCGCAACGCATTCACCGCTGGCGAAGTGAACAACGGCACCTACATTGTCATCACCTTTAGCGGCGACGAGGAAGGCATCTACAACAACACCGTGACACTGAGCAGCAACGAGGCCTCCACCACATTCACCGTCACAGCCACCGCCTTCAAGCCCGACACTCCGGGCCCCGGCCCCGACCCCGTGCTGGGCGACTCCATCATTGAAGACTGGGAGGAATGCAACACCGGCGGCTACTGGACCCAGACCGTCGAGGGACACCAGTGGCAGTGGGGCTTCAACGACGCCGGCATCTGGGGCGACAGCCAACGCCACGACGCGCTCGTGTGCCGCCTGGGCAAGAAAGACTACTCGAGCATCACGATGATTGAGGACTATAGCGGCGGACTGTCGGGCGTGGGCTTCTACGCATCGAGTTACGGCAGCGATGCCGACGCCGCCCTGCGCGTGGACTACAGCACCGACCGCGGGTCGTCGTGGACATCGATGGGCAATGTCATCGTCACCAAGGGCGGGCTGCAACGGCAACTGCTCACACCGGCCGCCGGCATCGAGGGCAACGTGCGCGTGCGCATCGTGCAGACTGCGGGCAGCCGCGTCAATGTTGATGACGTGACCCTCTACAGTTACATCAAGCCCGATGCGCCCGGCGACGTGAACGGTGACGGCGAGACCAACATTGCCGACGTCAATGCCATCATCGACGCCATCCTTGCGGGCATGAGCCAGGCAAACTGTGACATCAACGGCGACGGCGAGGTCAACATCGCCGACATCAACGCCGTGATTGACATCATCCTGGGTAAGTAACCAAGGACTCAAGACACAATACCATCAAAATAAACCTGATTATGAAAAGAACAATCTGGGCCATCGCGCTCGCGCTGGCTGTCCTGGCTGCCAGTGCCAAGACGCCTATTCCCTGCCCTGCCAACTACTATGACGCGGCCAAGGGCAAAAGCAGCCAGGCGCTGCTCACCGCGCTGTACAGCATCGTCGGACCGCACACCAACATCGGCTATGACGGCTTGTTTGACGCCTACAAGGACACCGACTGTGACCAGGGCGGCTACATCATCGACATGTACAGCAACTATGACCGCTTCACCTGCCCCGGCAGCAAATGCGGCAATTACAGCAAAATCGGTGACTGTTTCAACCGTGAGCACTCGGTGCCCAAGAGTTGGTGGGGCGGCGGCAAGCAGGCCCAGTACAGCGACCTGATTAACATTGTGCCCACCGACGGTTATGTGAACAACCAACGCTCGAACTACCCCTACGGCGAATGTCAGGGCGGCACCCGCCTCAAAAACGGCCAGTATGTGGCCAAGGGCCGCCTGGGTTCCAGCACCCACAGCGGTTACAGCGGCACCGTGTTTGAGCCCGACGACGAGTACAAGGGCGACTTTGCCCGCGCCTACTTCTACATGGCGGCTTGCTACAACAACACCATCGGCAACTGGACCTCGTCGGGCGGCAGCGCTTTCTTCAACGGCACGCAGTATCCCGTGTTCACCAACTACGCCATCGGTCTGCTGATGGAATGGACGCGCCTCGACCCCGTGAGCCAGAAAGAGAAAACCCGCAACAACTATGTGCATGCCTGGCAAGGCAACCGCAACCCCTTCATCGACCACCCTGAACTGGCCGAATACCTGTGGGGCAACAAGAAGGGACAGGCCTGGTATGGCGACGACATTGAGGAGAATACGCCATGCATCATCCAGCCCGTGAGCGGCGGCACCATTGACGTGGGCACCATCGCTGCCGACGGCACGAGCGTGAGCAAGGCTGTAACCGTCAGCGGACAATACCTGACCCAGGCAGTGAGCATCACCGTCAGCGGCGAGGGATTCAGCGTCACGCCCGCCACATTGAGTGCCAGCGCCGTCTGCGGCGGCAATGCTACTGTTGCCATCACCTACAGCGGCAAGAGCGCCAATGCCTCGGGCACGCTGACCATCGGCAGCGCCGAGGTCAATGCCACCTGCAGTCTCACCGCAAGCAAAATTGACGGCGGCGGTCCCGGCCCGGGTCCCGACCCCGCCGGCGACAGTTGGATTGAGACCTGGGAGGGCGTCCCCAGCGGAGGCTATTACACCAGCAATGTGCAAGGCGCCACCTTCCTGTGGAGTTTCAACAATGCGGGCATTTTTGCCCAAAGCAACGACCACTGGAACGACGCCATCGGGTGCCGCTTTGGCAAAAACAGCAACTCGTCCATTAAGATGCTGGAAGATGTACAAGGCACCTCGGGCATCTCGTTCTATGCCTGCACCTACGGCAGCGACAGCCAAGCCACGCTCAAAGTGCTGTACAGCACCGACGGCGGCAACAATTGGACCACGCTCATGGAGCAGGCACTCAGCCGCGAGTTCACCAACTACACCCATGGGCTCGACGTTGCCGGCAACGTGCGCTTCATGTTCCAGCAGACTGCCGGCTCACGCCTCAATCTTGACGACATCGCCATCTACAAGGCCGCACCGGCACCCGAGCCCGAGGTTTACTTCGACGGCGCTGTCGAGGACATGGCCGCCGTGCTCGACGGCGAGTCGAGCATCAGCGAGATTACCGTAGCCTCCGAGAACAACACCCAGGCCATAACGGTCACCGCCAGCGACAACTTTGAAATCAGCCTGAACCAGCGCGACTGGGCCACAACGCTCACCCTCGATGCCAGCGGCGAAACCTTCTATGTCCGCATGGCCAGCACGGCCGCAGTGGGCACCTACGAGGGCACCGTCACCGCCCGTGCAGGCGCCGCCGTCGCCTTTGCCAACGTCTATGGCGAGGTGAGCGCACCCGCATTTGTCATTGGCGACGTGAACGACGACGGCAATGTTGACCCGTCAGACATCTCGGCGCTCATCGACTACCTGCTCAATGGCACGGCAACCGCTTTCAACGCATTGTCGGCCGATGTCAATCAGGACGGCAATATTGACCCGTCTGACATCTCGGCGATCATCGACCTGCTGCTCAACGGCCCCGCCGCCATCAAATGGTATGCCCTGCCGGCCGACGGCGGCATCAGCATGGTAAACCCCTTGGGCGAGACGCTTGAGGTCTATGACCTGGACGCCAACCTTGTCGCCGCCGTTGCCTCGCAGACCACAATCAGCCTGCCCGCCGGTGCCTATATCGTTACCAGCGACATCCGCTCCCGCAAGGTGGTGGTCAAGTGAGCCAGCGACTCACAATCTAACACGAAGCGGGGCTGCTCCACGATTGGAACAGCCCCGCTTTGATAACTGACAGTAGCGTCTTACTTTACCTCCTTCAGCATCTCCTCAACGGCGCGCTGCAGTTGGCGGTCGTTGCCGCTGATGTAGTCCTCGGGGGTGTTGTAAACCTCGACATCGGGGTACAAGGTATTGTTCTCGCCAAAACGACCGTTCATGTCGCGGCAGCCCACCTGGGGAATGCCGAACACCATCTGGGCATCCATCAAGGTTTCCCACCACACGGCGGTCATTGTTCCAGCCACCGGCGTTCCGATGAGTTTGCCGATGCCCAAGTACTTGTACACCTGCGGGAAGCCGTGGCCATTGCTGTAATCGTCCTCGCAGACCATCACGCAACTGGGCTTCACCCACTTGTTCCACGGGTCGTAACCGATGAACTGTCCGCGGGGCACGAAACTCTGGTACTGCCTGCCGTCGAGCAGGGTGCACAGGTCGTCGTGCAGCCAGCCGCCACCATTGTGGCGCTCATCGACAATGACGGCCTTCTTTTGCCGGCAACTGTCGCTCAGGAGTTCGCTGAACACCGTGCGGAAACTGGGCGAATCCATAGCCTTGACGTGCACATAGGCAATCTGCCCGTTGGAAAGTCGGTCCACCATCTCCCTGTTGCGGTCCACCCAGCGGCGATACAGCAGTTCGTCCTCGTCGCCTCTGGAGATAGCCTTGACAGTCACATCATCGTTGCGGCCCTTGATGGTCAGGCGCACGCGCTTGCCGATTTTGCCGTCGAGCAGGCAGTTGTAATCCTTGCCCGCCTCAATCTTCACGCCGTCGATGGCCTCGATGATGTCGCCGGCCTTCACCTTGGTATTGGCGTTGGCAAGCGGGCTGCGGCGGATGACCTCGGCAATCTTGATGCCGTCGCCGTCGTAGGCATAGTCAGGAATGATGCCCAGCACAGCGGTCTTGAGTTTGGCGCCCGCAGGATAAAAGCGCGCGCCGGTGTGTGAAGCGTTGAGTTCGCCCAACATCTCGGAAAGCATGTCGCGAAAGTCGTAGCGGTTGTTGATGTGAGGCAGGAAGCGGCTGTAGGTTGCCTTATAGGCGTCCCAATCCACGCCGTGCAGGTCGACATCGTAGAACTTGTCCTTGACCTGCTGCCAGATGTGGTTGAACAGATACGCGCGCTCCTGATAAGGCTTGTAGTTGAAACGGGCCTCAAAGTCAACGTTTTTGGCAGTGCCGGCGGCGATATCAAACTTCTTGATAGCGCCCGAACACAGATACAGGTTCTTGAAGTCCTTGTCGGCCTCAAAACCGCCGGCGCCAATGCTCTTGGTCACAAGTTTGGTGGAGTGGTCGCGGATGCTCACCTTCCACAGGTCGTAGCCGCCCTCAAAGCGAGCCTGGTAGTACAGGCTCTCGCCGTCGGGCGACAGGATGGCGTCGCCCATGTTGCTGGAGTTGGCGGTAAGTCGCAGCACGCGGTCACGGCAGTTGGCGAGGTCAAACTTGAGTTCCTCCACCTTCTCGGGCTTGGGCTCTTCTTCCTTGCCCTTCTTCTTATCCTCGGCTTTCTTTTCCTCCTTCTTCAGTTCCTCCTTCTTCTCTTTCTGTCCCTCGTCGCTGGTGTCCTTCCACAAGCCGTATTCCTCCTTGTTCATGCGGAACTGGTCGTAGGCATCGACATCAAAGAACATGATGTAGGCGTCGGTCTCGGTGCCCCAGCTGCCATGGCTGCGGTAGCCCGCGCGGTCGCTCTCGAACAGCATAGCCTTGCCGCCGAGCACAAACCGGCCGTTGCCGTCGTTATAGCCCGAGTTGGTGACATTGTGGATTTCGCCGCTGCCGTCGGCCTTCACCAGGGCAATGTCGGCATTGTTCCATCCGCCGTCACCAATGAAGCTCGAGATGAGCCAACGGCTGTCGGGGCTCCACTCAAACCACTGGTCGCCGTCGCTGTAACTGTACATGTACTTGCCGTCCATCAGTTTGCGCACATCGTGGCTCTTCACGTCCACCGCCATCAGCGCCGTGCGGTCCAGCAGATAGGCCACGCTCTTGCCGTCGGGACTGTACTGCGGCTGGAAACAGGTGGAGCCACACTTCACAAGTTGCTCCTCCACGATGTCGGTGCAGTAGGTAAACAGTTTCTCGTCCTTGTTCTTGATGGTGGACTGATAGATTTGCCACAGGCCGTTGCGCTCACTGGCATAGACTAGGCTGCGGCCGTCGGGTGCAAAGTCCACCGAGCGCTCCTGCTCGGGGGTATCGGTAATCTGGCGCGTGGTCTTGTACTCGACCGAGGTCACATACACATCGCCGTGGACGATAAACGCCACCTCCTTGCCGTTGGGCGACACGCTGACCTCGCGCGCCCCGCTGGTCAGCGTCTGGCGGTCCAGGTCAATGTCGTTGCGGTCGGCGACAACGCTCACGCTCACCTTAGCAGGCTGTCCTCCAGGCCGCAGCGTATAGATTTCGCCGTCATAGCCAAAGCACAGCGTGCCGTCATCGGCACGGGTGAGGAAACGCACGGGATTGCCCTTGAAACGGGTAATCTGCTGCTTGGCGCCACCTGCCAACGTGTTGTGCCACACGTTGAACGTGCCGTCCTCCTCGCTCAGATAGTAGTAACTGTCGGCGCCGTCCCACACGGGATTGCGGTCCTCGCCGCCAAAACTGGTGAGTTTAGTGTATGCCCCGCTCCTCATCATCCACACGTCGCGCGTGATGGGAGAGGTGTGGTGCTTGCGCCACTGGTCCTCATAACCCTTTTGGTCATGGAAAAGGATGTCGCCGGCAGCGTTGATGTTCAGGTCCTTCATCGTGAACTCCGAGAACAGTTTCATGCGGCATCCGGCCGTGGTCGGCACCTCAAACACCTGCGGGAAAGTGTTACCCGGGAAAATGATGCTTGTGGCTGTTGTCGCCAGACTGGCCTCGACGAGGACATGGTCCCGGTCACGAAAAGCCACCGGCACCTCATTGCCGCTGCCCGTGGTCAGGCGCGTGGGCGCTCCGCCATGCCTGTCAACGACATACACGTCAAGGCTGCCCTCACGCGACGACGCAAAGGCAATCTGCCGGCTGTCGGGGCTCCACACGGGGTAAGCGTCATACTCGGCGTTGGACGTGACTTGGCGCGCCGCGCCGCCAGTTGACGGCACAGTGTAGATGTCACCTTTGTAGGAAAAAGCGATGGTCGTTCCGTCGGGCGAAATGGCGCAGTAACGCATCCACAACGGACTGTCTTGCGCATGGGCCAAGGCCGACAACCCTGCCAGCGCCAGAGCAAGGAATAATTTCTTAATCATAATGTCGAGTGTTGAAAATTACTTCACGGGAATCTTGTCGATGCGGCGCTGGTGACGGCCGCCCTCGAAGGGAGTCGTCATGAACGCCACCACCATGGCGATGGCCTCGTCCTGGCTGACAAAACGCCCGGGCAGGGCAATGACATTGGCGTCGTTGTGCTGGCGCGCCAGACGGGCCACAGACAGGCGCCAGCACAACGCGGCGCGCACGCCCTGATGCTTGTTGAGCGTCATGCTGATGCCCTCACCGCTGCCACACACGGCAATGCCGGGATAGCACGAGCCGTCCTCGACCGCCGCAGCACAGGGGTGGGCAAAGTCGGGATAGTCGCAACTGTCCTCATTGTCGGTGCCAAAGTCCTTGTACTCAATGCCGTTGGCATCCAGCCAGCGCTTGATGGCCTCCTTGGTCGCAAATCCGGCGTGGTCGCTGCACAGGGCGACGGGAATGCCGGGTTTCAAAATCGAGTTCTTCATCATATCTTCCAGTCTTTTATTAGTTTTATGGGGACCGTCCCCTGTCATCTCCTGACAGACGGGCAGTCCCCATGCTCGAATGCTTATATATTACTTGCGCAACTGCTGGAGCGCCTGCTCCATGGTCGCGATTTTGCTCTCGGCGTCAGCCTTCTTCTTGCGCTCATTGGCCACCACAGCCTCGGGGGCGTTAGCGACAAAGCGCTCGTTGCTCAGTTTCTTGTCCACGCTGGCGAGGAAGCCGCGGATGTACTTGAGGTCGGCCTCGAGTTTCTCAATCTCGGCTTCCACATCGATACTGTCCGCCAGGGGCACGGCAAACTCGGCAGTGCCGACCATAAACGCGGCCGCCGTCGGGTCCTTCTCGGCAACAGCCTCGATTTTCTCCAGCCCGGCGAGCTTGGTGATGATGCGCTCCAGCGGGTTGTCCAGTCCGCCCACCGCCTGCAGCGTGAGCTGCTCCTTGTTGGGCAGGTTCTTGGCCTTGCGCACATTGCGCACGCCAGCCACAATTTCCTTGGCGTCGGCCATGGCCTTGAGGATAGCGGCATCGGCCTGCTGGGGCTCGGGAATGCGGGCATACATGATGCTCTCGCCGTCGGCGCGCTCATCCAGGTGCTGCCACAGTTCCTCGGTGATAAACGGCATGAAGGGATGCAGCAGACGCAGCAGCGTGTCAAAGTAGTTGAGCGTGGCCGTCATCGTCGCGCGGTCCATGGGCTGGCCGTAGGCGGGCTTAACCGCCTCAAGGTACCAAGCCGAGAACTCCTCCCAGAAGAGGCGGTACAGCACCATCATCGCGTCGCTCAGGCGGAACTTCGAGAAGTGGTCCTTAACGACAGCGATGGTGTCGCCCAGCACATGGCCAAACCACATCACGGCCTCGCGGCTGGCGGCGGGCTGCTCCACATCGGCCACCTCCCAGCCCTTGACCAGGCGGAAGGCATTCCAAATCTTGTTGTTGAAATTGCGGCCCTGCTCACACAGCGCGTCATCGTAGGGGATGTCGTTGCCAGCGGGGGCAGCGAGCATCAGGCCCATGCGCACGCCGTCGGCGCCGTAACGGTCGATGAGTTCAATCGGGTCGGGCGAGTTGCCCAGCGACTTGGACATCTTGCGACCCAGTTTGTCGCGCACGATTCCCGTGAAATATACATTATTAAAAGGCTTCTCTCCCAGGAACTCATATCCGGCGATGACCATGCGCGCCACCCAGAAGAAGATGATGTCGGGGCCCGTTACCAGGTCGCTCGTGGGATAGTAGTACTTGAGTTCAGCATTGCCGGGATTGCGGATGCCGTCAAACAGTGAGATGGGCCACAGCCAGCTCGAGAACCAGGTGTCGAGGCAGTCCTCGTCCTGGCGCAGGTCGGCGGCAGTGAGGGCAGCATTGCCCGTCTTCTCACGGGCTGCCTTCACAGCGTCGTCTTCATTCTCGGCCACCACATATACGCCCTCGGGCAGGAACCACGCGGGGATGCGGTGTCCCCACCACAACTGACGGCTGATGCACCAGTCCTTGGTATCGGTCATCCAGTGGCGGTAAACATTCTTGAACTTGGCGGGATAGAACTTGATGTCGTCGTCCATGACAGCCTTGAGCGCGGGCTTCACCAGGTCGGTCATCTTGAGGAACCACTGGGTCGAGAGTTTGGGCTCGATGGGCACATTGGTGCGCTCGCTATAGCCCACCTTGTTCTCGTAGGCCTCGACCTTCTCGAGCAGACCGGCATCGGCAAGATCCTTTTCAATCTGCTTGCGCACGTCAAAGCGGTCCATGCCCACATACAGCCCGGCCTCCTCGCTCAGGGTGCCGTTGTCGTTGAAAATGTCGATGCTCTGCAGGTTGTGCTTCTCGCCCAGCATGTGGTCGTTGATGTCATGGGCGGGGGTCACCTTGAGGCAACCGGTGCCGAACTCAATGTCCACATACTCATCCTCGATGACGGGAATCTCGCGGTTGACAAGGGGCACAATCACGCGCTTGCCCTTGAGGTGGGCGTTCTTGGGGTCGTTGGGGTTGATGCACATCGCCGTGTCGCCCATAATGGTCTCGGGGCGCGTGGTGGCAACGATGGCATAGCCGTCCTCACCCACGATGCGATAGCGCAGGTAATACAGTTTGCTATGCTCCTCCTTGTAGATTACCTCCTCGTCGCTGAGCGCGGTCAGGGCTTTGGGGTCCCAGTTGACCATGCGCACGCCGCGATAGATGAGGCCCTTGTTATGCAGGTCCACAAACACCTTGATGACGCTCTCGCTGCGCACCTCGTCCATGGTGAACGCCGTGCGGCTCCAGTCACAGGAAGCGCCCAGGCGGCGCAACTGCTTCAGAATGATGCCGCCATGCTCATGCGTCCAGTCCCAAGCATGGCTCAGGAACTCGTCACGCGAGAGGTCGGTCTTTTTGACGCCCTGCTCGGCAAGGCGGTTGACCACCTTGGCCTCGGTGGCAATCGAGGCATGGTCGGTACCGGGCACCCACAGGGCATTCTTACCCTCCATGCGCGCGCGGCGCATGAGGATGTCCTGGATGGTCTCGTTGAGCATGTGTCCCATATGCAGCACGCCCGTCACATTGGGCGGCGGGATGACGATGGTGTACGGTTCACGCTCATCGGGAGTGCTCTTGAACAGGTCATGCTCCTCCCAATACTTGTACCACTTGCCCTCGACCTCGCGGGGGTCGTATTTTGTAGCCAGTGTATTCTCTTTCTCGCTCATGATAAAAAATATGTTTATTTCGGTTTTTTCTTTACAAACCGCAAAGTTACGAAAAAACCAAGAAACAACAAACGTGTTCCTTGGTTTTTAGCATGCTATACCCCAGTTCGGGATAAGATTACTCCCAAATAGAAAGTTGCTTTGAGTGTTC
>R27__coassemble_205_pt1 | contig 47276 bp, 43 predicted proteins | sample R27__metabat2_low_PE_027 | metagenome-assembled genome bin R27
TGGCAATCTTTTTTTGCCTCTCGAATCTGTCAACTTTTTTCAGGTCAAGACATTGCATGACCAAAAATGACAGTCTATATGCACAGAAAGCAGAAATAACATTTTCCATCATGAAAGAGAGATAGAAAACTACTTGAGTTGCCGTTGACAAGTTATTCCAAGAATATTTGCGCACTTCGGCAATGTTGAGTAAATTTGCCTATTGATTGAGCCTGCGGTGAATCTTGTGTGTTGCTGTGGCTGGAAACGCATCACCTATTGCCATGGGCCGTTCATTGTATAGAATTTATTGTTAACCCAACCGTCCCGCTATTGGGGCCAAAACATCTCGAAAAAACATGATAAAACGTGTATATACCTATCTGTTGGCGATTCTCATTGCCGTGTGTGCAGCGTCGTGTGCCGAGGAGACTTGCGACATCATCTACCCTGACGGGGGAACATTTAAGGAGCGGCTGGAGCGCCTGCCCGGTGTGGTGAAAGTGACGGCCGAGGACCCCGGCACGTTTAACGAGCGCTACAAGGTGTACTTCAGGCAGCCCATCGACCACGACAACCCGTCGGCGGGCTCGTTCACCCAGCTGGTGTATGTGATGCTCAACCACGCCGACAGCGTGAACGTGCTGGTCACCGAGGGTTACTACGCCTTTGACGCGCAGCGGGTCCAGGAGCTGGTGCCCATGTTCGGCGCCAACCAGATTGTGGTGGAGCACCGCTACTACGGCGAGTCGGTCGTTGACGATCCCAGCTACCGGTATATGAACGCCGACAACTCGTGCGACGACCTGCATGCCGTGGTGAGCGCCCTCAAGCAGGTGCTGGGCGGCAAATGGATATCGACGGGCGTGAGCAAGAGCGGCCTCACCTGCAACATGTACCGTGCCTGGTACCCCCAGGATGTGGATGTGACGGTGCCCTACGGCACGCCCTTTTGCACCGGGCGCTACGACACGCGCACGGCAGATGCCCTGGCGCACACCATAGGCACGCCGGAGCAGCGCGGGCAGATGCTGGCATTCATGCGCGAAGCCCTGATGCGGCGCGACGCCATGGCGCCCATGTTTGAGGCGGCGGCGCGCGAGGCGGGCATCACCCTGCCCCTGCCGGCGCGCGAGCTGTGGGACCTGCACGTCATGGACTGGCAGGCCGCCGCGTGGATGCTCTCCTACGACCTGGACCTGATGCCCGCGCTCGACGTCAGCGACAAGGAAATCTTTGACTACATCATGAACCTTGACGATGCCAGTGCCTGGGACACGTCCTATGATGTGAACAAATACTACATCCAGGCCTATAGCGAACTGGGCCACATGACCTACTGCACCGAGGGCATCGAGGACCTGCTCGTGGTGAGCGACGCCGTGCTGGGCGACTACCTGCGCTACACCTATCTGCCCGAGGGATACCCCGACACCTTTTCCACCGCCATGCACGACAAGGTTGACGCCTTCTTGCGCAGCACCGACGCCAAGTATGTGTTCATCTACGGCGGCAACGACCCGTGGTACTATGCGGGTGTGGGCGACGAGTACATCAACGGCGACAACATCTGCCGCTATGTGCTCCCCGGCGCCGGCCACCATACCGCGATTTCGGAGTTCGACCCCGCCACCCGCCAGCAGATCAAGCACAAGATAGAGGAATTTCTGGGACGTCGGCAGTGAAGTTAATGCCGCAATGCTTGCGTGTACTTCACGAGATTGGCGTAACTTTGCGGGACAATTGAGAATTTACACCTATTATTCATAACTCCAAACTATGAAAACGAAATTTCGACACGGTCTGGCGGCACTGTTCATGGCGCTCATGGCGCTGCCGCTGACGGCACAGCAGCAGTTCACGCTCGAGGACCTGAACTTTGGCGGCACCAACTACAGCAACATGATTCCACAAAACCGCACCCTCGTGTGGTGGGGCGACCAGTTGGTGCGCCTGTCGCGCGACACCTGCTGGACTGTGGACAAGGCCACGAGCAAGGAAAAAACGCTTGTCACGCGCAGCCGCCTCAACGAGTGGGCAGGACTGGGCGGCGAGACCATCACAACGCTGGGCAAAGACGTCAGTTTCCCCTACCCCGACAAACCGCTGATGCTGATATCTGGCGGCAATAGGCTCATGCTGGTGAACTTCAAGACGCGCAAGGTGGAATGGAGTAGCCCCGGCTGCGAAGCCATGCAGGCCAGCGCATGGAACGCCAACAGCCGCGCGGTGGCGTATGTGAGCGACGACAACCTGTTTGTCACTGACGCTGCAGGCAACGAGCGCCAGGTGACGCACGACGGCTCGCGCGATCTGGTGTACGGCCAGAGCGTGCACCGCAACGAGTTTGGCATCGACGGCGGCCTGTTCTGGAACCCGCAGGGCACACGCCTGGCGTTTTACCGCATGGATCAGAGCATGGTGACCGACTACCCGCTGGTCGATGTGCCCGAACTCGACGACACCACGCGCGTGATTGCCACGCCCGCCCCCGAGAAGTACCCCATGGCGGGGCAGACGTCGCACCTGGTGACGGTGGGCGTGCTCGACATGGCCACGGGCGACACGGTGTACCTCAAGGCCGGTGACCCCACCGACCGCTACTTCTCCAACATCTCGTGGAGCCCCGACGGCAACACGGTGTACATGATGGAGGGCAACCGCGACCAGAATGTGGTGGACCTGGCAGCCTATAACGCCGCCACCGGCGAGCGCACGGCCACGGTCTATCACGAGGAGCACCCCAAGTATGTGGAGCCGCAGCACCCCGTCACCTTCCTGCCCTGGGACGACAGCAAGTTCATCCTGTGGAGCGAGAAGGACGGCTACAACCACCTCTACATCTACGACACGGCTGGCAACGAGGTCAAGCAGCTCACGCGCGGCGACTGGGTGGTGATGGACCTGCTGGGATTTGACACCGAGCGCCGTTCGGTCATCATCGCCGCCAACGCCGACAGCCCCATCCAGCAAAACCTGTACCGCGTGGACTGCGCCACAGGCGTGCTCACCCGCATCGACGAGGGCGGCCACGGCTGGCACAAGGGCTCGCTGAGCGCCAGCGGACACTGGCTGGTCGATAACTACCAGGAGCCCGATGTGCCCCGCAACATCAGCATCGCCGACACGCGCCGCGGCACCTGCCGCCGCTACTTCACCGCCCCCGACCCCTGGGCGGGCTATGCTGTGCCCGAATACCGCTGCGGCACCATCACGGCGGCCGACGACAGCACCACGCTCTACTACCGCATGGTCATGCCCGTGGACTTTGACCCGTCGAAGCAGTACCCCACCGTGGTGTACGTCTATGGCGGTCCCCATGCCCACAATGTCGATGCCGGGTGGCACTATGCCAGCCGCAGTTGGGAGACCTACATGGCGCAGCGCGGCTACCTGCTGTTCATCCTCGACAACCGCGGCAGCGAGAACCGCGGGCGCGACTTTGAGCAGGCCACCTGGCGGCACCTGGGCGAGCAGGAGATGCTTGACCAGATGCGCGGCGTGGACTACCTGCGCTCGCTCAACTATGTCGATACCGCCCGTCTGGGCGTTCACGGATGGAGTTTTGGCGGTTTCATGACCATCAGCCTCATGACCAACTACCCCGACGTGTTCAAGGTGGGCGTCGCCGGCGGTCCGGTGATTGACTGGAAATGGTATGAGGTAATGTACGGCGAGCGCTACATGGACACCCCCCAGGACAACCCCGAGGGCTATGCCCAGTCGAGCCTCATCGACAAGGCCGCCAACCTCAAGGGCCGCCTGCAAATCATCATCGGCCTCAACGACCCCACCGTGGTGCCGCAGCATGCCTACAGTTTCCTCAAGGCGTGCATCGCCGCGGGCACCCAGCCCGACTTCTATGTCTATCCCGGCCAGGGCCACAACATGCGCGGCCACCAGAGCGTGCACCTGCACGAGCGCATCACGCGCTACTTTGACGACTACCTCAAGGGAGAATGACAAAACTGCATTTTTTAACGCCCACAAGGGTGCAGATTCAAGAAAATGCGATACCTTTGCAGCGCTCAAAGCATGCAAGCGCAACAGAAAACATTTTTAAACTATTAATAACCAACAAACTAATGAAGAAGTTTTTAACCATGGCCGCCCTGATTGTGATGGCGGCAATGTGCCTCACCTCGTGCGGCAGCGACGATGACGAGCCCGCTCAGACCAGCACAACGGCAACCTACAAGATGACGTTCTCGCAGGACGTGATTGACAACTTTGATGTAATTCTGGTTTACAAGGGCAACAACGGCCAGAACATTCCCGTGACTGTTTCGGGCACAGAGTGGACCAAAAGCGCATCATGCAGCAAGCTGCCCGCTGACTTCGGCGTAAAATACATCTTCACCCTCAAGGAGGGCGTTGAACTGGTCAAGGACAAGTATGACCTTGATGTACTCTTCAACATTGAGATTAATAAGGGCAGCACCCACTTCAAGCAGGATATCGTCGTTTGCAAGAGCGTAGGCACCAAGAAAGACAAAGTGCTTGACCAGATGAACAGGCTCAGCGGCCAGTCATGCGGTTTCACCGTGGGCAAGGACGGCAGCATTCTGCCTAACAGTTATTTGAAATTCGACTATTAACACATTCCTGCCAAGAGCAGAACCAGCAGAAGGCGCCCCGTCACACGGGCCGCCTTCTGCTTTAGTTAGGAGTTAGGGGTTAGGGGTTTGCCCCTTGGTCGGTTCCATGTGGATGGTGACGTGGGTCTGGGGGCCAAAGCGGTTCCTCAGGCGCTGCTCGATGGCGGTGGCGTGCTCGTGTGCCACATGCAGGGGCGTGTCGCCGTCCATGCGCACATGGGCCTCGATGGCAATGCGGTTGCCAATGCGGCGCGTGCGGATGTTGTGCGGCTCGCGGCAGTCGGCCTGGGCGCATATGATGCGCTCAATCTCCTGCTCGGTCTTGTCGTCGAGCGACGACTCGGTGAGTTCGTTCATGCTCACCTTGAGCAGGTCAACGGCCACCTTGATGAGCAGTCCGCCCACAATGACACCTGCCAGCGGGTCGAGCACCGTCCAGCGGTTGCCCAGCAAGATGGCGCCGCCAATGCCGACGGCCGTGCCGATTGACGACAGGGCGTCGCTGCGGTGGTGCCAGGCGTTGGCCACCACGGCCTGCGAGTCCACGCGCTTGCCCACGGCGGCGGTGTAGCGGTAGAGCGCCTCCTTGACGGCAATCGACAGCAGCGCGGCCCACAGCGCAAGCATGCCGGGGGCCTCGAGTTGCTCGCCGTGGGCCCAGGCATAGAGTTTGCTGCCGCCGGAGTAGATAATGCCCGTGGCGGCGGCGATGAGCGCCAGGCCGATGACAAACGAGGCAATGGTCTCGTACTTGCCGTGGCCATAGTCGTGCGACTCGTCCTGGGGCTTGGAACTCACGTTCACAAACATCAGTACGATAATGTCGGTGATGAAGTCGCTGAGCGAGTGCACAGCGTCGGCAATCATCGCCGAACTGTGCCCCACGATACCGGCGATGAACTTAAAGGTCAACAGCGCCACATTGCCGGCACTGCCGATAAGCGTCACCTTGTAAATTTCTTTTTCCCGGTTTTTCATAACGGGGACAAAGGTAATCAATTTTTGCCCAAACGGCATAACGAAGATTCAAAAAACGGATGCACCATACAGCGCACCCGTTTTTTGTCGGAAAATCAGTCCTTAGACTTTGATTATTAGTTGTTCAGCAGATAGTCAATCAATGCCGAGATGTCGGCGGGGTCAACGTTGCCGCTGCCGTCAACGTCGGCGCAGATGAGGCAAATGTCAATGCCATTGAGCAGATAGTCGATCAGCGCCGAGATATCGGCGGGGTCAACATTGCCGCTGTGGTCAATGTCGCCAAGCTCGAAGCCGTGGCCGCCGGAGAGCAGGGTAACCTCCTCGAGGTTGCTCCACTCGCTCTCGGTCTCGTCAACATAGACGGCCTTCACCTTATACTCATAGGTAGCGCCTGCGGTGAGGCCGCTAACCACATAGTACTTGTCGGTGATGCCCGTGACGACGCGGCTGTCGGCATCGCCAGTCTCGCTGGCGGTGAGTGCCGCAGTGCCGTTGATAATGGTCACGTTGTGGATATAGACGCGCTTCTTGTTGGCGACACAGGACAATGTCACATTTTGGGCCTCGACTGCGTCGATACCGGTGAGGGTGATGGTGTAATCGGCTGCCTCGCCGGTGAGCGCGATGGTGTCGGTGGCGGCTCCACACGATACAGCAAGGAGGCTGCCATCGCTGCCGTAGTAGTTGGCGTTGACCTTGACGGTAACGGTGCTGCCCAGATCGAGGGCGGGGGTCACCAGATAACCAATCTTGGTGCCGCTGCCCAACTTGAATCCGCCGGTAGCGGCCTCATAGGCTGCATAGCCGGTCCAGCCGGCGTTGTCGCAGTAGTCGTCGAGCGAAGCGCCGCGGTCCTGCGAACCGTCGCTGGCCACATCGACGCCGGCAAAGGTCTCGGTGAGCAGAGTATTGCCAGCCTGGGCCTTCTTGTTGACATGCAGCGTGTAGCTGGCCACGTTGGCGGCGGGGGTCTCGTCGGTCCAGTCGGCACGGAAACTGCTGCTGGTCACATACTCCTCATCAGCGGGCAGCATCTCCAGCGCGCCCTTGGCCAGGGCGGCGGTGCCGTTGACGGCGACGGTAACATCCTCGGCGCCCTCGCTGCTCAGGGTAACAACGGCGGTGTGGGTGCCGGCGGCGGCGGGATTGTAGGTAACGGTGACGGCGGCGCCACGCTCGGCATCGGCGATGCTGATGACAGCGGGATTGACGCTGAATGAGCCGTCGCCCGCGCTGAGCGTTACATTGACATCGCCCGTCAGGTCAGAAGCCAGCACGCTGAAGGTTGCGGTCACGGGAACGCCCACGGTGGTGCTCATGGTCAGGCCCTCGGGGTCAACAATCATCTCGGGAGCGGCGGGACCGTCGCTCAGGAGGGTAACGATGGCCTTGTCGCTGGCCTTGTTGGTGTTGTCGGTGTAGTTGGCCACCACATAGTACTTGTAGGTCTGGCCTGCGGTCAAGCCGGTGACGGTGTAGTTCTTGGACTTGATGCCTGTGATGACGCGGTGGTCGGCATCGCCGCTCTCGCTGGCGGCAAGCCGGGTGGAGGCATTGCCGCTGAGAATCTCGACGCTATAAATATAGACGCGCTTGCGGCTGCCGGTGCAGCACAGGGTGATGTTTTGGGCAGCCCGGGCATCGCAGCCCTCGAGCACAACGGTGTAGTCGGCAGCGCTGCCAGTAAGGGCAACGGTCTGCTGGACATCGCCGCACGAAACGACAACCGAAGAGTTGTCGGTGCTGTAGTACTTGGCGCTGAACTTGACCGTCACGGTGCCGTCGCTGCCGCTCAGGTCAACAGCGGGCGAAGTGATGTAGCCCGTCTTGTTGCTGCTACCCATCTTCAAGCCGCCAGTGGCAAGATAGACGGCATAGCCGGTCCAGCCCTGATTGTCGCAGTAGTCGTTGAGCGATCCGCTCACGTCGGCACTGCCGTCGCTCGATACATCAACGCCCGCAAAGGTCTCGGTGAGCAGGCTCTCGACAGCGCCCACAGCGTTGACATAGAGGGTGTAGTCCTTGACGTTCTCGGCAGGAGTCTGGTCGGTCCAGTTGGCGGTGAACGAGGTGGTGCCCACGCTGGTGGCGGTGCCAATCACGGGGGCGTGCTTCTCGATGGCGCTGCCCTCGGGATAAACCTCGTAGAGCATCTCAACCCACGAGTTGAAGCGGTAGCCGTCAACATTGAAGGCGTCCAAAGCGCAATAGCAGTTGCCGTCGCCGCTCCAGCCCCAGTTGATGTGATACTTGGATGTGCCGGCATCGTAGCCGTCAACGACAAAGGCGTGGCCGCCATAGCCGCGGGTGTCGTCGCCTGCATACAGGATGGGACGGCCGGCGGCAAGGTCACTCTGCATCATGGCGTTCCAGTTGCTGGCGCTGTAGTCGTCGCGCATGAGGTCGCTGGCGCCAGAGTTGTAGCCAAAGGTCTTCATGCCGGTGAGCTGGTCCTCGCAGTAGGCGCCGCTGCCGCCGTTGGAGGCGATGTCATAGTCCATCCAGCACGACTGGCCGCAGTAGCGCATCAGCGTGGCCACGGCATCGCCCTGGGCGGTGCTGTAGTTCACGCCATAGTACTGCTCGAGCATGCCCGCCCAGTCGAGCGTGGTGCCGGGCAGGGCGGGAACGGAAAGGCGACGGGTGTCGGTGGTGTAAGCGGGGAGCGCGGGCAGGGCGTCGGGATACTGCCAGTACATCATCACCTGGGCCATGGCCGTGGCAACGCAGCCGGTGAGGGTGTGCTGGTTGCGGTAGGTGGGCGTCTGGTTGTAGTAGGGAGCCTCCTGGTCCCACTCGATGTAGCCCAACAGGGGAGAAACGGTGGCGGCCTTGAAAGAGCCGCGGAGCATCTCGCTGTCGCGGGTTACCTGCACATGGGGATTGCGCTGCAGGAACTCAATCTGCTCCTTGTAGCGTCCCAGGAACCAAAGCATGTTGGCGGGCAGGCGGTTGTAGTCGCTGATGGCGCGGTCGCCAAAAGCGAGCACCTGCTCGGCGCGGTCTTCGCCGCTGACAATGAGAAAAGCGCTGCCGTCGCTGAGGTTGAACACATAGAAGTCGGTCAGTTTGGCGTTGACCGACGATGCCTCGGCGTGGACGAGCTGCAAGTCCGTGGCGGGGGACATGAACTTGCCCGCGGGCTGAGTCATCATGAACTGTAACGCCCGGGCGCGTGCGGCGGCGGCGTCAACATTGGCAGCGGACACATTCATCGCCATGAGGGCGAGCACTGCCAATGCCAATGATTTAAGGTAATTCATCATCTTCATTGAAATGTAAACAGTTATTGAAATGTAAAAAATTAATAATAGTTATGAGTTAGAATCTTGTCAATAATGGCGTTGACGTCGGCGATGTTCACCTCGCCGTCGCCGTTGACATCGGCCTGGGCCGCGGTAGAGCCGCCCAGGATGCAGTCGATGACGGCGTTGATGTCGGCGATGTTCACCTCGCCGTCGCCGTTGACATCACCCGCCAAAGAGCGGGGGGCACGCATGCACCAGAACGAGGCCACCTGGGCGGCGGCATCGACCTTCATCTCGGTGAGCGGCTTGTTCATGTAGCCGCCCGTGAACACTGCGGCGGCAGGAACTGAGAGGTTGGTGAGGGAGTCCAAGCCGTTGCGGGGCCAGGTGTCGCCCTTGGCGGTCGCACCCGAGCACACGGCATCGGCAGGGATGATGGTCATGCGCTGATGGCTGGACACATTGTTGGGCGAGTTGTCGAGCCATGCCTGCTCGTCATAATCGACATGAATCACAAGAATGCCCTCGGCCGACAGGAAAGCGTCCCAGCCCGTCTTGCGGCGGTATTCGAGCAGGTAGTATTCGTTGGGGTTGGCGTCGTTGACGACCTTGACGGCATTGCCGCTGTCGCTGCCCAGCGGGGAGAGCGTGTAACGGGTGTCGTCCTGAGCCACGGTAAGGTCTATCCACTCCATGAACCAGCGCTCGTAGGAGGTGTAGCCTGCCGGGGTGTGCGAATTGTCCAGGTAGCAGCCGTGGTCCATGATGTCCCAACTGCCCATGCCGTAGCCGTTGCCGCTGTTGGTGGGATAGAAGTCGGGCAGTCCCAGGCAGTGTCCAAACTCGTGGCAAAAGGTGCCCACGCCGTCGATGGATGTGCTGGCGTTGGACGAGCCCGAGAGTTCGTTGAAGACGGCAAATTTGTCGATGGTCACGCCGTCGAGCGGGAAAGCCGGGCGGCTGCTGTAGCCCCATTCATAACACTCGTCAAGGTCCCACTGGCAGGGCCACACGCTCTCGGGCACCTTGCTGTAGGCCAACTGCTCGCCCACTCCGGCATAGAGCACGACCACCACGTCGGCAAAGCCGTCGCCGTCGTTGTCATAGCGCGAGAAGTCCACATCGGCGTCGAGCGCCTCGCAGGCATCGACAATCATCGTGCCCAGGCGCAGGTCATAGCCCTGCCGGTCGTTGGCGCCGTACCACTCGCGGTCGCCAGGCAGGTCCACGGGACCAAGGATGTCGAACTGCGGCGTGAACTGGGCGTGGGACTGGTCCTTGAAGTAGTTGAAGCAACTGCGTTCCATCGTGTTGAACTGGTGCTCAAACGTTGCCTTGGGGTCGTCGTGGATGAACTTGACATCGGCATAGTTGGCCAGGATGATGGGGATGCGCGGCGAACCCGTGCAGGGAACCTGGCGGCCGTCGGTGCCCTCGGCATGGCGCGGCGAGCGCGCGGCGGCGGCATTGGTGAGGCGGTCGCGGAACACGGTAATGAATGCGGTCTCCCGCACGCCGCGGCAGCCCTGGTCATGGGCGCGCATGTTGCTCAACGCCCCCTCCGCCACATAGCAGTAGTCGCCGCGGCAGTCCTGCTGCACGGCCAGGCCGTCGAGCGTGACGAGGCGGTGGTTGAACTTGCCGCCCTGCATCGTCAGCGTCACCGTGGAGCCGTCGCTCTGCACATGGGTAAAAGTCAATCCTGGCTTGGCGGGCACAGCCGTCGTCACGGCGCACCACAGCACAGCCGCCGCCAGGGTTATTGCAAATCGTTTCATCTTCATTGTCAGGAGTTTGGAGTTTACTGGTAACAGACATCCTTGGGAAAGGTGTCAATCTGTTTCATGCGCTTCATGATGGTGTTGTGCATGCGGCGCATCTTGGGCGTGGGACGGGCGCTGTCGCGCTCACGCGGATTGGGCAGCGACACGGCGATGTAGGCGCTCTGCGACTTGGACAGTTGGGCCGGCGAGGTGTCAAAATTGGCATGCGCCACGGCGTAGGCGCCATAGATGCCGTCGCCCATCTCGATGGAATTGAGATACACCTCCATGATGCGCTCCTTGCCCCAGATGAGTTCGATGAGGCATGTGAAATAGGCTTCGAGCCCCTTGCGCAGCCAGGTGTGGTCCTGCCACAGGAACACATTGCGGGCCGTCTGCTGGCTGATGGTGCTCGCGCCGCGCTGTCGCTTGCCCTCCTGGGCCTCGATTTGCGCCTTTTGTATCTGCTCCAGGTCAAAGCCCTTGTGCTTGAGGAACAGGTTGTCCTCGCTGGCCATCACCGCCTGCGGCAGATTGTGGTTAATCTTCTCAAGCGGCACCCAGCGGTGGCGGATTTGGGGCGTGCGGCCGTCAATCACCGCCTCCACCCCGCGGATGAGCATCAATGGGGTGATGTAAACGGGGATGTACTTGAGGATGACCACGGCCAGAATGGTCGAGGTGAAAAAGAAAATCAATATGTTACGTATCCATCGCATCATAATTCAAACAGCGAGAAATTGACCTTGCCATAGACGCGCTGCTGGGTGAAGTGGGGCAATGCGGAGAAGTCGTGCTCGCGCGGATGCTCCATAATGAACAGCGTGCCCTCATGCACCAGCGGCGAGTCGAGCACCAGCCCCGGAATCTCGCCAAAGCGCGGCAGGTCGTAGGGCGGGTCGGCAAAAATGATGTCAAACGACTGGCGGCAGGTGGACACGAACTTGAACACGTCGCCGCGCACGAGCGTGAGGTTGGGGTCGGCCAACTGCTGCTGCACACGCTTGATGAAGTCGGCCTGGGTGCGGGCCTTCTCCACCGCCGTCACATGGGCGCAGCCGCGCGACAGGAACTCAAAGCTCATCGCTCCCGTGCCGGCAAACAGGTCGAGCACGGTCTTGCCATCAAAGTCGATGACGTTGCCCAGCACGTTGAACAGATTCTCGCGCGCCATGTCGGTCGTGGGGCGCGCGGTGATGTTGGTGGGCACGTCAAAGCGTCGCCGCCCGTATTTTCCGCTGATTATTCGCATAGGGCAAGCAGTATCAGTTCCAGCGGTGCCTGCATGGCGTTGCGCCCTACCCGCAGCGCAGTGGCGGGATAGATGGCCGGCATCACATATTTTACATATTTTCGCAGCACGGGCAGCATCATGTTGCGCACATCGTTGTCGCCCAGCAACTGCATCTCGTCGGACAACTGGTCCAGCCCGCCCAGGCGCCAGGCGTTGAGCGCAAAGTAGGCGGCATCCTCGGGCGTGGCATAGGCGTAGCTGTTGGCGCTCTGCAGCGCGCCGTCGCGGTAGATGGCCATGTCCATGGTGCCGGGCCGCAGGTTCAGGAACATGCGCGCGATGCCGCCCGCTCGGTCCAGCCCCTTGAAGTGCTCACACAGCGGCACCAAGTGGTGACACAGCACGGGATAGCTGAAGGTGCGGCCCAAAAAGGCCTGCATGCCGCGGGGCATGGTGTAGGCCACCTTCACGCCCGCCGCCGACATCGGGCACACGGCAGTGTCGCCGTCATCGTCGGGGAAAGTCCGGCCCAGCATCGCCAGGCAGTCGCTGTCCGCCGCATCGCCGGGCATCATCACGAAGTGGCGCGAGTGCACAATCACCCTCACGCGGCTGAAGCTGTCGAGCAGTTCAGGCGTGTCATAGATGGCGTCCTCCAGTGCCTGCAGCGAGTCGTCGTGGAGTTCCAGGTTGCCCATGATGAGCGAGTTGGCTATCGTTGGCGTGAACAAGATATAGTCCACCCTCCGCTCGTCAATCAAGACCAGCAATTCCCACACCTCGGGATGTTGGATGTCGTATTTGCGTTTCCCTTCCATAACTCGGCAAAGTTACACAATTCCCGCGAAACAGCCGCCATCGGGAAGGCGATTTTTTTATGCGCATATCCCCGCAACAGCCATTGAAATGACCGAAAAATGCATTATCTTTGCAACATTCTAACCAATCATGCGACACCTCATGAAACCAACAATCACGCTCTGGCTGGCGCTAATCTTATCGCTCATGCTCGCCGCCTGCACCTCGCGGTCGGACAAACGCGACGCCACGCGGCAGTATGCCTTCATGAGCAAGATGGGCCTCGACATCGGCGATGAATTGACGCTGGGCGACACCCTGGTGCTCAACGACATCTACTGCGGCGACGGCGCACAGGCGGCCAACACGCTCCCCGGCGCCGCCCTCACCGGCAGTCAGTATGCCGCCCTCGTCCAGCCCGCCGGCAGCCGCATTGCCGACGACATGAGCCAGTGGGTGCTGCTGGGCGTCAAGCGCATGGGCGGCAATGTGCTCGCCGCCTACTATGCGGGCAACGGCGTGGGCTACTGCGTGAGCCTCATCACCTACGACGCGGGCGGCCGCCTGCTCGACGCCATCAACGCCCGCGAGCTGCACCTGCTGTGGCGCACCCGCCTCGGCAACCCCAGCGATGACGACGTGTTTACCCTCGACGCCTTCTTCACCTTTGCCGGCGACAGCGCCGTCACCCTCCACCGCACCATGGGCCTGTGCAAGATGGACTTCGACAACGACCTCAAGAGCGCCCCGCAGTGGCAACAGCAGTGGAACCAGACCTACATCATCGACGGGGGCGGCCATTTCCTGCTCCAGGGACAGGAAGTGGTGAGAGAAAAAGGCACCGTGGACACCTACGCCGCCATGGACTACCGCACATGGGACCTGCTCGTGTGCTCGCCCCGCGACCAGGGCGTGATGGACATTTGGGAACAGGCCGTCGAGCGGGTCGAATATGTCTATGACCCCCATTATCAATACAAGCCCTTCCCCAACGACGTGACGCAACTCTACCGCATGAATCCGCAGCGCTTTGTGCAATGGCTCGCCGACCATCCCCGCTGCCGCCTGCAGCGCTGGTTCAAACTCGCGCCCGACGACCGACCCGCCCTGCTCGACGAAATCGCCAAACTGCCTGATGCCGCCGCCCGCCAGCGCCTGACGGCACTTGTCAATGGCTGGGACGACAAGCCCCTGACCCTGCACGGGTGAGCGCACCGCCCCCGCGAGGTTGGGATTATCGCGAAAAACGGCGGTTTTTTCAGCAATTTCATTTACCTTTGCCCTCACATAACATCAACCTAAACAAAACAGCAATATGGCAACAGTTGACGACAAAAAAATCATCTTCTCGATGGTGGGCGTGAGCAAGACCATCCAGCAGAACCAGAAACAGATTCTCAAAAACATCTATCTCTCCTTCTACTATGGCGCCAAAATCGGCATCATCGGCCTCAACGGCGCGGGCAAATCGACCCTGATGAAGATTATCGCCGGCCTGGAGACACAGTACCAGGGCCAGGTGGTGTTTGCCCCAGGCTACAGCGTGGGCTACCTGCCGCAGGACCCGCAACTCGACCCCGCCAAGACCGTCAAGGAGGTGGTGCAGGAGGGCGTGCAGCATGTGGTGGATGCCCTGAAGGAATATGAGGACATCAACCTCAAGTTCGGCCTGCCCGAGTACTACGAGGACCAGGACAAGATGGACCAACTGTTTGCCCGCCAGGCCGAACTGCAGGACATCATCGACGCCACCGACGCGTGGAACCTCGACAGCCGCCTGGAGCGCGCGATGGACGCCCTGCGCTGCCCCGCCGGCGACCAGCCCACCGAGCACCTGAGCGGCGGCGAGCGCCGCCGCGTGGCCCTGTGCCGCCTGCTGCTGCAAAAGCCCGACGTGCTGCTGCTCGACGAGCCCACCAACCACCTCGACGCCGAGAGCATCGACTGGCTGGAGCAGCACCTGCAGCAATACGAGGGCACGGTCATCGCCGTGACCCACGACCGCTACTTCCTGGACCACGTGGCCGGCTGGATTCTCGAACTCGACCGCGGCGAGGGCATCCCCTGGAAGGGCAACTACAGCAGTTGGCTGGAGCAAAAGACCCAGCGCCTGGCACAGGAAGAAAAGAGCGAGAGCAAGCGCCAAAAAACCCTGCAGCGCGAGCTGGAATGGGTGCGCATGGCGCCCAAGGCCCGCCAGGCCAAGGGCAAGGCGCGCTTGAACAGCTACGACAAACTGCTCAACGAGACCGTCAAGGAAAAAGAGGAGAAACTCGAAATCTTCATCCCCAACGGCCCTCGCCTGGGCAACAAGGTCATCGAGGCCCAGCATGTGGCCAAGGCCTTTGGCGACAAACTGCTGTTCGACGACCTCAACTTCATGCTGCCGCCCAACGGCATCGTGGGCGTCATCGGCCCCAACGGCGCCGGCAAGACCACGCTGTTCCGCCTGATTATGGGTCTGGAGCAGCCCGACAGCGGCACCTTTGAGGTGGGCGAAACCGTCAAGCCGGTGTATGTGGACCAGCAGCACACGAGCATCGAGCCCGACAAGACCGTCTATGAAGTCATCTCGGGCGGCGTGGAACTGCTGCGCATGGGCGGGCGCGACGTCAACGCCCGCGCCTACCTGTCGCGCTTCAACTTCAGCGGCGTGGACCAGCAAAAGAAGTGCGGCGTGCTGAGCGGCGGCGAGCGCAACCGCCTGCAGCTGGCGCTGGCGCTCAAACAAGAGGGAAACGTGCTGCTGCTCGACGAGCCCACCAACGACATCGACGTGAACACCCTGCGCGCCCTCGAGGAAGGCCTCGAAGACTTTGCCGGATGCGCCGTGGTCATCAGCCACGACCGCTGGTTCCTGGACCGCATCTGCACCCACATCCTCGCCTTTGAGGGCAACAGCAACGTGTTCTTCTTTGAAGGCTCCTACAGCGAGTATGAGGAGAACAAACTCAAGCGCCTGGGCAAGGAAGAGCCCACCCGCGTGCGCTACCGCAAACTGGAGGCGTGATTGCGCGCACTCCCGCCAACTCCTAACTCCTAACTCCTAACTCCTAACTGATATGAACACTTTGAAATACATCATCGGCATTGTTGCCGCGCTGGCCATGACATCCTGCGGCAACCATCTGCCCAAGGACGGCAAGCCCGCCGCCAACGGCATGGAATTTCTGGCAGTGGCCGGCATCGACGGCGACTCGCTGAACATCGACGGCGACTTCACCTTCGGCAACGACGCCGAGGACCTGGCTCACATGATGCTCACCCTCGACACCATCAAGGCGCTGGGCCTGGACAAGGTCATGGCCATCGACACCGTCGTGGGCAGCGTGCGCATCATGGGCCGCCACCAGTTTGAGGGCACCAGCCTGGCGCTGCTGCTGGGCGAGACCACGCTGGGCGACACCCGCACCTGCTGGCTGGCCACCTACGGCCGTGACGGCATGATTGACTTCATGAGAATCGGCAACTGCCACGGCATCAACCTCAACTACTGGGACGAGGCCGACGAGCACACCTGCCACGTGGGCATCGACTCAACGGCGATAACCTTCGGCAAGGACAACGACAAGAGCATTCAACTGCAACGCAGGGTGTCGATGAAGGTGCGGCAAGACGGCGCCGAACCGAGCGACTCGGCATTGTGGTTCATCCAGAACAATGTGCCCGTCACCATCGGCAACGACGGCCGCTTTACGCTGGGCAAAACCACCAATGACTATTCGGGCAGCAGCGACTTGCTGACGGCCTACTGGCTGAAAAAGCGCGGCATGGAGGTGCTGGCATGGATTCCCTTGAGCGACAACACCTTTTGCGACCAGGTGAGCGCCTTCCTTGACGCGTCAAAGGACAGCCTTACCGACCCCGCCCAACTGTGGGGTGACTTCAGCCAACTGATATGGTCACGCCTCGCGGGCGACACGGACGGCGTGATGACGTGGTGCTGCGCCCACCCCGACACCCAGCTGGCACACGCCACCGTCAAGGCATTGAAAGATTGCACCCCCGAGTACCTCGACACACTGCTCCAGCGCGTCACCGACGCCAAGGCGCGCGACTACTGCCGCCAGCAGCTGGGGAAATAACGGCGAGACATCAAATAAAAATAACCACTGCGGGGCTAATGCGCATTCACATTAGCCCCGCAGGCATTTTATTCATTCATCATTCAAACCATTGTCGCGGCAAAAGCCGCATGGGCTCAGTTGTCGGTGATGCGAATGAAGGCGGCGATGTCCTGTACCAGCACCATGATGGTGACGGCGGCCATCAAGGCATGGTACAGCAGGTCGCGCACGGTGATGACGCTAAAGTCCTGCGCCTTCAGCAGCATGCCCCAGCACAGGCAGCACACCACCAGCGCGAGCGTGTAGAGCACGGGCGACGCCCATGCACGGTCGCGCTTGGGTTTGTCGGGCAGTTTGTTGAGCACTCGCCTGGTGAACCACGGGTTCTCGCCCGGGTCACGGGCGCCGTGCTTGAGCATCTGCTCCAGATTCTTCTCTTCTTGGTCCATCATATTCAGTTAGGTGTTAGGAGTTGTTTACACGTGATGGCGCGTCTCATTTTCTCCTTGCTCCTGTGCAGCAGCGACTTGACGGTGCCCACGGGCAAACGCATGACGCGCGCCACAGCCTTGAGCGGCTGGTCCTCGATGTAAAACAACGTGACGGCGGCGCGCTCGGCGTCGCCCAGCGAGGCCATGGCCTGCTGCACGGTCATCGACGCCTCGGTGGTGGCGGCGGCGCTGGCATCAAGAGAGGCCAGTGCGGCGATGTCCTCGACATGCTCCTCGCCGCGGCGGCGCTGGTGGCTGTAGAACTCGTTGTAGGCGATGCGGTAGAGCCAAGTGCCAAAAGACGAAAGACCCTTGAAACCGCGCACGCCCAGGTATGCCTTGACAAACGTCTCCTGCGCCAGATCGTCGGTGAGCATCTCGTCGCCCGACGTCAGGTTCAGCAAGAACCGTCGCACGCGGGGCTGATAGGCCTCGACCAACCTGCCGAATGCGTCCCGGTTGTCGGCCAGGGCGCATTGTGACAGAAGCCTGATTTCGTCAAGTCGTGACAGCATTATTCAGTGAGGTGTGAGGAGTTAGGAGTTAGGAGTTGCCAGCCGCGCGCGGGAAGCCCATTGAGCGTCCCGCTGGCGGGCATGGCATCGTTTCTCACGGTAACTGTATTAATTAAAAGATGAAGGTTCGTTGTTATTGTCAAAGGGAGGCGGCACGGCAATGCCCTCACGCATCGGTTCGCCCTGCGGCTGCTGCGGCTGCTGCGGCTGCTGCGGCTGCTGCGGCTGCTGGGCGCGCCACTGCCGCATCTCCTGTTGCTGGCGATAGCAGATGTAGCCCTTGACAGCGCCCACCACCATCAGGGCCAGGCCCACGGCAGTGAACGGCTCGGCACCGCACAGCCCGCCAAAGAGCAGCAATCCACAACCGATGCCGCCCCACTTGAGGGCCGGGTTATAGGCACTCCAGTCGGTCAGCACGGCCACCTGCGGCGCAGGAGCGGGGGCGCCAGCGGCGGGAGCAGCGTTAGCCACGGGCTCGCCCGCGGGCATGGGCGCTTGGGCGGGCTGCTGCACCAGCACCGTGCGCCGGGTGTCGCCCAGCATGGCGTCGGTGAGGGGATAGTTGTTCTCGATGGCCTTTTCAATCATGCGGTACTTGCGGCGGCGCGTCAGGTAACGGAACCACACCACCAGCAGCACGATGAACACCAGGCAGAAGCATGCCACAATCACAATCTTGGAGACCGATTTGCTCCAGTACTCATTGACGGCATTGAAGTCTATCGGCTCACCATTGTCTGCGGCAGCCACAGCGTCGTGGCCGTTGTACAGCGTGTCGTCGAGCGCACCGTCCACGGCGTGCTCGATGATGTCGTTGAGGCGCGCCATGCCCGACCCGCCCTTGATGCGCACGGTGTCGCCGTTGTGGATAATCACGGCAGCATCGGCAGCGTCGGCCTGCCTGGCGGCGCTGTCAGTCACCTGAGCGACGGCTTTGCCAGCCGGCTTGTGCTGATGGGCCGGTGCGGCAACCACCATGAGCGCACAAAGCATCGCCATGAGGAAGGAAATAATCGTCTTTTTCATTTTTTTAAGTTTAATTTTCTGTTTTACTGATTTTTGAATTGGCCGGTGCTCGGGGCGGGGCCCTTTACTGGCCGGCTGTCATGCATTAGACGCACCAGCCGGCCCAAAAAGTTGCACAAAGGTGAAAAAAAAAATCCTTTGGACAAAGTTCTAATAATAAAAAATGTAAAAATGTCAAAAATATTGAATATAATTCATAACTTTGGCAATTATTAACCACAATACTGTTTATTCACATCTAAAATATTGCATTAACATGAAAATGAAACGATTTCTATTGCTGATTATCGCGTGTGCGCTGACGGCCGGCACCCTCGTGCAGGCCCAGGAAGCCCGCAAGCGCGAGATGCGCGCCGCATGGCTCGCCACCGTTTATCGCATCGACTGGCCCACCACGGTGAACAACGCCTCGGCCCAGAAGAACGAGCTCAATGCCTACCTCGACAACTTCAAGGCCCAGAACATGAACGCCATCTTTTTCCAGGCGCGCACGATGTGCGACGCGTTCTATCAGTCGAGCTACGAGCCCTGGTCGAGCTACCTGACGGGCACCCGCGGCAAGGACCCGGGCTATGACCCCCTGCAGTACTGCGTCGAGCAGTGCCACGCCCGCGGCATCCAGTGCCACGTGTGGATCAACCCCTACCGCTGGAGTTCGGGCACCAACTGGAACACCGCCCAGGACCAGGCCCTCAAGAACTCGGGCATGCTGCTCACCTATGACACCTACACCATCCTCAACCCAGGCTTGCCCGAGACCCGCGAGCGCATCGTGAATGTCATCCGCGAGATCATCACCAACTATGATGTGGACGGTGTCATCTTTGACGACTACTTCTATCCCAGCGGCATCCCCACCAGCAGTGCCGCCGGCGACTATAGCCTGTGGCAGAACTCGGGCAGCGGCATGACCTTTGGCGACTGGCGCCGGCACAATGTCAACCTCATGGTGGCCGATGTCTATAACATGATTCAGCAAGTGAAGCCCGAGGTGCGCTTTGGCATCGGTCCCGCCGGCGTGGCAGGCACCGCCAGCACCTCGGCCAGCAAGCACGGCGTCACCCCCTGCCCCAAGGGCAGCGACTGGCAGTACAACGGCATCTTCAGCGACCCGCTGGCATGGCTCGAAGAGGGCACCATCGACTACATCTCGCCCCAGCTCTACTGGAAGACCAACCACTCCACCAACCCCTTTGGCCCCCTCACCGACTGGTGGAGCTACATCGCCAAGCACTTTGGGCGCCACCACTATGCCAGCCACAGCATCTCGTTCCTCGCCGATGCCAACAACACCAGCAATTGGGCCGAGATTGTGCAGCAAATCAACTACTCCCGCCAGTACACCCAGGACAACGCCCCCGGCGCGGTGCTCTACAGCGCCAAGAATGTCAACGGCCAGAACGGAGGCGTGGGCGGACTGGGCAACTACCTGCTCGCCAACGTGTTCCAGCACCCTGCGCTCATTCCCGCAGTGACTTGGAAGACCGCCCCGGGCTACAGCGCGCCAGCCAACCTGACCAGCAACGGCTCCACGCTGTCGTGGACCGCCCAGCAGGGCACCCTGGTCAAGTACTCGGTCTATGCCGTGCCCGAGGCTTATAGCAAGGCCAGCGCCTCCAGCACCAACTTTGACGGCATCAAGAGCGACTACATGATTGGCGTCACCTACAGCCCCAGTTTCGACCTGCCCGGCGCCTACCAGAGCGGCTACTGGTATGCCGTGTGCGTCATCGACGGCTACGGCAACGAGAGTGAGCCCGCCTATCTGGGTGCCGGCGACGGCCCCGACGAGCCCGATCCCACCGAGGTGACCTACAGCATCGAGAAGGTGTGGGAACTCACCAACACCGCTGCCTATGTCACCACCAACGACGCCCGCCAGGGCTTCGGCATGAACGGCAAGTTCTATGTCAACGACAAGGCCACCTCGACCATCTATGAAATCGACGAGAACGGCTTGACGCACTTCACCTATCCCGGCGGCGCCAACACGGGCTTCACCCGCGACGAGGCCGGCAACCTGGTGGTGAGCAACGCCACCTTCCCCAACTCGTGGACAGGCAACCCCGAGCTCAAGGTCATCAACCCCTACACCAACGCCGTGGTCACCTACACCCTCCCCACCGAACTGGTGAACTTTGGCCGCAGCGACAACCTGGGATTTGCCCGCGGCAACCTGCTTGAAGACGGTGAAATTTATCTCGTGGGCGCCACCAGCAGCGGCGTGACGCGCATCGCCATCACCGGCGGCGAGGTGGACCTCGACAACTCCTACATCGCCAACATCGATGACTGGACCGTCAACAGCGGCTCGCTCGTCAACTACTACAAGGACATCAACGGCGACGACGCCCTGCTGTGCGTGACCCGCAACGCAGCGCCCGTCAAGGCATTGTTTGACAACGACAACCTCGACGGCACCGCCATCTCGCTGCCCAACAAGGGCGCCACCAACGGCGTGTTCCCCTTCACGTGGGACGGCAAGGAATACTTCCTCTACCCCACCCTCGAGAACTACCGCGACGGCTTTGCCGTGGCCGAGGCCAACGCAGCACAGCCCCTCGTCAGCGTGCCGCATGTGGCCGCCGCCAACGCCAACAGTTACCAGAACGACTGGCTCAACGCCGAGGTTGACAACAAGGGCGTGACCATCTACCAGTACTACCCCGGCGGGCACTTCACCGTGTGGCGCCTCACCAAGAGCGGCGGCGTGACGCGCGGCGATGTGAACGGCGACGGCAACATTGACCCCAGCGACATCAGCGCCCTCATCGACTACCTGCTCAACGGCACCGAGGTCAACGAGCCCAACGCCGACTGTGACCAGAACGGCGAAATCGACCCCGGCGACATCAGCGCGCTCATCGACTACCTGCTCAACGACACCTGGCCCGAGTGACACCGCTCCCGCCAACCAAACAAGACAACTTGGATAACCATCACGGTTGTCCAAGTTGTCTCTTGTTATAATCGTTGCGTCAAGTCACCCCTAACGCATCACTCCTAACTCCTAACTAAAAAATCACTTGTTCCCCTTGCTGCGGTTGTGGTGCCTGCACAGCATCTGGCAGTTGCCCACATCGGTGGCGCCGCCCTTGCTCCAGGCCGTCACATGGTCGGCGTCCATCTCGCTTTGTTTCCAAATGCGCGTACTGTTGCCCGTGCCGCTCATGGCGCAGTCGGGGCAGTTCGACGTGCCTGCCGCCTTGGCCGCCTGCGTCTGCTGATGATACACGCGGGTGATGGTCGCCTTGTCAAACACGCGGATGTTAAGCAGGCTCTTGTCCTGTTCGCCGCCCAGGACATATTCAAACACGCCCTTGTGGTTGGTCACATAGTCGTCCGCCATCAGTTCCCTCACGCGCCGGGCGACGGCATCCTTGTTATAAGGCTTGCTGTGGTATTGCTCATACAGCCGTCCCCACTCCAGGCCGCGCATCGCGGGATACACATCGTCAAACACGCCCGACACCCAGTCCAGCACCGCGTTAAAGTAGGTCTTGACGGGCGTGATGTCCGTGTCCTGGCGGTGCAGGCTCATGTAGCCCTCCACATTCCCCTTGCTCACCCACTGCAACGCGCGCTCCAGATAGTCCTGGCGATCGGCGCTGCCGGTGATGTAGGCACTCCACTTTTGGATGTTGGCGTTCTGCGAATTGCTGAACTCCTGCTTGAGCGCCGAAACAAACGGGCCCGAATAGATGGCGTTGAGTTTCTCCTGGTTGTTCAGCGCCACGCCCACGATGTTGATGGTCTGGAACCACTCCTTGATTTCGCTCTCGGTGCCGTTGCACACATAGATGAGCAGACGCGTGTCGAGCACCCGCTCGCGGTCCTCCTTGTCCAGGCCGTCGATGTACTGCTGCATGCCGTGCTTGTCCTTGATAGCGAGTTTGTGCGTCACAAAGCGCCCCAGGCTGGTGATGCGCTGCTGCCCGTCAAGCACCTCATAGTGGTCGCCCACCTGGTTAAAGTAGATGATGCCCAGCGGATAACCCTTGAGCACCGAATCGATGACGGCGATGTCTTTGCCGCCCTTGGCATAGACATAGTTGCGCTGATACTCGGGCTGGATGGTCAACTTGCCGTTCATGCCGAACAGCCCCTTGCCCTCCAACTCGTTATAGATAAACCCTTCGCAGATATCGCGAACAGTGATGTCGGTATGTAAAGTCGCTTTCATATCTTATTGCTTTTTGCGGATTAATATTCTGGCATAGACGGATTTGGGATGACCATCTACAATTATTACACCTCTTGCATTCAAATCATTTGCATTAGGATATTCGTCAATGGTATATCTCTTGGTTTTATATGGGTCGTCATTTCTTTGAGTAATTCCTAATATCTCAAATTGTTCAGGGCTATACTTATCCAAGAAACTGATTGGAACACCCATCATACCATTATAGTCAGATGGTATTGCATCAGTATATGGCACTTCTATCGCGTCATAGTTATCATAGTGCTGATACTCTTTTCTCCCCCTTATGTCCTTATGACGACTGAATTTCAGATTGTCTGCCGTTGTCATTAAAGATAGTGGCTCATGACGACGACCGTGGTCAATATTAGTAAACCAACATACACCAGGGACTCTATTTACCTTTTTCCCTCCAATTTCTGTCTCAAATTTGTAAGTAGGAGCATAAACAAAATCATCGGGAACATCAAAATACATTCCAGTATTAAAGTTAGTTGCACCAAGCCATAATAGATTATCCTTAATTCTCGGAAATACTCCTTTATAAGTTATGGCATTCATATTTCCAATAACGAGGAATTGTTTATCCGCCTCAACAATCCAAGCAAGAAATTCCCTAAACAACGAGAAAGGCGGGTTGGTGATGATGAAATCAGCCTCGTCACGCAGTTTGCAGACTTCCTCGCTGCGGAAGTCGCCGTCGCCCTCCAGGTACTGCCATTCCAAGTCCTCCACATTGATGCGGCCGTCGCCCGTCACATCGCGCTCAAGGACAAAGATTTTGCCGTTGGTCTTGCTCTTGTCGGCATCAAAGTGCGGTTTCTCGGTCTCGAACAGCGTGGGCTCCCAAGTCTTGATTTTCTTGCTCTCGGGAGCGTAACTGGTCGAAATCAGTTTCTTGAGACCGAATGTCTCAAAATTTTGTGCAAAATATTTGGTGAAGTTGCTCCACTCGGGATCGTCGCATGGCAACAGGACGGTCTTGCCGCGGAACACATCGGGGTTGTATTCGAGATAGGCGTTCACCTCCTTCTCGATATCGTTGTACTGGGTATAGAACTCATCGTTCTTGGCCTCTTTTGCCTTGGATAGCGCATCGTTTGCCATGAGGGCTGGTCAGATTAATGGTTAAACATGTCGCGCATCAACCATTAATCTCGCCGCGGGCGCAATAAAAGGAAAAAGCGTGATGCCCCTTATCGCGCCCAGCACGGGGCGGCCTAGGAGCGGACCCCGGGTACCTCTAAGAATGCACCACGCCCTTAGGCGTGAGCATTGCTACTAAGGTACAGGAGGCCACTATACGAAGCCACCGTCACTGATTATTCCGTGCTTGTTATCCAATGATTGAGTTTCCTAGGCTCTTGGCTGGACGCGAAATAATAGCGAATGCTTTGTTATCTTTCTTCATCGGGATTTCTCCCCCGATTGCGTGGGCAAATATACAATACTTTTTCCACATATCCCCCCATTATTTCCAAAAATCATCGCTTTTTTGGTCTTGGCATGGCACTTGGCCGCCGGCATGTTACATTGTTTTGGCAAGGGTGGCGGAAAAAATTGGCATGCAATTTGCCTATGTGGGTTTAGAGTATTACTTTTGCAGTCCGTTTATACATCTTTAATTTAGTTATCAATGAAGATTATCAACAGGGTCAGTGAGTTGCGCGAGGCAGTGGAGTCCATGCGCAAGGATGGCAAGTCAGTAGGCCTGGTGCCCACCATGGGCGCCCTGCACGAGGGGCACAAGTCGCTCGTCGAGCGCGCCGTGCGTGAGAACGACGCGGTGGTGGTGAGCGTGTTTCTCAACCCCACGCAGTTCAACAACCAGGACGACCTGCGCACCTACCCCCGCAGCGCCGAGCGCGACGCCGCCATGCTCGAGTCGTGCGGCGCCACGGTGGCGTTTATGCCCACGGTGGAGGAAATCTATCCCGAGCCCGACACGCGCGTGTTTGACCTGGGCCCCGTGGCACAGGTGATGGAAGGGGCCATGCGTCCCGGCCACTTCAACGGCGTGTGCCAGATTGTGAGCAAACTCTTCTCATGGGTGATGCCCGACCGCGCCTACTTTGGCGAAAAAGACTTCCAGCAGATTGCCGTCATCCGCGCGATGATCAAGCAACTGGGCTATGCCATCGACATCGTGCAGTGCCCGTGCGTGCGCGAGGCCGACGGCCTCGCCAAGAGCAGCCGCAACGTGCGCCTGACGCCCGCGGTGCGCAAGGTGGCGCCGCAGATATATGCCACGCTGCAACGCAGCGTGGAGTTCAGTCAGGACCACACCGTGGAGCAGACCCACGACTGGGTGGTGGCGACGCTCAACGCCTGGCCCGAGATGGAGGTGGAGTACTTCTCGATTTGCGACGGCGTGACGCTGCAGCCCGTGGCCAGCTGGGACGACGCGCCCTACATCGTGGGCTGCATCACCGTGTATTGCGGCGACGTGCGCGAGATAGACAACATCGCCTACAGGAAATAACAAATCAAGACAAACCAACGGCTGTCAAGCCAAAACAAAAAAATAAAGCCTAAGAAATGTACATTCAGGTTTTGAAATCCAAGATTCACCGCGTGACGGTCACCGATGCCAACCTCAACTACATCGGCAGCATCACCATCGACCAGGACCTCATGGATGCCGTCGGCATCATCGAGGGCGAACGCGTGTATATCGTTGACGTGAACAACGGCGAGCGCCTCGACACCTATGCCATCGCCGGCGAACGCGGCTCGGGCACCATCTGCCTGAACGGCGCTGCGGCACGCAAGGTGGAGGTGGGCGACATTGTCATCATCATGGCCTATGCCGTGGTCACGCCCGACGAGGGCCGCGCGTTCAAGCCCGCCATCGTCTTCCCTGACACCAAGACCAACCGCCTGATAAAAAAATAACCCCCAGGGGAGCGCGGCACCGCCGCCCCTCTTGCAAGCGAAAACAATAAAAACCGCCAAATATAATGTTTGAAAATTTATCTGAGAAACTTGAACGGTCATTCAAGGTCCTGAAGGGCCAAGGCCGCATTACCGAAATCAATGTAGCCTCGACACTCAAAGAGGTGCGCCGCGCGCTCGTTGACGCCGACGTCAGCTATCCCGTCGCCAAGAAGTTTGTCGACGACGTGAAGGCCAAAGCCATCGGCCAGAACGTCATCAACTCCGTGAACCCCAGCCAACTCATGGTCAAGATTGTGCACGACGAGCTGGCATCGCTCATGGGTGGCGAGGAAGCCACTTTCAGCATCGAGGGCGACCCCGCCGTCATCCTGATGTCGGGTCTGCAGGGTTCCGGTAAGACCACCTTTACCGGCAAGCTCGCCAACCGCCTCAAGAACGGCAAGGACAAGCGCAAACCGCTGCTGGTGGCCTGTGATGTATACCGCCCCGCCGCTATCGAGCAGTTGAAGACCATCGCCCAGCAGATTGAGGTGCCCGTTTACAGCGAGCCCGACTGCAAGGACCCCGTGCAGATTGCACTGCGCGCCATCGAGGAGGCCAAGCGCCAGGGCCTGGACCTCGTCATCGTCGATACCGCCGGCCGCCTGGCCGTTGACGAGGCGATGATGACCGAAATCAAGGCCATCAAGGACGCCATCCATCCCAACGAGACGCTGTTTGTCGTTGACTCAATGACCGGCCAGGACGCCGTCAACACCGCCAAGGCCTTTAACGAGCGCCTCGACTTTGACGGCGTGGTGCTCACCAAGCTCGACGGCGACACCCGCGGTGGCGCCGCGCTGTCGATTCGCGCCGTGGTTGACAAGCCCATCAAGTTTGTCGGCATCGGCGAGAAGATGGAGGATCTGGACCCCTTCCGCCCCTCGGGCATGGCCGACCGCATCCTGGGCATGGGCGACATCGTGTCGTTTGTGGACCGCATGCAGCAGCAGTATGACGAGGAAGAGGCCGAGAAACTGGAGAAGAAAATCAAGCAGAACAAGTTTGACTTTGACGACTTCATCAAGCAAATCAAGCAAATCAAAAAGATGGGCAACCTCAAGAGCCTGGCATCGATGATTCCCGGCGTGGGCAAGGCCATCAAGGACATCGACATCCCCGACGACGCCTTCAAGGGCGTGGAGGCCATCATCGGCTCGATGACGCCCAAGGAGCGCAGCAACCCCGACATCATCGACGCCAGCCGCCGCAAGCGCATTGCCAAGGGCAGCGGCACCAGCGTTGAAGAGGTGAACCGCCTGCTCAAGCAGTTCATGTCGATGCGCAAGGTGATGCACCAAGTATCGACCAATCCCATGCAGATGATGCGCGCCGCCAAGGCCAACGCCAAGGCCGCCAAGCGCGGACGCTAACTCCCAACTTCCAACACCTAACTCCTAACTAAAATGCTGTCAATCCTGCTGCTGTCAATCGTGTCGTTGCTGCAAAGCAACAACCAGGCCGACCTTGTGTTTGTGGGCGACGCCATGCAGCACTCGGCCCAAATCACCGCTGCCCGGCAAGCCGACGGCACCTATGACTACAGCGCTTGCTTCCAGTACATTGCCGAGGACATCGCCAACGCCGACTATGCCATCGCCAACCTCGAGTGCTCGCTGGGCGGAGCGCCCTACACGGGTTATCCCTGCTTTAGCGCGCCCGACAATTATGCCCGGCAGTTGAGCGACGTGGGCTTTGACCTGCTGCTCACCGCCAACAACCACTGCCTGGACCGCCGCGACAAGGGCGTGAGACGCACCGTCGAGACGCTGGACAAGATGGGCATCCCGCACATCGGCACCTATGCCAACGCCAGCGAGCGCAGCAAGCGCATGCCCTACATTGCCAATGTCAACGGCATCAGCATCGCCTTTCTGGACTACACCTACGGCACCAACGGCATCCCCGTGCAGGGCACCGTGGTGGTGGACTACATCGACAAGCAGCGCATCGCCAGCGACATTGCCGCAGCCCGCAAGCGCGGCGCGCAAGCCATCTGCGTGAACATGCACTGGGGCATCGAGTACACGCTCAAACCCGTCGATTCACAACGCACGCTTGCCGACTTCCTGGTCGCCCAGGGCGTGGACCTGATCATCGGCGGGCATCCTCATGTGGTCGAGCCCATGGAGGTGCGCTACAGCAAGGAGTATGACAAAAATGTGCTGCTGGTTTACAGCCTGGGCAACTTTGTCAGCAACATGAACGACATTGACTGCCGCGGCGGCGCCATGGTGAAGGTGACGCTCGCCATGGACGGCGACAAGCCCGTCGTCAGCAACCCGCGCTACAAACTCTTCTTTGTCCAGAAGCCGATTTCGTCAAACGACAACTTCGTCGTCATTCCCGAGGACCGTCCCAATCTGGTGCGCGCCGACAGCAAAGGCGCCTTCGACCAGTTCATGCAACGCACCCACGACCTGGTGATGAGCAACAACAAGGGCGTGAACCAGGAGCGGTAAGACAGCCGACAGTCAACACAATAGACAAGGGGCAACCCGCCGCACGGCAGGTTGCCCCTTTAGGTTTGTCTCAAGTCTTCGGGCCCTAATCAGGAAAGAAATCCCTTCACATCGATGGCGGCGCGGCAGCCGCCGGCGGCAGCGGCGATGGCCTGGCGGTAGTGCGGGTCGGCGACATCGCCGGCGGCAAACACGCCGGGCACGCTGGTGGCGGTGCTGTGGCCGTCAATCTTGATATATCCCTGCTCGTCGGTGGCGACCTGTCCGCCCAGGAATTCGGTGTTGGGGCGGTGGCCAATGGCGAGGAAGAAGCCGTCGATGGCGACGTCAAACACCTCTTCCTGCTCGGTGCCCTTGTGGCGCACGAGGCGGGCGCCCTCCACGCCGTTGTCGCCAAACAGGCCCACGGTGTTGGTGTTGAACAATATCTCAATCTTCTCGTTCTCCTTGACGCGCCGCTGCATCGCCTCGCTGGCGCGCAGGTAAGGCTTGCGTACAATCAGATAGACCTTGCTGGCCAGATGGCTCAGGTAGTCGGCCTCCTCACAGGCCGTGTCGCCGCCGCCCACGACGGCGACCACCTTTTTGCGGTAGAAAAATCCGTCACAAGTGGCGCATGCCGACACACCCTGGCCCGCATACTTCGTCTCGTCGGGCAGGCCCAGGTACTTGGCGGTGGCACCGGTGGCGACAATCACGGTGTCGGCGCTGACGGTCTCGCCGCCGTCGAGGGTGGCGATGAACGGGCGCTGGCTCATGTCCACACTGGTCACCAGGCCAGAGCGCATGGCGGCACCCAGTTTCAGGGCCTGCTGGCGCATGTTGTCCATGAGTTGGAAACCGTCGATACCGTCGGGGAAACCGGGGAAATTTTCTATGGTGGTCGTCTGCGTCAGCTGGCCGCCGGGCTGCATGCCCTCAACGAGCAGGCAGTCGATGGCCGAGCGCACGAGATAGATGGCGGCAGTGTAGCCGGCGGGGCCGCTGCCAATAATCAAGCATTGGGTGTGTTGCATTTTAGTTAGGAGTTAGGGGTTGGGAGTTATCCGATACATTAATTCAGCACGCTGTCGAGGTAGTTGTAGAAGGCGGGGTCCTCGCCCACGATGACCTTGGCGACAACACCCTCGGGATTGATGACCACCTTGGTGGGGAATCCGCTCACGCCGTACAGTTTGACGGGGTTCACGTCGTCGGTGGCATCCATGGGATTATAGACATGCAGCCAAGGAAGTTCCTCGCGCTCCACGGCAGCTTTCCACTTCTCCATGGTGTCGTTGCAGTCAATGCCCAGAATCTGGAGTTTGTCGCTGTACTTGGCATAATATTCCTTCATGTCGGGCATGCCCTTGATGCACCACTTGCACCATGCGCCCCAGAAGTCCAGAATCACCCACTTGCCTTGCAGCGAACTGAGCGTCAACGGGTTGCCGTTGATATCAACAAGCGTAAAATCGGGAGCGGGCTGGCCCACGAGGGCATTCTGGCGCGCTTCGCGCTCGGCAGCGCGCTTGGCCGACTCGAGCGTAGCCTTGTAGAAAATGCTGGCGGGACTGTTCTTCACGCGGTCGCTCAGCAAGGCTGCGGTCTGCTCAATCTCCTCGACATCCTCACCCGCCTCGGTCACGATGGCGGCCGATGCCTCCTGGTCGGGATGGGCGGCGATGTAACCGCGCACGGCATCGGACAAGGCCTGAATCAGAGCGGGGGCCTGCTCGTCATAGAGCGCCGAGACAGCCTCCTCGTCCTCGCCCATCGCCATGCGGGCATACAAGCCGCCGATAAAGTTCTCGTAGGCCTCTTTAGGAGCCTTAAGGCACTGCATGGCGGCGCCATAGTCCTGGTAGAACTGCGAGCCGCTGATGTCAAATTTATCGCCATTGCCGGTAATGACAGCATTCTCGCCCGGCATGGCGGGCACCATGATGCGGCTGTCGCCGTCGGGCTTGCCGTCGTTCAAGGCCATGATGTAGCACTGGCGGGGACCGTCGATGGCATAGGACAGGTCAAAGCCGTTGCCGAGCGCAATGTCTTGCTTTACATCTTCCTTGCTGGTGCCGGGAACAATGATATACACCCTGGCGCTGTCGCCCAGCGCATCGCAGTTGCCGCTGATGCTGAACGTGCCGCTCTGGGCCCACGCACCCGCAGCCGTCACAACAGCCGCGAGACTCAAAATCGCTTTTTTAATTGTCATTGCAGTAAAAATTTGGTTATCTGAAATGCAAAGGTAACAATTTTTTGCGCCAAATTAGGATAAGAAAGAATAAATTTTCCTAACTTTGCAGTTAACAAACACCGAAACGACATGAAAAAGATTGCAACACTGCTGATTTGCGCCACCGTAGCGATGCTTGCCGCTGCCCAGATGGCCAATCCCGTAACATTCACCTCCACCCTCAAGACCGACGGCACCAGCCAGGGCGAGATTGTCTTTACCGGCAAAATCGACAAGGGCTGGCACGTGTATTCGACCAACCTGGGCAATGCAGGCCCCACCGAGGCCAACATCATCTTCCGCAAGAAGGATGGTGTGGAGCCTGTGGGTTCACTCAAGGCCGTGGGGCACGAGATTTCGCAGTTTGACGACTTGTTCGGTGCCAAAGTGCGATTCTTTGAAAACAGTGTCAAGTTTGTCCAAAAAATCAAGTTCACCAAGCCCAATTACAACATTGAGGCCGATCTGGAATATGGCGCCTGCAACGACGAGTCGTGCATACCGCCCTCGTCGGCAAGCCTCAAGAAATCGGGCAAGTCGCCCGCCGTTGACGGCGACAAGAGCAAAGACGCCGAGCAAGAGAAACTCGACGCCGAGGCACTCGCCAAGGCCAAGGCCGACTCGCTGGCCGCGCTTGCCTTGAAGGCCAACGCCGACAGCGCTGCCATGGCGCCTGCTGTTGACTCGGCCGCCATTGCCGCCCTCGACCACGATGCCCTGTGGCGCCCCGTGGTGGGTGACATCCAAGCCGCCGACGGCACCGCGGCAGGCGGCAGCCACTCGCTGTGGTGGATATTTGCCATGGGCCTGCTGGGCGGACTGGTGGCGCTGTTCACGCCGTGCGTGTGGCCCATCATCCCCATGACAGTGAGCTTCTTCCTCAAGCGCAACAAGGACAAGAAGCAAGGCATCAAGGACGCTATCACCTACGGCATCAGCATCGTGGTCATCTACCTGCTGCTGGGCCTCATCGTCACCGCCATCTTTGGCCCCAGCGCCCTGAACGCGCTGTCCACCAATGCGGTGTTCAACATCTTCTTCTGCCTGCTGCTGGTAGTCTTTGCGCTGTCGTTCTTCGGCATGTTCGAAATCAAACTGCCCAGCAAGTGGTCCAATGCCGTTGACAACAAGGCGAGCAGCACCAGCGGCCTGCTCTCCATCTTCCTGATGGCCTTCACGCTGACGCTGGTATCGTTCTCGTGTACCGGCCCCATCATCGGATTCCTGCTGGTGGACTTTGCCACGTCGGGCAACTTCTGGGGGCCCGCCATCGGCATGCTCGGCTTTGCCCTCGCATTGGCACTGCCGTTCACGCTGTTTGCCCTCTTCCCCTCGTGGCTCAAGCAGGCGCCCAAGTCGGGCTCGTGGATGAACATCCTCAAGGTGGTGCTGGGCTTCATCGAGTTGGCGTTTGCCTGCAAGTTCTTCTCGGTTGCCGACCTCGCCTATGGCTGGCACCTGATGGACCGCGAGGTATTCTTGTGCCTGTGGATTGTCATCTTTGGCCTGATGGGACTCTACCTCATCGGCCGGCTCAAGTTCCAGAGCGACGTCGTTCCTGGCGAGCCCGAGAAACCCATGCCCGTGCTGTGCATCATGGGCGGTCTGTTCTCGCTGGCGTTCGCCATCTATATGATACCGGGCCTGTGGGGTGCCCCGTGCAAGGCCGTGAGCGCCTTTGCCCCGCCCATGAACACGCAGGACTTTAACCTCAACACCAAGGAGGTGCGCGCCGCCTACACCAACTATGAGGAAGGCATGGCGGCCGCCGCTGCCAGCGGCAAGCCCGTGTTCCTGGACTTCACCGGATTTGGCTGCGTGAACTGCCGCAAGATGGAGGCTGCCGTGTGGACCGACCCCACCGTGGCCGAGAAACTGAACGAGGACTACGTGCTCATCTCGCTGTTTGTCGATGACAAGACCCCGCTGCCCCAACCCATGGAGGTGACCGAGGAGAATGGCGAGAAACGCACGCTGCGCACCGTGGGCGACAAGTGGAGTTACCTGCAGCGTTACAAGTTTGGCAGCAACACCCAGCCGTTCTATGTGTGCGTGGACGCGCAAGGCAATGCCCTGAGTGGCTCGTTCAGCTACAAGGAGGATGTGCCGGGCTTCATCAACTTCCTCGACGGCGGGCTGGACAAATTCAAGTCCGCAGCCAACGGCAAACAAGACAATGAATAAGAAACAAACATCATGATTGAAAACAATATCCGCAAACAAATCATAGCGCTCATGAAGCGTGAAGTGGTGCCTGCCGTGGGCTGCACCGAACCCATGGCAGTGGCACTGTGCGTGAGCCGCGCCACCGAGGCGCTGGGCTGCCTTCCCGACAAAATCACCGTTCTGCTGAGCGCCAACATCCTCAAGAACGCCATGGGCGTGGGCATCCCCGGCACCGGCATGATTGGCCTGCCCATCGCCGTGGCACTGGGCGCCAGCATCGGCAAGAGCGAGTACCAGCTCGAGGTGCTCAAGGATGTCACCCCAGCCGCCATTGAGCAAGGCAAGCGATACATTGACGAGGGACGCATCGGCATCGACCTGAAAAAAGGCTGCTGCGACAAACTCTATGTCGAGGCCATCTGCGAGGGACAGGACCACACCGCCACCGCTGTCATCCAGGGAGCGCACACCCGCTTTGTGCATGTGGACCACGACGGCCAGCCGCTGCTCGACGAGCAGGGCAACGGCGGCACGGCTGCCCAGGGCGCTGACGACGACATCCAGCTCAACCTGCGCCTGGTCTATGACTTTGCCATGACCGCGCCACTCGATGAGATCCGCTTCATCCTCGAGGCCCGCGACTACAACCTCAAGGCGGCCGACGAGTCGCTCAAGGGCAACTACGGCCACTGCCTGGGCAAGACGCTCACCCGGCCCATGAGCCACGGCATCTTTGGCGACACCATCTTTGCCCATGTGCTCTCCAAGACGGCCCTCGCCTGCGATGCACGCATGGGCGGCGCCCTCATCCCCGTGATGAGCAACAGCGGCTCGGGCAACCAGGGCATCTGCGCCACCAATCCCGTCGCCGTCTATGCCGCCGAGAACAACAACACCGAGGAGGAACTTATCCGCGGCCTCACGATGAGCCACCTCACCGCCATCTACATCAAGCAAAGCCTGGGCAAACTGAGCGCCCTGTGCGGTTGCGTGGTGGCATCGATTGGCAGCAGTTGCGGCATCGTGTATCTGATGGGCGGCGACTTTGAACAGATGTGCTATGCCGTAAAAAACATGATTGCCAACCTGACGGGCATGATTTGCGACGGCGCCAAGCCCAGTTGCGCCCTCAAAATCACCTCGGGCGTATCGACCGCCCTGCTGTCGGCCCTGCTCGCCATGCAGGGGCGCCATGTGACCAGCGCCGAGGGCATCATCGACGACGATGTGGACCGCTCCATCCACAACCTCACCCACATCGGCAAGGACGCCATGTGCGCCACCGACGACCTTGTTCTTGACATCATGACAGGAAAATAAAGCGCGACATTTTTATAACCGAAAAACAAAATGGGGCGCCCGCCAGGGTAGCCCCATTTGTTTTTAAAAGCCAATTGCCCCGCCGCGGGAGGCATCGGGTTTGTGCCCGCCGGGGCCGTGGCCTATTGTGCGGCCAATGGAGATGATTCTCTGGGCAATAGCGGTGCGTGCGGCGGCTGGGGCCTCGTTGTCACCGGATTTTCCCGGATATAATTCATACAGGCGGCGGTACTCGCCGTCGGTGACATTGGGCATCACCACATTGGCTCCGGCCTGCAACGCCATGATGCGGCCCTGGGGGTGAAGGCTCTCCATTGCCGTGGTGGCGGGAATGTTGATATCAGGCATGAGCAGGCGCATCACCGCCATGGTGCGCAACGCCTGGTCGAGCGAGCCGCCCGCTTCATGGGCCAACGGCGTGCAGGGGTGCGGAATGAACGGGCCGATGCCCGCCATATCGATGCCGATGCCGCGCAGCAGCAGCAGGTCGTCGGCGATGGACTGGACGCTCTGCCCGGGCTGGCCCGTCATGATGCCAGAACCCAGTTCATAGCCCAAGTCCTTGATATCCATCAGGCAATCGACGCGGCGTTGCCAACTCATGCCAGGGTTGAGGCGATGGTACAGGTCGCGGTCGGAGGTCTCGATGCGCAACAGGTAACGGTCGGCGCCCGCGTCGCGCCAAGCCTTGTAGTCGGCGCGGGGGCGTTCGCCCACACTGAGCGTGACGGCCACATCCATGCGCTTGATGCGCTCGACGACACGCGCCAGGCGGTCACGGTCAAAGTGCATGTCCTCGCCCGACTGAAGCACGACGGTGCCAAAGCCCATGTCCACGGCACGGCGCGCCGTATCGACCAGCTGGTCATCGCTCATGCGGTAACGGCGCGCATGGCTGTTGCTGCGGCGGATGCCGCAGTACATGCAGTCGTTGCGGCAAAAGTTGGAAAACTCAATGAGCCCGCGCAGGTGCACCGCATCGCCCACGGCATGGTGACGCACCTCGTCGGCCCGGCGCAGCAGCGCATTGCCGTCGGCCATAGTGAGCAGGTCAACAATCTCTGCCTTGTTCATTGAGTTAGGAGTTAGGAGTTAGGAGTTAGGGGTTAGGGGTTAGGCCTCGCTCGCCTCAGGCTCGCTCAGCCCCGGTTACAGCTCACAGGGCGCGCCTTCAGCGCTTTCCCGCCCAACGAGCATCTTTTAGCCTGGGGGTTATCCCACGGCCTCGGGGGCATTGTCCGCCGCATGGTCGCCAATGGGCAGAGCCTCCTCGCTCTTGATGAGTTCCATGTTGGTCTGCTCAATGATGCTGAGTTTGATGCCCTTGTTGCTCTTGGCGGGAGTGTACCACTCCTGGGCGTTGAAAAATCCCTGCAGTTCCTTGCTCTCGAAGCGGTAACCGTGATGGGCAAGGATGGCGTTGCGCATCAGGCGCAGCTGCGGGCGCGGGATGCGTTGCAGGTAAGTGGTGTTGAGCAGCGCGTTGCACACGAGTTGCAGAGGGTCTTCCTCAACCTCCATGTATTGCTCCTGGCCCATGCAGTCGGCCAGGTTGTCGGGAGTGAGCACCATGATGTGCATCGCCTCGCCGCTCTTGGGATTGCGCACGGCAAGAAAGTTCATGCCGTCGTTGCGCACATACTGGACGCGCCAGCCAAACTCGGCATGCGGGATGGGCGGCTCGTCGGCCTGGGCACTGGACTCGAGCGTGAACTCGCCTTTCTTGCCGTGGACCTTGTGGAGCGTCATCTCGTAGTAATTGCCGACGACATCCTCGCCAGTCATGTAAATGAAAGCCCCGTTGCGCACCTGCTGCACGGTGTAGAGCACGCGGCCGTCAAAGAAGCGGTCGCCGGTGGCGGGCGTCTGGGCATGTGCTGCCAGAGCGAACATGGCCGTTAAAATCACAGATATGAATGTGTAATGTTTCATTGTAAATATGGTTTGAATGATAACTGCACAAAGTTAATGCCAAATGGCCGAAAAACCCAAAAAAACATCGACAAAAAACCGAAAAAGCCCCCCAACACATCACTCCTACTTCCTAACTAAGCGAAGCGCCATGTAGGCACTGTCGATAAGGCGGGCGCACTGGGCGGCAATGAGGTGGCCGTCGTCGTAGTAGCAGTGCAGGTCGGTGCCCAGTTGCGGGTCTCGGCTATAGTCATGGACGCGCCGGGCGCCAAATATCTGGTTCAGCATTGACAAGTCCCTGTCTGAAATAGCCTCATAACCATAGTGCGGCGGGATGATAATCTGGAAATCGGTGCCTTGCTCATGCAGCACCGCAGCGATGGCGCGCAACAGTTGCTCCACCTCGGGCGTGACTTTGTCGTGGCACGGCATGGTCTTGAGCGGCAAGCGGTAGCGGCGCAGATGCTCGGGAGTGTAGAATGCTCCCGGATTGACGGCGATGAGCGAATCGGCCCAACGATAGTACCCCTCGTTGAGCGGCTCGATGCGGTCGGGGATGTCGGTCGTGGCATAGCCGTCGTCTATCACCCGCTGCGCCATGGCTGCCGGGAACAGCGAGTAGGCAACCAACTGGGGGTGGCGAAAAGCGTTGAAGTAGAGCTGGTGAAACTTCCACCACGACACGCTGCGGGCCGTGGAGGGGTGTTGCACATACAGGATATCGCCGTCAAGCGGCTTGCGCTTGAGCATCTCGTCCTCCATGACGATGAGCGCGTTTTTAACCTTTGTGCCCCTGGCAGCCAAGTAATTGAGTTTGTTGAGAATGCCGTGCAGCGTCTCGCGCGAAGCATTGAAGTGGAATGCGCTCGCGCCCTGGGGCAGATGCGGCAGCCAGTCCTGAACGCGGTAATAGCCCGACAGCGACGACCCGAAGATGAACGAGTCATATCGCCGCTCGGCGTTATAGCGGTTGAAGTTCTCGACCGAGATAAATCCCGTGTTAGACGTGAGCGCCACCGTGTCGGCGGCATGGACCAGCCGCCCCTCGGGACGCAGCACGCCGAAGGGGTCCTTGATGATGTAAAGCGCCACCAACGCCAATGCGGGCAGCAAGGCCAACAATGTGCGCAGCAGGAAGCGACTCATCTTAGTTAGGAGTTGGGAGTTAGGAGTTGGACCTTAAACCGGTTGACAATCTGGGCGATGGCGATGGCGTCATCAACACCGACGGGGCTGGCGATGGGCATCGACACCACCTCGCCGGCCAAGCGCTCGGTGACAGGCAGCGGGGCATGCCGCAGATTGCTGTAACACGGCTGGCGGTGGGGCGGCGTGGCGTAGTGGACATCGGTCCCTACCCCATTCTCACTCATGAAGGAGCGAAAAGCGTCGCGGTTCTGGACACGCAAGATGTAGTGATGCCAAATCTGGCCCATATTTTCAAAAATGGCCGGCGTGGTGACGCAGGGATTGCTGATGTTGGCGCTATAGGCACGGGCGACGGCAGCGCGGGTGGCGTTTTCTTCTTCGAGATGGCGCAACTTGACGCGCAGCATCGCCGCCTGGATTTCGTCAAGACGGCAGTTCCAACCCTGATAGATGTTGTGATAGCGGCGGTCCGAGCCATAGTTGGCCAGTGCCTTGACGGCAGCGGCAAGGGCGTCGTCGCTGGTCACCACGGCGCCGCCGTCGCCCAGCGCGCCCAGGTTCTTGGTGGGATAGAAACTGATGCCGGCGGCATGGCCCAGTCCGCCCGTGACACAGGTCCCGTTCAAGCCCGCAATGGCGCTCCTGGCGCCGATGGCCTGGGCATTGTCCTCAACGATGAGCAGATTGTGCTCGGCGGCCACTCGCAGCAGTTCCTCGTCCCAGCACGGCGTCCCATACAGGTGCACGGGCATGATGGCACGGGTGCGGGGCGTGACGAGCGGCTCGAGCAGGCCGCTGTTGAGGTTCATGGTGTCCTCGCGCACGTCGCACAGCACCGGCACAAGGCGGTTGTCACTGATGGCCAGCACACTGGCGACATAGGTGTTGCCCGGCACGATAACCTCGTCACCCTCGCGCAGGAGCCCAAGTTCAATGTAAGCGCGCAGGATGAGGCGCAGGGCATCCAGGCCGTTGCTCACCGCAATGCAGTGCTTGGTCTGGCACAGGCCAGCAATCTCCTGCTCCAGCAACTCGGTGTGGGCGCTGTGAAGATAGCGGCCGCGCTCAATCACCTCGCAAGCGGCGGCCTTGAGTTCATCGATGTAGGGCGCATGGGCAAGCGCCAGGTCAAGGAACGGATATTGTTTCATTGAGTGAGGAGTTAGGAGTTATTCGGTCTTGGTTTCGTTTGTCTTGAGGGTGAGGAATCGCTCATATTCCCTCACATAGTCCTCCTCGTCGAAGTGGTGTGAGCACAGTGCCAGGCACACCGAGCCCGAGGAGAAGTTGGTCAGCGTGCGCCAGATGCCGGGCACCACAAGCAAGCCCTGATAGGGGCGGTTGAGGGTGTAGGTGTACTGGTCATAGCCGTCATCGACCGTCACTTCAAAACTGCCGCTGATGGCCACGATGAACTCCTGACAGGTATAATGGCTGTGTCCGCCGCGCTCGGCGCCGCCGGGCACGTCGTAGATGTAGAACGTGCGCTTGATGTTGAACGGCAGTTCCACACCGTTGTTGACCGACGTCAGGTTGCCGTTGGCGTGGTGGTGGCGGTTCAGCGCAATGATGCGGCAATCGTTGATGCGCGTCTTGCGGTGGATTTTATTCTTGGTGTCAATCTTCATTGTCGTTGTTTTTCAGCCTCATGAATTCTTCAAAGTCCTCAATGTAATCCTCCTGGTCATAGAGTGTGCTGGACAGCACCAGCGCCACCGAGTTGGTGGAGAAATTGTTGATGTGGCGCCATGTCATGTGAGGGACATAAAGCCCGATTTGAGGACGGCACAGGTGGAACAGCTGCTCACCGGAACCATCGTTGACGATGACGTCAAAACTGCCGCTCAGGGCCACAACAAACTCGTCCTGCTCCCTGAAGGCGTGTCCGTCGCGCCACATGCCGCTGGGCACGTCATAAATCCAGTAGTTGCGCTTGACCTTGAAGGGCACATTGCGGCCGCTCTCGATGACGCTGAGGTTGCCGCGAGGGTCGTTAATCTTGGGCAGCTCGATGAGGTGCACTTGACGCTTCGATGCTTTAGATGCCATTGTTTGCAAGTCTGATGAGATATTGTCCGTACTGGTTCTTCTTCATGGGCTCGGCAAGCGCCAGCAGCTGCTGGGCGGTAATCCAGCCCTTGCGGAACGAGATTTCCTCGAGCGCGGCCACCTGCACGCCCTGCAGATTGACAATGGTGCCAATGAAATTGCTGGCATCGGCCATCGACTCACTGGTGCCGGTGTCCAGCCAGGCAAAACCGCGGCCCAGCGTCTGCACGTGCACACGGTCCTGGGCCAGATACTCCTGGTTGACCGTGGTGATTTCCAACTCACCGCGGGCACTGGGCTTGATGGACTTGGCAATCTGTATGACATCGTTGGGATAGAAGTACAAGCCCGTCACGGCAAAGTTGCTCTTGGGTTGCTCGGGTTTCTCCTCCAGGCTCGTCGCCTTGCCCTGCTCGTCAAACGCCACCACGCCAAAGCGGCAGGGGTCCTTGACGGCGTATGCCCACAAGGTAGCCACATTCTCGCGCTCGGTGCGCTCCACGGCGTCCATCAGCATGCGGGTGAAACTCTGGCCGTAGAAGATGTTGTCGCCCAGCACCAGGCAGGCGCAGTCATCGCCGATAAATTCCTCGCCGATGATGAACGCCTGGGCCAAGCCCTCGGGACGGGGCTGCTCGGCAAACTCAAAGTTCACGCCCAGGTCCTTGCCGTCGGCCAGCAACCGGCGGAACATGGGCAGGTCTTGCGGCGTGGAAATGATGAGGATGTCGCGGATGCCCGCAAGCATCAGCACCGAGATGGGATAATACACCATCGGCTTGTCATAGATGGGAATCAACTGCTTGGAGATGCCCTTGGTCACGGGATAAAGCCTCGTGCCCGAGCCACCTGCCAGTACTATACCTTTCATAAACTTGCTGTAATATTTTGTGTTGGATAATTGCTGTATAATCTTGCGAAGTTACAAAGTTTTTGCCAACGCGCCAAGCACCAAGTGCGAAAATCGCCATAATCAACGCCTGCGGCGCCGCTTTTTGGATTTCGACGTGTTGTGGGACGCGGACGAGGCCTTGGACTTCTTTGACAACTCCAAGGAAATCAGGCCCGCTTTTCTCACACTCTCGGGATCGTCCTTGTCGATGCCATATTTCTCGGCTGGCGGTATCACCAGCACCGTGCCAAGAGGCACCCTGCCATAATCGATGAACTTGTCCTTGTTCTCCTCATAAATGTACACCCAAAACAATTGATAGCCATAGTGCTTCTCGGCCATCAGGCAGGGCACCATGGTTGCCGTCACCGTGTCGGTCACCACCTCGGGACGGATGGCTGTCGTGTCGGCACGGGGCACGGGGGCGGGCTCCACGGGTTGCTCGGTCTTGCCTGTGCCGCAGCGAGTTGCCATCCACACCACGCCGCCCGCCAGCACAAGGGCCAGCAAGCCCCACAGCCAGCGGCGGCCAAAGGCGGCAGGGCGCTTCTTTTGCATCGAGTCAATCTGCTCCGGGGTGGGCGAATAGGCATTCTTGGTCTCGGGGCGGCAAAACTGCTCGTCACCCTGGGGCTCGGGCGTTGATGCGGGCTCGGGCTCTTGCGTGGGGCCATCGATGGGCGTGCCCACAAGCGGGGGCAACTCCGTTTGCGCCGACGCGGGAACAGGCTCGATGGGCGTGCTCGCCGACGGACCGTCAATGCCGATGGCCATGGCAGGAGCCACGGGCGCGGGCGCTTCCTCAACAGCCACGGGCGCGGGTTCTTCCTCAACAGCCACGGGCACGGGCGCTTCCTCAACAGGAGCGGGCTGCTCGGCCTGGGGCACCGGCGTTCCGGCCGGTTCCAGCGGCACATCCACCGATGGGAACTGCTCGTCGATTTCAGCAAGTTTTTCATCGGTCACGGCATCGTCGAGATACACCGTCTCAAACTGGGCAAACGGAGTGTTCACCGCCTCGGCAAGCGTCCTGTCGGGGGTAAAGGTGAGTTTGCTGTGGCCCTGAATCTCAATGGCGTCACCGGTTGACACATTCACGCTCTTGCGCGGCTTGACCTGGGTGACCTTGAACGTGCCGATGCCCTTGATTTTCACGTTCTCGCCATTGATGAGCGCCTGGCTGGCGGTGCTGAACAGCTCGCGCAGAAAGAGTTCGCACACGCGCTTCGAGGTCGCCGTAGCCTCGGCCAACAGGTCCACGAGTTCGACAAATGTGATTTTGCTGTACATGATTTCTCGCTTTGACTGTTACTTGAGTTTTGTCTTCAACACATTGCTCACTTTGAAGCCAAGCACCACCTTGGGGGGCACCAGCATGCGCTTGCCCGTGGCGGGATGCACCATCACGCGCTCGTTGCGTTTCTTGGGTTCAAAGGTGCCAAAACCAGGGACATACACACTGTCCAACTCACCGCAGCGGGTGCTCAACACACCTGCCAGAGCCTCGACCAGTTTGCTCACATCCTTGGTCGAGCGTCCCAGGTTGGCGGCGACAGTCTCTATCAATTTCTTATTGTCCATGAGATGCTGCTATAAATATATTGGTGCAAATTTAACCAAAATTTTGCCATACGGCAAATTTCACCTAACTTTGTGAACAAAATTGACCTAAAAAACCAAAACCAACCAAAACAAGACCCATGAGAAAAATCGTAATTCTTGACGGATATGCAGGCAACCCCGGCGACCTGTCGTGGGAGCCAATGAGGGCGCTGGCGCCGTGCGACATCTATGACCGCGGCACGGTGGCAACACTGGTCGAACGCGCCCGCGGCGCCGAGATGGTGCTGACCAACAAGGTCGCCATCGACGCCGCAGCCATGGCACAACTGCCTGATCTAAAGTACATCGGCGTGATGGCAACGGGATTCAACATCGTCGATATCGCCGAGGCCAAGCGCCGCGGCATCGTCGTGACCAATGTCCCCGCCTACAGCACCGACAGCGTTGCCCAACTGGCTTTTGCCCACTTGCTCAACATCTGCTGGCAGCCCCAGCACTACACCGACGAGGCCCGCTCGCTCAAGTGGAGCAACTGCGGTGACTTCAGTTATGTGAACACGCCGCTCATCGAGATGGCACACAAGCAATTAGGCATCATCGGACTGGGACAGATCGGCCAAGCCATGGCACGCATCGCCTTGGGCATGAACATGCGCGTGATGGCACTCACCAGCAAGAGCGCCGACCAGTTGCCCGAGGGCGTGATGAAAGCCGACGACATCGAGCACCTGCTGCGCACAAGCGATGTACTCACCCTGCATTGCCCGCTCAACGCCGACACCGCTGGCATGATCAACGCCCAGCGCCTGGCGATGATGAAAAAGGGTTCCATCGTGCTCAATCTGGCCCGCGGCGCGCTCGTTGTCGAGCAAGACCTGGCCGACGCCCTCAACAGCGGCCACCTGTTTGCCGCCGCCGTCGATTGCACCACCGTCGAGCCGCCCGCCGTTGACCACCCCCTGCTCACCGCCCGCAACTGCCACTTCACGCCGCACATCGGCTGGGCAAGCTATGAGGCCCGCGTGCGCCTGATGGATGTCATTACCAACAATGTCGCCGCCTACCTCAAGGGCGACCCCATCAACCAAGTGAACAAATGAACGAGCAAGAAATCATCGGCGATGCCTTGGCATGGACCCAAGGCACCCATTGCGCCATCACCGTGTGTGACCTCGACGGCAAGGTCATCTTCATGAACGAGCGCTCGCGCGCCACATTTGACAAAGACGGTCACACCATGCTCGGCAAGAACCTCATGCCCTGCCACAGCGAGCAGTCACGGGAAAAAATCCGCCACATGATTGCCACCGACACCGTCAACTGCTACACCATTGACAAGGACGGCGTGAAAAAGATGATTTACCAGACACCCTGGCGCCGCGACGGCAGGGTGTGCGGCATGGTGGAAATCTCGATGGTCATCCCCGACGAGATGCCCCACTATGTGAGGTAACAACAGCCGCTTGATGTTTTTTATCCTATTCTTCACCTTCGTGACAGCCAGCGCCTGACCGGCAAGTCATAGAACCGCAGCGCCAACCATGCCAGCAGCATGCAGGCGAGCATCACGCCCAGCGATGCCGCCCAGGTGTCGGCAAACGTGTATTGCCGTGACTTGATGAGCCACGAGTAAAACAGGTACATCACGGGATAATGCACCATGTACAGCGGATAGGATATATCGCCCAGGAAACAGCACACCGCCGTCGAAGCGCCGTCGGTGGTCGCGCCCGACGCCGCCAGCCACACGATGACGGGGAACACCAGCACGATGCACACGGCCTCATACACACCGTTGAGGCACAGCCCGCTGGCCGACGGCGCGATGCAGGGCACGGCAAACAGCCCTGCCAGCGCCAAGGCACACAGCCAAAACGCGCCGCGCACCCTCACGGGCCTGAACACGCGCGCCAGCAACATGCCCAGCGTGTAGGGGAACATCATGCGCAGCATGCCGCCCCACAGGTTGAGCCCGTCGAGCGTCCACCCCACGCCAAAGGAGCCCGTGTGCGACGCATCGCTCGCGGTGAACCACACCAGCCCCGCGCCCAGCACAGCGGTCACGACCGCCAGCACCCGCGTGGGCAGGCGACGGATAAAAAGGGCATACAGGATGTTGCCGATGTACTCAAACAGCAGCGACCACGCGGGTCCGTTGAGCGGGAACATCTCGCCGTTGCCCCTCACGTCGCAGGGGGCTCCGGGCACAGCGGGGACCATGAACATGGCCATGAGCAGCGACAGCATCACCATCGATGCAGCGGCACGCGTGCCGTCCCACGCCACCCCGCCCTGCAGCACAAAGCACACAAGGCCTATCACGGCGCCCATCACCACCATGGGGTGCAGCCTGATGAGGCGGCGCCTACAGAACTCACGCACCGTGAATCCGCACTGCCAGCGGTCGTCATAGGCATAGCCGATGACAAACCCCGAGAGGATGAAGAAGAAATCTACCGCCAAATAGCCGTGGTTGAACACCTCGACCATGCCGTCGCCCGCGCCGTTGACCCACCGGGCGAACCCAAAGCCCTCATTCACATGGTACCACAGCACCAGCAACGCGGCCACGCCGCGCAGCCCGTCGAGTAGCGCATAATGCGGCTTGCTGTCGGTAAAAGTGGAATTATTCATTATTATAATATTTGTGCGGCAAAGGTAGCATTTTTTACAATCTTTATGGCACAACAACGCAAGAATTTGTGTACTTTTGCACCTACTTACAGATTATTATTACATACAGTCCATACACCTATAATAAATATTATGGCGGAGAATATCGAGAACATCAACGCTGGGGCCGAGGAGAAGAAGCCCTTAAACTTTGTGCAGCAACTGGTTGCCGACGACCTGGCGGCAGGCAAGAACGGCGGACGCCTGAACACGCGCTTCCCGCCTGAGCCCAACGGCTACCTGCACATCGGCCACGCCAAGGCCATCTGCATGGACTTTGGCATCGCCGAGAAATTTGGCGGCACCTGCAACCTGCGCTTCGACGACACCAACCCGCAAAAGGAGGACACCGAGTATGTCGATGCCATCAGGCGCGACATCCACTGGCTGGGCTATGACTGGGCCGACAGGCTCTACTATGCCAGCGACTACTTCCCCAAGCTCTATGAGTTCGCCATCCGCCTCATCAAGGAGGGCAAGGCCTATGTCGATGACCAGACGAGCGAGCAGATTGCCGCGCAAAAGGGCACGCCCACCACGCCCGGCACCGCCAGCCCCTACCGCGACCGCTCACCGGAGGAGAACCTGGACCTGTTCCAGCGCATGAACGCCGGCGAGTTTGACGAGGGCAGCCGCGTGCTGCGCGCCAAGATTGACATGGCGTCGAGCAACATGCACTTTCGCGACCCCATCATCTACCGCATCATCAAGACGCCGCACTGGCGCACCGGCAACACGTGGAACGTGTATCCCATGTATGACTTTGCCCACGGCCAGAGCGACTACTTTGAGGGCGTGACGCACTCCATCTGCACGCTGGAATTTGTGCCGCACCGCCCGCTCTATGAGCACTTTGTACACGAGCTGGCCGGCGAGAGCGCCGCCGACTACTGCCCGCGCCAGATAGAGTTCAACCGCCTGAACCTCACCTACACCGTGATGAGCAAGCGCAAACTGCTGCAACTCGTCAAGGAAGGCCTGGTGGCCGGATGGGACGACCCCCGCATGCCCACCCTGTGCGGCCTGCGCCGACGCGGCTTCACCGCCCAGTCCATCAAGAACTTTATCGAGGACATCGGCTACACCAAGTATGAGGCCTTGAACGACATCAGCCTGCTGGAGCACAGCATCCGCGAGGAGTTGAACCAGCACGCCCCGCGCGTGAGCGCCGTGCTCAACCCCGTCAAGGTCGTCATCACCAACTACCCCGACGACAAGGTGGAGACGATGGAGATGGCCAACAACCCCGAGCAGGAGGACGCCGGCGTGCACCAGATGCCGTTCTCGCGCGAACTCTACATCGAGCGCGACGACTTCATGGAAGAGCCGCCCAAGAAGTTCTTCCGCCTCACCCCGGGCAAGGAGGTGCGCCTTAAGGGCGCCTACATTGTCATGTGCACCGGCTGCACCAAGGACGCTGACGGCAATGTGACCGAAATCCAGTGCACCTACGACCCCGACACCCTGAGCGGCAGCACCGGCAGCCAGCGCAAGGTCAAGGGCACCCTGCACTGGGTGAGCGCACGCCACTGCGTCGATGCCGAGGTGCGGCTCTACGACCGCCTGTTCGCCGTCGAGAACCCCAGCGCCGACACCGAGCACGACTTCCGCGAGTTGCTCAACCCCGAGTCGCTCAAGGTGGTGGACAACGCCAAGATTGAGCCCTACCTCGCCCAGGTGGCCAAGGTGGAGGACAAGTTCCAGTTCCAGCGCATCGGCTACTTCTGCGTGGACCAGGACAGCACTCCGGACCACCTCGTCTTTAACCGCACCATCACCCTCAAGGACAGTTGGGCAAAGCAGCAAGGCAAATAATCACCCAGCAGCATCAACTCCAACCCATACAAACCGAAGGGCACGCCTCACCAGCGTGCCCTTTGACATTAGACTCTATAACTGTGTCTATTGGTTATACGACGAATAAGGAGGCCACATCTTAATGTCTGCCATGTTCTCGTTGGGCGGATAGGACAGCATCCATTGGCAACGCTGCAAATCCGCCAGCACAATGTCATACCTGGCCATAATTGCATCAGGCATGGTTACGCCAGATTTCAACTTCTCGCTATCTAACACAAAAAGCAACATTGTGTCGACATGCCATTCAGTCGGGTGCCTTGTTTGAGCGCCCGTGCCGTCACTGGACGGGGACGCGGGTGTGTATGGTCCTGCCCGTGGACGAGATGCCCTCGATGACAATCTCGTAATCGTCGCCGGGGGGGGCAGCGTAAAGTCGAAGCGGTGCGACTGGTCGCCGCCGCTGATGATGATGTCGGGGTTCCAGTACAGCGTCTTGCCGTTGTCGTCGAGCTTGAGATAGACGTCCTTGCTACCGTTTTCCTGGATGGCCTAGACCACAAATTCGGTTTTATCGCCCATGGCGCCAAACCCGCCGAGCACAAAGTTGCCATTGTCGTCGGACTGCGTTGAGGCAAAGATGCCCGACCGCATCATTGACCGTCTGGAGGAAATGCACCCGTCGGCACTGATAGATAGCGACATCCATTATTTGTGCCTGTATTGCTGTGACCTGCCATCGTCAGTGGTAATGCTCTGCATGGGGTATAATGACATCCATTCGCTGTATAACAAAAAACGGCGCATTCTCAACAAACTGGGCCTCTCGTTTGACGACAACATGACAAGGGAGGTACTGAATGAATACTTGGATTCGCTCGGTGAAGGCGACAAAAACCAGAAACAACCACAAGTTGCAAGAGTGGGCTGAAAGTTGCCGCCAAAATGGCGGGCGGCAAGCTCCGCGAAAGCGACATCAACTTTATAGCATTGTTGTGCTGCGGGCACTCCAGGACCGGCATCATGATATGCATGAACTTCTCGAATATCAGATCCAGCCAAAACATAGCAGAGCAGAAGCGGTGATGGTGGAAATCCGTCTTCATCGCCGACGTCAACCGCGTGATTGGCGCCACTTTGAGCCACTAAGCGAATAAGTTTCACAGAGGGAAATAATACGCCAGTTCGGGATAAGAAATTATCGAAAATAGTGGTCTAAAAAATTGTAA
>R27__coassemble_213_pt1 | contig 45867 bp, 53 predicted proteins | sample R27__metabat2_low_PE_027 | metagenome-assembled genome bin R27
TATGGCACGCCAACAGGAGGCCCGTAGCAGGCGTGGCCGTGAAATGGTTGACGAGCTGGCCGATAAGCTGGGCGTCAAGGTGCGTTATGTTGAGGACATGAGCGAACAGGAGCATGCCCAGTTCAGCGAGCGACAACTGAGGAGCAAGGGTTGGTACAACCCGCGTACCGGCGAGGTATTTATCAACCTGGGGCGGCACACGAGGCTGTATGACATCCTTTCCACCTTCTTGCACGAGACGGTGGCGCATAAGGGCCTGCGCCGTTTGTTCGGCAAGGACTTCAACACCTTCATTGACAACATATATAATAATGTCAATAAGGGTATCCGTGCCGAGATCGACCGCATGGCCGAGCAGCAGAAGTCGCGTGCCAGCGAGGACCAGCGTGCCCGCCATGACGATGAGCACTGGCGCCGCGTCGCCACCGAGGAATACATGGCCAAGCTCGCCGAGCGTCTTGACCTCAACCACCCCGAGCAGCGGACGTTGTGGGAGAAGATCCGCGGTTGGCTCATTGACCACCTGCGTAAGGTAGGCGTTATGGTTGCCGACTCGTTGAACGACAGCGACCTGCGCGGTATCCTGTGGGAGAGCTACCATAACATGCAGATGGAAGGTGTCGTCGGTTATGCCAAGGGCAAAGCGTTCCGTGACCAGATGGAGCGTGAGGCCGTTAACGCCGGCAATGCCGCCGTCCACGAGACAAGACCCATAGCCGCCGAGCCGCAAGCACAATACACGGGGAGCTTGTTTGACATACTGCCGCAGGCCGGTGCCTGGGCGCGGATGATGTCGAACATGAGCGAGCGCGAGTTGCGTAATGAGATCGCCAAGGACGGCCCCAATGTCACCAGCAGCTATACCGACGAGTATGACCGTCGCCATATCAAGGACTACAACCGCGCCTGTGACGAGATCCAGGCACGGTTGGAGCGTGAGTTGCCTGGCGAGGCTCGCCTGTTGGAACTGTTGCAGGATGCCGAGGCCCAATGGGCTGACGGTGCCTATAAGGACGAGCGCCGCAGCGGTGTGCTTGCCGCCATTGACACCATCAGTCGTGCACTTGACGAGGAGCGCGCCGACCTGCCGAGGGTTGAGGAAGGTGTTGAAATGATTGGAGATGGTGAAGGTGGAGTTAAGATTGAGGACGCCAAGACCGCTATGCGTAATGCGGTGTTATCGACGCATGCCGAAGCAGGGACAAGGCCTGTGGCCACCGTTTTCACTGTGCATGATGACCAGGACTTCCAGGCTGTCTTGAAAATTCTTGACGAAGAACTGATTGATAACTTCACCAAGAAATACCAAAACCCCGATTGCTTGGGCGTTGCCTATGATAGGCACGGTATGGTGGTTATCTTCACTGACAGGTGTGGCACATTAACTCATGCCAAGCTGATAAGGTGGCATGAAGATACGCATATTGTTTATTCGGAGCTCACAATGCCCGACAAAGAAGAATGTGGCCTTGCCGCCCTTGAATGGTTGAGGACGCATTTTGAAAACGGCGAGGACTTATACAAGCTCATCACCGAAGGCTACAGTAAGGAAAGTCGAGCCACCGAGGCTACCGCCCGTTTGGTCGAAAATCTTATCAGGGTTTATGGGCATGAAGGATTTTTGAATTTATCTATTGCTGATGACGAAAAAGTTGCTAAATTAGCGGCTGCAATTCAATACTATTTCAAACATGGCAAAGAAGATAGTAATTACAAAGGAAACGAAGTTGGGCAAGGCCTGGCTTCACAAGTCACAGGACTTGATGAGCGACGCAGAACTGGAGGAGGCGCGCAAGAAAACCGAAGGAGCGGATCAGTAAACCCGTCGGATGAGGACTTGCTGTTTAACGACGGTGACGACGATGTTGACGTAGATGGGTTTGACGCAGGTCGCATGACCTTTGAGGAGAGCATTACCGCCGGTATGCTTAAAGCGTCGGCCGACAACCGTGCCGCCGTTGCGGCCCGCACCGCCGCGATGCGTGCATTGGGTGGCAACCTGTCGAAGCTGCGTCAGGCCATGGCCCGCCAGCGCGAGTATGACCGCGGCACCGTTGACAGCATCGTGCGTCTTGCGCGCTCGGTGATGGAGAGCGGCTATTTCAAGGGCTTCTCCCCCTACGAGGTAAAGCGGCTGATGTCGCTGATCAACCATGCCGCAGGGCGTGAGGACATCACCAAGCAGGCAGGCAAGGTCGTTGATCTGTTGCTCAAACACCAGCTGTTGTCGTGTGAGAACCTGTTGCATGAGCAGATGCGCACCCGCGGCAGCAAGCTCAACAGCCAGGGTGTAGAAGTTCAGGCAGGTCTCGACATCGAGGGCCAGCGCATGGTGGGTGCCATGAGACACGCCCTCAACCTGGAAGCCGACGCATTACAGGAGCGTATCAACAACACGCTTGACCGCATGTTCAGCCCCGACCAGGCCCTTGCCGACGTAGCCTCCGCCGAGTACCAGGGACTGTTGCTTGCCCAGCAGTATATCGAGGAGATCAAGGGCAGTAAGCAGGAGGAAAACGAGCTGCGCCAAGAGCTGAAAAACGCCAAAGAGGATCTGCAGGCCGGCACCATCACCCGTGAACAGTATAACCAGTTTGTCGCCGAGACCGAGAACGCCATCCGCGAGAACCGCCTGGAGCGCGTCGCGGCCTACGACCGCTTGACCACCGCCCTGGGAGCCGGTCTCGGAGCCAGTGTGCAGCGTGCCAAAGAATGGCGCGAAATGCAGAAGGAGCGCGTCAACGAGATCCGCCACAACGCCAACAGCGACCTTGAAGGCGTTCCCGCCGACGAGCACGTCAAGCCCGGCTGGATGCAGCGTGCCGCCAACTGGAGCATTGTCCGTTTCTTCATGAAGCCCCTTGCCACCTTTGACTACATGCTGCGCATGTTGGGCAGCAAACACGTCAACGGCGAAGGCTACCTGTGGGGGCGTTTCATGGGTGGCTGGACCGAAGCCACCGAGCGCGAGTGGCGCAACTTGAGAGCCGCCCACAAGGCCCTTGATGAAAAAGCCAGCGAAGTCTTTGAAAAGAAGATGCGGTGGAGTGACCTGTTCGCGCTGGAGCGCAAAATGCCAGGCATGGACGTTTCCTTCTGGGATGCAGGCGAGGAGAAAGTACACACCCTGTCACAGGGCAACCTGCTATACATCTACATGGTGAACAAGATGAGCGACGGTCGCATGAAGCTGCGCAAGATGGGCATCAACGAAGAAGACGTCGAGGCCATCCGCCAGATGCTTGATCCCCGCTTCATCGAGCTTGCCGACTGGTTGCAGGAAGAGTTCCTGGTGAACAAGCGCAATGACTACAATGCCGTGTATCAGCGCATGTTCGGCGCGTCGATGGCCGCCATTGAGCATTACTTCCCCTTGAAGATCAACAGCCGCAGCCGCGGCCAGGAGGAGGACTTGAGCAGCGAGACCTATCTGGACGACAACAATATGGGCTCAACGATCACGGGAAGCATCATCAAGCGCAGGCGCAACAGTCTGCCGCTTGACGTGACCGGTGCCGACGCCTTTGATGTCGTGCTGGGTCACTTGCAGGACATGGAGCACTGGGCCGCCTTTGCCGAGTTCAACCGTGACCTCAACACCCTGTTGAGCTATAAGCGCTTCCGCAACCGCCTGTTGAACATGAGCAGCGTGCGCTTCGGTTCTGGCAAGACCCTATGGATGAACTTCAAGCGCACCTGCGCCATTGCCAGTGGTGCCTACCGTCCCAAGGTGGACCGCGACAGCGTTGACACCAGCCTTGTCAACGTCGCCAAGGGTGTAACCGCCGCCAAGATCAGCTTCCGCATCTACACCGCCTTGAAGCAGCTGCTGTCCTATCCCGCCTACCTGAGCGAGGCCAGCGGCCTGGAGCTGATCAAGAGCAGCAATCCCATTGGAGCCGTCAAGGCCTGGAACTGGGCTATTGATAACTTGCCCGGCTTTGCCCAGCGTTGGCAGAGCCGCCAGGCCGGTGACAGCCGCCTGCGCGAGAGCGATGCAGACTGGGGCCTGTGGCGCAACAAAATCGTTGAGACCGCTGGTCGCTGGGGTATGTCGCCTAACGCCTTCATCGACGGACTGACTGTGGCTATGGGAGCCAAGGCCATCTACGAGACCAAGCTTAAACGCTACAGGAAAGCAGGCTACCCCGACGAGCAGGCCAAGCGTCGAGCCTTGCGTGACGCCTCCATTTCCTATAACGAGACCCAGCAGAGCAACGCCAACGCCTACCTGAGCGCGATGCAGCTTGACCGCAGTGCTACCAGTGTCGCGTTGACCGTGTTCCGAAACGCCTCGATGGGGTATCAGCGCAGGATGTTCCAGGCGATTGCCAACCTCAAGCATGTATTCACACCAGGTTATAAAGCCCAGGCTTTGGAGTTCATGACAAAGCAGATGGTGCGTGACGGCTTGAACGAGCAGCAGGCCAAACAGAGTGCCGAGCGTATCTATCGCCGCGCCAAGTATAAGAACCTTGCCGACTTCGCCATCTTCGGTTGGGTGATGCAGATGGCCTGGAACCTGGGCCCGTATATTCCCTACCTGTTGATGGGCGACGATGACGACGACAAGAAAGAGATGCTTGAAGATGCTGCCCTGCACGCCATTGCCGGAGGCGTTGAGGGCTTGAGCGGCGGTAATGTGATGAGCGATGTCTATAATATGTGGCGTTCCGGTCAGGACATTTCGAGCTACAACTTTAACTTGTTGCCGATTATGAGCGATCTCCAGAACATGCTGCGCAGCTTCAAGCGCGACGGCATTGAGGGAGCCAACGACCTGGTGAACCTGATGATCCAGGCAGGCGTCGGCGTGAACCCGCAGACCATTACCGACTGGGTAGCCGCTGGACTGGACTTTGCCGACGGCAATCCCGAGCTGTCGAACGAGTTCGGCATGTTCGTGCTGCGTTTGATGAGTGTGCCGCAGAGCCAGCTCGACAAGCTCTATATTGATGAGCTTGGCATGAACGCCCGCGACGCGCAGAAGCTCAATGCCGGGCAGATGGCAGAACGATACACCCGTTACAAGAAGCGTCATGGCAGTCCCCTTACTGGTTGGGCCTACAGTGGCGAAGGCGAGCAGAAAGCCGACGAGCGCTACATGAAGCGCTTTGAAACCAAAGCCAAAGAGCGTATTGCCGAGCTTGACGACGAACAGTTGGAGGACAACTTCAACACTGACGATACGATGCGTCGCAAGTGGGTTGGTCAGGCTGTTGCCAAGCGTGCAGGAGGTACTGACAGCTACGGCTCACCGAGCACCGACTACGGTGTGGTGTATGAGCGCAAACGTGACTATACAGACCTTGCCCAGGACATTCTGTTGCAGGTCGAGAAGAAGAAGGCCAAGGAAGCCGGCAACAGTGACCGCTACAAGGCCCTCGATCGTGCCCAGAAGGAGCTTACCACCATCAAGAAAGGCAAGCATACCAAGACCATTGACGAGCCTGGATTGGGAGAAGGCTTTGACGACGAGGTAATGACAAGGCTTCGCGAGCGTCGCAAGGAGCTGTTGAGCGAGCTTGGTATCATGTAACGAGTTAACGGATAAAACGGGTGCCAGGTTGCATACATGTAATTTTGCACAAAACAATACAACGATATGGCAACGAAGGAGAAGATAAGGAGATTGAGCAGGGTGAAGCCTGCCGAGACCGACAGCGTTCAGGTCGCCAAGCGTCGCTTTGGCGACCATGGGCGCGCCATTGATGTGCTGATGGAGGCCCAGCGCTATTGGGACAACATGGCGTACTTCCGCTATGAGCGCAAGCGCAACAAGGACTATTGTTACGGCAAGCAGTGGGATGATATTATTGTCGTTGACGGCGAGCATATCACCGAGGCCGAGTACATCCGCCGCCAAGGCAGCGTGCCGTTGAAAAACAACCTGATCCGCCGCTTAGTGCGTAGCGTGCTGGGCGAGTATTACAAGCAGGATACCGAGCCGACATGTTTTGCCCGCGACCGCAAGGAACAGGTGTATGCAGAGTGCAACACCGAATTGCTGGGCTACAATGCCGACGTGAATGATTTGGAGGTGAACGAGTCCCGCTCGTTTGAGGACTTCCTTATCGGCGGCTTCATCGTCAACCGCATCCGCTACGGCTGGGACGAGGAAGGCAACAAGGACGTATGGGTAAACCATGTCGATTGCGACAATTTCTTTGTCGATAGCAACATGCGCGACTTCAACGCAAAGGACGTCACTTGTCTGGGCGAGATCCACGACATCAGTATCGGCACATTGTTGCATCGTTTTGCCAAGAGCCCTGCCGACCACCAGCGCCTGAAAGAGATCTACGGTGCAGCTGCCGACCGAAGTTATCTGGGCGACTACTATGAGCAGTTCGGATATGACAACCGCCGCCTCGCCTGGGATTTCCTGTTCCCAGACAACGGCCGCTGCCGCGTCATTGAGGTATGGCGCAAGGAGCAGAAGCCCCGCATCCGTTGCCATGACCTGAACACTGGCGAACTGTTCAAAATTGAGGTTGAGGACTACCATGAGATGGTGGAGGTCGTGAACGCACGCCGTCTTGCCCAGGCCCGCGAGGCCGGTATCCCCGACGAGGACGTACCGCTGATAGATGCCGGCCAGTTCTCAAGCGACGATGACACCGGCTGGTTCATGGACAACTATTGGTATCGCTATATGCTCAGTCCGTTTGGTGACATCCTGGAAGAAGGCGAAACACCCTACGACCACAAGAGCCATCCCTATGTGCTGAAAGCCTACCCGTTCATCGACGGCGAGATCCACAGCTTCGTCAACGACGTCATTGACCAGCAAAGGTACGTCAACCGCCTTATCACCATGTATGACTGGATCATGCGTGCCAGTGCCAAGGGCGTGTTGCTCGTTCCCGAGGACTGCTTGGGCAATGTCAGCCTGAGAGACGTTGCAGAAACCTGGTCGTCGTTCAACGGCGTGCTTGCCTTGAAGATGAAGCCAGGTGCCCCCATGCCGCAGCAGATCAGTGCCAACGCCGTGAATATCGGCATCGGCGAGCTGTTGAATATCCAGCTGAAGTTTTTCGAGGATATATCCGGCGTCCACGGGGCACTCCAAGGGCGTTCGGGCAACAGCGGAGAGAGTGGCACGCTGTATGCGCAGCAGGCGCAAAACGCGTCCACTTCGCTTCTTGACCTGTTAATGGTGTTCAGCAGCTTCCGCAAGCAGGTTGCCTACAAGACGCTGAAGGATATTCTGCAATACTACGACGACAAGCGTATCATGGAGATTGTGGGTTACAGGCCCGGTGTGGAGATCACTCCCGACCGCATCCGCAACGTCAAGACCGACATCCGCATTGTCGAGAGCTCATCTTCTCCCGCATACCGTCAGTTTGCCAACGAGTTCCTTATGCAGATCTGGTCAGCAGGTCAGATCACGCTGGAGCAGTTGTTGGAAAACGGCTCGTTCCCCTTCGCCGACAAGCTGTTGCAGTCTCTCCAGGCCAACCAGCAGGCCATGCAGGAGGGTCAACCTGTTCAGGGCATAGACCCCGCGTTGATCCAGCAGGCGCAGCAGGGCGTGGACATGAACGCCGTCAACCGCGGCTACGACATGCTGATGAACGCAAGCCGCCAGGCAGCGTAATACTCGCTGTCGCTCGCGGATTAGAGATTAGTGATGAGAGATTAGGGAGACGGTGGCAGAGCTACCGCCCACACAGCAAAGGAAACCGTGGCAAGTTGTCACGGTTTCCGCTCATTACGCGACAAACGTCGCGTCACAACAACAACGTGGAATATCTTTACATGATCGACGCCTCGCTGACCGGTCTGTAGGATGTCTGCCGCATCGACGAGTAGTTGACAATGCGCGGCCAATCCATTTTATGGTAGCATATCCACATGCCGATTGCGCGCGTCATGAGAATATCGTCATGATAGCCGTCGGGTGCTTCATAGCCGCCGTTTTCAGTCTCGACATAGACCGAATATTCGTCCAGGCACATCTCGTCGCGCTCGGTGTATAGCTGTTCACGGACGACGGCTTTCAGGTTATGGATGATCGTTCCCTTGGTGAGCCTGTTGGTATGGAAGCCGTATTTGACAGGCGGCTTTTCCCTTACGTCGGTACTTGTGTTGTCGGACTCACGGGCATGCAGGTTATCATAGACATCGCTCACCAGGTTAAGGATATACTCGGCTTCGGAGCGCGTGTTGTTCGTCTCCAGCGTATTGCTCTCTATCACCAGCAGCGCATGGTTGTAGTATTCCGCTATCTGTGCCGCCTTCCATGCCAGGCGGTCCATCTCGATGTGTCCCCGCCATTGCGCCACCAGCGAAGGAGGATCGCCGTCTATCATCCACACGCGGTCAAAGACGGCGATCACGGCGAAGTCGGCCTTTGCCGACATGCCCTTGCAGACATCGACGATTACCAGGTATCGGTTTGTCACCTTCTCGTCGGGCTCGTCGGGCTCAACGTCGGACCAGATGCAGAGTCGTCCGTTTTTCTCCTTGCGGAACTGCAGATTTTCAAGAGCCCCGGCCCCGCTGTCCCATTTGCCGTATATCTCCCCGATGTACTTCGGCGGCTTACAGGACGGCCTCAACTTCTCAATATCATCATCCGAGAACACTTTACGTCCGGAGAAAGTAAACGCTTCGATGTCGTTTGAAGGGCACTCGCTGGCCATGTCTCCATGGTCGGAGTATTTGCTGCGCTCCAGTATGTACCAGTTGATCGCTTCAAGCGTCGCCCCGCACAGCCACAGCCGCCACAGGTAGGTGCCGGGTTCCTCGCGGTCGGAGTCAACGCTCTCGCTGTCGCGGTTGTCGTACAGCCATTTTGCAAATTCCGCACGTTGCTTTTCGCTTTCAAACGGCGTGGTGTTCTGCTCAATCTCATACCAGGAAACAAACATTGCTTCGTACTGCGACTTTCCGTTTTTCGCAGCCAGGTATTCCTTATGGAAGAAGTTGCCGGTACCGTTTGCCGTGCTCTCATAGACGACCATGGTATAGGGCTTGTAGAGCATACCCGACGTTGCAGATCGCACGATCTCCTCGGGCGTCTTTCCTTCGGTCTCCTTCCACAGTCCCACCTCGGTCAGGTGCACCAGGTTATAGTCACCGCCACGTGCCGAGTTGGGTTTCTCGGCGGTACCGATCTTGATTTTGCAGTTACGTTGAGGTATGCGCTGTATATTGCCGGTCTTTCCGACGCCCACCAGTTTAGGCTCCCTCTCGTCGTATTTCTCGCCCATGCGGTACATCAGGCGCACAGGGTAATGGCCGATCATGCGGTCGAACATGTCCTTTACCTCGGTTGACGAGTCCTTGACGTGGCCGACGATGAGCGAGTTAAGGCCGTGCTTGTGCACCAGCTGTAGCCATGCCATGTAAAGCTGTGTCGCCGTCGAGCCGCCCCACTGGCGCGCTTTGAGCAGCACCAGGCGTATAGGCTTGCCCGCCAGCCGCATCGCTTCCAGCCGCTCGATGAGTTTGCGTTGTGGCCTGTTGAGCTTGAAATGCACATCTTCGCCGCCGCCTTTAGGCTTGATAAACACATAGACCGCCGCCCAGAATGGGAAGTCGTAGCGGCAACGCATCCTGACGAACTGCAGGACCACCGCTTCGACGGCTTCCTGCGTGCTGTCGCAGTCCATTTCCTGCTCGAGGAACTTCTCCACCGACCCGCACCTGACGAGCTGCTTTACCAGCGGGATGTTCATCATCTGCTCCGGTAGCCATTGCCGTCTGAAAGGAAAGTCGCTGATCTCCACCAGCACGCGTTTGCCGATGCTGCCTTCACCCGTTACCGGGTTGAACTTGGCATTTATCTCGGCGATGCGTCGTGTGTTCTCGGCAAGGATTTCCTTAACGGCGGCAGAGCCGTCGTCCACAGGACTTGTCGCGGTATTTTTCTTCCTGGTCATTCCCTGATATGGTGATTGTGGATGCGTCGGTGCTTACGGATGCGCGATAGGATTGTCTTGGCAGACTGCCATGTGATATAAAACTCGGGTGCCGGTTGACTGACCGCCTGCTCGGTGAGTATGGAGATCGACAACTGCGGGTAGTTGGCTTTTAGCTTCATGACGCGCCGGTATATTTCTCGGAACATCTTGCGCTTCAAAGGCCTCATGTATTCCAGCTCGTCGCCCTTCATCATGTTGTAAATGACGATTGACGCGCGCTCGGAAGTCACCCAGAAGCGCTTTGACGGGCTGGCCACTACGGCCTTCAACACTTCGGGCAGAAGGATATGCGGCCTGCCCGCGAGCTCCAGCAGATAGACGCGCATCAGGTCGTCGTCCCGCTGGTGTTTGAGTTGTGATATGTTACCTTTCTTTTTCATTGCCTGGAGGATAGCTTTGCGCGATAGCATCGCGCCGAACTGGACAACGTTGTCTTTTACAAATTTAGTGCTGCTCGGTTAACAGATAAAGAAGCCGCCCGAAATGGCGTGGGTAATTTTGGGGAAGAAAATAATCCGCAAAACCACGATAACAATGGCAGAGACTAATAATCAAGAAGTTAAGAGCAAGCGCGATTTATTGCGTGAGCGTATGCTCAAACGCAATCCGGAGCTCAATGTCGAGGATCCCGAGGCCATGTCGGGCGATATTTCCGACTATCTCGACGAACTCGACGGCCAGTTGAACGGCTACAGGGAGCACGAGGCGAAGCTGACCAACATGATGAATACCGACCCGCGCAGCGCTTATCTGCTGGCGAGCCTGGACAACGGCGAGGATCTGATCCTTAGCCTTGTGAAGCTGTTGGGCACCAACATCCGCGACATCCTCGACGACCCCGACAGCGAGGCGAGCAAGGAGTATGCCCGTCGTGCTGCCGACGGTATGAAGCATGACGCCGAGACCGAGGCGAACATCGAGGAGACCAAGAAGATCATTGCCGCCTGGCAGGAGGAAAACGGACTCAGCGACGAAGAAGGCAATGCCGTGCTCGACTTCTTGCAGGGCGTGCTGGAGGACGGCATGGACGGCAAGGTGTCACAAGAAAGCCTTAACATGGGCTTGAAGGCCATCCGTCACGACGAAGATGTGGCCGAAGCTGCAGACGCCGCCGAGGTACGCGGCAAGAACGCCCGCGTGAAGGAGGAGCTGCGCAAGCGCAAAGAGACTGACGGCATCAGCGCCCTTGACGGCACGCCCAACGCGCCGAAGCAGAAACGTGCTCAAACCATCTTTGATGTCGCTAACGGAGCTGTGTAACACGGCGGCTTAACCGCCGTCAACGAGACAATAAACACCAATTATTCATAACAAAAATCCTTTGTAACAATGGAAGAATTTTTAGACAAATCGGGTGCGACCCCCATTGTGCCTTCTAATGGCACCGCAGGATTGCAGTCCCAGGTAGGCAACCAGCCTACGACCGTATCTGGTGCCGCCGAAGCAGAAGGCGGCGTCGGCATGGAGAACCTGATCCAGGTCGATATTGACGATGAGCTATTTAAGTTCTCGTCAGACGACACTCCCTTGATGAACCTGATGCTGAAAGCAAAGAAGGTCCCCGTCAAGAGTGCAGAAGTTGATCACTACAGCATCGACGAGCCCACCGCCATGGTGACTGTAAGAGCCGTCGATGGTCAGAAAATCAGGCTGGAGGATCCTGACCGCATGAAGATCCACGCCTATGATGTTCTTTCGGTGGTCGGCGTTGAGGGCTACAACTACGTTACCGGCACAGGCAATGTAAAGAGCGGCCGTCCCTTGCAGCTGTTCGTCACCAAGGTTGAGGACGACGACGAGTTTACCGTTAAGGCCATCAACGGTGTCAAGAGCGCTGCTACTGACGAGTACGGCAACCTGCCTACCGCCACCAGCCCCGCCAATCCCAACACCAACTACATCCAGCGCGGCACGAAGCTCATCATCATGGGCAACGCCCTGTATGAGACCCAGAAGGAGGTTGATCCCGACCTCGTATTGCCGAAGCCCCAGCGCATCTACTTGCAGAAGCGCGGCATGAACCACGTCGTATCTGACTACTTCGAGAGCCAGAAGAAGCGCATCCCGTTCAGCAAGAGCATCATCGCCGAGGCCGCTATCCGCAACTTCAAGGTTAAGGGCAACCGTACCCTGCTGATCTCGCAGCCCGCGAAGCTGCGTGTGAAAGCCAAGAAGGGCGGCGACTTGCAGTACGTCTATCAGACCACTGGCGTGCGCTGGCAGGTTAAGCGCGAGGTAGAGCACACCGGCAAGTGGACCTATGAGGAGTTCATTGCCCTTGGTAAGCTGTTCTACACCGGCGAGGACGTTCCCAGCAGCTGCCTTGTGCTGTGCGGCAAGAACTTCATGGAGAACATCCAGTGCATCGACTGGAGCAAGCACCCTGAGGTGAGGATCGAGGTAAAGACCAACCCCAAGCTGGGCTGGAAGGTTACTGCTATCACCACCGTCTTTGGCGAGTTCCAGTTCAAGCGCGAGCCGACCATGGACCGCGTGGGCTACGAGAACTGCGCTCTGCTGCTTGGCGAGGATCGCCTGGTACACTACCAGCGCACCACCGAGCACCAGTTCAGTGACAAGGTTGAGGGTGAGGAGGCTACCCGCAGCGGCATCATCGTTTGGGATGCCCTGGCATTGAAGGGCAGCTGCCACATCTGGGTTGACGGCAAGGGCGGCGAGACCGCTACCGGTGCCACCGAGTTCTCTATCTGGAACAGCGCCACCGCTCCTGACGAGGACGACTACAAGAGCGGCGCGCTCAAGAACGGAACGGTTTACTACTTCACCAACGACATGACGCTCACCGACGGCGGCAACACCTATGCCACCGACGCATCCTACACCGTCAAGGCTGGTGAAATGTGGAAGCTCAAAGTCACGGAGATCGAGAGCCACAGCGGCAACTACGAGCTCTTCTGGACCCGCTACTACGGCAGCATTGCCGCCGAGTAAACCCGAGGATTTATTTGACCAAGATAGGGGGCGGGCGACAAGTAACGCCCGTCCCCTTCTAAATTCCGAGAATACACTATGGCACAAAAAATTATTCTTTGCGAAGGCCGCGTCGGCAATGACGCACTCATGAATGTCGCAGTAGCGAAGGCTATCGGTGAAGGGTTTGAGGTTACGGACATCAGCGGCTTCTGCACACAGGACAACAAGCCCATGTGTTTTGTGTTGCTGAAAAAGACTGTTGTCGCAGCTGCACTGTTCAGTCCCGCTCCCTCGAGCTTTGACGAGACTGTGGACGTCAGTCTTGATTGCTCCACCGAAGGTGCAACCATCTATTATACCACTGACGGCAGCACGCCTACAAGTGCATCCACGCCCTACAACGGTCCCTTTGAGCTGAGTGCTACCACGACCGTTAAGGCTATCGCCATCAAGAATGGTGTGTCGAGCCCAGTATCAAGCAAGACGTTCACGCTTGCGGAGGCTGCAAGCAACGATCAGGACACACAGGAAGAAACCTAACCCGATTAACAAGTAACGATTATGAAGTACATTAAGACATACGGCATTGATGGCCTGCTGGAGTGGCATGGTGTCATTGAGAGCCACGGTGTGAAGATGAAGGTGGACTTCACCAACGGAAGTCTTACGGCTGTTGGTGTAGCCCCTGCGACGTTCACGACCAAGAACGAGCTGACGCAACACATCATCGAGAACAGCGACATGTTCAAGAGCGGTCGTATCCATCTTACCATGTCCACCCCCATTCCTGGCAGCGATGAAAAGCCTAAGACTAAGGCTGCGCCGAAGGTTGATCCCGTGCCCGCGCCCAAGGTTGAGGTACCCGAGGAGGACAAGAACCCCAAGGGTGACGAGACTGACGAGCAGCCCGTAGAGGAGACTGAACAGGAGCCTGCCGAGGTTGATGGCGACAAGGAGCCCGAGGGCGGTGACAAGGTGACGCGGCTGGAAATACCGAGCCTTGACGACGCCAAGGCGTACCTGATCGAGCACTTCGGCTACAAGTCGAGCAATATCCGCTCCAAGACGGCTATCATCGCCGCCGGTGCGGAGAATGGTATCGAGTTCGTTTTCCCTAACTAACCTAACGCCCTGGGACGATGGAATACTTGGTGAGTGACATTATCAGGGCAGCGAAGGTCGCCATTGACGAGAACGTGAGCAGCGATGCGCTGACCGCGCTTGGAGACCTTGACACGTTGACACTGGACGAAATCATCCGCTCGAAGGTAGAGGACGCGGCGCGCCTTGTTGAGGAGGGCGCTGCGCACTATCTGCTGGATGCCGGTCAGGCGTTCGGCGGAGCGATCTACTGGGATAGCGAAGTGGCCGGTTATGGCGCTGGGCGCGTCAGCTTGCCCGATGATTTTATGCGTCTGGTCAGCTTTGAGATGAGCGACTGGTCTTACCCTGTCACTGTCGCTATCACCGAGGAGGATCCGCGTTACCCGATGCAGTCGAGCCGCTACGGCGGTGTTCGCGGCAACCCCCAGCGACCTGTCGTCGCCATTACCCATGGCGCGACAGGGTTGCAGCTGGAGTTTTACAGCTGTGAGGCGGGTCCCGACGTCCACATCAAGCTCGCGCATTACCTTGCTGTGCCGAAGGTCAGCACGGCGGGCAAGATAGACCTGTGTCCGAAATTGGAGCGCGCCGTGGTTTACCGCCTGGCGAGCATGACGGCCGCCATTGTCGGCGCACCTGACCTTGCCGCGACGCTGCTGGGCACCAGCAATGAGCTGGCCGGTATTGTTACGGGCTGATAGCCCCGCACTACCACTACATCAAAATCAACAATCATCAAGAAAATCACTTATCAACAATGGCATTGTTATTAAATAATCTTGGGACTTTCTCAACGATAGATCAGGTATGGGCCGAACATCCCGAGGGTGGTCGCGAAGGCGACTATGTAGTCATTGGCAGCAGCACCTACTACTGGGACAAGTATTCCCGCTGTTGGGTGCAGTCGAGCACCACGCCGAGCGGTGGCGGTGGCAGCCGCGTCGTTGATGGCGACTTGACCGTCACGGGCGACCTGGGCGTCGGCGGTGACGCGGTGATCAACGGCAGGCTGATTATCAACGGCGTTGAGATTGATCCCAACAACATGGGTGGCGGTGGCAGTGGCGGCAGCGGTCAGCTGGCGTTCAAGTCCATCGTGTTCAAGCGCAGTGACGGCCGTCCGCAGGCACCCACTGACGGCAGCTTCGGCAATCCCATTCCCAACGGTTGGTATGACAGTGTTCCGCAGGGCACCGATCCTATCTGGATGTCGAGCCGCTACTTCACGAGCGACAACCAGCGTCCCGCCGGTGTCAACAATGACAACTGGAACGTATGGAGCACGCCCGCATTGATGAGTGACACCGAGGACTTTGATGTAGAGTTTTCTAATGCTGCGACTACGAATGTGCCCACCGCGCCACCCGAGTCGGAGAGCGACCGTGCAGCGGCAGGATGGTTTGACCCTGTTCGCGACCCGTCGGCCAACTGGTCACAGATGAACTGGATGGCGACACGCAACAAGTACCTTAATGACAGCGGCAACGCCGTATGGACGGCATGGAAGATCATGCTGATTAAGGGTGAGCCTGGCGACCCCGGTACTCCTGGCACCAATGGTGACGGCTTCCGTTGTGTGTACACCAAGACCACAGGCGTAAAACCGACGATCACCAGCCAGGGCTACCCGCCCAGCGGTACACCAGCTTCCCCGGGTTGGAAAACCAGTGTAAGCCAGCTTACGCTCAACGCAGGCGACGTGCTGTGGATGGCCGAGAAGCGTTGCACAAACGGTGTGTGGGGCAACTGGGGCACTCCTGTGCGCATCAGCGGTACCAACGGTACGGACGGCCAGCCCGGCACACCAGGCAATCCCGGTGCCGACGGAACGGACATCGAATTTATCTACAAACGCAGCAACAGTCTGCCCGGCGCGAGCGACACCGCACCCGTGAGTGTTGATGATGACGACGCCGTTCCCGAAGGTTGGGAGGACAATCCCCAGGGTGTTGACCAGACGCACAAGTACGAATGGATGTGCCAGCGCACGAAACCTGCAGGTTATAACCAACCTTGGGGCCCGTGGGTAGGTCCGTTTGTATGGAGCGCGTATGGCGACACCGGTATGGACGGAGACGGTATCGAGTACATTTACCGCAACGACCTTCAAAACACCAATGCTGTAATCGCTAATCCGAGCTACCGGTACAAGAAGGCGAGTGAGAACAATCCCGCATTGCAGCAAAATATCCTCATCGACAACTACATGCGTGGAGTTTTCCTCATTGAGGGAGGCAACCCCAACAACTCAAATGATTGGCGTCCTGATGGCTGGGACGACAGTATGGGCACTGGTTTCAGCTGGATTGGCGGTTACTATAACGGCTATGGTGAGTGGATCCCGCAGGGCTGGCATGATGATCCTGTCGGTGTCAATGCCACCAACAAGGAGGAATATGTTTCCGTCCGCAAACGTCACAAAGGCGTATGGAGCAACTGGAGCGCACCTTCGCTTTGGGCTAAGTACAGCGAGGAACATCTTTTGACCATTGACAGCGAGGGTTACTGGTGTCTTGATGGTCAGCGTATTATCGTTGACGGCCAGCCTGTACGTGCCGAGGGTCAGGACGGTACCGGCGTAGCCATTAAGGGCAGCGTCGATTACCTTACCACCGCCCAGGCGACGTCCAACGTCGAAAATATTGCCAACCCCACGTCTCTGCAAGGCTTGTCCGTTTCTGGCTTGAATGTCGGCGACTGCTACATTGTTGAGTTCGTGACATACGAAAATTCGCAGTGGACCAAGAAGGGCTACGTTTATGCCTACAACGGCGGCACTTCGTCAACCTTTACCGACAACTGGAAAGAGCTCGGTCAGTTCCGTGGTGAGCCCGGACAAAGCCAGTACCTGCATATCGCATGGGCTACCGCTGTCAATACCAGTGGATCTACGCCCGTCCTGCCTTCCGGCGCCAGCTGGTGCTGGGCTTATGAGAACAGGGACAGCGACCTCAGCTATGACTGGATGGGTATCCGTGTTGACAATAACCCCAACGACAGCCAGACATTTGCTGACTATGAGTGGCACTACATCAAGGGTGTTGACGGCGCTTTCCAGGAGTTCGTATATATCCGAACCACAGGAGAGACCAACCCCGGTGTAAAAAACTCCTATGCCAGCAACTACAAAGACAGTCACCAGCGCACACCCGACTCCAGCGAGTTCCTTCCGCAGACCAACGAAAGCCCTGCGCGAGAGTTCACCGACGACCCGATGGGCGTAGGCGTTGACCCGACTTCGCATGTGTTCTACAAATGCGAGTGGATGTCGAAGCGCGAAAAGGTCAACGGTGTTTGGAACAGCTGGAGCACCCCCGCGCTGTGGGCCGTGTACGGCGAGGACGGCAAAGGCATTGAGAGCATCCAGGACTACTACATGCTGTCGATGAAGCCCAAAGGTGTGACCGTGCAGAATACCAGTGCCGGCGACTGGGGCACTGAATACCTGGAACCCACCGCCGAGCTTCCTTACCTGTGGCACTATACCTACTACGAGTACAGCGACGGCAGCGAGTACACCTCACCATGTGAAGTGATTGCCACCTACAGCGCGAAGGCCGGTGAAAACCTGCTCAACGATACCGACTTTTTGAGCCTTGAAGCCATGCCCGCATGGGAACACAAGGGCGACGTCGCTGGCGAAAATGTTCCCGATCCCGAGGAGCATGACGTCGAGGTCGCGGCAGGACTTGGCGGAAGCAACGCCTTTTCGGTAGGCTATCAGGGCAGCACTGAGGCAGGCTACATCGAGTACCTGTCGCAGGTGATCTATTCTGATACCGTCAAGAAGATCATGCCCGGCAACTGGTACACCCTGTCCTTCTGGTTGAAGGGTGCTGTTGACACCCTCGGCAATACTTTGTCGAGCACCAAGCCTTTCCGCCTTGACATTTCGGGCCTCGGTGACATCATGGACACCACCAGCGGCGTGAAGATGTATAAGGACGGCAGCGAGCTCAACGCTAACACCAGTGTGAATTTCGCTCCTGCAGGTGACGGTTCATGGACTTACCACACCTTCACCTTCAAGACAAAGGCGACGCTTACCGGTACGTTGAAGTTCCGCCTGCTGATGTACGCCCGCTTGACGTACGACACCATCCAGGTTTGTATGCCCAAGCTGGAGCTTGGCCGCATGGCCACGCCTTACAACCTGGTCAACAATAGCGGCGAGCCTTGTATGCGCCCCGGTATATGGATGCCTGGAGTGAACTACATGCAGGGAGCCCCTGGTGAGCCTTTCTTTGATGTCGTGAACTTTGGCGGTTCATGGTACCGTTGTGTGCGCAGCCATACTTCCAGCTCGTCGCTGACGCCGTCCAATCCCACCTTCTGGGAAGTTGCCATCAACTTCAAGAACGTCGCAACGGATGTCTTTCTGGCCAATCAAGCGACGATCCACAACCTGATTGCCGACCACATTCAGACCGACTTGAAAGGCAATCCCCGTGTTGAGATGTATGGTGCCGTGGCTCGTTTCTTCGGCACGCTTGCCACGCCGAGCATTGAGATGATGGTGGATGCAGACGGTGTGGCCTACCTGCGCTTTTATGACAAAGACGGCAACGAGTTGTACGACCTTGGCCCCCGCGGCATCAGCTGGCTGAGACAGGAAACCATCCTTGCCAGCTTCTCCAAGACCGACGGCCAGTACGTCAAGATGTCCGGCAATGTTCCCGACATGCTCGACACCACCACCGGCCAGGCCTTCCTGTACCAGTTCAATGCCCAGCGCACCAACGGCACTATTCAGGGCGACAACACTTACACCGGAGGCAATGCCGCTACGGCTGCCGCAGCCGACGGCAAGTATTTCGCCTCAAACGTCGCGATCGCCAACAACACGCTTGCCGACGGTCTGTATCGTCCCACGTTGTATAACGCTAAGCGGACATTCACAACCGTGGAGAAAGCCGGCGATGTTGAGTCCCTGCAGGCTGAAATGATGAGTTACGGCCTTACCCAAGAGCAGGTCAACAACTTTGACTGGGAGAAGGATAACAGCCTTCCCATCCCCGCCATTCCTACGATCTACATTCAGGACTACGTGTGGCTCAATAACGGTGTCATGAGGTATGCCTATGCGTTCAGCCAGGCCGAAGGCACGGCTAACGAAGTCATTGAGATTACCGCTTAATGTTGGAGGGTGAGCTATGGGTAATATTCCGAAGATCATATTTGCCATGATTGGCGGAGCTGTCGGCTGGATTGTGGAGGAGTTCCAGCCGACGTTCCCGCTGGTCATTGTCGCGGTGGTGTTCATCCTGTATGACGCCTTCACGGCCTACCAGCTTGACAAGCGTGTGCACAAGAAATACCCTGACGAGACGAAACGCCATGAGGCGAAGTTCACGAGCTTCGCCTTCAGCAAGGTGATCAGCCACACCATCCCGAAGCGGCTGTCGCTGATCTTCCTGGCCTACCTTCTCGAGCACTGGGTGTTTATCCACGTCACTATCCCGCTGTCCTATATCGTCACCGGTGCTATCTGCTTTGAACAGGCATGGTCAATCCTGGAGAACGAGAGCAGCTGCCGCAGCGAGGAGGACGGCCACTTCTACAAGGTGCTGCAGAATATCATGGTTGACAAGACCGAGCGCCACTTTGACGTGCATCTTGAAGATTTCAAGAAGAAACGTAAACGCAAACCCAAAAAGGAGGACGAGCAATGAAGCACTTCACAATGAACGAAATGACGCGTAGCGCGACGGCGAAGCGTTACGGCATCGACAACACGCCGGGCGACGAGGAGAAGGCGTGCCTGAAAGCGTTGGTCGAGAAAGTCCTGGACCCGCTGCGCGAGGCCTGGGGCGCACCGATCATCGTTGACAGCGGCTACCGCTGCCCGCGTCTGAACAAGATCGTCAAAGGGTCGTCCACCAGCCAGCACCTGCTGGGCCAGGCTGCCGACATCCATACCGTCAAGGACACCCCAGCCGAGAACAAGAAGCTGTTCCAGCTTATCCAGAAACTCAAGCTGCCGTATGACCAGCTGATTGACGAGTACGGGTACAACTGGATCCATATCAGTTACGGACCGCGCCACCGGCGCAGAATACTCCACCTGTCATGACCGGAATTAACAAAAACGCATTGGGAGAGCTGGTAGCAAGGGTAGTGTTTTGGCTGGCCCTTGTTGCCGCCGTTGTATTGCTGCTGTTCGCCGTTGTCGGCTGCAGGACGACGAGGATTATCACCCAGACCGAGACCAGGACTGACACCGTTACCGTCAAGCGTGACTCTATCATCATCCATGAGCGCATCGACACCGTGGAGATCGCCCTGCCGCAGAGTTCGCAGGTGATTGAGATACCCATAGAGCATGACACCGTATCGGTGCTGTCCGACAGGTATTACACGTCGGTAGCGGCGGTGTTTGACGGGCGTTTGCGCCACTCGCTCAGGAGCAATCCAGGCGCGACGCTGACTGGCGCGGCAACGGTGCATGATACCGTAAAGGTTTATGTTGACTCGACGATGATCAACAATCACTCCAACCACAGCGAGATTAAGGAAGTGCCGGTCAACCGCCTGTACTGGTGGCAGTCGGCGCTCATGTGGCTTGGCGGTATATTGCTTGTCGGCGTCGGCGCGTTGGCATTCTTCAGGCTGCGCGACAAGTTCGGTTAACGGATAAAATGATGTTGAACTAATCGGATATTACCTTTGAGCGTATGAATACATTAAGCATCACCATCAGCAAGAGCCGTGTGCTGGACGAGGTGGCCAAGACATCAGCCTACATCGGCGCGAAGATGATGTCGGGCGACGACCCCGTCGCATATGAGCGCATCGCCACCACCGATGCCGACAGGGAACAACTGGAGCGGTACTGGATGGAATGTTGTGCAGATATGGCCAGTGTGCTAAATGGCTGGGTGTCGTATGCAGGTAACCAGGGAATGACGCACCACGTTGAGATTGACCGCGACTTTGAGATGTCGCTGCGTATGACTGACAACTGGAACGACAACCTGGGTCAGTCCATCAACGACGCGCTGACCAGTTATATGATTGACGGCATGGTGGCAAAGTGGTGCATGCTGGCAAACAAGCAGGAAGCCGAAGCATACACCGCGCTGGCGGCGTCAAGTTTGCAACAGGCGCGTGCCATGACCTTCATGCGTGTGCGACCGACGCGCCGAGTTAACGAAGACATGCCATTACGAGATAAGGGCTGCTTCGACACGGGTATATGGCTCGGCGGCAAGAACTGGCGCGGAAGTGACATTTGGAAAAACAATTAAATGACGTATATATGTTGAACGACAACGAACAATGGGAAGGCAAACAAGGCCGCGAAATTGAAGAGTACATCAAAGGCAAGTTAACGGAACTTGACGACCAGATGAATGACATTGAAGGGCTGACGGGTCCGCAGGGTCCGCAGGGTCCGCAAGGTCCACAAGGCGATACCGGTCCCGCCGGACAATCCGGAGCAGATGGAGCGAGCGCTTATGAGATAGCGGTCGCCAACGGATTTGATGGCGACGAGGAGGCATGGCTTGCCTCGCTCAAAGGAGAAACTGGGGCTACTGGTCCCGCCGGTCCCACTACGGTGATTAACCCTGACTCGCTGCCGCAGTTCCAGGTAATCGACAACTTATTGAGTGAGTCGGCAACCGATTCCTTGAGTGCGAGGCAGGGAAAGCGTTTGGCGCAGATGATTGCCGGCTCTGGTGGCGGCTTTGAGGTCGCCGACTATGACGACACTTCGCTGACGCTGACGATACTTGCAGGCGCTGGCGGCGGTCCAGCGATGGAGAAGTCGGCAACGCCGACAATCACAAAGACGGCCGTTGCTGGCGGCTGGCAGATTGCCATCACCACCACCGAGGCCAACGGCATCATCAAGTACACGCTCAATGACGGAGAGGAGCAGACATATGCCGACGCGTTTACCGTCACAGACTACGGCACGACGACCATCAGGGCACATGTCGAGGCAGACGGAAAACTCAACAGCACCACCGCCACGATGAGCGTCACAGTGGAAGCGCCGCCGCAGACCGCCACGCCGAGCATCGCTTACGCCAACAACGCTGACGGAACTGGCGTGGTCGTCACCGTCACCAACAACGACGAGGACGATGCAGACCTGACGGTGATGTTTGACGGCGATGAGGTTGAACTTGACGGTAATAATCAGTTCACGGCATGGAAGACATTCGAGAGCCAGGGGTCGAAGACCGTCACCGCCACTGCCACGGCAAGCGGCAAGCAGGCATCGCAGGCGGCCAACCAAATCATCGCCCTGCCAGCCGTCGAAATCGGCGACAACGACTATGCGGGCACCTGCCTGACTAATTCCGTCGCGCTGGACGACGCCACCGTGTGGGGCGAACAAGGCAACTACTACTTCAAGGCGACCAAATCAGGCAACACGCAGATTGGCGTCAAATGGGACGCATCAGACGCCGAGAACCTCACGTCGGTTGTGCATCTGCCAGTAACTATCTACACCATCAGCGAAAGTGCGTTTGATGGATTTACTGCGCTGAAATCTTTCCGTGGTAGTAGTAATATTGGTAATTGGATTGGAGACATCAATAGATACGCGTTCAGGGGGTGCACATCACTTGAGCGCATCTACATTGAATCAATCAAAAGTGTCAACTCGCAAGCGTTCATCGGCTGTGGCATGCTGACAGATGTCACCATTGACGCAGCCGTTACGGAATTTGTGTACGAGGACGGCGTATTCTACAAGTCCGCCGACGGCACGGCGATGTGCGCGATAGACCGCGAGACCATCGTTGTGCACGAGGGCTGCACGACGGCGGTAGCAACGGCCCAAGACAGCGGCCTGTGCTTTCAATTCGTCAATGTGTCAAACCTAACGCTGCCGTCAACGCTGACGGAAATGGCACATCGACTGCTTGGGAGCGTTCAGAGCATCCGCACCGTGACCTGCAAGGCCGCGACACCGCCTACAGGTAAAGACGTATGGACGTTCAATAACGCATACGCATTCGACCTCTATGTGCCGAGCGGCAGCGAGACGGCGTATGCCACCGACTGGGGAATTAACGCATCAAGGATTCACGCAATAGAAGAAGAATAATGGATACACAAGGAAAAGTTAGCACTATAGACATCTTGGACGCATCAACGCAGGAGCGCATCTTCAAGATGATAATCGGCGCACTGGCCAGCAATGTAACATTCAACGACAACATTGCAGGCCTCGGCGCGAGTAACGTACAGGAGGCGATAGAGGCGTTGGCCAGCGGCGGATTGGGTGTCGGCATCGACACATTTCCCGTCGGCGGCAGCGACAACTTCGTGACCAGCGGCGGCGTGTTCAGCGCATTGGCGCAGATACGCGCCCTCACCGAGTCGCCGTTTGACGGGGTGAAGATAGCGTCGCTGGGCGACTCGTTCAGCGCACCCGGTCAGTGGCAGTCGGCAATGAGGACAATCCTCAAGGCTGCCAGCGGCGGCAACAAGGCAAAGAGCGGCGGCGCATGGAAGGGCACAGACGAGTTGAGTGCATACGCGCAGGCGCAGGCCCTCGTCGCAAGCCTCGGCGACGATGCGGAAGACTACAACGGCTATGTGCTGTGTGTGTTCGGCACCAACGACATCAACAACAGCAATACGCTCGGCGACATCGTGAACTCGCAGACCATCGGCACGGGCAGCGGAGACATCAACCCGTCGGCATCCATCACGGGCGGCGTGCAGGCCTGCCTGCAATATCTCAAGGTCAATATGCCCGACGCCATCATCAAGATTGGCTACACGCCCGCTGGCTATATACACGACTCGTTTGCGTCACATGCGGCAAGCGCTGCGCTGTGCGAGCGGCTGAAAGAGGTGGCGCTGATATACGGTGTGGGCTACATCGAGACAAGGGATTGCGGCATCAACCCGTACATGGACGAGGACAAGCACGCTTACACAGGTACAGGAGACTGGGAGCAGGGCACTTGGCAGAGTACAGGCCACCCGTCCGCAGCAGGCCAGCAGCGCATCGGCGAGTATATGGCAAGGAAGATGATGTGCAACAGATAATCATATATGACTATGAACGACAAGATGAAACATTTTATAGCGGGCATTGCGGCGGCTGTCATCACAGCCCTGCCGTGCTACTGCGACACGGGTAGCCTGTTCGTTGGCATTTGGGCGGCACTATTCGGTGCGGCTTGCGCTGGCGGCGCAAAGGAGTTCGCCGACAATCAGCACGGGTGCCCGTGGGACTGGCTTGACCTGTGCGCCACCATTGCTGGCGGCGTGGCCGTGGCGTTGTTCGTGTTGTTGATGGAGGTATCGATAGGATAGAGTTATGGAGATTACGCGCAACAACAACAATACCAAGACTGCGCTGCTGAAGTTCTACCGCACGGAGTTGCTCAACGACCTTGACCAGTACGGGTTTGTTGAGGGCGATGTGCAGCGTGCCGACGCGGCGCACCTGGAGCACGGCAAGCACCAGACACAGGACATCACGCAGGACGGCAACATCGACATGGTGACGCGCTGGCTCGACCTGGAGTTGTCGCGGTGCCGCGAGTGGCTGTACCCGTTCACCAAGACGCCGTCGGTGACAGGCGCAGAGTTGGACGACACACTTGGCGAGACGGGTACATACACCATCGCCATGACTGTGCCCGAGGACTTCTCGGACTCGACGCTGCAGTACCTCGAACAGCTAATCCACCACCTGCTGGTGTGGTGGGTGCTGTGGTGCTGGTTCAGCATCACCAAGCCCGAAGGGGCAGAGAAGTGGCTGGCGCAAGCTAAGCAGGTCGAGGACGAAATCAAGGGCGCGCTGGCGCGTGGTTGCGGAAAGGTGTACAGGCGGATGTCGCCGTTTGACTCGGGGACCGTTCGGCGATGACATCGCCGAGTACATGACGGCACTTGCATAAACAAAAGCCCGCCCGGGTCTCACGACTGGGGCGGGCTCCTATTTATTAACTTTTAATTTTTATCATAATGACTGAAAGTTATCGTAATCGGTTGGTGTAGCGAGGGTCGAAGTCGATGGAGCAACCCTCGATAGACTCTCCAGCGGGCAGTCGCAGCAAGAGGGCGACGCGGTACCACTTGTAGGGTGTGCCGCGACGGCCGCGCATATTCTCGTCGGTGCTTGACATGACCATGTGCCAGTTGTATAGGTCACGCGAGCCGTAGAGCACGGACTGGACGTGTCCCTGGTGCTTGCGGAACAGGCCGCGCTGAAGGACCGTCGTCACCGTCTTAAGCACGTCGGGCTGGTCGAGCGTGAGCGGTCGGGTGACAAGGAGCTGCGTTGACAGCGGGTCAACGAAGGACAGCTCACCGGTCTCGCTGAAATTGACGAGCATACCGCCCTGCGTCACCGCCATGGCGTCGGGATAAGCCCTGACGGCATAGTCGATGTTGGACCACATCATGCCCCACTTGTTGGACTCCAGCGAGTAGATGTAGGCATAAGCCGCACTCGGGTTATAGGCGATGATGCGCTGGCCGCGGTAGTCGTAGGCCATGCGGACACATTGCTTCTCGTCTCCCAGGAACTCACGGAAGGGCTTTATGTTGACCGACAGGCTCAGCAGCGGCGCGAGTAAATCGGTAATTTCTGACAAGCCTGGTGCCGGCTGGCCGTCGTCGTCGATAGCCCCGCTTATGCACTGTGCCTGCGAGCCGCTGAGCAGCATAATGCCGCGCGCCGTGGCGAACAGCACCGTCGTTTCCATTTGCGTGATGCTGTCAGGGTTGATGCAGATGTCGCCAGTTATCAGCGTGACGTCGGAATAGAAGCCCTCCTTGGTGATCTTTGCCGTCCACACGCCGTTGTCGGCGAAGATATACAGGTCGGCATATCCCACCTGGCTGGTCGATACAGGACGCACGGCGGCGCAAACCGCCATAATCTCTCCCGTGCTGATGCTGTTGACGCCGACCTTGGGGAAGAAGAAAGGATTGTCAACCTGTGAGGTGAACACTGAATTGTAGCGCTTGACCGGCTCGGCGTCGTCAATCGGGAAGCTATCAACCGTGGGTACATCGTCGCTGCCCCACAGCGAGCCCAACCAATAGGCGCCGGACAGCAAAGGGTGTTCTTTCAGTTTCAGGTCAAAGGTGACACCGCCGCGGTTGACGAGTGCCGCCACTGCGCTCGGGTCAGGGTAATAGACGAACATCGGCATGGGAATGTCGTTCTGCCCAAGCCCGGAAGTCAGCACATTCTCCCTGTCCTGTCCTTTGACCCTTACCGCTATGTTCCATTTACCGTTCTCACCGTCCTTGTATTTCGCCCAGGCGATGTGCGCATCCAGCGGCTTGTGCTGTATGCGTGACACACCGGCCAGGTTGATGCGGCTGTTATAGGCGAAGCAGGTGTTGGCCTGTATCGTGTCGCGGGTGAAGTAATCATCCTCCAGTGTGTCGCGCGCCAGCAGCGTTTTCAGCTCACCTTCTTTCAGATCAATGGTGCCCGACAAAGGTGACGTGCTGTGGTCTCCTGTCAGTTCCTCGATGTCAAACGAGTGTATCTTGTAGAATATCGCCGCGTCGAGGATGCGCTGCCGCATCTTTTCCTCGTTGGGCTCGGGCACTTTGAGGACCCATGACGGCATGTTGAAGCCCGACTGCCAGAACATCGCCGAAAACAGTTTCTTCACCTGTCCGTTCACCTCTCGCCTGGTATCGGCAGGGAACACCTGGCTAAGCTGCCACCGCTTCCAATGGTCCGCGTTGTATCCGTCGGCCGCCGTCAGGTTGGTCCCCTCCAGCTTGCCGACAGTGTAGAAGCTGTCCCATGCACCCTCGTCGTCCATATTCTGCCAGCCGAACACCTTGCCGTCCTGGTCCATGGTGTAGGCCGGAGCCGACACATAGACATTGACCTTGTGGATAAGGTCTTTCCAGTCGTCCAGGTTGGGGAAGAAGGCGTCGTAGCAGAGCTTTGACACGAAGGCGTAGGCGCGGCCGTAGCCCTCGATGCGTGACGTTCCGTTGTCGCTGTTCCAATGCAGCGAGAAGCCTGGCTTGTTGTTGGAGTCGATGCCCATATCCATTGCGAAGATCGGGCCCCGGCTGTTGGGTATCATCAGTACCGGGTAGGAGTGCATGACCGTCGAGCGGTCGTACATCTCATAGGCATAGCGCACAAAGAACGGGAACACAAACAGGCCATTTGAAGTGCCTTCCTTGTCAATGAGCTTGTTTATCGCGCCAAGCGCCGCATCGGTCATGCACTTGATGTCGGCATTGATCGCCTCCTCGTCACCCGCCATATCTTCCATAGTGAAGTCGAAGCCCGACCAGTCCTCGCTGACCGCAGGACGGCCCAAGGAGTTTGAAGGCTCCGTCATTTTGGGTTTAGGCAGCATCAGGTTGTAATAATCGGGAGCGCTGTAGGTGGGGATCGAGCGTTTCTCCTGTGAATTATACCATTCTCCCTGGAAATACACCGGTTCCAGCGGAGCGCCGCCGCGGTTGAAGCCGGGGTAGGCCACGAACTTTGACGACAGTCCGAAGGTGATGTCGATGCGCGGCGGCTTCTGCCCCAGGTACCTGTAAGCCCCTGTCTTGACGTCCCACAGGATATAGTGCACGCCGTCGTCGGCCAGCACTACGAGCGTATTGCCGACGGGCTCGACGTTGCGGATGTCGTTGTATGACATGTCGCCGATCCTGATGAGCGGACTTTCCTGTGTGCCGTCCCAGGTGTAGAGATACCAGAAGCTGGTGTTGCCGTGGTAGTTCGGGTACTGTATTGCGACGATGTAGTGGGTGTAGGCACTTGTGCGGTGGATGCAGACAATCTTCCTGGCCAGGCCGGGGCCAATGTAGGCGTCCCAAGGTATCTTGGCGATTACCTTCGGTGGCTCGACAGGTCGGATTGTATGGTGCTCCGGCACGAGGTTCATGGCCACGGCGAGGTCGCCTTCGAGGCTGTCATGGTCGTTGGGTGATGCGGAATAGCCGCCGTATTTGAGTTCTTTTCTCATGACTGGGCTTGCTGGATTAACTGGACTTGTAGCGGATGATGATGGGCAGTGCGCGGTTGATGCCGTCGATGGCGATCACGTCGCCGATGGGCAGCCGTGCCTGGTTGGAGGAGAAGCCCCGCATGTCGAGCACTTTCCGGCAAAGCTCGACGGAATGTGCGCGCAGCGAGTTACACTTCTTGACGCGGCTGTTGGTGACATGGCACTGTGCCTTGTGTCGTCCAGACAGCTTCTCGGCGCGGTGCTTGATGTAGAGATAGCACTCGCGTCCCACTTCGTCGATGGCGACGTCTATCACGTCGCCGGGATGCAGATCGAGCGCACGTGTAGCGCGTGCGCTTATCTCGATGCGTCCGTCGGCGTTGAATGTAATGTCGTGTCGCCGTGTATTGTCAAGCAGGTGCTTCATATCTGCAAAGTTATATCGTCAATTACTGGCTGCAGTTTTATCGGTTAACTTAGTGATGAAGCCGACGGCGTGGCGGTTGAGTTGCGGGAGGCGCATCCAGTCGCCGACCTTGTGGCAGGCGTAGATAATGGTGGCGTGGCACCTGCCGCCGAGCATACGCCCGATGGTGGAGTAGCACAGTCCGAGTCTGACGTGCAGGCAATAGGCGGCGACGTGTCGCGGATCGGCGAAGGCACGGTGGCGGTCGCCGTGGATGAGCTCGTCGGGCGTGATGCCGTAGTAGCGTGCCACGTCATTGATGATCTGCTGCGGTGTCATAATACCTTTTTGTCTTGGGGTTATACCTTGGGCTGAGCTTCGGGTCGCGGCCGGCACTCCTCAAGTCTCGCTCGAGCTCACCGATGTACTGGCGCATCTGTTCGATGGTCCTGGCCAGGTGCAGGGCCACACCCAGCAGGATGAACACGAACAGGCATAGCAGGATGATGAAGAATAGCTCTGTTGTCATGGTCAAAACAGTGTTAGCTGGGTGGGCCCAGCGGGTTTGTTGTTCTCAATAGCAGCGACACGGGTTATCTCGTCGTCGATCTCGCGTTCAAGCCGCTTGGCAGTGTCCAGGTCGAAGCGTGACCTGGACTTGAAGTATTTCTTTTGGGCAGCGCGCATGGCGGCCACCTTGTCGAAAAATTCTCGCGGTTTCATTCTTCCTTCTCGTTTACTAATGATAATACTCTCGATACATCTGCATCGGTGTGGCCGTCAAATGGCGGGGCAATGTTGAGCTCCTTGCACTTGAACATATCCCAATGCTTCAACTGGTAATGGTAAGTGTAGTCGCCCTCTGGCGTTGTGATACCCACGACAAACCAACCGCTGCCGAAGCACGGCTTACCGTCATTGTGGCACTTGGACTTCCAGGCCTTGTCCCTGTAGGTGTTGACGAGCGCAGCCCACAGGTAAAGGCGCTGGTTGTAGAGCGAATTGAAGGTGTGGTAGCCGTCGCTGACCTCTCCAATATCAGCCTTGGTGTTGGCTTGCTCGATCAAGAATTGTCTGTCGTACTGATTCATAATTACTCGGTGATGATGGAGCCAGGTTGTGGGGCGAGGCAGAGGTAGGTGCCGCCGACGAGTTCTACCTTGACGCATGGGCGGCCAGCGTAGTTGTCTGGGTTGCAGGCATCGCAGGGCATGTCGCCGACGCTGATGACCTCCATGCCGAGGAGGTCTTTCCGGCTGTCGCCGGTTATAACGGCGGCTGAACCGCCGCCCACGGGACATGACGCGTCCTGGCCGCAGTGGTGCTGCTCATCGAGGTTGACGAGATGGACAGGTTCGCACAGGGTGTTAACAACGCGCCTATTCATGTTCACCCAGTCGTCAATTGCCTGGCTTTTTTTTTCTTCCTGTGACTGCTTTATCTCCTGGAACATGATCCGTGCCCCCAGGTTGTCGAGGTAACCTTTCATTGAGCGAAGTTGCATTGACATCAGTGACTGTTCCGTTGGGTCAGGTACCTTCTTGACGAAGTCGATGTCGCAAAGGAAGGCGTTCAGCCTTGCGATCTTACCATTGAGGTCTTTGTATTCGGTGCGCAGCTTCTCGATGAGCTGGGCGCGCTGCTCTTGTGTCATTTGTTCGTTGTTCATTGTTTGGTTGGTTTGGTGGTGAATAATTGGGCTATCTGGTCTCTCACCTCGTCGAACTCGGTGGAGATGTAGAGGTTGGGGTCGTCGGTGTAGGCGACGGTGCGGTTGTCGCGGATGGCGACGTACTGGTCACTGTTCTCGACGGGTGCCACGGTATAGTCGTGGCCCTTGTGGTGGAATGATTTTGCTTCGTTCATTTGTTTGTTGATTTGTTAATATAATGTTTGTAAATATTGGTTGCAGGTGAAGCCTTTGCGGGGTCGGAACTCGGCAAAGGAGTGTGCGATGAAGTGGGCCTTCTTGTTAACCCAGCCGGCGAGGTCCTTCTGCCACTGGGGTATCGTGGCGTCGGGATTGTCCGGGTCGCGATAGGGCTGGGCGTGCGGATAGACGTAATGGCCCTGATGCTTCTCGCGGACTTCCATGCAGCGCTTCCACCAGTAGTTGATGCGGTCGTAGCACTCATGGAAGTCGTTCTTGCCGCCTATCATGGTGTAGAGGAAATATTGGCCTGTGAAGCCGTGGCTGTTGATCAGATCCATGGCACGCTCGCACTCGGCGATCTGGGCGTGGGTGTCGCAGCCGAAGCGGATGCGATTGTTGTCGAGCCATTTCACCCGGGCCAGCAGCCGCGCAAATTCGTCGGTAACCAGCCTTGCGTCCAGTGCCTGGTTGAAATCGACACGGTAGCCCCGCTTGATGATCTTCTCCAGTTGCTCCACGGCATAGTCACCGGCGGCCAGGATGTTATTGTCCATGAGGACCAGCTTGCGGCGGCCTTCGATGGCTATTTCGTCCACGTCCATGTAGGGACGGATGGCGCCTTCCTTGCGAGGCACGACGCACCAAAAACACTTGTTGGGGCAGCCGCGCGTGAGGAAGCCGTAGGCAGTGTCTCCCGGCACGTTGGAATATATGCTGTAGTCGGGCTGCAGCCGGTCTATCTCGTCGGGCAGTTGGCTGTTGATGTCGTAGCCCGTGCCGCCGCAGATCACCTCGTCGGCGTCGTAGCATGTGATGTCATCAGGCGAGAAGTTGAAGATCTTGGACTTGTAGATGCGGTCGTAGTGCTTGAAGGCGATGGCCCACTCGACGCTGTCACCTCGCTGCCAGTGGTAGCGTGCAATCTTGCACAGCGCGATATTCGGGTAGAGCTTGGCGCCCCACTTCTTCTTCTTGGCGTGGCAGTCTATGTCAACGAGTCCGATGGTCATATCATTGCGGGAGCGAGCCGGAGGCTTGCAATACTTCAACGGGTTGTACTTTGATGCCGACTTTGGCGGCGTTGTTCTCGACGACGGTGCTGCGGGTGGTGTTCTCGTCCCAGTAGGCTTCCATGGAGCCGCGGGCCGGGATGATGTAGCCGCGGCTCTTGAGGGCGTAGCGTGCATAGCGGGCCTGCGGGTTGGAGATCACGCGCAGCTTTGTTTCCTGTGGCAGTCCCCAGCGGACGCGCATACGCTCCTTGCGGATGGTCTCGCGTCGGGTGGCGGCGGCTCGCTGGATGCGCCTGCGCTCATTCTCCTCGCCGTAACGCTCGCGGTTGGTCTGGCCCTTGCGGAAGCGGTGTGGCTGTCCCAGATGCAGGTTTTTCTTGCCGTGGTTGCCGGGTCCTCGGTTGACAGCCGCCATCATGCGGACGCGCTCCATTACCAGGGCGTGGAACCAGTCGGGATCTTTGGTGAGTCCCAGCTGTCGCGCCCAGCGGTGCACGCTGCTCTCGCTGATGCCCAGGTGTGCAGCACAGTCCTTGTTGAGTGTCGTGGCGTAGTTGTCGCGCAGCCACTGCTGCTGGTCGTCGGTGAGGACGATCTTGGTGCAGTCGCGCTTGGGCCGTCGCGGCGTGATTACCGTCGCTTCGGGATCGTATAGGATGTAGCTCATTTCCTTTTCTTGTTGGGGCTGCGGCGTAGCCGTGGCACGGTGGACTGTTTGTTTTCTTTAAGCTCTATCACCAGGGTGTAATCGACGGTGCTGCTATAGTCGCTGTGACCGAAGGCTATGCCTTGCTTGGTCCATTGCCAGGACATTTCGGTGTCGATTTCGGCCAGGAAGATAAGACCGACGATCGGGTAATTACCCATTGCGTCCCAGGCAAGGATACGCACCGGGCGGCCGTCGCGGGTACGGATGCGGCCTTTCACCTTGCCTGCCATGATCTTGCTGGCGAGGCGGCGGTTGAACTTGCGGGGCTTTTTCATCGGTAGGACTTGTTGTAGAATGCGATGACGAAAAACATCTCGTTGAAGCGGTCGGCCAGGCGGTCGCCGTAACGGTCGCGCAGTGTCTCGCCGTCGCGAGGATCCTGGGCGAGGTTGGTGGTGACGAAGGTGGGCAGGCGCCGGTCGTAGCGGTAGGTGAGCACGTCGGAGGACGGTGTGGTGATATTGCCGTACTGCTGTACCTCGATGGGCTCAATGCCCAGCTCGTCGATGCCGAGCTTCTGCCAGGTCTTGTTGGTGTCGTTGAGATGCTTGGCGTTAACGATGTCAAGCCGGTACTCGCGCTGGTAGTCGCAGGACTCGTCCTGCATCATCCACCAGTAGCCGCGCTGCAGCGCGCGCAGCATGGTCGTCTTGCCGCTGCCGACGCCGCCGATCATCATGACTCCGAAGTGGTTATCCTTGTGGTCGGTGAGCCAGCGGGCAAGGCTGAAGATGTGGCCCTGTGTGCTCTCGTCCATGATGCACTCGCGCCCCCGTCTCTCTACCTCGGCGATGTAACAGGCGCGAAGTATGTCCACGGCCTGGTCGCGGGTACAGTCCCACTTAAAACTGTCCCGTTTCGGCTCCCGTGACAACAGGCGCTGCATTACTTGCCCGACGTTTATCGGTTCGTTTGGATTGAGTTGTCTCATTGTTATTGGGTCGTTTTTTCTCTTGTTTGAGTTGTATTACCAGCCAGTCGTTGAAGTGCTGCTGCGCGTCCTTCATGCCGGTATGCTGTTTTGCCCGGCAGCGGCAGTCGAGCGCGAAGGCGTCGATGCGTGCCGTGAGGTCCTCAAGTGTGAGGTGGTGTCGTAGCGACAGGTCGGTGAGCCATGCTCGGGCCCGCTTCATGTCGTCGAAGTATTCGTGGGTGGCGTTGCCGGTCAAGGTCTGCGTGTCCTGGGTGCCGTCCTCGGCTGCGTCGATTAGCGAGTAGTCGGTTATCGTGGATAGCCGTCGCTCCCGTGCGCAGATGCGCTGGTACCGTTGCTGGATGCCGCGCGATGTGACGATGTGATCGGACTTGTAGAGTTTCTCATCCACCAACCCCAGTTTCAAGCAGCACTCAATGACCTGCTGTATATACGCCTCGTCAAAACCCGTATTTTCAGAGATGATGAAAGGCAGCTCTTTGTCCCAGCCCATGTAGTACCCTTCTTTGTAGATAATACACAGCAGGGAGAGATATACAGTGACAGCCTTGCCGCCCTGATACTTGATCAGTTTACGGACCTTGATGTCGGTGAAGAAATCGACATCGAAGGGGAAAAAGTCCAGTCCTTGTTTACGGTTGCGTCCCATATTGATAGAATTGTTTTACTTTCAGGTCAGTTTCCTACAACAGCAGGTAGTCGTCTATCTGCTCGCGGAACTCGTCGAAGCTGTGGCAGACGATGTAGCGGTATCCTCGGCTCTCCATCTCGCGTTGCCACGCCTTCTGCGCCGGTGACTGCTTGCCCTTGCCGGTTTTCATTTCGATCAACAGGCCGTGGCACCAGTTGCGCGGGACGAGCAGTATCAGGTCGCTCACGCCGGGCAATACGCCCTCGGCCTTGAGCTTTGCCCCGCTCACCCTGTCGCGCCTGCCGCCGTTGGGGACGGCGAACAGGGCGCTGGCATGGGTGGGGTACTGCAGGCGGAACCAGTTGACGCAGGCGCACTGGATGCGGTGCTCCTCGTCGTCAGGGCGACGGCGCTGCGGGGTCCTTCGCTGGTGCTCGACGAGTTGCTGGAAGGTCATGCGGTTATTGCCCATTGCCTGAGTCTTTGACGATGTACACTTCGAGGATCTTGGTCTCGGTGATGTCGGCTATCTCGTAGTCGGCGACGGTATCATGCAGATACTGTGTGATCAGGTTTTCGGCGGTGCGTGTAGCATTGCCAGCTACCAGGTAGTAGGCAGGATCCTTCTTCTCCTTGTCGGTCTTTTCGTCGATGGTAATGAAGTTTACCTTGACGCGGTAATAGCGATCGGCTGACTCTGACAGGTTTTTGTTGGTACCTGTCATCTTGGAGACATTGGACTGAACCTCTGACTCCAGATTGAAGGCATCGCCGACAACGGCCTCGACATTGCTGCGCTTGATGGCTTTGACGATAAAGTGGCTGTCTTCGGTCATGTAGGGCTCCAAAACCTGTGTGATGCGCGTCTCGGCTTCGATGAACGAACAGGCCTCGATCAGGTACTGCTCGGTGACGGGCACATGTTTTCCGTGCTCGTTTTGGCGCTTGTAGCGCACGGTAGTTTCAAAATACTTGTTCATTGTTGTTTGGTTTTATTGGTTGTCCGAGCCACAGGCTCGGAATACTTGACACCACGCTGGGTGCCGTTGATTTTCTTTCTCAGTTTTCCAGCCATGACGGCCATGCGTCGTCCGTCGTTGATGTGACGGGTTGCGGTCGCATGGTTGCTGTAAAACTTGTTGCCGCGCTCCAGCAGGTCGCAGATGAGGGCGGCGTCGGAGTTAGAGATCGGGATCATGGTTCAATCGAAGAGAGATGGTTGAATGTTGTAGTTATAGACCAGAACCTCCTGTTTGCGCAGTTTACCGCGGTTATTGAAATTAGCAACTTGGAGCGGTAATTCTATAACCTTGTAATTCCACTTGTTGGCCTTGATAAACCTTTCCATCAGCGGCGACATATAGTTGCTGAGAATGAATTTACCCTCAATGTTTTCCAAGAGTTCAAGTAGGTTCTTGAGGTCATTCGTGTCATATCCCTTGTAATGTTGCTGACAACAGCCGGGATAAGGAGGATCGAGATAGAAGAAAGTCTGGCCGGAGTCACGCTGTTTAATCACTACCAATGCGTCGCGGCAAGAGATTTGCGTGAAGCGCAGGCGTTCAAACAGTTTAGTTGTGAAATCGTTGCGATAGTTATTCAAGGTGTTTCCTGAATGAGCGCCAGCAGTACCATTGTCCCATTTCCAGCCTCCATTAGGAGAGCCGGAAAAGGACATGTTTGTAGTCAACCATACCGCCCATGCGATTTCAATATCATCATGCCCTTCAGGTTGATGGTAAATGCGCTTCGCACGAAGCCACTCACTTTCGCTTTGAAGCGTCGTGACTACGAGCTGCTGGAGTTTTAGAAACGACTCTTCACACATGCAGACCTTATAGAATGTCATCAGCACATCGTTGGTGTCGTTGATGCACTCCAGGAACGAAGGCCTTTTGGTGAAGAATACCGCACCTCCACCAAAGAACGGCTCGCAGTAAACCTTGTGCTCGGGTATCATTTCAATAATAGCCGATGCCAGTTTCTGTTTGCCTCCGTAATATGTGATAGGCGATTTCATTTGTGATAGCTCTTATATGGATACTTGGCCACCTTCGGATATTTGTTCTCACGACGGTATGCAGGCGTTTCGTTCTCCATCTCGCACCACGCCTCTGCACGTTCTTTGGTCATGGGGCCAGTTATGGCTTTCCTCACTCCGTTAGTAGTGGCGACCACGCAATACTCTTGTTCTCTTTCTTTGTAACCGTCTTCACACTCCTCGCTGCGGCCAAGCCTTTTTCGGCCGAGCCAGTAGCACCAGCCAAGGCCTGGACCGTAAACATTATCTTTTTCGTAGTAGCCGCAAGTCTTGCACTTGCGGCGCATTACTGTAGATTTCATTGTTTTCCTCCTTTCATTCTTCTGGTAAAAATTCTCTTGTGAAATCGTAAACATCCATGTATGCGATGCAGAAGTTTTCTGCGGTTTTCCTGTCGGTGTCAGAGAATTGGCCTGGCAGTCCGCTTGCATCGCCAATCATCAGCATGTCTTCTTTTTCAGCGTCAATATTGCATTTTTTTAAAAAATACTTGATATTTGGGGATTGAAGCATACCAGTGTTCGGTTTGCGATAGAAACTTGACTTGTCGTTGATCGCACAGTATTGGTATTCGACAGGAATGCCGAGATATTCCTCAAGGCTTCTCCGGACGTACTCCATCTTGCCCTTGACAAAGTTTCTCTCATTGACAATCCCTTTTTCGATGCCGCCCTGGTTGGTGATGATCACCAGGCACTCAAAGCCGTAGTTCTTTATAGCGTCAAGCGTATTGAACCTAAACTTCATGTCCCATATTCCAAGCGGGAAAGTCCGTTCAGAAATAGTGTCGATCAAAGTGCCGTCAAGGTCGGCGAACAGTACTCTTTTTTTCATTGTCGTTTACCTTTAAGTTGTTTCAATTATACTAAAGCTGACATTGAATGTCCTTCCGCCAACCTGCAAGGTGTAGGCTTCGTCAATATCTTCATAGCTGATACAAGTCGCATAGTCGTCAAACTTTTTTGATATTTCGCGAGTGAACTCATGTCCTGCAAATGCCATTATTCACCTCCTTCCGAGTCTCTTTTAACAATCTCTGCTACATACATTTCACCGAGACCAAGTTCATCAGATATTTGTTCATTAGTCATACCCTCTCTCGACAAAAGAATTACTTGTGCTTCGATTGAATCATTTACGCAATGCTCAGTTTCTGGATCCTCTGCGATTTCTTTGTCTGCGCAATGGGTACATATTGTCCTTGTATCATCAGCCCAGCCGCAGAACCCATGTTTTGGGTTATAGCATGGATTATCTTCGGTGCAACCGCAGATTTCACATTTCCCTCCAAATCCAAATAGGCTCATTTCTTACCTCCTTCCTCCAGTAGTTCGGGGTTGTCGTGGATGTTTCCGATAACCTCAATGCGAACCTTGTCAATTAAACCTAATTGAACACCATGATTTATGTCGATGTCACATCCCCAATATCCACAATATCCCCGTCTATTCCAGACAACACTGCTTATGGTTGTAGAACCATCTGTTAGATTTATCCTGATGACATCTCCTTCATAGATTTCCTTGCTGTCCTTGTCGGTCAGGCCAGTGAACTGGCCAACGGTTTCGGGCTTTACCTGTTCGCCTTTATTCCCTCCCTGTTCAAATAAACATACATCGTTCTTATGATGTCTGATGTCGCCAAACAACCACTTGTTGCTGGCAATGTCTTGTGCTCTGAATTTAATCGTTCTCATTGTTGTCTTGGTTTAGTAGCATGTCTTTACTTGACGAGGAAGCGGCGGGTGCCGGGGACGGTTTTACAATATTGGTCGTAGAGGTCTGGGTGATCGGCCTTGAAAGCGTCCTGGTCGAACTTGGTGCTGTCCTTGGCTGACTTCCAGGTGGCGACGGCCTTTGGGTTGCTCTCGAGTGTACCAGGCAGGCACAGGGTTTCGGCGTCGGCCATGGCGAGCTTGATGCGGTCCTCGATCTCCTTCTTCTGCTTGGTGAGCTCGTCGAGTTGCGGCTTGATGATCTTAAGCTCGTTGATGTCGGCCATGGTCTCGTCGGTGACTTCGATGGTCTTGCCGGGATTGCTGCGGGTGTACTTGAGCATCATGTCGTCGATGGTTACGATGTCGGGCTCGACGCGCTGTTGCAGGTTGACGTTCCAGAAGTGGTCAAGGCGGTCAACCATGAAGGCGTAGAAGTCCTGGTCGAACTTGACGTGCATCGTGCCGAAGGACAGCGTGTCTCGCACTACCCAGGCAAGGTAGCCTTCCTTGTAACCCATGACGCCAAGCTGGTACATCAGCTGGGTGAACCAGTATTCAGGCACATTGTCATCATCAACTTTGAGTCGGGTACTCTTGCACTCGACAATGCCCTTGTTGGTATGTCCTCGCCCGTCGTCGAGCCAGTAGGTGCGATCGGGTGATACGCGCAGGAAGCTGCGCTCCTTGTCCACTGCCAGCCAGTCGCCCGCGCTGGCCTTGATGATCGTCTTGCCAGTGGTGTCCTGGAAAGCCTGTGCGATGGCGTCCTCGAGGTAGTGACCCCAGCGCATCGCGTCGTTTTCCTGCTTGGGCGGGTCGATGCCCAGCTTGCGTCTCCACAGCTGGTAGGGTGTTTCCCAGGGGTTGACACCGAGGATGGTGCCCACTTCGCTGGAGCCGATGCCCAGCGTGCGTTGTTCGAGCCACTCGTCATGTGTTGCGGGTCGGATGATGTTGTAAGTTGTCTTTGCCATGATTGTTGAATTGAAGCGGCGTTGCCGCTGGTTAATGGTTAATGTTTAAAGAAAGGGGCGACGGGTGCCGCCCCGGGTTTTACTAAAGGTTACTATATTGCCAGTTTACTGCTGCTCTTGCCCGAAGAGCGACTGGCTTTCTTCTTTGGTCGGCTGCTCCGGGGCTGCTTGCGGTTTCTGGGTCGCGGCCTGTTCGGCCTTGGCGCGGATAGCGTCCTGCATGGCCTGCTGAGGCGTGGGTGTCGCGGGTTGTTCGGGTTCGGCTGCCGGTGTCTCCTTCACTTCGCCGGTTTCCTCATCGACGACGGCTGAGCCGTCGCCCACGGGACTGGGCTGCTGCTGTGGAGCCTCTGGGATGTTGTCAATCACCTCGTCGAAGTCAACGTCGGTGATACCGTCGGCCATCTCGTCACGCGTGGGGAAGCCCATAGAGATCTCCGGCGCATAGACCTTGGCCCAGTAGGATGCGGCGCGGTAGCGGAACATCTGCTCGGGCATGGTGAGCCACTTTGAGCCGGATTTCTTGGACCAGCCTTCACCGTCCACCATTGCCCAGGTGATCCAGGTGCCGTAGAGTGGGTGCTCCTTCTTGACGTCGTTGCGGTCGTAGGCCAGGGCGCGACACTTGAAGGTCTTGTCGGCGGGGTTTTTGCCAACCACCTCATACTCGAGTGGCGTGAATCGTCCGCACTGGTTGACGCAGGCGACCATGAAGCGCGCGCTCCATGCGGGGTTACCGTTAACAATGTACAAGTTCTGCATGACCATAATCGGATTCATGTTCATGCGTTGCGCCATGTCGATGGCGATCACGCAGTTACCGACATTGTTGCGGTAAGTCTCGGGGACGATGGTTGACGAGGTGAACATTGTGGCCATGCGCTGCTGCACTTCAAACTTCTTCACCTCTTGGATGATAGGATTGGCGAGCAGTTCTCGCTGTTCCTGTACTGTTAATTCTTTTGCCATGATGATTGTTGTGGTTTTAATTGTTAATAATTGGGTGCCGATGACTGGGAAGAAAGGACGGGCGCGGCCAGTTGGGCCGCCGCCCAGTCCGCTTCAACAATCATGCGACATGACTGAATGGTGGAACCAGTGGGATTTGGACCCACGGCCTCCTGCTTGCGGTGCAGGCGCTCTACCAGGCTGAGCTATGATCCCGAGTGGAAACCCCGTCATGCCTGTCGCAGGTGGGCGGGGAAATACAATAATTATGAAAAAGTCATTACATTATAGCACTTCTGTTTGCTTATTGCCCTTCCCGGGCCGGGTGATGTGAACCACCCGAGCTGTCACAGCTGGGATGGAATTACCATGAAAAACACACAAATAGTTGTTAACGTTGCTCGGTTTTCACCTGCTCCAGCAGGTGTGATGTTTACCTGGTACCAGCCTCACGGCCAACCAGGCGTCGTTCTCAAAAACTAATTAACCTTCTAATACCATTAACATTAAACTTTTACCATGAAAAAACGTAGTGGCGCGAAGCGGGATCGAACCGCATTGGTTACGCTGTTTTTAGACACACCCCAAAGGGTAAAAGCTATGGTGGAATTCACACGTTCCAGGCCGCCAACTACCGGCCCGCGCCGACCATGATGTCTTGTAGAAACCGCCCGCGCTGTCGCAGCGGGGACGGGAAAGTTAGGATGAATAAGTGTTTGATGTTGGTTTGTCTTGAGGGCCGGTGGCGGGGGTCGAACCCGCATCCCTCGGTTGCCTGGAAAAACCGGACAACCTGTACCGCGTGTCGCCGTTGACCGCGTCCCTATCGCAGGAGGCGCGTCGGGTCACACCGGCCTATCATTGTTCAACTAATAACCCGCGATGTCAATGATCTCTCTGGTGTTGCCCGTGGTTGTCAGCGGCGGTGCCGCCGAGTACGGGACATGTCTTGTGATGGAGTGCCGAATTGAACGGCTGCTCAAACCAAATTTTTCTCTCCTGCCTTGCCCATCGTGCAGGTCTTACTCCATCGTGTAGCGGGCTCTGTTCTCCCGCAAGGTCACCGGCTTAATGGCTTTTAAGGCGGGACTCGCCATCCGTCGCCTCATATAGCGTAATATGAAAAGGGATCGTTACCACTGTGACCGCCAGTACTGCTTAATGGCGCGGCCTGTATAGAAGGGCCTGCCGTTAGTCCTGCGGTAGCCGCACTTGATCTTGTGCTGCTTGGTGTGGTTGTACAGCGTGTTTCGGTGTACGTCGAGCAGGGCCGCCGCCTCTTTGAGGCCATAGCGGGCATTGTCGCTGATGTTCGGTTCAATCGGTGTCATCGTTGTGGAAGTTTTTGAGTGCTTCTTTGATATCCTCGTAATTGCTGCCTAACGTGGCGAGAGACATCGAGGCCAAGACAAGTTGCTTGAACCAGTCTTCGGTTGCAATCGCCGAGGCCATGGATACAAGCCTGCCCGTCTTTCCGCCGTATCCGATCAGCTGCACGCCATCCTCGTTGCCGGCAAGCATCACCAGAGACAGTTTACTGTTGATGTCGAGGTATCGCTCCTTCATCGTGTCGGCAAAGAGCACTGAACTTTCGATAAAGCCGACCTTTGAATCAGGCTGCTCGTCTTTTTTCGGGGCTGCAGTGCTGCCGGAAAGCCTTCTTGCGACAGCCAGAACGATTTCCCTCACTTGTTCGCTTTCCATGCAGATGCCGAAAAGGCTCTCTGCTGTCTCCTTCGGCCTGCCTAACAGGCCGCCTATGGTGTTTTTGCTGTCTCTCGCGATTAAAAGCAGGTGGTTTCCCTTGTCGCCAGGAGCGATGTACTTGTCGTGCATCGTCTCGGCGAATGCCTTTGTGCAGTCAAGATATTTATCCATAATCAGTCCTCCTCTTCGTCGATGTTGAACACTTCGAGCTCGGGCATCTTGCCGTCCCAGCGCTTTGACAGCTTGTGGGTGGCGAAGCCGAGGATCACGGCGATAACTTTGGTGACAAAGAACAGCACCAGGTTGTCGCAGTCGCCCGCGGCGAAAGCGAGCGTCAATGCGGCGAGGATCGTCAGGACGATGATGCGCCAGTTGGTGAATGGTGATAGGTACTTCATAGTAGGTCGGGTATTGTGGGGCGGACGTTCCGCCCCTGGTTAATTACTATCTTACTGTGTACTGGACAAAGTGTGCCGGGTAATTTTCTTTCGCTACTTTGTCCGCTTTTTCTACTGTTGAGCAAACGCAGATAAGCTCCTCACAAAAATCTCCGTGATCGGTTTTCTTGTCTTTCAGAACAACAAATACCTTCGGCAGCTTCTCAACCAGCTTCTCGAGAATATCTTCCTCCTCGCCGTTTTCATACCACCAGCCTTCGGGCAGGTCGTTGTTCTCTCCATATTCCTCCATCAAGTCTGCAAGCTCCGTAAGAACTTCGATTGAAGGAATGAACTCGAGCGTGTTATCCCAGTTGTCGAGTACGTACTGTATCGCTTTGTCAAGTTCACTCATGGCTCACTGCTTTTTACCTTGGTTGAACTCCTGCTTTTCCTCTTTGCTGAGGTAACGCTTGACCTGCTTGCCGGCGTTCTTGCCGGTCTTGGGGGTGTGCCAGTACCACAGGCCGCCCTTGGAGCCGCGGTGGATCTCACGGCCCTTGTAGGTGCCCACGACGGGATCCTGGCTCTTGATGGTCTGCTCGGTGGCGGGCCTTGCGTCGGCCTGCCTGTTGCCCTCGGTTGCGGCCACGCAGTTGAGCGTTGCCAGGGCGATGATGATTGTGATGAATAACTTTCTCATGATTGTTGAAGTTTTATGATTGTTGATAAAAGTTGATTATGCAATGCGGGTGACGGTGATCGACGTGCGGTCGTCGCTGATGTTGCACCGGAACTCTTTATGGTCTGTCAAGCCTAACTGCGTCGCCGTGTTGCGGACCACCTGGGTGCGCTCCGAAGGGAACACAACAGCCTGGCCGATTTCAAGCGAGTTAATCTGCGTTCTGATAGGCAATTTGTTGTCTGATTTGTTGCTCATTTCGTTAGTTAGTTATATATTTACGCTGCAAAGATAATATCAAAGTTTCAAATATTGCAACTTTTTATTTCAAAAAATGAAACTTTCTTTCAAAATATTTTATAAGGCGTTGTAAATCAGCAAGTAACTTTAACAACATAAAAAACACTACAACTTTGATTAGCGAAACGATTATTAGAAATCTGCGTAAAATAATGGCAGACAAGTCATTAACGCAGGCTACAATGGCTGGGTACGCGGATACCTCGGCCTCGCAGTTCAGCAAGATTTTGAATGGGACAGTTCAGTTGTCGCTTGAGCAACTTTCAAACCTTGCAACCAATCTTTCAATGCGTGAAATTGACATCATAACCTATCCTGAAATCTATGTTTCAAAAGAAGAAACACAGGTTGAAGATAGTGTAGAAGTAGTGCTGCAGATGCGCTTAACCAAAGACAAAAGAAACCAGGTGCTCAACCTGGTGTTTGGAGATAATGATATTGAAATATTAAACAAGTAATTATAGCATGACAGCAAAAGAATATCTTGTGAGTCAGTTAAGAGATCCGTGGCCAGAGCCATTTAGTACGGAAACGAGGATTGCATTAAGTGCATACGCAATTAGGATGCACCAAGGATTAGAAGGTTACAGTTTAAGTGATGCAGAGAACCTAATTCGTTCATGTAACTTGAATGAGGAATTTGTTAACAACTGTACCGACTTTCTTTCAGATGTGGCTCACTATTTAACGTTGGCTCCTCTTATACCGACATATCTTGAGGACTGATGTCAGTATGAAGTTCTTTGAAGCGGCCAAAGAGTTGTTTGCTTACTATAACCAGATAAAGGGAAGCAGTTTTATGGACTTAATTAATGGAGAATGATTTAGAAAGGATATGGAAACTGAAAAGAAAAAAACCGAAAAACAAGAATCGGCTAAGCAAAAGAGTTGTTTTATCATCACGCCGATTGGAGATGAAAATAGCGAGATAAGAAGAAAGGCTGACGGTCTAATTGAAGCTATCGTTAAGCCTGTTTTGGAAAATCTTGGGTATGTTCCGATAATTCCCCATACGATGACAAAACCAGGTTCTATAACCACTCAGGTTGTAGAGCATATTTTGTCTTCGGATATGGTGATAGCCAATCTCACAGGTTTGAATCCAAATGTGATGTATGAGCTTGCAGTAAGGCATGCCGTGAGGAAACCTATTGTTTGTGTTGTTGAAAATGGCACTAAGCTCCCCTTTGATATTGCGCAAGACAGGGTAATTCTCTATAGTGATGAGTTTTTTAGGGTTGAAACCCTTAAAAAGGATTTGAAACAGATGATAGAGTCTGCATCAAAAATGGGTAAGGGTGAACTTGATAATCCTATTTACAGAGCGCAGAGCAATACAATGGTGCAGCGCCAATTGGAAAAATCTCCAAACACAACTGATGCCGACGTGTTAAAATTAATCCTTGAGCGTTTAACAAAACTGGAGGATTCTGCTAACTACAATAGCAATCGAAGACTTTCTTCTGTACAGAATCATTATTCATTTAGAATAGAATACGATAATCCCTTTAGTCGAGACCTAACAGGTTTAGATGATTCAATTAGAGCTCAACTTAGAGTTATTGGAGTAAGAGCGTCTGTTGAATCTCTTCAGGATGGACAAATACGTGTGATGATTATAAGGTCGGCATTACCATTTGATGAGATATCAGAAAGAATAACATCATTAATGTCTCTGAATTATGATCTGGTGAATATAAGGATAAAGTTTTAGTTTTAAGAGCAGGTAAAAGCATGAACGATAGAAAGTTGATCTTTTCTGGAATATTTTCCAGGCCATTGTTCCGTTTTTGTGGAATATTTTTCGTGGCTTTGTTGCTGTCATGTAACGAGCAAAGTGACGGAATCAAATCTGGCAAAAGGCATAGTACCAGCACGCAGCCTGAGAGAGAAATAAAGCAATATGTTCTCACCACGGCTGATGATAGCGTATTTCATTACTCAACCATGTGCAGCCGATTGGGTAGTTCTCCGAGTATTTCAAATGAATATGTTGAACGTCAGGCTGGGAAATGGATGTGTGATGAGTGTGGCATAAAAGAAGCAGAATTTCTTCTTCACAAGGAAGAATACATGAATGATATGAGAGAAGCAGATAGTTTGTATGTAAATTAGCAAAAGTGAGATCATTGAGGTGTTTGATATAACAAGTGATGATTTATGGTAATTCGGACTTTAAAAATATGCGTCATATTCCTCCTCGCCTCGTGCTCATCCAACGGGTCGCACCATGCGAGCCATGAGCGTATCGACATCGCCACGGTGCAGCCAGATGACACCGTGTGGATCTGCACCAGCGAAGGGGCTAAGCGCTTCCACGCCAGCGACACCTGCGGTGGTATCCTCTCCTGTGGCGAGGAGATTATACCCATAACCCGCGACGAGGCCGAGTACATGGATAGATCATTTTGCCACAAATGCTACAGGAGATAGACAAAACTTTATAACGAAAAGATATGGAAACATGGTTAGTATTGTTCGTCATCAACAGGGTGCTTGCCGGCCTGTGTCCGTTTACAACAAAACTTGGCAGTGTGATTAGCGCCATCACATTTGTAGCGACATTGGTGTTTATGGTGCTTGTGTTCTTCTTCGCACCGCATTGGTGGTACGGGCTTATTGTTGTGGGGTTATTCCTTTTAGTGCCGCACCTGATGCCGCGCATCGACCCGGAAGGCATGAGTGAGAACGCACGCATCATGTCGGGGATCGGGTCTACAGTGAACAATATCATTGTTGTGCTGATGTATCTGGCATTGTTCAAATGGATCTTAATGGACTGATAAGGCTATGAGGACATGGGCAGAGGAGTGAATTTCACCTCGGCGCTGGTTATGCTGGCGAGGTTTTCGACCTCGACGCTGTAGGTAATGTTCCTAATCGATGTACCGAGCATGACGGAGTTGACATAACCATCAAGCAAACTGATTATATCCTTCAGGACCATGTCCCGCTGGTGTTCGGCTAATTTAACTGCTTTTGATTTGTCGTCCATGGCGGTAAAGTAAATTCAATTAAAAACCATAACAACTTTATCTGTTAACTTTTATGAGGATATACACAGACAAGAGGATACACGACTTGTGGCCCGCGGTCACGATGATCAAGATACACACCGAGCAGACATATCGCTCGGCGTTCGGGCTGTTCACGCACGAGAGCACGGGGACATATTTTCCTGATTTTGCGGCTAATTTTCATGTTGATTGCATCAACAAGGACTGCACAGTTGGGTACTTCGACCTGTTTCCGTCCGTCGCTGGCATGGCGCTCAGGCGCGAGACGCATAAGTCGGGCACAATGGAGTGCCGTGGCAACGAGGCTCCAGAACACAGCAACAGGTGCCCATGTGTTCTGGAGTACAAAATAACGATAGAATATAATGATTGACGGATTATCAGTAGTTTACAATATTATATATTGTCAATAACATTGTCAATAACCACGAAAAGTTTTGATAACTATTTAATAATTAACAACATAACTCACGGGAGATTGATTTCCCAAGCTGAGGGCCGCGGGTCCGAGTCCCGTCTACCGCTCAAAATTTCAACAGTTGAGGGGGTATCCTTGACTGTTGTTTTTTATTTGTCTTGACTTGAAAAAAGTTGACAGATTCGAGAGGCAAAAAAAGATTGCCAAATGCAAGAATTT
>R27__coassemble_221_pt1 | contig 45392 bp, 39 predicted proteins | sample R27__metabat2_low_PE_027 | metagenome-assembled genome bin R27
TTTCAAAGTCTCTCGTAGAATCTCACAATACGGGGTTTACTGATGGCTTACGATTCAAGCGTGGACTTTATTGAGGCTGAAGTCCCTGCTTGAAACTGGTTGGAGTTTATTGTCTCCTGCTGCAATCTGATGTCGTGCAGCAGCGTCGAGTTGTAGATGTCCACTGGAGCGACCATGAGTTGGCCGGGTTGGATGCCGCGTCGCTGCATCTCGGCTTTCACCTTCTTGAGGCCGGTGACATGGTAGTCGCTCATAAGTTTGGGCTTGCACAGTTCTACGCCCAGTTGCCGCTTGTAGATGTCATAGACCAGTTCAGAGCAGTACCACTGCTTGTTGCCAAACTTAAAGGCGTTGTCATAACTCGCGCCCACATATTCTTTGTACTTGGCATTGAACGGTATGTCCTGATATCGTTTGGCCCACCATTTGCCGTCCTTGCTGCGGTTTATCCACTTGTCGAGCGGGGTGAGCTGCACGGTGGAGATGGCTTCGAGCACATAGAGTTTTCCTTTCTTCTCTACCACAATGCCGCAGTGGGTCTTTTGTGACAATGTGGTGACCTCGATGAGCGGGGCTCGGCGTGTGCTGGTCAGTTGAAAGACGATGTCTCCGGCCTGCAGTTCGCTTTGCTCCGGCGGGTCGCAATGCGTCACGGCTTTGATGCCAAGGAACGCCACGACGATGACCGATAAAACGATAACGATTTTTTTTTCATAATGTTGTCTTGCTTTTGCATTTCATACTATTTTTTACATGGGGCACACTCTCAGCAACTGGCCGCATATCATCAATGCGCAGGCGATGGTGCAAAGCACAGCTATCATGAAACTCATGATTTGCACAATTATTATCATTTTCTTCTTCATACATATTTTTATGCCATATCAGATGAAAAGGTAAACAGCAGTTTTTGATTTTCTGACGGTTAAATATCAGGCAGGGGGCCACATCGGCCCCCTGCCTGTATGTTTTGGTGCTAATTGTTGTTGGTTTACAGCAGATATGCCGAGCTGATTGAGCGGTTGTCGTGCACGCGGGTGATGGTGTCGGCAAACAGGCCTGCGATGCTCAGGATGTGCATCTTGGGGCACTTGTCGATGTCAAAGGGGATGCTGTTGCTCGACACGAGTTCCTCGAGGGCGCTGGCCATCACGCGCTCCGATGCGGGGTCGCTCATCACGGCGTGCGAGACAAAGGCGCGCACGCTGCGGGCTCCGGCCTCCTTCATGATGTTGGCGGCTTTGCAGATGGTGCCGGCAGTATCCACCATGTCATCGATGAGCACGACATCCTTGTCTTTCACGTCGCCGATAATGGTCATGCTCTCAACCACGTTGGCGCGCAGGCGCTGCTTGTGGCACAGCACCAGGGGCGCATTGAAGTAGCGGGCGTAGGAGTTGGCGCGCTTGGCACCGCCCACGTCGGGCGAGGCAATCACCAGGTCGGGCAGCTTGAGCGACTCGAGGTAGGGGACGAACACCGACGAGGCGTACAGATGGTCAACGGGAACGTCAAAGAAGCCCTGAATCTGGTCGGCGTGCAAGTCCATCGTAATCAGGCGGTCGATGCCCACCGCACTCAGCAGGTCGGCCACCATCTTGGAGGCGATGCTCACGCGGGGCTTGTCCTTGCGGTCCTGGCGCGCCCAGCCAAAGTAGGGAATCACGGCTGCGATGCTGTGGGCCGACGCGCGCTTGGCGGCGTCAATCATGAGCAGCAACTCCATCAGGTTGACTGAACTGTTGAATGTGGATTGAACGAGATAAACCTCGGCGCCGCGCACCGATTCCTCGAAGGATACTTCAAACTCGCCGTCGGCAAAATGCTGGACGTTGAGCTTGCCGAGTTCTACACCAAGTTCTCTGGCAATTTCCTCAGCGACATAGCGCGACTGAGTGCCTGAAAAGACTTTAATCTGAGCCATATTTTATCGTATAGTTTTATAGTGTTTGCAATCTGCAAATTTAGTCAAATTATATGGCATAGTAGCCATGTTTTGAAGAATATTTTCTAAAAAAAGCCTTTGATGCGTTTTTTTGTATCTGGTTACGCTGTCGTGATGAGGTAAAGCGCGGCGTTGTGCGGCGCGGCGTGGACTGCAATCATGCAGCCCCCGTCGATGGCGGCTTCGCGCGTCTCGCCTGTCGTCAGGTCCTTGAGAATGTGCTTCCCGCTGGCGATGCCCGCGCAGTCCAGGGCGTGCTGAGGGATGCGGATGGCGTTGTCCAGCGGCTGGTCGTCAAAGTTGGCGGCAATGAGCGTCATCTTGCCGTCGCAGTACCGCAGATAGGCATAGTGGCGGTGGGGGTTGAGTGTGTCCTGGTTGACATACATCAAGTCAAAGAACGCCCCCCTCGACAGCGTGGGCTCGCTGTTGCACAGCCGCAGCAACTGGCGGTACCATGCGCGCAGGCGGCGCTCGCCGGCAGTGGGATTGCCCTGGTACCAGCGCCTCAGTGAGGGCACGCTCCAGTAGTCAAAGATGGTCGTCCTGCCGTCATGGCCGCTAAATCCCTCGGCGTCATCGGCCCTTTCGCCCAGTTCTTGACCGGCATACAGCATGAATGGGCATGACGAGATGGTGGCGCTCACCACCACTGCGGCGAGCGCCTTTAACGGGTCGCCGCAGTACTGCCGTGAGGCAACGCGCTGTTCGTCATGGTTCTCGAGAAAGTTGAGCATGTGTCTGCCCATGCCTTCCACCGTCTGCCAGCAGCGCGTGATGCCGCTGGCGCTCCACCCGTCGCAGGTGATGCCGCGCAGGGTGTCATAGAGCGTCACCTTGTCATACAGGTAGTCAAATCCGCCCTCGTTGATGTAGCGGCTGTAAAGGCCGACGTCATAGATTTCGGCGATAAACACCATGTGCGGGAATTTCGTCTTGACGGCACCGATGGCCCAATGCCAGAACTCGACGGGCACCATGTGTGCCATGTCGCAGCGGAAGGCATCAACGCCTTTTGCCGACCAAAACATGAGGATGTCCAGCATTTTCTCCCAGGTGGGAGGGACAGGGGAGAAGTGGGTGCTGCCGTTCCACGGGTCCACGCCATAGTTGAGTTTGACGGTCTCATACCAGTCGTCGCGGCTGGGGACGGCGCTGTAGCAGTCATTGCCCGTGGCCCGCGCGGGGAATTCGCGGTACGCCTCTTTGCCTTGCCCCAGGTCCACGCCACTGGGCGCGAATTCCTGGCCGGTGATGTAGAAAAAGTTGTTGCCGGGGTCAAAAAACATCATCGGGTTGTCGCCTGCGCCCAGGTCTTCAATGCCGTCGGGTTTGGCGTCGCTGGCATACTCGCGCGCCACATGGTTGGGCACAAAGTCGATAATCACCTTCAGGCCTGCCCGGTGCGTGCGCTCCACCAATGCCTCAAACTCTGCCATGCGCCCGTTGATGTCCACCGCTAGGTCGGGGTCAATGTCATAGTAGTCGCGGATGGCGTAGGGCGAACCGGCTTTGCCCTTCACTACATGCGGGTTGCATGGCGCGATGCCTTGGCGGGAATAGTCGGTGGCGGTGGCATGCTCAATCACGCCTGTGTACCACACATGGGTGGCGCCCAGTGACTTGATGGACCGCAGCCGGCTGTCGTCGATGTCGTTCAACTTGCCGCAGCCGTTCTGTCGCATAGTTCCATTGGGCACACAATGCTCGTTGAGGTTGGTGTACCACCGCGGCATCAGCTGGTAGATGATGGTCTTGTCATACTGTTTCATAGTTGCAAAGATAAGAAAACTCTTGCAAATGGAGTGAAAATATTGCTGTGGTTCTTTGTTTTTGGTGTATCTTTGTGGCACAAAACCACAATAACAAAACGAAGATGATATCATTTGAGAGCGACTACAATAACGGCTGCCACGAGGCCATCCTCAACCGCTTGGCCGAGACCAACGGCACGCGCGTGACAGGCTATGGGCTTGACGAATTTTGCGAAGCGGCACGGGCCAAGGTCCGCGAGGCCTGCCAACTGCCCGAGTCCGAGGTGTTTTTCCTGGTCGGCGGCACGCAGACCAACGCTACGGTCATCGACTCGATGCTGCGCAGTTTCCAAGGCGTGCTCACTGCCGACACGGGGCACATCAATGTGCATGAGAGCGGCGCCATTGAATTTGGAGGGCACAAGGTGCTGGCTCTGCCGTCGCACGACGGCAAGATGGATGCCGGCGAACTGTCGCAGTGGCTCCATGACTTTTACGCCGACCCCACCTGTGACCACATGGTGAATCCGGGACTGGTCTATATCACTTTCCCGACCGAGATGGGCACTATTTATACCCGCGCTGAGCTTGAAGCCATCGGCGAGGTGTGCCGTGAATATAAGTTGCCGCTGTTTATCGATGGCGCGCGGTTGGGCTATGGTCTCATGGCGCGTGGATGTGACTTGACGCTGCCCGAGCTGGCGCGCCTGTGCGACGTGTTCTACATTGGCGGCACCAAGTGCGGCGCCCTGTGCGGCGAGGCGGTGGTGTTTCCCCGCGGCAATGCGCCCGACCACTTCTTCACCATCGTCAAGCAGCACGGAGCATTACTGGCCAAGGGGCGTCTGCTGGGCCTGCAGTTTGACGCGCTGATGACCGACGGCCTTTATTTCGCCATCGCCCGCCGTGCTGTAGAACAGGCCATGCGTCTGCGTGAAGCGTTTATGGCACGGGGCTACAAGATGTACAGCGACTCGCCCACCAACCAGCAGTTTGTTATCCTGCCCGCCGGTGTCATCGAGCGCTTGAGCCGCGACTTTGTGTTCGAACAGTGGTTTCCCGTGGGCGAGGGACTGATGAACTGCCGCTTTGTGACCAGCTGGGCCACCGCCGACAGCGATGTGGACGCCCTCATCGCCGCCATTTGACCGGTCAGGCTTGATTCCCGAGTGGCTACGGCCGCCTCACACGTTGCCGCCACACAGCAACACATGGCACAAATGGCTTATTGTTAATGGCTTATTGTGCGTTTTCCCTATGCGCTGTCCGATAAATGGCGGCCTTTTTGCGTTATCTCAATTCTTTTTTGTACCTTTGTGCCGTTTTTAGATAAGGTATATGGCAAATATATTGAACATAGAGACCTCGACCGATGTCTGCTCGGTGGCGCTGACCAGCGAGGGACAGGTGCTGGAACACTGCGAGAACTACGAGGGGCAGACCCACGCCACGCTGTTGAGCCAGTATGTTCAAAATGTGCTGCGTTATGCCCGCCAGCGCGAAATGGCGCTTGATGCAGTTGCCGTGAGCATCGGTCCTGGCTCCTACACGGGGTTGCGCATCGGCTTGAGCGAGGCCAAGGGGCTGGCGTTCGGCTTGGGCGTGCCCTTGATTGGGGTGAACACGCTCCAATTGCTTGCGGTGAGCGCGATGTTCAGCCATTTCATTGATGAGGACAAATTGTTGTATGTGCCCATGATTGACGCCCGCCGCATGGAGGTCTATACGGCTGCCTACACGCCCGCCCTCGAGGCCGTGGTAGAGCCCCAGGCCATGATTCTCGACGAGCACTCGTTTGAGGCGCAGCTCGACGAGGGCTTTGCGCTGGTGCTGATGGGCAACGGCAGCGATAAGGCCCGCGATGTAATGACGCGCGATGGTGTCCGCCACATCCCCGGCATCAAGCCCGTGGCGCTTGACATGCTGGCGCTGTCCGAGAAAGCATTCCGCGAGGGCAATTTCATCGATGTGGCCTACAGCACGCCGCTATACCTCAAAGAATTTCAGGCCACCAAGCCCAAGAACCCGGTGCTGGGCCTATAATTTGCCCGTTTTAGATAATTACTATCAATTTATGCTGACCTATAACTCACAACAAGAGAAACTGGTGATGCCGGAGTATGGCCGCAACATCCAGCAGATGGTGGACCATTGCCTCACGATTGAGGACCGCGAGGAGCGCACCCGCTGTGCCTACACCATCGTGCAGAACATGTCAAACATGTTCCCCCAGCTGCGCGTTGAGAATGACTATCTGCACAAACTGTGGGACCACCTTGCCATCATGAGCGGATTTCAACTCGACATCGATTTCCCGTTTGACGATATTATCAGGAACGAGAACCTGGACACCAAGCCCGAGCCCATTCCCTATGAACTCGAGCGCATTCAGATGCGACACTACGGCAAGAATATCGAGCGCATGATTGAGCGCGCCGCCGCTTATCCCGAGGGAGAGGAACGCGATGCACTGGTGATGCTTCTTGCCAATCACATGAAGAAACTCATCTTCCAAATCAGCAACGAGGATGTGGATGATGCCAAGATTTTCAAGGATCTGGCTTTCTATAGCCATGGCGTCATCAGGCTTGATCCTGAGAAATACCACTTGCACGAGTACCAGGTTGTAAAGCCAGCCCAGCCCGTCGGCAAGAAGAAAAAGAAGAAATAATCTGCTCATGATCACGCGCGACGAACTCATAGCAATAGGCCATTATAACAAGGCCCATGGCGTCAACGGCGAAGTGTCGGCAACTATCGACATTGACATTGACGCGTTGCATGGTCTGTCATGCCTTGTGAGCGACATGGACGGTATCTTTGTGCCGTTCTTTGTCGAGGCTTGCCGTCCCAAGACTTCCGAGACCGTCCTGCTCACCATCGATGGCATCGTCAGCGAGCAGGATGCCGTGCGGCTGGTCAATCACGACATTTATGCGCTCAAGAGCGAGTTCCGAGACGAGAGCGAGGCCGGAGATGCCGACGCCTATCCGCTCGATTTCTTCATTGGCTATGAACTGCAGGACAGCGACCGCCGCAGGGTGGGGGAGATAACTGATGTGGACGAGCAGACCGATAATGCACTGTTCATTGTCAAGCGAGACGGCGAGGAAATTATGGTGCCCGCCAGTGATGACTTGATTGTGGAATTTGACCTTGACGACAAGTTGATGGTCATGGACTTGCCCCAAGGCTTGGTTGACTTGAACGATTAAATGAATCAACGCAATAATGACGATAATATGAGGAGATATCTCTCACACATCATCATGCTGGCCGCTGTTGCCGCAATTTTATTGGCTGTGCCGCAGCAGTTGGCTGCCCAGCCCGACGAGGATATTTATGACCTTTCGCTTGACGAGAACATAGCAACTCCACAAATCAAGAACGGCAAGTCGGCGAGGCTGATTCGCGAATACCAGGCTTCAATGATAAAAGCGTTCAATAACTACGATGTTGCCGAGACGCGCGACGGCGAGGTGATTGTGGTCACCCTACCGGCCAGCACGCTGTTTGACGCCAACGATACCGTGCTCACCTCCCTTGGACAGGCGCGTCTAAAACCATTCCTGAGCATGCTCAAGAACCCAGGTTTCTACAAAATGCTGTTGGTGATGCACAGCGACAATACGGGCAGTGAGGCTTATACACTCAACCTCACAACGGCTCGCGTGAACTGTGTGTTTGACTGGTTTATGGAAAATGGCAGCGTGGACTATGTGGTGCCTTACGCCTTGGGAGACACCGACCCTCTGGTGGACAACAATTCGATGGAGAACCGCAAGGCCAACCGTCGCCTCGAGATATACCTCATTCCAGAGTATTTCATGCTCCAGCAGGCCAAGAAGGGCAAGGTGCACCACGGCATCATGAACAAAGAGAAAGGCAAGAATCAATAATAACAATAATAATAATAACACATATTTATATATACCACATTTACGACAATGGCAACTGAACTTAAAGATTTAACGAAGAGAGCCGACAACTACTCTCAATGGTATAACGAACTGGTGGTAAAGGCCGACCTCGCCGAGCAGTCGGCAGTGCGCGGCTGTATGGTCATCAAGCCCTATGGCTATGCAATCTGGGAAAAAATGCAGCGCCAACTCGACGACATGTTCAAGCTCACAGGCGTGCAGAATGCCTATTTCCCCTTGCTCATTCCCAAGTCGTTCCTCAGCCGCGAGGCCGACCATGTCGAGGGCTTTGCCAAGGAGTGCGCCGTGGTGACGCACTACCGTCTCAAGAATGACTCCAACGGCAAGGGCGTTGTTGTGGACCCCGAAGCGCGCCTCGAGGAGGAACTGGTTATCCGTCCCACCAGCGAGACCATCATTTGGAACACCTATCGCAACTGGATTAATAGTTACCGTGATCTGCCATTGCTGATCAACCAGTGGGCTAATGTCTTCCGCTGGGAGATGCGCACCCGCCTGTTCCTGCGCACCGCCGAGTTCCTCTGGCAAGAGGGCCACACCGCCCACGCTACCAAGGAGGAAGCTCAGGACAAGGCTGTCGAGATGCTGCATGTCTATGCTGACTTTGCCGAGAACTATATGGCTCTGCCCGTTGTGCAGGGTGTCAAGACCGCCAACGAGCGCTTTGCCGGCGCTCTGGAGACCTACACCATCGAGGGCATGATGCAGGACGGCAAGGCGCTGCAATGCGGCACCAGCCACTTCCTGGGCGAGAACTTTGCCAAGGCGTTTGACGTCAAGTTCAGCGACAAGGACAACAAACTCAGTTATGTTTGGGCCACCTCGTGGGGCGTATCTACCCGTCTGATGGGTGCCCTCATCATGACGCACAGCGACGACAACGGTCTCGTGTTGCCTCCCCGTCTGGCTCCTATCCAGGTGGTTATTGTGCCCATCTACAAGAACGATGAGCAACTCGGCAAGGTCAACGCCGTTGTTGACCCCATCGTCAGCAAACTGCGTGCCATGGGCATCTCGGTGAAGTATGACAACGCCGACAACAAACGTCCCGGCTTCAAGTTCGCCGACTATGAACTCAAGGGCGTGCCCGTGCGCCTTGTGCTGGGTGCCCGCGACATCGAGGCCGGAACGGTCGAGGTAATGCGCCGCGACACCCTCGAGAAGAGCGTTGAGCAACTCGACGGCATTGAGAACCGCGTCAAGGAACTGCTGGAGGAAATCCAGAAGAATATCTACGACAAGGCCCTCAAGCAGCGCCAGTCGATGACCTACAAGGTTGACACGTGGGACGAGTTCAAGGCGCAGATCGAGAAGGGCGGTTTCATCCTGGCACACTGGGACGGCACCACCGAGACCGAGGAGAAAATCAAGGAAGAGACCAAGGCGACCATCCGCTGCATCCCCATGGACGGCGAGGAAGAGGACGGCAAGTGCATCTACACGGGCAAGCCCAGCAAGCGCCGTGTCATCTTTGCCCGCAACTATTAATAACATGCCACAATAGCGGATTGGGGCAATAACAAAACTCAATATTCCGGGAGCAGAAATGCTCCCGTTTTTTTTTGCAGAGTGGCAAAAAAAAGCACTTCGTTTCACAACGAAGGTGCCCTAGGAAAAAATAGTATGAATAAAAGTTTGATTTAAGGTTGTGCAAAAATAAGTCAAATAAATTGAACAGGCAACTTTTTTCATTAAAATATGTAATTTTTGCCGAAATTGCAGGCTAAAAGTTGCTCAAATTTCCTCAAAAATGTTCCGTTTGACAATGGCGATTGTTCGATATTGCCATGAAAATTGCAAGCATCGATTCCGCAATCACAACGGATAATGCGGAAAATTTTCATAAAATTAACATGATAAATGAGCAGAATTTGTTAATTTTGCAGTTTGAATATTGTAAACCTATTTGGCTTGCGATAGTCTAATGACAAAACTGACAAAAATTAAACAAGATACCCGATTATGAACACTGGTCAAAAGGGAATGGCAATGGGCTTAAAGATGGTTTTTGGCATCTTTATGGTTTTTGTTTATTTAAGCATGGCTGCCCTTGTGGCTACTAATTTCTTTGGGTGGCCCGAAACTATGTTCTGGCAGTGTGCCAAGTGGTGTGTGGCCGCTCTGTTTGGTGCCTACGGCCTCTATCGCGGCTACCGCGAACTCAAGGGAGAGCACACCTATGGCATGCGAAAGGCTGAAGACAATGATGCCCAGATGAGCGGTTCTTATGTAGAGCGACTCAAGGAACTTGAGAACCTTAACGACGGAGAAAAGAAAGATGAAGAGAAATAACTGCATATCGCTGTTGCTTGCGGCGTTGTTGCTGTTCACCGCTTCCTGCGGTGACCATCGTCCCCAAAGCATCAGCACGCGCGGATTGGCCCGAATCATGTGTGACGAGTCGTTCCAGAGTGTGCTGGAACAGGAGATTGCCGTGTTTGAGTACCAGTATCCCGAGGCCAGCATCATGCCCACCTACATCAACGAGCACGACGCGCTCGATTCGCTCATGCTGGGCAAGATTGATGTCATCATCACGGCCCGTGACCTCACGCCCCAGCAGCGAGAGAGCTTGAAGAAACTGGGACGCGGCTACCGTTCCCGCGCGATTGCCGTCGATGCCGTAGCGGTTATTGTCAACAGGGCCAACGACATCGAGGAACTGTCGATGGACGACCTGCGCGACATCTTCCAGGGCAAGGTGCATCGCTGGGGAGAAGTGACGCCTACCAGCCTCAAGAACGACAGCATCCGTGTGCTGTTTGATGGTTCGGGAACCAGTGTGGTCCATTATATGAAGGACAAATTCATGGGCGGCAAGGGCAACTTTGGCCCCAATGTCTTTGCCAAAAAGAGCAGTCAGGAGGTGTTTGACATCGTCGAGAAGAACAAGAACGTCATCGGCTTTATCGGCGTGAGCTGGATCACCAGCGACCTCAAGAGTCCCGAGAAACCCATTGCCGATAAATATGAGGAACTGAAAAGCAACAATGAGGTTACGATGATTGACTTCACTGACCGCATCAAGGTCATGCCCGTGCGAGGCGACGACCAGATAAGCGGGTTCAAACCATATCAGGCATACATCTACAGCGGCGAATATCCGTTGGTGCGCAAGATTTGGGCCATCGACGCCTCCCGTGGCGGCATGCTTGACCATGGTTTCTATACCTTCCTGACCGGTGTTATAGGCCAAAAGATTATCCTCCAGACGGGCATTTTGCCTGCAGCCGAACCAATTAGATATGTCGAGGTGCAATAACCTAACACTTTGGCATGGAAATTGCATATTGGACAGCAAAATCAAAACAACAACCAAAATATTAACATCAAATTGTTACAACTATGAAACGCAAATTCTTTTTCGCATCACTCTTATTGGCTGGTGCATCGCTGGTAGCCAGTGCACAAGGCTACAAAGACGGTATTGAGTACTACAAGGTTGACAAACTCGACAATGCCAAGGAGCTGCTCGAACGCAACCTGAATGCTCCTTCGACCGACAAGGCCGAAGCCCTTTACTATCTGGGCCAGATTGCTCTGCACCAGGGTAATGTTGCCGCAGCTCAAGCCAATTTCGACAAAGGCATGGCAGCCGATGCCAATAATCCTTACAACTATGTGGGCAAGGCAGCCATCGCACTCAAGAACGGCGACGCCAAGGGCGCTGAAGAACAGCTCAAGCTTGCTCGCAAGTTCAAAAAGAATGACCCCAAGCTGGAGATGGAAATTGCGCGCGCTTACTACGACGCCAATCCCACCACCTATGCCAAGCAAATCGAGAAGTGCATCAAGAATGCCCGCAAGTGGAATGCCGATGACCCCGACAGCTACATCTTTGAGGCCGACACCAAGGCTGACCTCAGGGACTGGGGCAATGCCGCAGGCATCTATGAGTTGGCCTTTGACAAGGACCCCAATAACATTGAGGCTTATGTGAAGTATGCCAACACTTACTTCAATGTAAATCCCGAGATGGCTATCGAGCGCCTCGAGGAGCTTCAGGGCAAGGTGCCCAACTCGGCACTGGTTCAGCGTGAGCTCGCCGAGAAGTACTACGAGGACAACTTGGGCGCCAAAGCTGCCGAGCAGTATGGCAAGTACATCAAGAACCCCAACCACTTTGCACAGGACGAGGTGCGCTATGTCCAGCTGCTCTTCTTCGGCGAGAAGTATCAGGAGTCTTATGATTTGGCTTCCAGCCTCGTGAAGAAACTTAATCCCGCCGACGAGAAGGTCTTCTACATGAAGCGCATGCAACTCTACAACCTGGTTCAGCTCGAGAAGTGGCCCGAGGCCGCCGAGGCAGGCAAAACCTTCTTTGCCAATGCCTTGCCCAAAGGCTCGACCTATGAGGTGCGTGACTATACCGACTACGGCCAGGCCCTGCAGAATTCCGGCCAGCCCGAGGAAGCCATCAAGTACTATGAGAAGGCGCTGGAGGTTAATCCCAAGAATGACGAACTTATCCGCTTCCTGGGCGACTCCTATGCCGATGCCGACAACTTTGTCAAGGCTGCCGAATACTACCAGCGCCTTGTTGACGGTGATATGTTCAAGTCCAACGACCTGTTCAACCTCTCTAACTACTACTTGGGCGTTGCCGGCGACGAGAATCTTGACGCTGCCACCAAGGCCGATGCCCTCAGCAAGTCGCAAAAGTATATCGACGAGGTTGACAAGCTTGTTCCCGGCAATGTGCAGATCGTAAACCAGAAGGCCAAAATCGCCAAGTTCCGTGAGGGCGACAACAACAACGGAGCAGCGCTGAATGCTTACAAGGAACTGCTCACCATTCTCGAGGCCAAGGAGAACAAGGCCGACTATGCTCGCTACTACAAGTACGCCTACAACTACATGGCCACCTACTATTTCAACAAGGGCGACAAGGCCGCAGCCAAGGAGTATTACAAGAAGTGGCTCGAGTATGACCCCGAGAACACCCAGCTGCGCAAGTATGTTGAAGGTCTGTAATCGCTACGCTTGACATAAGGACATTTTACATGGGCGGGGGCTGCCGTATCGCGGCGGTCCCCGCTTTTTTGCGTTGTATTCAGGTTATCGATTTCTTTTTATAATAATGTGGCGAGCCTGCAAAGCATTGTGCCTATTGCAGTTACGGGCGCATGCGATAAAATGTTGAAAAATAACCCGCCAAAATTGGGATTAAATGATTAAAATTCACTATATTTGCAGTCAGTTACAGATAATAATCCACTAATTCCAAAACATAACAATTATGAACAAGCAAGTCACATTAGCTCAAGCCGTCGAGAAAGTGCATGACGGCATGACAATCATGTTTGGCGGTTTCCTCGGCGTGGGAAGCGCTACCCAAATCATTGACGCCATTGTAGAGAAGGGTGTTAAGGACCTCACCATCATTGCCAACGACACGGCTTATGACGAGGTTGCACACGGCAAGCTGGTAACCAACCATCAGGTGAAGAAGGCCATCGTATCGCACACCGGCACCAACAAGCAGACCGCACTGCAGAAGAACGAGGGCACCCTCATCGTGGAATATGTTCCCCAGGGCACTCTGGCTGAGCGCATCCGCGCGGCAGGCGCTGGCTTGGGCGGCGTGCTGACCCCCACTGGCCTGGGCACCATCATAGCCGACGGCAAGGAGATTGTCAAGGTTGACGGACAGGACTATCTGCTCGAGAAGCCCCTCAAGGCCGACATCGCTTTCTTGCGCGCCAACATCGTTGACGAGTTCGGCAACATGGTCTTCCTGGGCACCACCAACAACTTCAACCCCCTGATGGCAACCGCTGCCGACTATGTGGTCGTGGAGGCCGAGAGACTCGTCAAGGAAGGCGAAATCAAGCCGGAGTGCGTGCATGCCTCGGGCATCTATGTTGACGCCATCTATGTTGAACAGTAATAATCAAAAATCGATAATGGAATACAGAACGAAATTGAGACTGCGCATGAGCGCAAAGGACGCCCACTATGGCGGCAACCTGGTTGACGGTGCACACATGGTTCACCTGTTTGGTGACGTGGCTACCGAACTGCTGATTATGCGTGACGGCGACGAAGGCCTCTTCTGCGCCTATGACAACATCGAGTTTCTGGCCCCCGTTTATGCCGGCGACTTCATCGAGGCCGAGGGCTGGATTGACCGCGAGGGCAACACGTCGCGCCACATGGTGTTTGAGGCACGCAAGGTGGCTCAGGCCCGCCCCGACATCTCCGCATCGGCAGCCGACGTGCTCGATGAGCCCATCGTGGTTTGCCGTGCGTCAGGAACATGTGTAACCCCCAAAGATTGCATGCGCAAGTAATTTCGATTATGGATAAGCTGATCATCACCGCCGCCATTTGCGGCGCCGAGGTTACCAAGGAGCAAAACCCCAATGTGCCCTATACCGTCGAAGAAATCGTGCGCGAGGCCAAGTCGGCAGTCGATGCCGGTGCGGCAATCGTTCACCTGCATGTCCGCCGCGACGACGGCACGCCCACCCAGGACCGTGCACGTTTCCAGGAGTGTGAGGAGGCCATCCTCAAGGTGTGCCCCGATGTCATCCTCATCCCGTCCACCGGCGGCGCTGTGGGCATGACTCCCGACGAGCGTCTGCAGAGCACCGATACCACGCCGCTGCCCGAGATGGCGACCCTCGACTGCGGTACCTGCAACTTTGGCGACGAAATCTTTGACAACACGATGCCCACCATGCGTGCCTTTGGCAAGCGCATGATGGAGCGTGGCATCAAGCCCGAGTATGAGTGCTTTGAGATGGGCCATCTCGACACCGTCCTGAACATGGCTCGTAAGGGTGAGGTGCCCGGTGCCCCCATGCAGTTTAACTTTGTGCTGGGCGTTCCCGGATGCACGCCTGCCACTGTTGCCAACCTGTGCTGGCTCGTCAACGGCATTCCCGCCGGCTCGACATGGACCGTTACCGGTGTGGGCCGCCACGCCTTCCCGATGGCCGCTGCCGCTATCGCTATGGGCGGCAATGTGCGCGTCGGCTTTGAGGATAACCTCTACCTTGCCAAGGGTGTGCTCGCCAAGAGCAACGGCGAACTCGTGGAAAAGGTGGTTCGCCTGGCCAACGAGTTGGGCCGTCCCATCGCCACCAGCGGCGAGGCCCGCGAAATCCTGGGCCTCAAGCCCCGCAACTGATGCAAATCAAAATATAACGAAAAAATAAATTCAATATTAACCATTAAAACAAAACAGAATAACATGCAGAAACATGGAAATCGATTCGGCACCCATCGCGTGATCGAACCCAAGGGCGTTCTTCCTCAGCCCGCCAACAAGCTTGACAACAACATGGACGAAATCTTCGACAACGAGATTCTCATCAACGTTCAGACCCTGAACATCGACTCGGCGTCGTTCACCGACATCCACAACTATGCCAAGGCCAATGCCCAGAACCCCGACGACGAGGCCGAGGTAATGGAAGGCATCAAGAAGGAGATGCTCTACAACGTTGAGTTGCAGGGCAAGCACCGCAACCGCCGCACCGGCTCGGGCGGTATGCTCCTGGGCACCGTCGAGAAGATTGGTGACGCGCTGAAGGGCAAAATCGACCTTCAGGAGGGCGACCGCATCGCTACCCTCGTATCCCTGTCGCTGACCCCGCTGCGCATCGACGAGATTCTCGAAATCCGTCCCGATGTGGACCAGGTTGACATCAAGGGCAAGGCTATCCTGTTCGAGAGCGGCATCTATGCCAAAATCCCGACCGACATGCCCGAGAAACTTGCGCTGAGCGCACTCGACGTTGCCGGCGCTCCCGCCCAGACCGCCAAGCTGTGCCAGTCTGGCCAGACGGTTGTTATCCTGGGCGCAGGCGGCAAGAGCGGCATGCTGTGCTGCTACGAGGCCAAGAAGCGCGTCGGCGTTACTGGCAAGGTCATCGGTTTGGCCAACAGCCCCCGTTCGACCCAGCGCATCAAGGACCTGGGTTTCTGCGACGTGGTCGAGAGCGTTGCTGGAATGACCCCCGTTCAGGTTTACGAGTTGGTTTACAAGCTCACCGACGGCAAGATGGCCGACGTGACCATCAACAACGTGAATGTGCCCGACACCGAGATGACCAGCGTGCTCTGCACCAAGGAGGACGGCATCGTGTACTTCTTCTCGATGGCTACCAGCTTCACCAAGGCTGCCCTGGGTGCCGAAGGCATCGGCGCCGATGTGAACATGATTATCGGCAACGGCTACACCAAGGGCCATGCCGAAATCACCCTGCAGGAGCTCCGCGAATGCCCGAAGCTGCGCAAGGTGTTTGAAGAACTGTACGCATAATTACAACAACACGTTTTGCCTGTGGCGGTGCCGCTGAGCGCTGCCACGGGCAAAAACATTGAAAAAGAGTTATGACTGAACCAAGAAGAAAACAATTGTTCCCCGACGTTACCGACGAGCAGTGGAATGACTGGAAATGGCAGGTCGAGAACCGCATCGAGACCCTGGACCAGCTCAAGAAGTACGTGCACCTGACCGCCGAGGAGGAAGAGGGCGTCAAGCAGACCCTCAAGACCTTGCGCATGGCCATCACGCCTTACTACCTGAGCCTCATCAATCCCGATGACCCCCACGATCCCATCCGCCGCCAGTGCATCCCCACCGGCACCGAGACCCACCAGGCCGCTGCCGACCTGCTCGACCCGCTGCATGAAGACGAGGATTCGCCCACGCCGGGCCTCACGCACCGTTATCCTGACCGCGTGCTGTTCCTCATCACCGACATGTGCTCGATGTACTGCCGCCACTGCACCCGTCGCCGCTTTGCCGGCCAGACTGACCACGAGTGCGGCGCCGACCGCATCGAGAAGGCGCTCGAGTATATCGAGAAGACGCCCACCGTGCGCGACGTCCTGCTCTCGGGCGGGGACTGCCTCATGGTGAGCGACAAGACGCTCGAATACATCATCTCGCGCCTGCGCCAGATTCCTCATGTCGAGATTGTCCGCCTGGGCACCCGCACGCCTGTCGTGTGCCCGCAGCGCATCACGCCCGAGTTGTGCAACATGCTGCACAAGTATCATCCCATCTGGATTAACACCCACTTCAACCATCCCAACGAGTTCACCCCCGACTCCAAGCGCGCTTGCGAGATGCTGGCCGACGCCGGCATCCCCTTGGGCAACCAGAGCGTGCTGTTGGCAGGCGTCAACGACTGCGTGAATATTCAGAAGCGCCTCGTGCACGAACTCGTCAAGATTCGCGTGCGTCCTTACTATCTCTACCAGTGCGACCTGTCGATGGGTCTGGAGCACTTCCGCACCCCCGTTAGCAAGGGTATCGAGATTATCGAGGGTCTGCGCGGCCACACCAGCGGCTACTGCATCCCCACCTTTGTGGTGGACGCTCCCGGCGGCGGCGGCAAGACGCCCGTGATGCCCCAGTATGTGATTTCGCAGTCGCCCGGCAGGGTGGTGCTCCGCAATTTTGAGGGTGTCATCACCACCTATACCGAGCCCCTGCACTATGACAACGAGTGCCATTGCCCCGATTGCGAGGCTGCACGCGGCAAGGAGCAGGTGCCTGCCGACAAGGCTGTGGACGGTGTTATCTCGCTGCTTGAGGGTGAGCGCATGAACATTGAGCCCAAGGCACTCAAGCGCCACGAGCGCAACGAGAAATAAATGCAAGACATTTGTCCGGTAAAGGCGCGCCTGCTGCGCGCGCCTTTGCTGAACAAATGTGCCCTAAACAGTGAAGCGTGACCGAGGTGCTGCCTTTTATCGACGAAATACTGCAATATGACAGCCTGTCCATCGTGGGGCTGGAAAAGAATACAGGCAAGACCGAGAGCCTGAAATATGTGCTTGACCGCTTGCCCGTTGACCGGAGGAATATCGCAGTGACCTCGATTGGCATCGACGGAGAGTCCGTGGACCAAGTGACGCGCACCCAAAAGCCCGAAATCGTGCTCCGTGAGGGCATGTACTTCGGCACCAGCGAGACGCATTACCGCCAGCGCAGGCTGGTGTCGGAACTCATTGATGTGAGCGACGAGAGCACCTCGCTGGGGCGTGTGGTCACCGCGCGGGCCGTGACAGGCGGCAAAGTGCTGCTGTCGGGACCGTCATCGGCAAGCGGGCTCAAGCGATGGATGGGCGAGATGCGCCGCCATGGCATCGACCTGGTGGTGGTTGACGGAGCCCTTTCGAGGCTGAGTTCGGCATCGCCCGCGGTGAGCAAGTCGATGATTCTGGCCACTGGAGCGGCCTATTCGGCCAACATCACCACCCTGGTGCAGAAGACCGCCCGCGTGGTGGACCTCATTAACATGGACCTGACGAGCGACAGCAACATTGCGTTGCTCACTCCCCTGGAGCAGGGCCTGTGGTTCATCGACAAGGACGGGGCGTTGCATGACTTGAACATGCTCACTTCGCTGTCCAGCGACATCCGCTTTGAAGGCATCGAGAACTGCGCAACGCTGTATGTGGCGGGCGCGCTGGTGGACGGTTTTCTCGAGAAAGTGCGCCTGAACAAGGACCTGCGTCATGCCGAGGTTGTCGTGCGCGACTTCACCAAGGTGTTCGCCTCGTCGCTTCAACTCAACCTGTTCGCCAAGTCGGGAGGCCGCATCCGCGTGCTGCAAAAGAGCAAACTGCTCGCTGTCACTGTTAACCCTACGTCGCCCAGCGGCTATGTCCTCGATTCGGACACCCTGTGCCGGCGACTCTCGGAAGCCATCAGCCTTCCGGTATATGACTTGTTAAACAACAAACAATAAACGGAGTGCAACTCAAAGACATCATAGAATCCCCTTGTGGCCTGCGCTACATGATTGACCGGCTGGAACTGCAGTCGGGCACAGCGCGCCGTTTTCTCCTCGACATGCCCATGATGACGGCTGCCGGTGAGATAGTGGCGGCCTATGACGTGCTGCGGCGCTACAAGGCGTTTGTCGAGCAGGCCGACAAAACCAGGCTCGACACCTTGCGCTTCCGTCTGCAAGGTCTCAAGGACATACGCACCACGCTTCGCAACCTGACGCGCGGTGCTGTGCTCGATGACATTGAATTGTTTGAGGTCAAGCACTTGTCACTCCTTGCCGCCGATGTCGCCCGCCTGTTGCGGCAGCACGGCATGGATGACGTGGCACAGATTCCCGACCTGGACGAGGTAATCAGCATCCTCGACCCCGACGGAATGAAGATTGCCACATTTTATATATATGATTCCTATTGCGCCCAGCTCAAGGACCTGCGCGGCCAAATGCGCCGGCACCCCGAGCAGCAGGAAGAACTGATGATGATGGCATCGGCTCTTGAGGACGGCGTGCGCAAGGATTTGAGTCAGCGGCTGCATCCGTTTGCCGCCGCCATTGAGCAGGCACAGACGGCTTTGGCATTGACTGACATCAATGTGGCCAAGGCCAGTCAGATGATACACTTGGGACTGTGTTTCCCGTCACTTTCCCACGACGGGACTACTCATTACGAGCATATGTTCCACCCTCAGGTCAAGGACACGCTGGCAGCCGCCGGCAAGTCGTTCCAGCCGGTGACCGTCGGCTATGGTGCGCGTCCTGCTCTGATTACGGGAGCCAACATGGGCGGCAAGACCGTGGTATTGAAGACGCTCACCATGTGCCAATACCTGTTCCAGTTCGCCTTTGGCATTCCCGCCGCATCGGCGGTGATTGCGGTTAAAGACAGCGTCATCTTCTGCATCGGTGACGACCAGTCGATTGAGAAAGGCCTGTCATCGTTTGCGGCCGAGATGCAGCGCATCGATGCCGTCGTCAAGGCATCGCGTGACGACAAGAAACTGCTGGCGCTCATCGACGAGCCCGCGCGCACGACCAACCCCGCCGAGGGTGCCGCACTGGTGACGGCATTGCTCAAGGTGCTGTCTGCCGCGCGCGACGCGAGCCTTGTGATGACGACGCACTATGATATAGAGCCGGGCGACGCACTTTGCCTGCGGGTAAAAGGCTTCGAGAACGGCGCAATGGATTACTCGCTGGTCGAGGTGCAGGACGGTGAGGTGCCCCACGAGGCGCTGAACATCGCCGAGAGCCTGGGCATCGACGGCGAGTGGATCAACGAGGCGCGGCGGCTGCTCGCCTCGCGAGAGAACACTAAACAGAATAATAACCTTTAAAAACCCGATATATAATCACCAATTATGCAAAAGAGCAAGTTAGGATTAGATTTTGAGAAAGTCGAGCATGCCCGCGGGTTGGCCAAGGGCATTGCCCAGGACGTTCAATCCTTTGTGGAACAATACACGACGGTGGCTGTTGAGCGCACACTGTGCCGCTTGATGGGTATCGACGGCGTGGACAGCAATCAGGTGCCTCTGCCCAACGTGATTGTAGAGGCCTTGAAGGACAAGGGCGTACTCAACGAGGGCGCGCTGTTCTTCATCGCCAACGCCATGATTCAGACCGGCCTCAAGCCGCAGCAGATTGCCGAGCAGGTGGCCGAGGGCAAGCTGGATATCACTAAGGTCGCTACTACCGACCCGAAGCAGATTGCCGAGGTGCTGCAGCCCGTCATCGACGAGAGCATGGCCCGCATCCGCACCCGCCGCGCCCGCCGCGAGAAGTATCTCGACACCATCGGCGAGGGCCCCAAGCCCTATCTGTATATCATTGTTGCCACAGGCAACATCTATGAGGATGTGGTTCAGGCCCAGGCTGGCGCACGCCAGGGCGCAGACGTCATCGCTGTCATTCGCACCACCGGCCAAAGCCTGCTGGACTATGTGCCTTATGGCGCCACCACCGAGGGCTTTGGCGGCACTTTTGCCACTCAGGAGAACTTCCGCATCATGCGCAAGGCGCTCGATGAGGTAGGGGAGGAGCAAGGCCGTTACATCCGCTTGTGCAACTATTGCTCAGGCCTGTGCATGCCCGAGATTGCCATTATGGGCGCATTCGAGGGCCTGGATGTGATGCTCAACGATGCCCTCTATGGCATCCTCTTCCGCGACATCAACATGCAGCGCACGCTCATCGACCAGTACATGAGTCGCATCATCAATGGTTTTGCCGGCGTCATCATCAACACGGGCGAGGACAACTACCTCACCACCGCCGACGCTGTTGAGGCTGCCCACACCGTGCTGGCTTCGGACCTCATCAACGAACAGCTGGCCTTGATGGCTGGCCTGCCCGAGGAGCAGATGGGCCTTGGCCACGCCTTTGAGATGGACCCGATGCTCGAGAACGGATTCCTGCTCGAACTCGCCCAAGCGCAGATGACGCGCGAGATTTTCCCCAAGGCCACATTGAAGTACATGCCGCCGACGAAGTTCATGACCGGCAACATCTTCCGCGGCCACATTCAGGATGCCCTCTTCAACATGATTGGCATCTGGACGCACCAGGGCATTCAGCTGCTGGGCATGCCCACCGAGGCCATCCACACTCCCTTCATGAGCGACCGTTATCTGTCCATCGAGAATGCCAAGTACATCTTCAACAACATGCGCAGCATCGGCGAGGAGATGGAGTTTGCCGAGGACGGCATCTGCCGCCGTCGCGCTCGTGAGGTCATCGACAACACCATCAGCCTGCTTGAGGACATTACCAAGGAGGGCCTGTTCACCGCATTGGAGAAGGGCATCTTTGGCGACGTCAAGCGTCCCAAGAACGGCGGCAAGGGCTTGAGCGGCGTGACCATGAAGGGCGAGAACTACTATAACCCCTTTGTTGAACTGATGAAGGGTAAGCGTTAACATTTAATCTATAGGAGACACGATATATGAGCGAAGGATTATATAGCATGGAAGCTAAGGATTTTGACAAAACCTTAGACTTGACCAAGATTAAACCCTACGGTGACACCATGAACGACGGCAAGGTGCAACTCAGTTTCACCCTGCCCGTGCCCTGTGGCGCCGAAGCTGTCGAGGCCGCTAAGCAGATGTTGCGCAAGATGGGCCTGGAAAATCCCAGCGTCGTTTATTACAAGGAGCTCACCCCGGGCTTCACCTTCTTCAACTGCTACGGCAGCTGCACCCACACGGTGGACTATTCCACCATCTATGTGCCCAAGGTGGAATCCAACACCATGGACATGTACGAGACCGACAAGTTTATCAAGGAGAACATTGGCCGCAAGATTGTGATTGTGGGCGCCTCGACAGGCACCGACGCCCATACTGTGGGCATCGACGCCGTGATGAACATGAAGGGTTATGCCGGACACTACGGCCTGGAGCGTTACGACATGATTGAGGCCTATAATCTGGGTTCCCAGGTGCCCAACGAGGAGTTCATTGCCAAGGGCATCGAACTGCACGCCGACGCACTTATCATTTCCCAAACCGTGACGCAAAAGGACATCCACATCCAGAACCTCACCAACTTTATCGAACTGATGGAGGCAGAGGGACTGCGTGACAAGATGATTTGCTGCTGCGGCGGCGCCCGCGTTACCCACGAACTGGCCAAGGAGCTTGGCTTTGACGCCGGATTTGGCATGAATACCTATGCCGACGATGTGGCATCGTTCGTTGTTCAGGAGATGGTGAAAAGAGGAATGAAATAAATCTGTTCAATCAACAATATAACTTATAAAAAACCTACTATTATGGAAAAAAATGAAATGAGAGAAGTCATCGCAAAGCGTGCTGCCAAGGAGTTGCACGACGGCGATGTTGTGAACCTGGGAATTGGCATTCCCACCATGATTCCCAACTACCTCCCCGAGGGCGTTTCGGTAACCTTGCAGACCGAGAACGGTGCGATGGGCATGGGACCGACGCCTGCTCCCGGCGAGGAGGACAAGAACCTGATTAATGCTGGCGGCGGCGCCATTACGCTGAATCCCGGTGCTTGCACTTTTGATAGCGCAACCTCGTTTGCCATCATCCGCGGCGGCCACGTGAACGTGTCGTTCCTGGGCGCTCTGCAGGTTGACGAGAAGGGTAATCTGGCCAACTGGATTATCCCTGGCAAGATGGCTCCCGGCATGGGTGGCGCAATGGACCTCGTTGTTGGCGCCAAGCGCGTGATTCTGACCATGGAGCACACCCAGAAGGGCAACCACAAGATCCTGACGGAGTGCACGCTGCCGCTTACCGCCGCTGGCCAGGTCGATATGATCATCACCGAGATGGGCGTTATGGACATCACCCCCGAGGGCATTGTCCTGCGCGAGATTCATCCCGAGTTCACCGTCGAGCAAGTGCAGGCCGCTACGCAGGCCAAACTCATTATCTTGCCCGACCTGAAACCCATGGACATTTAATCACCATTTAGCCGCAACTGGTTATGGATTACAATTTCTTGAAGATTGAGCGCAACGGTGCTGTCACTGTGATGAAGGTGTCGGCTCCCAAGTCGTTGAATGCACTCAATTCCAGTGTGCTGAAGGAAATGGACGACTTTGTCAACAGCCTTGACGACACCACCCGCGTGCTCATTGTCACGGGCGATGGCGAGAAGTCGTTTGTTGCCGGTGCCGACATCAGCGAGATGGCGCACCTCAACGAGCAGCAGGGCCATGACTTTGGCAAACTGGGCGCACAGGTGTTCCGCAAAATCGAACTGTTGCCCATCCCCGTCATCGCCGCTGTCAATGGCTTCGCGCTGGGCGGTGGCTGCGAGCTGGCCATGTCATGCGACATCCGCATCGCTTCCAGCCGAGCCAAGTTTGGCCAGCCTGAGGTGGGCCTGGGCATCATCCCCGGCTTCTCGGGTACCTACCGCCTGCCCAAACTCATCGGCCAGGGCTATGCCAAGGAGATGATTTACACCGGCAAGGTCATCCGTGCCGACGAAGCGTTGCGCATCGGCCTGGTGAATGCTGTTTACGAGCCCGAGGAACTCATGGACAAGGCCATGGAAATGGCCGCCATGATGCTCAAGAATGCGCCTGTTGCCATCAAGTTGGCCAAGCAGAGCATCAACGAGGGCTATGACCTCGATGCCGATGAGGCTATCGCGCTCGAGAACAGGCTGTTTGGCCAGTGCTTTGCCACTGCTGACCAAAAGGAGGGCATGGATGCGTTCCTCAACAAGCGCAAAGCCGAATTTACCGGCAAGTGAAAAACGAGAAAACGAATATCTATACATTAATCAATAAACCAAAAACGACCAATTTATGAAAATTTGTGTTATTGGAACCGGAACCATGGCTAAGGGTATCGTCAAAGCGTTTGCCGCCAAGATGCCTGTTGTCATGAAGAGCCGCAGCCAGGCAAGCCTGGACAAGGCTATGGCCTCTATCTCCAAGGGCTACAACAAGCTCGTCGAGAAGGGCAAAATCTCGCAGGAGGCAATGGATGCCATGCTGGCAAACATTACCACCACGGTGGATTATGCAGCGTTTGCCGATGCCGACCTCGTCATCGAGGCCGCTGTCGAGAACATGCAGTTGAAGAAGGACGTGTTCATGGAACTTGACAAGATTTGCAAGCCCGAGACCATCTTTGCCACCAACTCGTCGTCGCTGTCAATCACCGAGATTGCAGCCTGCACCAGCCGCCCCGCGCAGTTCATTGGCTGCCACTTCTTCAATCCCGCCGACCGCATGGCGCTCGTTGAGGTGATCAAGGGCCAGCTCACCAGCGATGAGACCGCCAAGACCATCATCGACCTGACTACCGAAATCGGCAAGACTCCCGTGCCCGTTAACGAGGCTCCCGGATTTGTCGTTAACCGCATCCTCATCCCGATGATTAATGAGGCTGTGGGCATTCTTGCCGACGGCATCGCAAGCGCCGAGGACATTGACAAGTGCATGATGCTGGGCGCCAACCATCCCATGGGCCCGCTCGCGTTGGCCGACCTCATTGGCAACGATGTCAACCTCGCCATCATGGAAGTGCTCTACAACGAGTTTGGCGATCCCAAGTATCGTCCCCACCCGCTGCTGCGCAAGATGGTCCGTGCCGGCCTCCTGGGCCGCAAGACCGGCGAAGGTTTCTATAAGTATTAATAATAATGTGGGAGGTCTGGCGCCTGCCTCGCCTCCCGTTATCTTATCAATAAATTTTTTCTATCACTAAGATATGGATTTTAGCTATTCAAAGACAGAAGAACTCTTCCTGCAGATGGTCCGTTCATTTGCCGAGAATGAGGTGAAGCCTTTGGCCGCCGAAATCGACGAGCAGGAGCGTTTCCCTATCGAGACTGTCCGCAAGATGGGCAAACTCGGCATGATGGGCATCCCTGTTCCCAAGGAGTACGGCGGTGCAGGCGGTAATGTGCAGATGTACATCATGGCGGTTGAGGAATTATCGAGAGTGTGCGCCACCACCGGCGTGGTCCTCTCGGCGCACACCTCGCTGTGCGTAGCTCCCATCATGGAGAACGGCACCGAGGAGCAAAAACAGAAGTACTTGCCCAAGCTCGCCAGCGGCGAGTGGATTGGCGCTTTCGGCCTGACCGAGCCCAATGCCGGCACCGATGCTGCCATGCAGCAGACCACAGCAGTGGACGCCGGTGACAAGTGGATTCTCAATGGTTCCAAGATTTTCATCACCAACGCTTCCCATGCCGATGTGTTCATTGTCATGGCCATGACCGACAAGTCGTTGGGCACCAAGGGTATTTCGGCATTCATTGTCGAGAAGGGCATGCCCGGTTTCTCCATCGGCAAGAAGGAGTTGAAGATGGGTATCCGCGGCAGCGCTACCTGTGAGCTGATTTTCGAAAACTGCGAAGTTCCCAAGGAGAACCTCCTGGGCCCGATGGGCAAGGGCTTCAACATCGCCATGAAGACGCTGGACGGCGGCCGCATCGGCATCGCCAGCCAGGCGCTGGGTATCGCCCAGGGCGCCATGGACGAGACCGTGAAGTACACCAAGGAGCGCAAGCAGTTTGGCCGTGCCATTGCCAAGTTCCAGAACACCCAGTTCCAGATGGCTGACCTCAAGACCAAGGTCGAGGCCGCCCGTCTGCTCGTGCGCAGTGCGGCCTGGAAGAAGGACATGGGCCAGAACTATTCGGTCGATGCCGCAATGGCCAAGTTGTTTGCCGCCGAGACCGCAATGGAAGTGACGACCAAGGCCGTCCAGTTCCACGGCGGCTATGGCTACACCCGTGAGTATCCCGTGGAGCGCATGATGCGCGACGCTAAGATTACCGAGATCTATGAAGGCACCTCTGAGGTTCAGCGCATGGTCATTGCCGGTAAGTTGTTTAAATAAGAAGAGGAGGATTGCTTTATGAAGATTGTAGTTTGTGTAAAACAAGTTCCCGATTCAACCGAGATTAAGATTGATCCCGTAAAAGGCACCCTGATTCGCGAGGGCGTGCCCAGCATTATGAATCCCGATGACAAAGGCGGCTTGGAACTCGCCCTTCGCTTGAAGGACCAGTTTGGTGCCCATGTCACAGTTATCTCCATGGGTCCTCCCCAAGCCGATGTCGTCCTGCGCGAAGCCTTCGCTATGGGCGCCGACCGTGCCATCCTGCTGAGTGACCGCAAGTTTGCCGGCGCCGATACGCTGGCCACTTCCTATGCGCTGTCTGGCCTGGGCCGCACGCTGGACTATGACCTGATTATCGCTGGCCGCCAGGCTATCGACGGCGATACCGCACAGGTTGGTCCCGAGCTCGCTGAGCATCTCGACCTGCCTCAGGTATCCTATGTTGCCGATGCCAAGGTGCTTGACAACGGCAATCTGCAGGTGCGCAAGGAGAATGAAGACAGCGTGCAAGTCCTCGAGGTCGAGGGCAAGTGCCTGCTCACCGTGCTCGCTTCGGCATTTGATGCTCGTTACATGAGCGTCAGCGGCATCGTTGAGGCCTACGACAAGGAAGTTGAGGTGTGGGGTGCCGACAAGATTGACGTGGACCCCGGCAAGCTCGGTTTGGCCGGCTCGCCCACCAAGGTGTTCCAGTCGTTCCCCAAGGCCCTCAAGGCCCCCGGCGAGGTGCACGAGGTCAGCGAGGAAGAGGCTGTCGAACTCATTGTTAATAAACTCAAAGAGAAACATATCATCTAAAAGTCAAGGTTATGGATAAGAAAGATTATAAGAACGTATTCGTTTTTGCTGAGCAACGCGAAGGTGTCATCCAATCCGTCGCTTTTGAACTTTTAGGCAAGGCTCGTGACCTGGCCGACACGCTGGGCGAGAAGGTGGTTGCCCTGTTGCTTGGCCATGGCGTCAAGGACCAGGCCCAGACGCTTGTTGAGTTTGGCGCCGACGAGGTCATCGTCGTTGACACTCCCGAGCTGAAGGACTATCTCACCGAGCAGTATTCGCAAGCCGTTATTCAGATTATCATGGACCGCAAGCCCAACATCGTGCTCTATGGTGCCACCACCATCGGCCGTGACCTGGCTCCCCGTCTGGCTTCGCGCCTCAAGACCGGTTTGACGGCCGACTGCACCAAGCTTGAGGTCCTCCCCAACAAGGATGAGGAACTTGAGTTCCGTATGACGCGTCCCGCATTCGGCGGCAACCTGATGGCAACCATCATCTGCCCGAACACTCGTCCGCAGATGTCCACCGTGCGTCCCGGCGTGATGCAGAAGATTGAGCGCCAGGGTGGTCGCAAGGGCGTCATCACCGAGTTCGCACCCAATTTCGACACTGCCAAATTCAAGGTTAAGGTGGTCGAGACCATCAAGTCCGACAAGTCGGTTGCCGACATCAGCGAGGCCAAGATTCTGGTTTCCGGCGGTCGCGGTGTTCATGACAAGGAAGGTTTCGACAAGCTGCAGGCTCTCGCCGACGTGCTCGGTGGACAGGTGGCTTCGTCACGCGCTATGGTTGACAACGGCGTGATGCCTCATGAGTGCCAGGTGGGCCAGACGGGCAAGACCGTTCGCCCCAACCTGTACATGGCATGCGGCATCAGCGGTGCTATCCAGCACTTGGCTGGTATGGAGGAGTCTGACTTCATCATCGCTGTCAACAAGGACAAGTTTGCGCCCATTTTCACTGTTGCCGACCTTGGCATCGTGGGTGACCTGCACAAGATTGTTCCCATGCTCACCGAGCGCATCAAGAAGGAAATTGCCAAGTAACAGCATCGGTTGTTACTGACCCTTTAATGCCCTGTGCAGCCTGGCTGTGCGGGGCATTTGGTTATTGAAAACCGTACAATTTCCGCGTTTGTTGTTAAATATCGCGTCTTATCTTGTCATTTTGGAGAATTTTGCTTACTTTTGTAACCACAATGACATTTGAGAATTGTTTGACAAATAAATATACATATTATGAAGAAATCTTTACTGATTATCTCGATGCTGCTCACGCTGGCGTCCGCCAGTGCGCAGCTTGTGCGTTCATCCGCTTATCATCCCGTAGGGCCGGCACTGCCTGAGTTCTTTGAGACGCCTCTTGTCCAGGAGGACCATGAACGCCTGCCCGGTGACCCCGTAATGCGCGCTCCCAGGAAGGCGACCGACGAGAGCGTGTGGTATCGTCGTCCGGCTGGAGCATTCACGGCTTGCACCTATATGCAGGATGGTGTTGCAGGCGGTACGTGGTACATGCAATACTTGTTCATGAAGCCCTTTGTGCCTTACACTTTCACCAGCATGACCGAGGCCGACCATTATTGGAGCTACATGCAGTGGGGCTACGATAATGATGGCGCACGCGCGCAGATTTGGCACGATGTCTATGACTGCGACGACTTGGTGCTGTCCTACCCCTGGGAGTGGGACCACACGCCCATCCTCACAGCAGGCGCATTTACTTTCCAGACAGGCGGCTACAAGATGTCGGGAACGTCGTCCGAGCCCGTGACTGGCGATTTCCAGTCTGGACGTATTCTCTCAGGACCCAATGCGGCCACGATGGCTAGCAAGCCCGGCGGCGATCTGCTGTTCTCGAGCAAGAGTTTTTGCTTTGGCGGCCGTTATGGCAACCAGCGCTATGTGACCACTACACTCACGGGCGCCACCCCTTATGGTTCCAACGAGAGCGGCTACTGGTTTGGCAAGAACGGCGGCAGCAACTACGGCATTGCACAGGCATTTGAAAAGCCTACTGCTCCTTATCTGTTGAAAAATGTCGTGCTCAAGGTGTCCAGCATGGAGGTGACTGACAATGTGACGATGAATTGCAAGATTTACAAGCTCAATTCCATTCCCGCCTATGCCGATACTTCGGTGGTTCTGCCCGAGGAACCCGGCGAGTTGATGTACTACGGGCGCGCACAGCTCACACCCACCACGTTCTCCGAGACCGGTGGTCTCGTCGTCTTCACGCTCTACGGCGAGGAGGATGGACTGGAGTTTGAGGTGACCCCCACCATCGAGGACGCCATCTTTGTCGCCATCGACGGCTACAACGAGGAGGGCATGGAGGCTATTCAGAATTTCTCGGCTTCGATCAGCACCGACGGCTTGGTGGACGAGGGCTATGGCGAATTGGCCTATATGAAACGCGAAATCAAAGACAGCGAGGGCAATCCGCTGCGCCGCCAGTGGAATGGTGTGAACAACTACTTCAAGAGCGGTCAAAGGATGACCGGTATCTCTATCTATCTCACGCTTGACCACCCGTTTGTCACCTTTAACTACAACAACGAGGACGGTATCTACCAATTTCCCACCGAGGGCGGTGTGATGGAGAAGTTCATGGGCCAGGACGAGGACGGCAACGATGTCACAACCCGCAGCATCGAGTTCTACACCTCGGTTGAGAGTGCTTATGACGACTGGTACTTCACCTGCGACGGTGGGGAAGTTCCCGAGTGGCTCAACATTGAGCTCTCCGACGGTGTGGACGACGAGGGCGAGTTCAACAACCTGGTGACGGCGCTCGTTACCGCCGAACCCCTGCCTGCTGGCGTGGACTACCGCGAGGCTGTTGTCCGCTTTGAGTTCCCCGGCGACCACATCGAGTACACCTTTACCCAGGGCGAGAAGGGTAGTGCCCTCACTGGTGACGTGAATGGCGACGGCGAGGTCAACATCGCAGATGTGAACGCTGTCATCGACATGATTCTGAGCGGCAACTTTGCCGCCACGTGCGATGTAAATGGCGACGGTGAGGTAAATATTGCCGACGTGAACGCCATCATCGACATCATCCTCAAGTAAATTCACATCATTGTATAACTGCAAGTCGGGCTCGTTTGGGGCCCGACTTTCTATTCGCAAGATCCGTCATGTTTATCAACAAATCCATTACAGCATCGGTGTGGTCAGTCGTCATAGCCTGCCTGCTGGGGGGTGCCGGGGCCGCCTATGCCGGCGCGCCCGCCCGGCAGTACAAGTCCAGCGACGACCCCAGCCAGTTTGTCGAGATAGCCGAGGCGGTGCCTGACGTCATTCTTGAAATCCGCTATTATAGCACCTATAACTTCCTCGGCGTCCGTGTCGATGGCTATGAAGAGCCGGTTGCGCTCCTCACGCGCCAGGCCGCTGACAGCCTGCGCGCCGTGAGCGACGACTTGAGGCGGCAGGGCTATTGCCTCAAGATTTTTGACGCCTACCGCCCCCAGATGGCGGTGGACCACTTTGTGCGATGGGGCAAGGACTTGGCCGACACCGCGATGCGGCGTTGCTTTTACCCCATGCTCGACAAGTCAGTGCTCTTTGAGCAGGAATACATTGCTTACCACAGCGGCCATTCGCGCGGTTCCACGGTGGACCTCACCCTGTTTGACATGCGTACCGGGCGCGAAGTGGATATGGGCGGCACCTTCGACTGGTTCGGCCCCGAGAGCCATCCCGACTGTGGCGGAGACCCCGTGACCGGCACCTACATCCCCAACGACACCATCACTGCCCGGCAGTTCAACAACCGCATGATTCTGCGCCGCGCCATGCTCAGCCACGGCTTCAACCCCCTCGACAACGAGTGGTGGCACTTCACACTCGCTGGCGAGCCCTTCCCCGACACCTACTTTACCTTCCCCAGCCGTTCCCTGAAAGAGAAGCGAGCCCAAGACAAGCATTAACTGACGAAAAAAACGCTCGTATGGTTGAGATGTCCTCATGCGAGATTTATTATATCAGATAAAATCTGTATCTTTGTTTCCGAGTTCAATACAGACATCTGTTATCATTGCACGAATCAGATAATAGGTCCTGCTGGTTCGGGCTGCGAAAACGAATAAAAAGGACCTGGCTTAATTATCAATTTGTATGAAACGTTTATTTAGTGTAAAAAAAATATTTTTGTCAGCAGTAATCATCGTTGCCGGCGCAACTATGGTAAGTTGCTCGGGCAAAACTTCTGGTTCAGACAGTTCAGACAGTACAAAGACTTCAGTTAGCACAAGCACTTCAGACAGTTCAGACATTGAAGGCAAGGCAATGGACTATGCAGAACGCATGGCTGAAGCCGCACAAAGCAAAGACGTTGAAACACTCAAGCAACTTCAGCAAGAGCAGCAGGAGTGGCTTGAAACTTTCAGCCAGGAAGACCAGTTCAAGGTTGCAGATGCTATCCACAAGGCTCAGCGCGAAGTCAGGAAAAAACATTAACGTAGAACGAACATCGTTCCTATAGCATAATTAGAGGGTGTGCCAATATTTTGACGCACCCTCTTGACATTTAGGGACGAATGGATCAACGGGGCTAATCCAAAGCCTCGTAAGTGAAGTCGGCCGCGCTCATGCAGGCCTTCTTGTAATCGAACTGGTACATGTGCATGTACTGCTCCTTAACCTCGACGGCCCCATTGTAGAACGGGTTCAAACAATGCTGGCGAGTGGTTACGGTAATCACCATTTCGGGAGTAATGACTTGTCCATTGACACGCCTTGTGCGCTTGGGCGTAATTCTAAAAACTTTGCTCATGATGTTAGCATATTAAAGGTGAAACATTTGTTTGTCGCCACAAATGTAGCATCCAAATATGCCATATTGTGTCAGAGGTTTATACAATGTGCCAATCGCTCCATACAGACGTTCAGACTTTATATGAATTCAACATTCTCGCGATGGTCTCAGCTATTTCCTCGCGCAGCCATATGGGCTCGAGCACTTCAACTTTGTCGGCATTCCACAGCAGTTCCTGCTGGAAGTCGAAAGTGGGGCGCAGGCAGTAGGTGAAAATGCTAAAATTATCATTACGTTCCGCTTCTTGCTGTGAGCGGTGAATCTTGAGGTCACGGATGTAATTGGCTTGGTCGGCATCTACTTTCAGTTTCACCAACTCTTTGTCGTAATCCTCGTCGCGTATCACGCCGATGAATCCATCGAAATAGGCCTCGGCGTCCCAGTCCTTGGGCATGGTGAATGCCTGCTCGGTCTTCTTCAGCGACAAGATGCGGTCGAGGGCGCAAATCCATATCCTGGTGTCCGCCTCTCCGTCGTTGCCGTGAACAATCACATACCATCGTTGGCGAAACAACTTCAGGCACAATGGCTGCACTTCATAGTTACTTTCGTTGTCTTTCCAGTAGCTTTTATATATGATGTCAAGCACCCGATTCTCCTTCATCGCGTCGATGATGGGTTGCAGGTACAATTCTCCCGAGGGCACATACTCAAGCTGGATTCTGTCCTTGATGCCCATGCAGCCCGTCAGGGCATTGCTCACCGTGAACGTGCTGAACAGCCACGACTGCAACCCGCCCTCGTTGATGTCCTCAACGTTTTCTATGTAGTACCGGTATCCGCCACATCGCTCGTTCTCGATGATGAGTCCGAACATGTCCTCGATGTTGTCCAGCCACCGCTTGAAGGTGCGCACTGACATGCGCTCGCCGCGGCTCAAGTCTGTGTCGCTTTGCCACCGCTCGTTGATTTCCTTGAAAGAAATCCTCTTGGCCCGATAGATTGTATCAATCAGCCAGACGTATTTCCTCATCAAGCTTGGTCCTCTTTCGTTTTTAGCCATAATTAACGCAGGTTTAAGTATCACATCGCAAATTTACAACAAAACATCGGACATGTAGTGTCAGAAGTTTGATTTATTTTTATTGTCAGTCAATTCTGAGCGGCTAATTTGGCATTTTTCTGAATGGCATGATAAGATTAGGCGAAATTTTATTACTTTTGCAGTTTGAATCTATATTGAGAAAATATTAACGGCAAAAGTATATGAAGAAACTGATTTTACTGACGGCGTTGTCGGCCATATTGCTGTGTTCACTGCGTGGCCAGGCATCGCAGAACTATGGCGACTACTATGACGCGTTCATCATGCTGAACGGCGCTGTTGACGAGTCTCAACTCAGTGTACAGGGTATAATCGTCACGGGTGCTTACGATGGTTTTTATACCGCCAAGGTGCTGAATACAATGACCACCGCTGATGTGGCTGGCGTCCCGGGCATCGCGCGCGCCTTTAAGGCCTTGAAACTTGAAACCTGCAGCGACAGCGCTCGTTTTTATTCGCACGTTGATGATGTGCACAAGGGAACTGGATTTAGCCGATTCTACAATGGCAACGGCGTGATAGTGGGCGTGATAGACTGTGGATTTGACTTCAACCACATCAACCTGTGCGATGCCAACGGCATTCCGCGCGTCAAGGCAGTGTATATGCCGCTCGACTATACGGGCACGGCGCCGAAGGTCAACGGCCGCACCTTGCCAGGCAGCTGCTATGAGACGCTGAGCCAGATTGCGCGCCTCACCACCGATGACAAGCATACCACTCACGGCACGCAGACGGCAGGCATTGCCGCCGGCGCTTACCGCAACAACAACTGGTATGGAATGGCGCCTGGTGCCGACATCGTGGCGTGTGGCATGCCCGAGGGCGAAATCAACGATGTGCGCGTCGCCAACTGCATCAGTTACATCATGGACTATGCCGAGCGCATGCACAAGCCTTGTGTCATCAACATCAGCCTGGGTACCAACGTGGGCTCGCATGACGGTTCCTCGTTTGTGTCGCGCGTGTGTGAGCAGTACACTGGTCCTGGCCGCGTGTGTGTAGTGTCGGCTGGCAACGACGGTAGTGTGCCCGTTTGTGCCCGTATGAACCTCACCGTACCCACCGACACGGCGACGATGCTGCTGGCGGGCTACGGCGGCGGCCTGTACCGATCGGGTAACATGAGCGTCTGCTCCAACGAGTCCAGCCCCTTGATTCTGCGCATGATCGTTGTGGACCATAATACCGGCGACATTGTATATCGCTCCAAGCTCCATTCCCTCGCTACTGTGGGCGAGGCCGAGGTGTTTAGCAGCGCTACCGACGCCCAACTGGCACGCTATTACACGGGTACCGTCAGCGTTGTGGACGGCCACTCCGTGAGCGGCCGCCGCAATGCGCTGTGCGCCATAGATATGACTGCCAATAGTTCAAATTATATTTTAGGCTTTCAGCTCACTTCGCCAACGCCTACCAATGTAGTAGCATGGACATCGCAGTATGCCTACTTCCACAAGTATGGTTTTGACTGGGCCGTTGAGGGCACACGGTCATCGTCCATCAACGAACTGGCGACGACCGACAGCGTGATTTCGGTCGGTTCATATAACACACGCCAGTACATCCCGTTAGCTGACGGCACGATAATGCGCCGAGGCAACAGTACCCCGATGGAGATTTCGTACTATTCGGCCTATGGTCCCGACGAGAACGGCATCGCGCGTCCCGACGTGTGTGCCCCCGGCAGTGTGGTGATCGCTTCGGCTAACCGTTATGACACCGATGCCCCCAACAAGGCCTACTGGCAGACGCCGGCTGTATGGAACAACGTGGCCTATCCTTATTGCCCTGACCTTGGCACCTCGATGTCGGCACCGGTAGTGACCGGCGCCGTGGCACTGTGGCTCCAGGCAAACCCGAAACTTGGCGTGGCCGATGTGCGCACCGTGCTGGCGCATTCCAGCTACAAGGACGACCAAGTCAAGGCTGGCGATCCTGCCCGGTGGGGCACCGGCAAACTCGATGTCAACGCGGGCATGCGTTACATTCTGCACCTCGATGATGTCACTGGTGACGTGAATGGCGACCGCGAGGTGAACATCAGCGACATCAATGCGGTAATCAGCATTATCCTGGGCGGCAGTGTTGACGCCGATGCTTTCAGGCGTGCCGATGTAAACGGCGACGGCGAGGTAAACATCAGTGATATCAACGCAATCATTGACATCATCTTGAGCGCATAATGCGATAGCCAATACATTATTTTTATAATATTATGTTAGACTACATCAAGGGCACCGTGGCCGAACTCAATCCCGCCTTTGCCGTCATTGACAACCACGGCTTGGGATACATGATTAACATCTCGCTCACGACCTACGACGTGTTGAACAGGGCAGGGCAGGGTGCGCAGGCGCAACTCTATGTTCACGAGTCGATTCGCGAGGATGCCCATCTGCTCTATGGCTTTGCTTCCAAGCGTGAGCGCGAGGCATTCATGCTGCTCATTTCTGTTTCGGGCGTGGGACCCAACACAGCCCGCATGGTGCTGTCGTCGATGAGCGTCGAGGAGTTTTCTGCTGCTATCGCATCGAACAACGTGGCGATGTTCAAGTCGGTCAAAGGGGTGGGGGCTAAAACCGCCCAACGCATAATTGTTGACCTCAAGGATAAAATAAAACAGGCAGATGTTTCGTTAATACAACAGACGGGTCAGGCCGCAGGCGAAGTCTTTGACGAAGCCCTGGCCGCTCTTGTCATGCTGGGATTTTCCCAGCAAGCCTCTCAAAAGGCACTCAAGTCGCTCTTTTCCAAGCAACCGGGATTGAGCGCCGAGAGTGCTATCAAGCAGGCGCTTAAGATGATGTAAAAACCACGGTCCGATGACATCGTAGTTAATGCTGAACCGAAAAAAGATAATATTCTCAATAATAATAGGCGCACTCATTGGATGGTGGGCCGGAAACGACACGGCGCTGGCGCAGTATGTGACCAGCACGTTGCCTCCGCCTCCTCCTGCTCCCGACACGCGCCCGTCGGCTCAGCAACAGCAGACACCCAAGCTGGACTTGCAGTTTGATGTAAAGCCCACAATTCCGCGCAACTATGGTGATGTCCAAGGCCAGGGCGAGTATTCTGCCGACCTGAAGACGCCCTCAAACATCACCACGCAGGTTGAATTTGACCCCGAGACGGGTTGCTATGTGATTCACACCAAGCTGGGCGATAACGACATTGTCACTCCATACATCATGTCGTCTGATGAATACAGCAATGTGGCGTTCAGGCAATCGATGATGGAGTACTATCGCCAAAAGAACGCCGAGAATGCCCAGGATAAGGAGAAAGACCCATTCAATTTCCTGGACATGCAGTTCGGTATGGGACCGCTGGAGTCGGTGTTTGGCCCTGGCGGTGTGCAGTTGAAGACAACGGGTTCGGTCGTTATCAACATGGGTGTCAAGTCAAACTCCACCGACAACCCGGCGCTGGCGGTGTCGCAGCGCAAAAAGACGTATTTTGATTTTGAACAGCGCATCCAGGCCAACATCGCTGCCAGTGTCGGTGACAAGATGAAGTTCAACATGTCCTATAACACGGGAGCGACATTTGACTTTGACAGCAAGAACCTGAAACTCGCCTACGAGGGCAATGAGGATGAAATCATCAAGAACATCGAGGCTGGTAATGTAAGCATGACCACTGGCTCATCGCTGATTCACGGCAGTGCTGCATTGTTTGGCATTAAGACCAAGCTGCAGTTTGGCAAACTCACGGCAACGGCCCTCGTCTCGCAACAGAACAGTGAGTCCCAGACGGTAAGCAGCAAGGGTGGCTCGCAGACTAATGAGTTCAGCATCACGGCCGACAAGTATGACCAGAACCGCAACTTCTTCCTTTCGCACTTTTTCCGCGATAACTATGATGCGTGGTGTTCCAGACTTCCGCTGGTGTCGTCAGGTATGCACATCACGCGCATCGAGGTGTGGATTACCAACAAGCGCAATAACTACAACGAGTCGCGCAACATCATGGCATTCATGGATGTGGGCGAGGGCGAGTATGACAATATCTGCAACCACCATTGGACCGGCGCCGGAACGGGCATGCCGTCCAACTCGTCAAACGACTTGCTGAGCGAGATCAAGGAAAATTATCCCGATGCCCGCTATATGAGCAGGGCTTCAACAGCTCTTGCACCGTTAAAGGCCTACGACTTTGAGGGCGGTAAGGACTATGAGAAGATTGAGAGTGCGCGACTGCTGAACTCTTCTGAATACACGCTCAACGCAGGCTTGGGTTATATCATGCTCAAGACGGCGCTGGCGAGTGACGAGATTCTCGCTGTAGCCTATGAATACACTTACGGGGGGCGCACTTACCAGGTGGGTGAGTTCTCGGGCGACATTTCTTCGACCGACCAGTCGCTGTATGTCAAGATGTTGAAAAGCACGACTTCCTCGCCTTATTTCCCCATGTGGGACTTGGCGATGAAGAATGTCTATGCCCTGGGTGCCAACCAGATTCAGAAAAACAACTTCAAACTCAATATCAAGTATCTGAGCGACACAACAGGCAACGAACTGACTTATATTCCTGCAGGTGAAATCAACGGCAAACCGCTGTTGCAGGTGATGAACCTCGACCGCTTGGACGCTAACCAGGAAGCGCACATCGACGGCCGCTTTGACTACCTTGAGGGCTACACCATTCAGGCTTCGACCGGCAAAATCATTTTCCCGGTCGCAGAGCCTTTTGGCGAGCACTTGCGCAAGGCTTTTAACGATGACGAGCTGGCCAAGAAGTATATCTATACTGAGCTATATGATTCGACGCTAACTGTGGCCCAGCAGTTCAGCGACAAGAACAAGTTCATACTTGCAGGCGAGTATCAGTCAAGTTCAGGCAGCGTCATCAAACTCAATGCCACCAATGTGGCGCGTGGTTCCGTTGTCGTAACCGCCGGCGGCGTTACTCTTACCGAGAACAGTGACTACACCGTCGATTACACGATGGGTACGGTGACCATTACCAACCAGAGCATCATCGACGCCGGCACTAATATTAATGTGTCGCTGGAGAACCAGTCCACCTTTAGCATGCAGCGCAAGACACTGCTGGGTCTTGACCTCGACTACGCCTTCAACAAGAACTTCCATGTCGGTGCCACGGTAATGCACTATGGCGAAAAAGCCATCGGCGAAAAAGTGGCCATCGGCAGTGAATTGGTAAACAATACCATTTGGGGCGCTAATGTCTCCTATAACAGCCAGTTCATGTGGCTGACCAACCTGCTGAACAAAATACCGACGGTAAATGCGACAGCACCTTCAAGCATTACCTTCCTGGGCGAGTTTGCTCAGCTCGTGCCGCATCAGGGTAAAACGGGCTCCAATTCCGGCAGTTCCTATATCGATGACTTTGAGTCGACGCAGTCGGGAATTGATGTCCGTTCGCCTTATTCCTGGCAACTGGCGTCGGCTCCCTATGACCCCTCGGCCACGGCGCTGTTCCCCGAGGCCGCATTGAACAACGACATCGCTTATGGCAAGAACCGTGCGCTGTTATCGTGGTACTATATTGACCGCCTGTTCACCCAGCGCAATTCATCCTATGCTCCGGGATATATCAAGAGCGACCTAGATGCGTTGTCCTATCCCTATGCACGCGAGGTGGCATATAGCGAGGTGTTCCCGGGCCGCGAACTTAATTATGGCGAGTCATCAGTCATTCAAACCCTGAACCTCTCGTTCTATCCGCGTGAACGCGGTCCGTATAACCTTGATGGTACAAACGTGGACCAAGAAGGGTATCTGCTCTATCCCGAGAAACGATGGGGCGGCATCATGCGCAAGATTGACAACACCAACTTCGAGCAGTCCAACATTGAATATATCCAGTTCTGGATGCTTGACCCGTTCATGGACCCGAATTTGGATAACTATGACGGTGGCTCGCTATACTTCAATCTGGGTGAAGTCAGCGAGGACATTCTCAAGGATGGGCTCAAGAGTTACGAGAATGGTCTGCCGACCATCGAGGGCGATTCCACCAATGTGTCCTTCACCGTATGGGGCCGCGTTTCCAACCAGACGTCGTTAACCTATGCGTTTGACAATACCAACGGTTCCCGCGTTATGCAGGATGTGGGACTTGACGGCTTGTCGTCGGCCGACGAGCAGAAGTATGACACCTATGCCAACTTCCTTAACGAGTTGCGTGCAGTGCTGCCCGAATCAACGGTTGCCGCCATGCAGGACGACCCGTTCTCGCCGTTCAACGACCCGGCGACTGATGATTACGCATTCTATCGCAATGGATATTATGACAGGGTGCGCGCCTCAATCAATGACCGCTACAAGCATTTTAACGGCACCGAGGCCAACTCGTTGGCGCAGAGCGATGCCGGCGACGGCCAGTACCAGACCGCCCGCTCAACGCCCGATGTCGAGGATATCAATCAGGACAATACCCTCAACGAGTATGAGCGCTATTTCCAGTATCGTGTGGCCATACATCCCGACTCATTGCAGGTGGGCATGAACTATATCACCGACAAGCAGGTCGCCAATGTGCACACTCGCAATGGTGAGACACAGTATGCTACATGGTACCAGTTCACTATCCCCCTTGCAGACTATCAGAAAAAGGTGGGTACCATACAAGACTTTTCCACCATCCGTTTCATGAGGATGTTCATGACGGGTTTCCGCAACACCACCCACTTGCGATTTGCATCGCTTGAACTGGTGCGTGGCGAGTGGCGCAATTATAAGTTCAACCTCAACATGCGCGGCGAGACACCTGCCAAGGGCAGTATCAGCATCAATACCGTCAATATCGAGGAGAATGCCTCGCGTGAGCCCGTAAACTATGTATTGCCTCCCGGTGTTTCGCGCATCATCGACAGCGGGCAGTCACAGATTACACAGCTCAACGAGCAGTCCATGCAACTCACGGTGGACAACCTTGACCCCGGTGATGCACGCGGCGTGTATCGCAATACAGACCTTGACCTGCGCACCTATAAACGCTTGCAGATGTATGTGCACAACGAGGCGTTGATTGACAACTTGACCAACTTGCGCAATGGCGATGTGTCGCTGTTCGTGCGCTTGGGCTCTGATGTCAAGAATAACTATTATGAGTATGAAATTCCCTTGACGGTGACGCCGCCTTCAAGCCATTACAGCACCAACAGCACGACCGACCGTCTCAAGGTTTGGCCCGAGGAAAACATGTTGGACATCAACATGGATGTGCTGGTAAATGCCAAGAAGAACCGCAATGCCGACAAGATGGCCGGCATCGAGGGCGTGGGTTATGCTATCCGCTACCAGGATGTTGACGACGAGCATCCCAACAACAAGGTTTATGTGATGGGTAACCCGTCACTTAGCAAGGTGCGCGTAATGCTTATCGGTGTGCGCAACAACTCGCCGACGACCAAGAGTTGCGTCGTCTGGGTTGATGAGTTGCGCGTGACTGACTTTGACAGCGAGGGCGGTTGGGCGGCCAAGGCTTCGGTGACGCTCAACATGAGTGACATCGCTACCGTGAACGCTGGCTTCCACAAGGAGACCGAGGGCTTTGGCTCGGTGGACCAGAACCTGTCGTCGCGCCGCCTCGACAACTTTGACCAGTACAACATTGCCGTGCAGTCTGACCTGGGACGCTTCATTCCCGAGAAAGCCAAGCTGCATGCCCCCATCTATTATTCTTACAGCAACGAGAAGACGACCCCCAAGTACAATCCCCTTGACCAGGACGTGAAACTTGACGAGGCTATTGAGAGTTGCGAGACTAAGGAGCAGAAGGACAGCATCATGGACTATGCCGTCACGCAGCGCACGGCTCAGAGTTTCTCTATCTCGGGGCTCAAGTTCGATGTCAAGACGATGAAGAATCCCATGCCTTGGGATCCTGCAAACTTCTCGTTCAGTTACTCGTTCAACAAGCAGCACCTCAATGACCCCGAAAACTTGTATGAGAACACCAACGACTACCGCGGCAGCATGCAGTACAGCTGGACACCCTATGCCAAGCCTTTCAAGCCGTTCTCATACTTTATTGACGACAAGAACAAGAGCCTGAAGTTCCTCAACGATTGGGAATTCCACTGGCTGCCCACCAATGTGGGCTTCAATACCAACATCTCGCGCTACTACTACGAACAGCAGTCGCGCAACGAGACCGGCATTGATGTCGAACTTCCTGTTTCGGTCAGCAAGAACTTCCTGTGGGACCGTCAGTTTTCCATGTCATGGAACTTTACAAAGTCGCTCACGGCAACGTTCAACAGTAACACCACAGCCCACATCCTTGAACCTGTGGGGCAGGTCAATAAGCAGTTGTTTCCCGATGCTTACCGCGACTGGAAGGATTCGGTCATGACGTCTATCAAGGACTTAGGAACCCCCTGGGCCTACAACCAGACATTTAATGTGACCTACAAAGCCCCGTTTAGCCAGATTCCCATCCTGAGCTGGATTACCGCCAACGCTTCCTACAACTCGGTCTATCGTTGGGACCGCGGCGCAATCGTTGACGAGATTTCGTCGGGCAACACGATTGCCAACCAAACCACGAGGTCCATTGACGGTCGCTTTAATTTTGAGCAGTTCTTTAACAAGATTCCATATCTCAAGAAGGTGAATGACCGTTTCTCAGGCAAGGACACTAAGCGTGACAAAAAGCAGGCGCCTCGAGAAAAGCCCAAGAAGTTTGAACGCACGGTCAAGCTCAATCCCGACTCGGTAACTGTATTGAACCACCGGTTCGGTACCAAGAAGGTCAAAGTGACTGCCATGACTACCGACGGCAAGCCATTCAAGGTGGAATACAAGGCCAAAGATAAAGATAATGTCCTCATTACCACGTTGGGTACCGAAAATCTCAAATTTACCGTGACCGAGGATAAATCGCCTGAACGCAAGAACTTCTTTACCGAAGCGGCACAGTACACTTGCCGTGCCTTGATGGGCATCCGCAGCATCAATGCACGCTACAAGCACACCACCTCGCTGTCTATTCCGCAGTTTGTGCCCGACATCGGTGACGCTTTTGGTCAGACCAATGCTTATGATGCCATGGCTCCCGGTCTTGATTTCGCGTTTGGTTTTGCAGGCGAGTCCTATATCCAGAGGGCGCTTGACCGCGGCTGGCTGATGAATGACCAGACCCAGACGACACCGGCACTCTATGGCAATGCCAAGGAGTTTACTGCCGAGATGCAGATTGAACCTATTGCAGGTCTCAAAATCACGCTTAATGCCAACCGTACCGAGAACCGCACCAACCAGATTCAGTTCATGTATGATGATCCCACCATTATCTATGGCGGCAGTTTCACTAAGACCCATGTGGCCTTGGCAACGGCAATGCGGAGCGTGAGCGCCGACAATAATTACCAGAGCGAGACTTTCGACAAATTCCTTAGCAACATTCCCATAGTGGCCGAACGCCTGCAACAGCGATACATGGGTGTCACCTATCCCGACCGTGGATTTATCCAGGGCACGGCAATGGCCGGCAATACTTACAGCATTGACAATGGTGCAGTCAATCAGTCAAGCAGCGATGTGCTTATTCCTGCTTTCCTTGCCGCATACTCTGGCAAAAATGCTGCCACCTATGACCTCAACCCCTTCCCCGGGTTCAAGTCAATTCTGCCCAACTGGCGTGTCGTTTATGACGGCCTGATGCGCATCCCGTTATTCAAGAAGATGTTCAAAGCCTTCTCGCTAAACCATGCTTATCAGTGCGTTTATAGTGTTGGGTCATTCAGTTCCTACAGTGATTGGGTGACTATTGGTGACGGTCTGGGCTTTACCCAGGATGTACTCACTGGTGGTGCAATACCATCGTCTCCCTATAATATCTCGTCGGTATCGCTGACCGAGAAGTTTGCGCCGTTGATTGGCTTTACGGCGACTTTGCAGAACGAAATGTCCATCAACCTGCAACTTAATGACCAGCGAACCCTGACGCTCAACTCGTCGGCAGGACAACTTGTTGAGGCCAATACGAGGGCGTTTCAGGCTGGTGTCAGCTACAAGATTGCCAATTTTAACAATGTGCTCAAAATCAAGAAAAAGCAGCAGAATGTCAATAACGACCTCACGCTCACGTTCAATGCCCAGATGTCGAGCAACACGGCCTTGATTCGCAAGATTGAGAGCAACACGGCCCAGCCTACGAGCGGAACACGTACCTTGACCCTCAACTTCACGGCCAACTATGTGATGAGCAAACGCATTACCATTGGCGGATATTTTGATTATACGTCCAACACGCCGCTTGTCTCTACATCGTCCTATCCCACGACCAACAGCAGTTACGGCCTATCCATCAACATGTCTCTCGCTAAATAACCGTCTGTTTCCGTTATGATTCTGAGTCTCGTAGTTTATTCCGGCGCTGCCGCCGCTTTGGCTTGGCTTGGCTGGCATGTGAGCGCTCGGGAGCAACGTGTGATGTCACAGGGTGGGGCAGAGCTGCCTTTCTTGTCGTGGGAGATTGTGACGGCGATGCTCATCTATGTAATTGTCTCGGCTGCACGCTGGCTCACCTCATGGGACTATAACATGTACTACAACAATTTTGTGGCCATGCAGTCCGTCGGCGTGTTTTCGCGTGAGAATTTTGAGCCGGGTTTTGCGTTTATAACCAATGTGATGGCCAAGTCGGGGATGCACTTTTCCTTATACTTTGCCTTTTGGGCGGTCGTCCAGGTCGTGTTGCTGTATTACGCATTGCGGCATCGCAAGGTGTTGTTGCCATGGCTGGCATTGTGTGTTTTTCTTGGCCCGTATTACATTTTCTGGATGGGCTTCGTGCGGCAGTCGGTGGTAGAGACGCTCTTTGTGCTCATGGTGGAGCTGATTGTCCGCCGCAAGTTTTGTGCTTACCTGCTCTTGTCGCTGGTGGCAGTCAGCATACACCGCATGTGCGTGCTTTTTATTCTGTTATATTTCATCCCGCTCATCCCGTTGCGTGGCGCTAAACGTTCGGCGGCCTTTATACTTTTGGGTGCATGTGTCTTGCTTGGCTCGTTCCCGCAATGGATTCAGTCCCTGTTTGACAGTTTGGGTAACATCGCACAGTTGTTCGGTTATGGTCACTATTACCGTCTGTTCTCAAGTGACGCTACCGGCTATGCTTTCAGAAATGTCATCGGACCCGCACGGCTTTTCCCGTTGATTACCTGCATTGCCATCATTTGGTATTATCCCGCGATGAAGCGTAGGTTTGCGTCCGACCCATATTTTTGTGCCATGTTCCGGTTTTCGGTACTTTACATGGCCTACATCAACTTGTTTGCCAACACGACGCAATACTTGACGCGGCCTGGCGAACTGATGCGTACCGTCTTTCTGGTCATGTCATGCTATTTGTTGCATTTTCTGTGGAGTGAACAACGGCGGTTGCCGTTTGCCCTGTTGGCATTCTGCAACTTCTACTATGTTTTCTACGAGATTGCCAAGGCCTGGCTGTATCCCAGTAGCATCTATGTCAACGAGCTATATCACACATTCCTGTTTTGAATCGCGTGCAGAATAAAGAACACCGTCGGCACAACAGGGCCGACGGTGTTTTTACATGGCCCAGAAGAGTGTTTACTCCTTCTTACCGCCAAACTGGTTGTAGCTGATGTTCTCCTCTTTGAACTTGTCCTTGGGGGCGGGAGCTTCATCGGGATAGCCGATGCGGACCACTGCCACGGGAACGATATTTTGTGGGCACCCCAGCACATTGGCTATATCAGCCGTGCGTTCCATGTCGGGATAAACGCCTGTCCACACCGCTCCCAGCCCAAGGGCATGGGCGGCAAGCAACAGATTCTCGGTGGCTGCCGACACATCCTGCACCCAGAAGTCGGGCAGTTTCATGCCGTCATGGCCAGGCATCGTGGTCTTGTCGGTGTCGCCGCACATGGCAATCATTAGGGGTGCATTGGTGGGCTGACGACCGCCCAGCATCTTGAGTTTTGCGCTGTCGGTGATGACAATGAAGTGCCATGGTTGCAGATTCACCGCCGTTGGTGCGGCCATTGCGGCCTTTAGCATGATGTCAATCTTCTCTTGCTCAATAGGCTGGTCCTTGTACTTGCGGATGCTCGTGCGCGTCATGATGTTCTCGATGGCGGTCTGGCCCTTGTCCGCGTTTGTCGCGGTTGTTTCTTGCTTTGCGTCTTGGTTGCAGCATGCTCCAAGCGCCAGCAAGACTGTGGCGAGTGCTAAGACTGTTTTTTTCATTGTTTTGTTTATTATTGGTTATTAATTGATGGAATCATCTTTTACTTCGTCTTCACTCATGCCGTCTTTCAAGCCTTCGACGAAGTCGTTAAGCATTTCCGCCCCGTTTTTGATGATTTTGCCGACTTCACGACCCAGTTCTTTTGGGCTTTGCCTGGCGATTGTGCCGTCAAGGGCGCTTTCGGCGTTTTCCAGTTCTGCCAATTGGCTTTGTGTGAAGTCGCATCGTTTTGATTCTTCGCGCAGTGCATCATATTCATCGATGACTTCGCCCCATTGTTCCTCGTTGAATTGGGCACCGTTTTTCTCGACGCGTTCTTGGAGATGCTTAATGCCATTGATGACCTTTTGTTCCCGGGATGTACATGCTGCCATCGTGAGGGCGATGACGATAACGATAACCGGGATGACGTGCTTGATGATTGAAATAGCGTTCATATCTGATTCTTTATGGTTTTTGATAACGATTGTGTATAGACTATTGGCGCCCCACAGGAGCCGCAGGCAAAGTTAAGATAATATTCGCAATTATTCTTAAATTTGCTGACATATTTTTTTTATTGTTGCGCTTTTGATGGAAAAAACGGAGCATGCTGTTACAGGGGCTAGGGTGAATCAATGGGCGTTGTTTGAGCATTTTTGCTCATTTAATGGTGATTGATTATCAGGGAGTTGCGATTTTTCGTTTCGCACAAAACCGATGAAAAACGGAGTATGCTGTTACACTTGGGGTGAAAAGCGGGCCATCGGCAGCAAAAAACGGACTATGCTGTTACACTTTGGCCGCTCCAAGCCGCTGAATGCGG
>R27__coassemble_229_pt1 | contig 43687 bp, 35 predicted proteins | sample R27__metabat2_low_PE_027 | metagenome-assembled genome bin R27
ACAAGCAAGGGCTAAATCAGACACTCGAAAAAATATCTGCGGATTTTAGGAAATAGACGCAATTGCTTGCATGGGACCAAAATTGTGCCTAATTTAGCACTCCGTAATGAAACCAATGAACCACTGATATGGAAATCACATTACCCAAAAGGATAGACGGGAAGACGCCCGACACGCTGCCCGAGAGCCGGCAGTTCACCATCATTGGCGCCAATGGCTCGGGCAAGAGCCGCTTTTGCTCCCAGCTGATGACCGAGCTGGGCGACAAGGCCTACCGCATCTCGGCGCTCAAGGCGCTGTTCCCCTCCAGCACCTCCGGCACGCCGACCAAGGGCTCTATCGACGACATGTTCAACCGCATGAACGATGCCAACCCGCTGGTCAAGAACAATGCCAGCACCGAGTTTGACAAGCTGTTCTCTATCATGCTTGCCGACGAGTTCCGCGACCTGATGAGTTTCAAGGCCCACCAGCTCATGGGCGATGACATCGAGTTTCCCAAGACCAAGCTTGACATCACTGTCAAAAAGTGGCAGCAGGTGTTCCCCAAGAACAAGGTGCTGCGCGAGAATGGCAAACTCGTGTTCTCCAAGGAGGGCAACGAGGACAAATACACCTCGCTACGCCTGAGCGACGGCGAGAAGAGCGTGCTCTACTACATCGGCGCCGTGCTGTATGCCATGCCCGATGCGGTCATCCTCGTTGATGACCCTGAGACCTTTATCCACAGCAGCATCATGCGCACGCTGTGGAATGTGATTGAGGGCATGCGCCCCGACTGCACATTCATCTACAACACCCACGATGTCAACTTTGCCTCGTCGCGCACCGACAACATGTGCGTGTGGGTCAAGTCCTTCGACCCCGAGAAGGCGGCATGGGACTATGAGGTGATGACCTCGAGCCGCGACCTCGACGACGGCCTGCTTGACCTGCTGGGCAGCCGCAAGCCGGTGCTCTTTATCGAGGGCGACGACCACCACAGCATCGACTCCAGGCTCTACCCGCTCATCTTCCCCGAGTACACCGTCAAGCCCCTGGGCAGCTGCAACAAGGTCATCGAGACGGTGCGCTCGTTTGGCGACCTCAAGGGTTTCCACCAGCTCGACAGCCGCGGCATCGTGGATCGCGACCGTCGCAACGACACCGAGGTGGAATACCTGCGCAAGAAAAACATCCTCGTGCCCGAGGTGGCCGAGGTGGAGAACATACTCATGCTCGAGGGCGTTATCCGCGCCGTGGCGCGCTACAAGAAGCGCAACCCCGACATCGTGTTCCCAAAGGTCAAGAACCGCGTCATCAACATGTTCCGCAACGAGCTCAAGCAGCAGGCGCTGATGCATGTGCGCCACCGCGTGAAGCACGACGTGGAGATGCGCATCGACATGAAGTTCCGCACCATCAACGCGCTCGAGGAGCACATGGTGGACCTGGTGCAGGAAATCAACCCGCGCGGCCTGTACGACCAGTTGTGCCGCGAGTTCCATGTCTATGAGGACAATAACGACTATGCCAACGTGCTCAAGGTCTTTAACCAAAAGCTGATGCTGGGCGAGAGCAACGTGGCCACGCTGTGCGGCTTCAAGGGCAAGGACGAGTACATACGCGGCGTGCTCAATATCCTCAAGGGCAACAGCCGCGAGGCCGACGACATCCGCAAGGCCATCAAGCAATGCTTCGGCATCGAGTGACCCTCGCATGGAAACCCTGCGGGGCTAATAACTTGCTCTGAAACAGGTTTACAAAATTGTAGCAAAAAACAGGAATAAAAACGCCACTTGCGAGTGGCGTTTTCTCATTTATTGTTCAAGTGGCTTCGCTGGCGCAGATGCCGCGCTGAGGTTGAAGCGGTGCTTGATGAATGCCGTGATGACAAACGAGGCAAAGTCGCTGGCGGGCAGCGAGGCCCACACACCGTCGAGTCCCCAGAGGCTGGATAAAATCAGCATCATGGGCAGCAGGAACAGCAGCTGGCGCGACAACGACAGGAAGATGCTGATGCGCACCTTGCCGATGGTCTGGAAAAAGTTGGTGACCGTAGCCTGGTAGCCGATGACGGGGAATACAATCATGTTGATGCGTATGCCGCGCACCGTGATGTCTATCAACTCCTTGTCGCTGGTGAACAGGCGGGCGCACGGGCCTGGCAGCAACTCGCCGCACAGCCATCCCACGGTCATCGCCGCGGTCGAGGCCAGCACCGCCAGCTTCACGACCTGCTTGACGCGGTCAAAGTTCTTGGCGCCGTAGTTATAGCCGGCAATGGGCTGCATGCCCTGGCAGATGCCGATGACCACCATGAAGAACACAAACCCGAAGCGGTTGGCGATGCCATAGGCGCCCACCGACAGGTCGCCGCCGTTGGCCAGCAGGGCGTTGTTCATGAAGATGGTCACCACACACCCCGTGATGTTCATCGCAAAGGGCGATATGCCGATGCTCACCACCTCCTTGACAATGGCCTTGACGGGCTTGATGAAGCGCCACTCGAGGTGCAGCAGTTCGCGCTTGCGCGAGAATGTCCACAACTGCCACGACAGCACGATCACCTGGGCGATTATCGTCGCGATTGCCGCGCCCTTCACACCCATGTGCAGCGGCCAGATGAAGATGGGGTCCAGGATGGTGTTCAGTGCCACCGTCACAATGGTCGCCACCATGGCCTGCCGCGGCTTGCTCGCCGCCCGCAGCGCCGCGTTCAGGCCCAGGTACAGGTGCGTCACCACATTGCCCAGCAGGATAATCATCATGTAGTCGTGGGCATGGGGCAGCGTCTGTTCGCTGGCGCCGAAGAACCGGAGAATCGGGTCAAGGAAGATGATGCCAAGGATGCCCACCGCCAGGCCGATGATGACATTGAGCGCCACCATGTTGCCCAGCACATTCTGGGCCTTGGCATATTGCCGCTGCCCCAGGCGCAGCGACATCATCGTCGAGCCGCCGATGCCCACTGCCGCGCCAAAGGCCGCGCCAATGTTCATGAACGGGAACGAAATGCCCAGCCCGGCGAGTGCCATGGGCCCCACGCCGTGCCCGATGAAGATGCTGTCCACCATGTTGTACAGCGACGACGCGGTCATCGCGATAACGCCCGGCAAGGCATACTGCAACAGCAGTTTGCCCACGGGCTGCTTGCCCAGCGCCAATGTTGCTTCCTTGTTGTCCTTCATAATTCGGGTGCAAAGTTACAAAAAGTTGGCTGTTTGTCGGCAATATCGGCAACACCATTTACGACGGCATGCAAAACTATGGACGCAATCGCATGAAGTTTTCAAGAAATTTCACTACTTTTGCATGCCAAACAAGAAACAATCAGCAACGATGCCCTATTTCTCAGTGATAGTGCCGGTCTATAACCGGCGTGACGAGGTCGATGACCTGCTGGCCAGCCTGGCCAGGCAGACCGACAAGGACTTTGAAGTCATCCTTGTGGAGGACGGCTCCACCGAGCGCTGCGACGACATTGCCCTGCGCTACGACCGTGACCTGGACCTGCGGTACTTTTGGAAACCCAACGAGGGCCGCTCCATTGCCCGCAACTACGGCCTGGAGCGCGCCGCGGGGCGGTACTTCGTGTTCTTTGACAGCGACTGCGTTATCCCCGAGGACTATTTCAAGACCCTGGGCCGCGAACTCGCCAACGACTATGTGCCGTGCTTTGGCGGTCCCGACGCCGCCAGCGACGACTTTACCGACGTGCAGAAGGCCATCTCCTTCTCCATGACGTCGTTCCTGACCACTGGCGGCATACGCGGCGGCAAGGTGCAGATGGAGAAATTTGTGCCCCGCTCGTTCAACATGGGCTATTCGAGGGAAGTGTATGAAAAGGTGGGCGGTTTTCGCGAGATGTTCAGCGAGGACATCGACATGAGCACGCGCGTGCGGCAGGCGGGGTTCGGCATCAGGCTCATACGCCCCGCATTTGTCTATCACAAGCGCCGCGCCACCCTGGCCAAGTTCGCCAGGCAGACCTACGTCTTCGGCATGTCGCGCATCACCCTCAAACTGCTATACCCCGACAGTCTCAAGGCCGTGCACTGCCTGCCCGCCGTGTTTGTCGCGGGCTGCGTCGCCCTGCTGCTGCTGTCGCTGTGGCACTGGTGGTTCATCCTGCCCATCGTGCTGTATGCAGTGATGCTGTTCGTGGCCGCGCTGCATGAGACCAAGAGCCTGAAAATCTCCTGTCTGGCAGTCGCTGCCAGCTTCACCCAGCTGTGCAGCTACGGCTGGGGATTCATCAAGGCATGGGTGTGGAAAATCCTGCTGCGCCACGGCCGCGACATCGAGCAGGAAGTGGAAATGCGCCGCGGCAAGTAAACAGGACCGACGATGGACGACAACCAACAAAAACAGGCGCTTGCCGGCAGCCGCAACATCAAGGAGACCGTCCCCGAGGAGGACCGTCCGCGCGAGAAGGCCAAGCGCCTGGGCTTCGCCGCCCTGTCAACCGCCGAACTGCTCGCCATACTGGTCAGGATGGGCACGCCGGGCGAATCGGTGGTGGACCTGTGCCAGCGCATCCTGCGCGACAACGACGGCAAACTCTACCTCATTGCCCGCAAGGGCATCAGCAACCTGGCGAAGAACTATCACGGCATCGGCGAGGTCAAGGCCATCGAAATCCTCGCCGCGCTCGAACTCGCACGCCGCTACCAGCAGGAGGAATTTGACGACCGCTTCCAGGTGCGCAGCAGCGAGGACGCCTACCGCTACCTGCGGCCAAGCATGGAGCATCTCGACCACGAGGAGCTCCTCGTCGTGCTACTCAACCACGCCAAGCAGGTCGAGGAGTGCGTGCGCGTGAGCAGCGGCGGCACCGCCATGACCGTCGCCGACATCAAGATGATATTGCGCCCCGCCATCGAGCGCTTGGCGTCGGGCATCGTGCTCGCCCACAACCATCCCAGCGACAATCCCACCCCCAGCGCCATGGACGACCGCCTTACCGACCGCGTCCGCCAGGCCTGCGCCGTCATGGACATCCAGCTGGTGGACCACATCATCGTGTGCCGCGGCGGCCGCTACTACAGCTACGCCGACCACGGCAGGTTGCAGTGACGCTGAAAACTCCGTATTACAAAAAAGGTATCCCTCGCCAAACGGCAAGGCCAAAAAAGAATAAATTTGGCCGTGTCGGCATCATCGTTGCATTAAAGAGGCGCGTCAGGAAGGCAGCGCGTCAGGGCGCGAGGGGCACTGGCGAAGTGGGAGTGGTTGCGGTCACTGGGCGGGGTGCTCGGCGAGGTAGCGCCACAGGGGGGCGGCCATGAGGGCCTGGAGTTGGCGGTTGTCGTGCATCATGGATTCTACTTCGGCGCGGGTGAGCAGCAGCACGGCGATGTCCTCACCGGGGTCAAGATGCTGGTCGCCAATGTGTTCCACGCCCTCGGCCAAGAAGCAGTGGGTGATGTTGTTGCAGATGCTGGGATTCTGGCCCACGGTCATGATTTCGCGCCAGGTGCCGCCGCCGTAGCCGGTTTCCTCGGCCAGTTCGCGCCGTGCGGCGTCGATGGGTGCCTCGCCGGGCTCCACCACGCCGGCGCACAGCTCGTCGAGCACCACATCCATGGCGTGGCGGTACTGGCGCACGAACACAAAGCGCCCCTCGCCGTCGATGGCGATGACGTTGACCCACTCGGGGTATTCCAGCACATAGTGCTCGGGGTTGACGCGCCCGTCGGGCAGCAGCACCTTGTCCACGCGCGCGGTGAGCCAGGGCCGCCTGATGATGTAGCGGCTCTCGAGCGTGGTCCACTTCTTGATGTCCTTGGCCATAATGATTGCGTATTTAATAATTATATAACGTAATTATTGCGCTCGATGGTACCCGATTTGGAAAAAATCTGTAACTTTGCGGTCAATGGACATGAAGGCGACAGGCGCGGAGATGCTGTGGTATGCCCTGCGGGCGACCTATAACCGTGAGCTCAAGGTCAAGAAGGACCTTGACGCGCGCGGCATTGCCTGCTTTGTGCCCATGCAGTACCGCCGCGAGGAGCGGGACGGCAAGATGGTGAAGCACCTGGTGCCCAGCGTGCACAACCTCATCTTTGTGCACGCCACGCCGGCGGTCATGAAGGAGTACAAGGCAACGACCGCCATGCCCGTGCGCTACATCATGAACCGCGAGACGCGCCGGCCCATCACCGTGCCCGCGCGCGAGATGGACAACTTTATCAAGGTGGCGGGCACCTACGACCCTAAGCTCGTGTGGCTCGATTCCGAGCCGGGCGACTTTGCCCGCGGCGACCGCGTGAGGGTGCTGGGCGGCGTGTTTGCCGGCGCCGAGGGGGTGCTGGTGCGCGTCAAGGGCGACCGCCGCGTGGTGGTCAGCGTCGAGGGCGTCATCGCCGTCGCCACCACGTTCATCCACCCGTCGATGATAGAGAAAATCGAGGAATAACAACATCAACATCATATCACAATGGACAACAAAACGCAAAAAGTCGCACTCATCACAGGCATCACCGGCCAGGACGGTTCCTATCTGGCCGAGTTCCTGTTGGAAAAAGGCTATGAAGTGCACGGCGTGCTGCGCCGCAGCAGCACTTTCAACACCGGGCGCATCGAGCACCTGTACCTCAACGAGTGGGTGCGCGACATGAAACAGAGCCGCCGCGTGAACCTGCACTACGGCGACATGACCGACAGCAGTTCGCTCATCCGCATCATCGAGAGCATCAAGCCCGACGAAATCTACAACCTCGCGGCCCAGAGCCACGTCAAGGTGTCGTTTGACGTGCCCGAATACACCGCCGAGACCGACGCCGTTGGCACGCTGCGCCTCATTGAAGCCGTGCGCATCACTCACCGCGAGCACCTCACGCGCATCTACCAGGCCAGCACCAGCGAACTGTTTGGCAAGGTGCAGGAGGTGCCGCAGCGCGAGACCACGCCGTTCTACCCCCGCAGCCCATACGGCTGCGCCAAGCTGTACTCCTACTGGATTATGAAAAACTACCGCGAGAGCTACGGCATGTTCTGTGCCAACGGCATCCTGTTCAACCACGAGAGCGAGCGTCGCGGCGAGACCTTTGTGACGCGCAAGATTACCATGGCGGCAGCACGCATCGCCCGCGGCAAGCAGGACAAGCTGTACCTGGGCAACCTCAACGCCCTGCGCGACTGGGGCTATGCCAAGGACTATGTGGAGTGCATGTGGCTCATCATGCAGCAGTCCGAGCCTGACGACTATGTCATCGCCACCGGCGAGTGCCACAGCGTCAGGGAGTTCTGCACGCTGGCGTTCCGCCATGCCGGCATCGAGCTGGAGTGGCACGGTGAGGGCGTTGACGAGCGCGGCATCGACAAGGCCACGGGACGCACGCTGGTGGAGGTGGATCCCAAGTACTTCCGCCCCGCCGAGGTGGACCAGCTGCTGGGCGACCCCGCCAAGGCCAAGGCACAGCTGGGCTGGAACCCGCAAAAGACAAGTTTCGACGACCTGGTGCGCATCATGGTCGAGCACGACCTGCAAAACTGCTGACACAATGGACAAGAACACCAAGATATATGTGGCGGGCCACCGCGGACTGGTGGGCAGCGCCATCTGGAAGTCGCTGGAGACCAAGGGCTACACCAACCTCATCGGGCGCACCCATGCCGAACTCGACCTGATGGACAGCGCCGCCGTCAAGCGTTTCTTTGACGAGGAGCGCCCCCAGGCTGTAGTGCTGGCCGCGGCCCATGTGGGCGGCATTATGGCCAACCTCAAATACCGCGCCGACTTCATTTTCCAGAACCTTGCCATCCAGCAAAACGTCATCGGCGAGAGCTGGCGCCACGGGGTGGAGAAACTGCTCTTCCTGGGCAGCACCTGCATCTACCCGCGCGAGGCGCCGCAGCCCATCGGCGAGGGCGCCCTGCTCACCTCGCCGCTCGAATACACCAACGAGCCCTATGCTATCGCCAAGATTGCCGGCTTGAAGATGTGCGAGAGCTTTAACCTGCAATACGGCACCAACTTTATCGCCGTTATGCCCACCAACCTGTATGGTCCGCGCGACAACTTTGACCTCGAGACCAGCCACGTCATGCCCGCCATGGTGCGCAAGATGCACCTGGCCAAACTGCTGAACGAACAGGACTTTGACGCCATCCGCGCCGATTTGGACCGGCGGCCCGTGGAGCATGTCAACGGCAAGGCCGCCGATGAGCAGCTCATGGCAGTGCTCGCCAGATACGGCATCCTGCCCGACCGTCTGCGGCTGTGGGGCACCGGCGCGCCCATCCGCGAGTTCCTGTGGAGCGAAGACATGGCCGACGCCAGCGTCTATTGCCTGGAGCACATCGACTTTGCCGACGTGCGCGGCACGGGCGACGAGGTGCGCAACTGCCACATCAACATCGGCAGCGGCAAGGAGATTACCATCAAGCAGTTGGCCGAACTCGTCAAGCAGACCGTGGGCTACCGTGGCACCATCGAGTGGGACAGCACCAAGCCCGACGGCACCCTCAGGAAACTCACCGACGTGAGCCGCCTGCATGCCCTGGGCTGGCGCCACAAGATGGAAATCGATGACGGAGTCCCCGCCCTCTACAGATGGTACCTTGAGAACTAAGGAAACAAAGGCGGGTCAGTATGTGTAACTGACCTGGCTATAGTTCTGGTTATCTTTAGTGACAATGATTTGGCGCTCAATTTTCTTGAGCTCGGCCACGTGCGAGATAATGCCGATGAGGCGGTTGCCCTGGGTCAAACTGTTGAGGGCCTGGAGCGCTTGCTGCAACGAGCTCTCGTCAAGCGAGCCAAAGCCTTCGTCCACAAACATTGTGTCGAGCTGGATGCCACCGGCCGATGCCTGAATCTCGTCAGATAGTCCCAACGCAAGCGACAGCGACGCCTTGAACTGTTCGCCGCCCGACAGTGAACGGACATCACGCTCGGTGCCGTTGTAGTGGTCCAGCGCATTGAGTTCAAGCCCCGTCTGTGCCGCGCCGCTGAATGAGGTGCGGCGGCGCAGTTCATACTGCCCTCCGGACATAATCATCAAGCGCGTGTTGGCGCGCTGGATGATGCGGTCGAAGTATGCTGTCTGTACATAGGTCTCAAGACTGATGCGCTCTTTGCCGCTCAACTGGCCGTTGGCCGTGTCGGCAAGCGATTTCTTCATCTGGTATTCCCGCTCAATCTCGGTCAGTTCGCCCATTTTGGCTTTGACGTTGCCGATAATCCCTGCATTGATGGTGTTGTTGGTGTTGAGGGACTGTATGATATTGTCTTTCTCGGCCTTCTTTTGCTTGGTGTCGGCGAGGGTTTGCTCTGCCTCCTCTTGGTTTATCGCGGGAACCGTTTTTATCAGGTCGGCCAGTTGCTGAATGTTGCCGTTCAGTTCAGCGAGTCCCTCGTTGTAATTTTGGAGCGCCTCCTCGGTCGCTTTGATGGCGCGCTCAAGCGCTGCCTTGTCGGTCTGTTTTATAGTGAGCGCTTTACTTGCCTCGCTTTCGGTGGGGTAGGAGAGTTCTTTTTTGAGACTTTCGTTCTGGCTAATCAGTGCCTCTCTCGTGGCGTTCAGCCGTTCCTTCTCGGCTTGGAGTTGGGATATTTGCTGTGACAATTCTTGGAGTTTCTTCCTGTCGTCGGGCAATGTTTGTTCAAGCGTCGTCTTGCGCTGGCGCAGATTTTTCAGCTCTTCCAGTTCCTTGCTGATGCTTTCGCTCTCATTTTTGATGGCTGTCTGCCTGCCGGCAATCACCTGTTCAGACTCCTCAAGGGGGCAATCTCCAAGGAGTTCGGCGATTTTGGGCAGCAGGCTGTCTTTGGTCGCCTTGAGCGATGCCGCCTTGTTTGAATGGGCATTAGCGGCACTCTCGGCCTTCTTCCTCAGCGTCTCCACGTTGTCCTTCATTGCGTCCAAGTCTGCCTTGGACGGGGCGCCGGGCGCCTTCTCTGCCATGCGGGGATGGCTGGTGGAGCCGCACACGGGGCACGGCATGTCGTCGGCGAGCGCTTCGGCGAGGTAGCCTGCCTGTTCGGCAATGAAAAGATGATATTGATTGTCGTAGTCTGTTGCCGCCCGTTGCCTGTCGTCCTCGGCGGTTTTTGCCGCTTGTTGAAGGGCAGGCAGTTTCCCGTCCTCTTTCAGGTATGCCTTGATGTCGGTCGCGAGCGCCGCGAGCGCCTTGCTTTCCTTGTCCAGGGTTTCGAGCTTTGCCGACGTGGTGGCTATCGCTGCTCCGGGGTCTTTTATCCCATTGAGTTTCAGTTCCTTTTCCTGAATCTGACTATTCAGCTTGGTGTGCTTGTCTTCGGTATCCTGAATCTTTTTGCCGCAAGTCTCCAAGTCTTTGCCGCTTTGCAAAATATCGTTCTCGCACTTCGTTGCTTGGGCATATTTGGGCATGACGAGTTCCAGCTGCGGAATCTCCTTTTGCAGCCGCTCGATTTCTCCCTGATGCGACTTGGCATCTTCGAGCGCCTTTGCCAACGCGGGCCTGTCCTCCTTTTCGCGACGGGCTTTCTCGGCCGACATCTCCTCGTGTTTCCGCTTGTTGTCGTTATATTGTTTTACAGCGTTAATCTGCTTGTTGATGTCGTCGATGCGGCTTTGCAGGGTGTCGCATTCTTGCTTGAGCGAGGCCTCCATCTCTTGTTCACTCGTGAGGACGCGTTCAATCACTTCCATGCCTTGGGCGACGGTCATCTCGCTGTCCTTTACCTTGGTCTTGGCCATGAGCAGTTCGCCAGCCAGTTCATTGGATTCCAGGCAGACCGCTCCTGCCACATACTGCACAATGCTCTTGCTGTTGTCCTGCAGCGTGCGATAGAGTTCACTGGCATCTTCCTGGAGCCTCTTTTGCAACTCCAGATAACCGCCCGTCTTGAAAATGTTGCGGAAGATGACGGCCCGGTTCTTGGTGTCGGCCAGCAGCAGTTCGCGGAACTGTCCCTGGGCAATCATCGCTATTTGTGAATACTGCTTAAAGTCCACGCCGAGGATTTCGATGAGTTTGGTATTGACGGCCTTGACGTCGGTAATCGGGGCTTCGTTGCCCATCTGCAGACATGCCTCGGCCCTTTGTTTTGTCAATCCGGTACCGCGTTCTTTGGGGCGCCATTGCTGGGGTGAACGCTTGACATTGTATTGCATGCCCGCATACTCAAACTGCAGTTCAACGAAGGTGGGCACGTTGTCCTTGGCATATGTAGAGCGGAACATGGAGTCGTCGCGGCTGCTGCCGCTGGCTTGGCCAAACAGCGCGTATGTGATGGCGTCAAAGATGGTGGTCTTGCCAGCGCCTGTGTCACCTGTGATCAGGAACAGCCCTTGTGTGCCAAACTTGTCGAAATCGATGACGGTGTTGCCGGCGTAAGGGCCAAAAGCGGATATCGTGAGTTTGTGTGGACGCATGATAGTGTGGGGTTACTGGTTGTTAAAAATCTGGCCGATAAGTCCCTGGAGATAATCGTTCTGCTCTTGGGATAACTTGTTGGCGTTCTGTTTTTCAAATAGTTCTTCAAACAACTGCATGGGGTTTATGCTGCTGATGTTCATGGGCTTTCCTATGAGTGTCAGTCCGGCTCTCGTCCGTTTGTTGTCATATTGCAGTTCCGTCAGTCTGTGGTAAATGGTCTTGAGTTTGCGCATGCCGTCGGGAATGTCCTCCTCGTCGGTCAGGGTGATGCGCACGAATGCGTCTTGCATGCCAGTGTTGTCGTAGTATTCTTTTGCCGTCAGTTCGTCATATGTTCCTCGCAGGTCGTGCCAGTCGTGCAACGGCGTCAGCGGCAAGGTACTGATGACGGGTTCCTGCTTGCCGCGGATTTCAACGATGGTCACCGACTTTTGGTCCTGGACTTCTGAAATGGAATACTTCAACGGCGAGCCGCTGTACCGCACGGCCTCGCGTCCGCATGACTGTGGACGATGCAGGTGCCCCAGCGCCACATAGTCAAAGTCATCAAAGGCCGCGGCATCGATGTTGTCCAGTCCTCCCACCATGATGTCCTCTGACTCGGTGCGCTCGCCGCCTGTGATGAACTGGTGGGTGATGAGCACATTGCGGCGCGTTTTGTCGATATCCATCTGTTGGATGGCATATCGCACGGCTTCGTCGTATGTCCTGATTTCGGTGTTGTCGTCGGCATAGTGCTGCACGACCGATGGCTTGACGAAGGGGAGCATGTAGAATGCCGCTTCGGTGTCCCCGTCGTTGAGGACGACGGGGTGTATTGTGCCGTCATAGACGGGAGACAGGTAAACCCTGCTTGCCTCCATGATGCGGGAGGCAAAGGAGATGCGCTCGGGCGAGTCGTGGTTGCCGCTGATGATGAATATGCTCTTGCCAAGTTTTGCCAGCCTGACAAGGAAATCGTCGAACAGCGATACCGCCTCGGCCGAGGGAACGCGCTTGTCGTAAATGTCTCCGGCCAGGATGACTGCGTCGGGTGCCTCGTCTTGGACATAGGACAAGATTTGGTCCAGGATGTGCTGTTGTTCCTCCAGCATGGAGTATTCTTTCACGCGTTTGCCGATGTGGAGGTCGCCGGTGTGCAGTAATTTCATAGTTTCTTGTTTTTTGTATTGGATGGTGTCGTTCTCAATGCAATGGGTAAAATCCGTAAAGGTATATAGCGGCGGCCACGGTGTGCGGCACATTGCTGAACCGGCCTGTGAAGGAGCCGGATCGGTCATAAACATTATTGCTGCTGTTGATGTGTCCGATATAAGAGCCGCTCCTGTCGTAGAACCTGTCGTCCTTGCCATAGCCCAGATAACTGCCCGTGCGGTCGTAGAAACTGCCGTTGCGCTCACACCCGAGGTAACTGCCCGTGCGGTCGTAGAACCGGCCCGAGTCCGTCTTGCCCTCGTATGAGCCGGTGCGGTCATAGATGCGGCCGCTCTCATATCGGCCTATGAACGAACCTGAACGGTCATACATCTGCTGGGCATGAGCCGACAGGGCGCATGTTAGCATCACAATGGTTATCAACATCGTTTTTAGTTTCATGATTCCGGATCTTTATATTTATAATAATGTGACTTGGCTTCTTTTTGCCCGGTGCGGGCAATCACTATGTTTCCTGCAGGCAAATATAATGCTTTTTTCTCAAAGTGTGGCGATTTCGCCGATTTTTTTTGCAAGAATGTGCAGTGTGCCGGCGGCTGCCCGCATCGGGACAGGGGTGTGAAAAGCACTGACGGCGGCCTCACGGTCGCCGTCAGCGTCAAGTTTCTTGTTTGCTTGCGTTTTATGGATTGTATCTTTTTATGGGGCAAACATAAGGTTCAAATAATCAACATTAACTACCATCAATATAATTACTTTCAGCAAATTTCTTAATCCATAAGAATGTATTCGTGTATCAGGAATATGTCTTTTGTTTCAAAAGCATTGCAAAATTACTCCAAACATGCGGACCGAGTATAGGAAAAATCGCAAAATTCGTTTGTAAAATTTGTTATTTTTTGACCAAAAGTTTTGCAAAAAGCAACCTCAAAAACACTAAATATACAGTAAGTCAATGTGTTGTGCTTGCAAAATCGTTTTTCCTAAAAAAAACTGATGCGGTGCCAATGACAAACCAGTTCCGATGATGTGACAACACTGTGTCGCGTCATCGGAACCGGTATCGCTATGGTGTCAACCGCCGTTATTCGGCTTCCACGACGATGGTTTTCCCGGCGCTGTGGGCCGAAAGTTGCGGGGCATATTGGCACTGTATGGTGGCGATGCCCGAGGTGAACTCGCCCGCGCTGGTTACCCACACGTCGTAGCCGATGATGTGCGTGCCCTTGTTAAGACTGTTGAAGAACAGGTTGGTCTGGCTGTCCTTGGTCTCCTGGTAGAACCAGGTGCGGTCCTCGCTGCGGTAGCCCGAGAGCTGGTCCAGCGGTTCGAAGCACGAGGCGCGCTCGTCGGTGAGGGTGACATAGTCCATGTCCTTGTTCACCTTGATGACGGTGCGCACCTTCACCTTGTTGCCCACCTTGAACGAGGTGGCCTGGTGCAGGCTGCCGTCCTGGGCATACACATAGTATTCCTTGCTGATGCTCACCTCGTCGATGCTCACCTCCCGGATCTCGGTCATGGGTGCCTTGAACTGGCTGTACACGGCTCCCCAGGCGGGACCGCTGGCGGTGCGGGCGATGGCCACGCTGCCGGCAGTTGAAGCATCGAGCGTGGTGCGGAAGTAGCCCAGCCACTGCGCCATGTTGTCGAGGTTGACGGCCTGGCCTGCCACGGTGATGACAGGGTTGGCGGCGCGTTCAAGCCACTGGCTGCCGGTGCTCAGGATGGTGCACACGGCGTCGGCGGCGAGGCTGCGCGAGCCCCAGTCGTTGCTCTGCTTCATGAGCAGCATCCATTTGCGAATCTGGTCAATCTCCTGCTGTCGCGGCTCTATCTCGTTCATGGCCTGCAGGATGGCGCTGGTGTAGGCCACCTTGTCAAACTCCCACCAGCCGCGTCCGGTCTGCAGGTTGTCCCAGTACATGCCCAGGTTTGGCTTGGTGATGGCAAACTGGCGGATGCTCTCGATGATGTCGCGGGCGGTCTTTGGGTAGCCGTTGCGGTTGAGCGTCATGGCATAGTAGGCCTTTTCCTTGAGCGTCAGTCCATCGCCCCAGTGCTTGTCCATGTGCTTGAGCACCTTCTTCATCATGTCGGCGTTGGCTTTGGGCAGTGCGGTCTGGGGGTAGAGCGAGCGCACGTAGGCATAGTCCGCGAAGTCGCCGTAGGGGTCCTTGTTGTACTTTTGCGCCTCCTTGAGCAGGCGCAGATTTTCCTTGTCATAGTACTTGATGGCGCGCGCTATCATGTCGTTGATGCGGATGTCGTTGGGCAGGTAGCCCAGTCGCTTGGTCTCGCCGAGGAGTTCGAGCACCTCGCCCGTGGTCCATGCGCTGGACACGCAGCCCGGGTGCTTGAACCAGGTGAAGCCGCCGTCGCCCATCTGCAGCGACTTGAGCGCGGCGATGATTTTCTCGTATTCCTGTGCCGTCTTCACCTCATCGAACAATTCGCCCAACCGCGACATGCGCAGGGTCTGCCGGTCGGCGTCGCGCATCCAGGGCGAGGCGAGGAGGGTGCCTATCTTGAGGTCCTGGTTCTTTTCGAGCATCGACACCAGGGTGGAGTCCTCGTGGTGCTCGTTCCACCAGTTGACAGCCTCCTTGATTTGGGGCTGCGACTTGGCGACGCCCTGTGCTACCTGCAGCGCGAACAGGCTGTGTGCCGCGCTGGTGGCAATCTCGTAGTTGTCGTCAAAGATGGTGGGCAGCGCCAGCACGCAGTACCAAGTGGGGTTGTCGCAGTACTCGAGCGTCACGCGGGCATCCTTGGGGAAGGCGGGCAGTGGCATCTCGAAGTTCGGCTCGGCGGCCTCGATATAGAAGGGCTGCGTCTCGATGACGGGCGAGATGGTGGTGAGCACGGGTAGCATCACCTGCTCGCCGTCGCCAAAGCGGCCGTTGGCCGCCTTGATGCGGAATCCCGCCATGGCGATGGTGTCGGGCACGGTCCAGTCGATGTTCACGGCCTGGCTGCCCTTGCCCTCGAGCTGCAGGCTGAAGTTGCGTGTAGCGTAGATTTCGCCCGAGCGCGGGTCAAAGATTTCGATGACGGCGTCGCAGCGCGCGGGCTCGTCGGTGGCGTTCTGCACGTTGGCGGCCAGGCGTGCCTTGTCGCCCTGGCGCACAAAGCGCGGTAGGCTGGAGCGCACCATCAGGGGCTTCTGGGTGAGCACCTCGGCCAGCCAGGAGTTGCCGTGCATCTGCTTGTCCCAAGCCACGGCCTGGGTGTTCCATGTGGTGTTGAAATTGGGCACCTCAAACTCTACCGAGATGTTGCCCGCCTCGTCGCTCACGAGCATGGGCAGCCACAGCGCGGTCTTGACATCGCTCTCGCGCAGGGTGATGTTGTCCAGGTTCTTCTCGTTGGCGCCGGGTTCCTCGAGCTCGCTTTCAGTGCTGTCAAAACCTATTTCCGCCACCTCGTAGAGGACACCCGCAGCTTGTTTCTCTTCGGCAGCCACCATGCCGTTGTCCATTACGGCCCTTGCCGGCAACGCGGTCTTGCTGCCGTACAACATCATGCGTCCCATGCGGTAGCTGAACAGTTCCTGGTCATAGGTGTACAGATAGGGAATGATGCAATTGCTCTTGCTCGGCAAGAACCGTCCCGACCAGTTGGCCGATGTGCTGTTGCTGCCGCTGAGGTTCATCGTGCTGGTGCCGACGATGTTCCTGCCGGGGCGCCAGTTGGTGAAACTCCAGCCGTTGGGGGCGATGGTGGAGATGGCCTTGTCATACATGTCGAGCATCATGGCGCCGGGGCGCGGCTTGCCGTTTTGGTCGGTGAGCGTGAAGGTCCAGTGCTCGGTGTCGCCCGGGACGAGTTTGTCGCGGAACGAGGTGGCGGTGATTTTCATCGCCTCGGCCTTGTAGGGGTTGGCGAGGCGCACGCTCTCTTCCCACGCCTTGATGCCGTAATAGGTGATGAATCGCACGGTGACGTCACAGCCAGCCTGCTTGGGCAGGGGCACTGTGAACTCGTTCATGCCGGTGCTGTAGTCCAGCCAGCCCTCGCTGATGACGCCCTCGTTGGAGTATGCGATATGATAGATGTGGGCCTCGGGGGTCGAGACGCCAATCTGGATGTGGCCCTTGTTGCTCTTGTCCACGCTCTTGCCCTGGGGCGCAATCCACAGCGGGCAGTTCTTGACGGGCGGTATCTTGTCCTTGGAGCGGTAGATGGTGATGTCTCTCTGGGCGTCCACGTCATCCTCGTTGTCCTTGGCGTCGAGGATGTGGACCTTGACGGTGTATTGGCCCGATGGCAGGCTGGTGAGGTCGATGGTGGGGTCGGCGGTGTTGAAGTTGCCCGTCATGACGGGTTCCTGCTTGCCGTCGGGGATGACCTCCCAGGTGCACCAGGTGCTGGTCTCGGTCTCGCTGGTGGTGTTGTAGGTGACGGGTAGGGTGATGGGCTTGTCGTTCAGGAAGATGTTGTCGTTCACCTCGCCGAACTCGATGCCGCGCCTGGTGCCGATGATGAAGGTGGTGCTGGCCTCGTGCGTCTCGCCGGCGCCGTCGGTCACGGTGGCGGCCACCTCATAGTTGTAGCGCGACCAGCCATACTTGCTCTGGTTCTCTTCAAACAGTTCGGGCTCGAACTCAAAGGTGAAGCGGCCCTGGGCATCGGTGGTCACCGTGGTGTCGCACAGGTGGTCGCCGTCCTGCTTGCCGGTGCGCCACCACCACCACGACCACTCGTTCTCGATGAGCGACAGGCGCACCTCGGTGTTGGCCAGGGGCATGCCGCTGTAGGTCATGGCTTGTCCGGTGACCTTGACGGGCTGCTTGTTCACATAACTGCGGCGGGCGTCGGGGAAGGTGACCTCAAAGGTGGGCGTCTTGTACTCGCTCACATTGATGTAGTGGGTGGCAAGGCTGCTTCCGTCGCGCTTGGTCACCTGGATGGAGAACTGGCCGTTCATGCGGTCCTTGGGCACGGTGAATGTGCCCTCGGCGCGGCCGTAGGCGTCGGTGGCGGCATCAACGGTGTCGATGGGTTCCCAGTTGGTGTCTTTGAAGGTGAGCCTCAATGGGGCGTCGGCCAGTGTCTTGCGGCCGTTGTTGTTCATATCATAAACGATGGCTGCCCACTGGATGGTCTCGCCGGGGCGGTACACGCCCAGGTCGGTATAGACATCGGCGGTCACCTGATAGCTGTCATAATTCCGGCAACGGGAATGGTAAAATTCGGGACCGTATTTGTCATTGCCCTTGACGGCATGCACAGCGTCATACTCTTCGCTCGCGACCACCTTGACGAGACCCTGGGCGTCGGTGGTGCCATAGGTTCTCTTATCGCCCTTGATGTCCACGCCCTTGAGCGGCCTGCCGCTTGCGATGTCCACTGCGGCGATGTGGTCGATGCTGTCGTGGCGCGCGATGGAAAAACCGGCGATGTCGGTCACGCGCATGATTTCATATTTGTGGATGTCAAGGTCGTTGGCATTGCTGCCGTCGGGGCCGGCATAGGCCTGGAAGACATAGCAGCCGCAGGGCAGGGGAGGCACCGTGAGCGTGAGACCGCTGGCGGTGAACGGCACGATGCCCTGGGCGGTCATCCGATGGGTGGACACGACCTCCAGGTCGCGCGTGTTGTAGGAGTATGTGCTTTTCTTCAACAGTTTGTCGGGGATGCGTAATATCTTAACCACAAACGAGTTGGCGTTCTCGACGCGGACGTTGACGGTGATGCTGTCGCGGGTGGAGACCACATCGGGGTAGGTGATGTGCACGTTGCGCTCCTCAAGAGCGATAATGGCGTTCTTGATGTCGTTGGTGAAGATGCCGTCGGGGAAGCGCTGCACATAGTCCTTGAATATGGCGTACTTCTCTTTATCGCCCACGGCCAGGCCCTTTTTGAGCAGCAGGGCGCTGTACTCGTTGTCCTTGTACTGCTCGTAGTCCTCGGCCTTGGCAAAATAGGTGCCTGTTGCCGTAATGGCATAGAGGTGGGCGGGCACATTGCCCTCGGTGGCAGCCACCCATTCCCTGGCCAGGTGTGCCGACCGGATGTCGTGGTCCATTTGGCTGGTCAGTTCGCGGTCTTTCATCAGCATGAACTCGAGCAGGGTGGGCACAAGTGTGGCACCCAGTTTGTCGCACTTGATGACATCGGGCATCGAGGTGACGGGCACGCGCTTGAGCGCCTCGCGGTCGGCAAGCGACAGGTCGATGAGTTCGTCGATCTTGACGTCAAACTGGCCGTTGTCCCATTCACTGACGTCGGCCGGCGACTCCTCGGCGGGATTGACGCGGTCGAGGCGGGAATAGCGTTCGCGGTAGCCCTGGTAGGCCAGCGCCTCAAAGTAATAGAGCAACGCCTTGACGTGTGGCTGTTTTTCGCGGGCGATGGTGGACTCGAGCCGCTTAATGATCTCGGGCATGTTGTCCTGAGATATGCCGCTCTGGGCGATGCTGTATCGCACCAGGGCGTCGACCGTCTTCTGGCCGTCGCCGCTGGCGAGCGCTTTGTCCAGGTCGCTCAACGCCGCCTTGGAGACGTCTTGCGGGTAATTGAAGTCCACGCGGTGGTCATCGCCCTTGCCAGATGAGTTGAAAGGGAATACCATGGATAACAGTAATATTAAAGTAAATAAAACGATACGAGTTGGGTTGGGTCGTGTCATAGTCGCGCGCATTTATTGTGGTTTGTTATTGTTGCAGAAAGTATGATTCTGATATTTTGTAACTCCAAAGTTAGTCAAAAAATGTGGTTTGTCTAAAAGCATCGCATTATTTTTGCAATTATTAACAGGTTCCCTGCATTCGCAGTCATCGCGCATACAATAAAAACAGTCCCTCAACCGTGGATTGGGGGACTGTTTGAAAAACGTGTGTGTCGTGGTAAAAGATGGTAATGAGAAAAATTTTTATCTCTTCATTCGTTATTTTTTGCGTTTCTTTGTCAGCATCTGCTGGGTGAACTTCGACTCGGCGACTTTGAGTTGGTACAACTGCTTCTTGGAGAGGATTTTGGAGAATTTGTCGAAGTACTTGGCTTCGATTTCCCCTTCCTGCACGCGGGTGTTGGACATCGCCGACGCCGCTGCCTCATAGTCGCGGTCGCTGGGGTTTTTCTTCTTCTCCACCTCGGCGGCGAGTGCGCGCGCGTTGCGGTTCACCTGGTATATCTCGCGCTCCATCTGCTCGTAGAGCGGCATAAACTTCTTTTGCTGCGTTTGCGTCAGTCCACACTCCTGGATAATCATCTCGTGCTTGGCCTGGTACATGTCGGTGGCAAACTTTGACTTGCTGCCCTGGGCCGATGCCGTGGCGGTGATGGCGAGTGCCGCGATGAGTGTGCAAAGGAATTTTTTCATAGTCGTTCAGTTTTGTGTCACTGCTGGGCGGGTGACGCCTCGTCGTTGCTCATGTAAACCGAATCCTCGTAGTTCATGATGTCGTAGTCGCTCACCGAGCCGCTCATCATGAAGTCCTCGATATTCTCTTTGTCGGTCCCCATCTGCTCGGCGACCTTGCCCACTTTATCGACATCGGAGCCGTTGAAGTGGTTGAACACCGACATCAGGCACCACACTCCGGCAAACATGGCGGCAAGGTAGGCAAAGGGCCTGACGCGCTGCCACGTGGTGGGCTTGATGTCCACGGGAGTGATTTCAACGTCGGGCAACATGCCGGCCATCTGCTTATTGAATTGTTCAAAGTAGTCCTCCGGGACCTTAAACCCCGGATTCTTACCCAGTTCGTTCAGTATTGGAGAGTCTTCTTTTTTCATGACGACTATTGGACTAAAAAGAGTGAAAAAGGTTTAATCGGCCTGGCCTAAAAATTGTTCGATTTTCTTTACCGCGTGGTGATAGGATGCCTTGAGGGCGCCCTCGCTGGTACCTAAAATCTCGCTCATCTGGTCGTATTTCATCTCGTCATAGTAACGCATGTTGAATACGATTCTTTGTTTCTCGGGCAGTGAGGCAATGGCCTTCTGGAGGTTGATTTGGGCTTGGTCGCCGTCAAACCACTCGTCGCTCTCGAGCTGGTTGACGAGGAAACTGTCGTCATCGTCAATCGAGAGCTGGGCGATGGCCTTCTTCTTGTTGATGAAGGTGATGGATTCGTTGATGGCGATCTTGTAGAGCCATGTGGAGAGCTTGGCGTCGCCGCGAAAGTTGTCGATGTTGGTCCAGGCCTTGAGGAAGGTGTTCTGCAGCACGTCGTTGGCGTCGTCATGGTCGATAACAAGGAGGCGTATGTGCCAGTAGAGCTGCGAACTGTAGTGCTCAATCACCTTGCCGAAGGCTGCCTTGCAGGTTTCCTGCTTGTGCAGCTGCTCGATGACCAGTTCCTCGTTGTATGTCTCGCGTGATGCCATTAATCGTGTATTGTCTGTTTTGCGCTATTGCGGGGCTTGCCCGCGGTAGCAGAAGGCAAAGGTAGCAAAAATTTTGCCAACAACTGGCAAAACTGGCGATATTTTTGATTTTTTTGCGATTGGGCAGTCACCAGTCTGCGGCCGCTTGACGGCGCAAAAGCAAGTCACCCGCGGGCCTCATGGGGCGGCGGGTGACGGTGATAGGGGGTGGCTGGCGCTGCCTTAGTTCAGTTGCCTGAACAGGTCGCCGCTGATGGCATAGGTGGTCTCGCCCACCTTGTAGGAGCCGGTGATGCGGCGCGCCTGGTTGTCGATGACGGCGTTGAAGTCGGTGATGTCGAAGCGCGAGCTGTAGTCACACTTGGCGCTTGCCGCGGTCACGGTGTAGCCCGTGGCGGTGGGCGTGAGCGTGAGCTCCTTGTACCAGAACTCCTGCGTGATGTGGCCCTGGCGGGTGTCGGGCATGAAATTGAGGATGTACAGGTCGCAGGTCTGGCCCTTGCTGTCGATGCCGATCATGTAGTCGATGTCCTGCGTCTCGATTGACGCGTCGGCGTCGGTGACGGTGGTGGTGGCGTAGGCAAAGTAGAGGTGGGTGGAGCAATACACGCTGCAGCCGTTGGCGTCGGTAAAGGTGTACCAAATCACGCCGGTGGACATGTCCAGGCAGCCGTTCACATGATAGGCGTCGCTGGATGTGAAAGTGTAGGTGTGGCTTGCTGCCGACGTCATGGTCATCGCTGCCGTTGACATGGAGGCCAGGTTGCCCTTGCTGTCCTTGTAGTCGCCGCTGATTTGGATTGTGTTGTCGGTGTAGTCGAGTTCAAAGGTGGTCTCTCCCTGCGAGAACACGGCGTTGTCGCCGTTGACGGCGCGGGCGTTGACGGTGGCTTTGAGGGTCTGGGTGTTCTCGGTGTCGTCCTCGTCGTTGCAGGCGGTGAGCATGACCACCGCGAGCAGTGCTAACAGATAGATGCTTTTCTTCATGATTGATATTAGTGTTGATGTTGTAAACGGTTGGTTAATAGGCGGTGTAGTCGGGGTAGGTGCGTCCCGATGCCACTACCGTGGCGCCGCCCACGGTGAAGTTGGTGACGAGTGTGTCGTTGACAATGTCCACATTGGCGCTAAAGGTCCTGAAGGGATATTTGTCGGTGGTCTTGATGTTGTGGCGGGTGCTGTCCATCATGGTGCGGTAGGTGGCGGTGGTCTTCAGTCCGGTGCCGCTGACGGTGAATCCCGTGGGGGTGACGGTGAAGACCACGCCGTTGCTGGTGATGTTCTCGAAGTACTTGAACTCCTTGGCATAGGTGAGCTGCATCACCTTGATGTTGCAGTTGTTGGTGCCGGGCATGATGTCAAACTGGTACATCGCGTCGCCCACGGTGTTGCTCTTGGTGGTGTCGTCATAGGTGAGCGTGGTGGTGGTCTTGAGGTAGAACACCTCGGGGGTCATCGACACAATGCGCAGGCCATCGGCTGTGGTGTAGGCATAGCGCATGGCGCCCTCGTTGAAATCGACATATCCCGTGAGGTCCTTCACCTGGCTGCCGCTGCCGCTCAGGGCGTAGAACCCCAGGCGCTTGGGCGTGGCCTTGATGCCGTCGAGCTTGACGGTGTGCTCACTGCCGTCGTTGTAGGTCAGTTCGAGGCTGGCCGTGTGGCGAATGGTGTCGATGACGAGTTTGTTGTGTGTGGCCGAGATGCCGAGCACCTGGCCGTTGCCGGTGTTGACGATGTGGTTAAACATGCTGGTGTTGACGGTGAACACGCCGTCGTCGCGCCGTCCGGGCTCGTCGTCGCCGCACGATGCGATGGCCATCGAGAGCATGGCGGTTGCCGCGATTAGGAAAAGGATTTTCTTCATGACTGTTATGTTGCTTTGAATGATTTTTGGCTGCAAAGATACATTGAAAAACCACACGGCGCGCATGGCATGGCGCCATTTTGAGAGTTTTTATATTAAATGTAGTTAAATTACAGTTCCAGGCGCAGCGTCACGCCCATGCTGCGGCCGTGTCCGCGCTGCAGGAACGGGTGCTGGATGGACACGAAATAGAATGTCTTGTAGCCGGTGCCGGTGAGGTTGCGTCCCCACATCTCAACGCTGTAACGTGGCTGTTTCCAGGTGACCGAGGCGCCCAGCAGCGCATACAGCGGCTGCCGCAGCGTGTTGGCCTCGTCCCAGTAGATGTCGCCCGTGGCGCGCACGTCGGCGGCCAGCGTGAGCAGGCGGCCGTCGCCGCCCGTGCCGAACGAGTGGCTGGCTTGGCCGTAGATGGTGTGCATCGGGGCATAGGGCACGCGGTTGCCCGCGCAGTCGGTCTTGCCGTCGTTGTAGTTGCCAAAGGTGGCGCTGGTGAAGCCGTAGCTCACCGACAGGCGCGTGAGCGGGGCGGGGCGCACTGTCATGGCAAACTCGCCGCCCCAGCTGCAGGTCTTGCCCGCATTGGTCATCATGCGTCCCGTGGTGGTGCCCGGCGGGAACACGGTGAGCTGGCGGTCGCGGCAGTCCATGACAAAGGCGTTCACGTCGCTTTGCACGCGGCCGTCCCAGCACTCGAAGTGTCCGCCCAGTTCATAGTTCCACGCCTTCTCGGGGCCGTACCCCACCATCTTGTCCACATCGTACTGCAGGCCGATGCCCATCATGCCCATGAGGCGCTGCTGCAGCACGTCGCTGAACATCTGGGTGTTGAATCCGCCCGCCTTGCTGCCGCGGGCGATGCTGGCATAGAGGGTGTGCCTCTTGCCTTGCCACGGCTGCCACGCGAGGCTCACGCTGGGCAGCACGGCCAGGAAATCCTTGTCGAGCGTGCCGCGCTCGTTGATGTCGATGGGTTCGTGGCCAAGCACTTGTCCTGTGGCTGTCTCGTAGATGGTGTAACCCGTGCCCGTCGCGCTCTCGTAGTTGAGCCGGGCGTGCTCGTAGTCCAGCCTCACGCCCGCCTGCAGCGTCCATTGGCCGCGCTTGTAGGTGGAGGTGTGGTAGAGCGCCGCGCCGCCGCTGGGGCTGGTGAAACGGCTGCCCAGCACAAACGAGCGGCTGTCCCACTGGATGGCATGGCCCGGCAGGTTGGCGTTGACATTGTCCTCGATGAGCCGCGCGATGCCGGTGTCGAAGAAGGTGACCGGCGCGTCCATGCGGTAGCGGCGGAAAAATCCGCTCGCTCCGGCGAGCCAGCTGTAGCCCTCGCCCTGATGGCGGCTGCGTGCCACAAAGTCCTGGGTAACAGCGTGCTCACGCCGCTGCTGGGTGAGCGTGAAATAGTCCATGGGGGTGAAGTCCTGGTCGAGCGTCATGTTGTCGTCGAGGTACTGCCAGCTGGTGATGCTCGACAGCGTGAACCGCTCGAAGTCTTTGCTTGCCGTGGCACCTGCGGTGGCCGACGTGCGGCGGTAGAAACAGGTGTCGTTGTAGGCGATGAGGCCCGTATCGACGAACTCATAGGGGTAGCCGCCCTGCCTGGTGGCGGTAAACGATGCCACTGCGGCGGCATACCATCCGCCGGCGCTGCGCCACTCGAGCTTGAGGCGTGCGCCCGCCATGCGTTCCCAGTCACAGCGGCGGCCGTTGAACTGGTTGCGGAACTCGCCCTCGGCGCTGCCGTAGTGTGCCGACACGCCCAAGCCCAGCCCGGGTGCCAGCAGCGTGTAGTGGCTGGCACCGATGCGCCAGGCGCCGTGTGATGCCGCCTCGGCCAGCGCTCTGGTGCCCTGATGGTTGAGTGGCGACAGGGTGTAGATGTTGATGAGGCCGCCCATGGTGTTGCGGCCGTATAGGGTGTTCTGCGGGCCGCGCAGCACCTCGATGCGGGCGATGTCCGTCAGGTCGATGTCATAGTTCTCCTTGGTGACTACGGGCACATTATCCACCGCCAGGCCCACGGCGGGCTGGTCGATGCGGGTGCCGATGCCGCGCACATACACCGTCGAGGTCATCCTGCTGCCATAGTCGGGGATGAACAGGTTGGGCACCATGTCGGCGGCGTCCTTGGGCGACAGCAGGCGTTGCTGCTCGGCCTGGTCGCGGCCGATGACGGTGACGGGGGCGGCCTGGGTGCGCAGGTCTGCGCTCTGCTTGATGGCAGTGACGGTGACTTCGCCCAGCGACAGGGTGTCGCTCACCGCCTGGGCGCGCAGGCCGGCGGCGGCGAGGGCAAGCATCGCAATCGTCAGGATTTTTTTCATGGGGGCAAAGGTAGTTCAAAAAAACTTTTCTTTACTTGTTAACAAGGCCGAAATTTGGGCTGTAATTGTTTTCTCATATTATAAAAAATAAGTAAATTTGCACCGAGAAAAGCAGGTCTTTTGCCCCAATGGCACGCGTGCAGGTGTGTAAGAAATTGTGGTTTAGGGATTTTGCTCAAGTGTTAACCAAAAACCGATATCAACAAAACAATATATCAGCAATAACTTCAAGTTATGGACATTTCAATTTTCGGAATTCAGAGCACCACACTTGCCATTACGGCGGCGTTGACCGGCGTGGGTCTTGTAGCGGCTGCCCTGATTATCGCGTGGCTCATTGGACCGCGCAGTTACACCAAGAAGAAGGGTGAGCCCTTTGAGTGCGGCATCCCCACGCGCGGCGAGTCGATGGCTCAGTACCATGTGGGTTATTACCTGTTTGCCATCCTGTTCCTGATGTTTGATGTGGAGACGGTCTTCCTGTTCCCCTGGGCGACCATCTGCAAGACCATCGGCAGCACGGCGCTGCTGGCAGTGGGCACTTTCCTTGTAATTCTGGTTTTAGGTCTGGCTTATGCCTGGAAGAAAGGAGCGTTGCGATGGAAGTGAAAATCAAGTCGATGAAGCACGAGGACTTCAAGGACAACGAATATATCGACAGCCTTGTTGAGCAACTGCGGGCCGGCGGCACCAACATTGTCGTGGGCAAGCTGGACCAGTTGATGAACTGGGGCGTGAGCAACTCGCTGTGGCCGCTGTGCTTTGGCACCAGCTGCTGCGCCATTGAGTTCATGTGCCTGGGCGCTGCGCGCTACGACATGGCGCGCTTTGGCTTTGAGGTGGCGCGCAACAGCCCCCGCCAGGCCGACTACATCATGTGCCAGGGCACCATCAACTACCGCATGGCGCCGGCGCTCAAGCGCCTGTATGAGCAGATGGCCGAGCCCAAGTATGTCATCGCCTGCGGCTCGTGCACCGTGAGCGGCGGCCCGTTCAAGAACAGTTACTGCGTGGTCAAGGGCGTGGACGAGATTATCCCCGTGGATGTTTATCTGCCCGGTTGCCCCCCGCGTCCCGAGGCGTTCTTTTATGCCCTGATGCAGCTGCAGCGCAAGATCAAGGTGCAGAAGTACTTTGGCGGTGCTAACCGCAAGGAGAAACTGCAGTATGACGGCAAGGAACTCAAGGAGACCAACAAGTAAACCACAACCCCATCAAAAAACCAAAGTAACTATTATGTCAGAGATACAGAACAAAATCACGCAGTTGTGCCCCGCGGCAACGGTTGACGCTGCCGGCGAGTTCCTCGAGGTGGCCGTTGCCGCCGCCCAGTGGCATGACCTGGCGAGCGCCCTCAAGGACCAGCTGCACTATGACTACCTCACCGCTGTGGTGGGCATGGACTGGACCGAGGCCTATGGCTGTGTATATTACCTGACCAATACCGACACCCAGGAGATGCTGCACGTGAAGGTGACCTGCGCCGACCGCGAGCACCCGCACATCCCCTCGGTGACCGACCTGTGGCGCGTGGCCAACTTCCAGGAGCGCGAGGTGTATGACTTCTTCGGCATCATCTTCACGGGCCATCCCGACATGCGCCGCATGTTCCTCCGCACCGACTGGGTGGGCCACCCCCTGCGCAAGGACTACAAGCCCGAGGACAACCCCCTGCGCCTCGACGACGAGCCCAACGAGGACTACACCTGCAGCTGGAGCCTTGACGACAAGGGCAGCCTGGTGAAGACCGACGGCAAGGTGTTTGAGGACGACGAGTATGTCATCAACATCGGCCCGCAGCACCCCTCGACGCACGGTGTGATGCGCTACCGCGCCAGCATCGACGGCGAGTTGGTCAAGAAGGTCGATGTCGTGAGCGGATACATCCACCGCGGCATTGAGAAGATGTGCGAGGACCTTACCTATCCGCAGATGCTGCTCTACACCGAGCGCATGGACTATATGGCTGCCCACATGAACCGCCACTGCATGTGCATGGCCGTGGAGAAGGCGCTGGGCCTTGAGGTGCCTCGCCGCGCCGAGCTCATCCGCCTGATGATGGACGAGTTGATGCGCCTGTCGTCGCACTTGCTCAGCTACGGCTGCTTGACCATGGACCAGGGCGCCACCACCGCGTTCTTCTACGGTTTCCGCGAGCGCGAGCTGATTTATGACATCTTTGACCGCACCTGCGGCGCACGCATGTCGATGAGTTACTCGTGCATCGGCGGCGTGGTGGCCGACGTGCATGAGGACTTTGTGAAGGACGTGCGCCACGCCTGCGACGTCATCGAGAAGGCCCTCAAGGAATATCACAAGCTGTTCACCGGCAATGTCATTGCCGTGAGCCGCATGGTGGGCGTCGGCGCCTTGAGCAAGGAGGACGCCATCAACTATGCCATCACCGGCCCCTCGGGCCGCGCCAGCGGCGTGCACTGCGACGTGCGCAAGACGCAGCCTTACTCGCTGTACGGCGAGTTTGAGTTTGACGAGGTGCTGCGCGAAGGCGGCGACTCGATGGACCGCTACATGGTGCGCATGCTCGAGATGGAGCAGAGCATCAAGATACTGCGCCAGGCGTGCGACAAGCTCGAGGCCGAGGGCCTGCAGGGCGAGTACTGCGCCCCCAAGGTGCCCAGGGTGATGAAACTGCCCGCCGGCCACTGGTACCAGCAGGTGGAGGCCAGCCGCGGCGCCTTTGGCGTTTACATCGAGAGCGACGGCGGCGCCAAGCCCGTGCGCGTACACTTCCAGTCGCCGTGCTTCAACCTCACCGGCATTGTGGACCTCACATGCAAGGACAATCTGATTGCCGACCTGATTACCATCACGGCGTCGATTGACTATGTCATCCCCGACATCGACCGATAAACGAGACACAGTAACTAACGAACAATAACTCAAAACAGAGAAAAAGATATGTTTGACTTCAGTATAGTCACCAAGTGGTTCAATGACCTGCTCAACGGCGTGATGCCGCAGTGGCTCACCACCACCGTCGAGTGTGTCATCGTGGCAGTGGCACTGCTTGTTGCCTACTCGCTCATCGCCATGTTCTACATCTTTTATGAGCGCAAAGTGTGCGGCTGGATTCAGTGCCGCCTGGGCCCTACCCGCGTGGGTCCGTGGGGCGTGCTCCAGGTGTTTGCCGACGTCATCAAGATTCTGCAAAAGGAGCTGATTACGCTGTGGCACACCGACAAGTTCCTATTCCACCTGGCGCCTTACCTGGTGCTCATCGCCTCGATGCTCACCTTTGCCTGCCTGCCCTGGGGTCGCGGCCTGCAAATCGTTGACATGAACATCGGCGTGTTCTTCATTGTCGCCGTGTCGTCGATTGGCGTGCTGGGCATCCTGCTCGCCGGCTGGTCGAGTAACAGCAAGTACACCCTCATCGGCGCAATGCGCAGCGGTGCCCAGATGATCAGCTACGAGTTGTCGTGCGGCATCTCGATTCTCACCGTCGTGTGCCTGGCCGGCACTATGTCGATTACCGGTATCGTCGAGGCGCAGGAAAACGGCTGGTTCCTGTTCACGGGCCACATTCCTGCCATCATCGCATTCATTATTTATATTATCGCCGCCAATGCCGAGAACAACCGCGGCCCGTTTGACCTGCCCGAGGCCGAGCACGAGTTGACCGCAGGCTACCACACCGAGTATTCGGGCATCCACTTCGGCTTCTTCTACCTGGCGGAGTACCTGAACCTGTTCATCGTGTCGGGCATCGCCACGCTGCTCTTCCTGGGCGGCTGGATGCCCCTGCACATTCCCGGATGGGATGGCTTCAACACCGTGATGGACTATATTCCCAGCATCATCTGGTTCCTGGGCAAGGCCTTCTTCATGACCTTCATTTTCATGTGGATTCGCTGGTCGTTCCCGCGTGTGCGCATCGACCAGATGCTGGCCCTCGAGTGGCGTTATCTCATGCCCATCGGCTTGTTCAACCTGGCGCTCATGGCCATCGTTGTCAGCCAGGGCTGGTACTTTGGCGCCTGATGCACCGCGTAGAGTAAAACTAACACCAAATAAAAGAATCAAGTCAATATCATAGCATTATGGCTGATAATTTCGGAAAAATCACGCAAGTCATAGGCCCGGTAGTGGACATCGCCTTTGAGGGCGAGGGCACGTCGCGTCCCCCCATCTACACCTCGCTGGCGGTAGAGCGCCCCGACGGCTCGGAGCTCATCCTCGAGGTGGAGCAGCACGTGGGCGAGAACACCGTGCGCTGCGTTGCCATGGACAGCACCGACGGCCTCAAGCGAGGCGCCCGCGTCAAGTCGATGGGTCAGCCCATCTCGGTGCCCACGGGCGACCAGATCAAGGGCCGCCTGCTCAACGTCATCGGTCAGAGCATCGACCACCTGGAGCCCCTGCATAAAGGCGCCCGCCGCGCCATTCACCAGCCGGCTCCCGCCTTTTCAGACTTGTCGATTTCGCAAGAGATACTGTACACCGGCATCAAGGTCATCGACCTCATCGAGCCATTCTCCAAGGGCGGCAAGATTGGCCTGTTTGGCGGTGCCGGCGTGGGCAAGACCGTGCTCATCATGGAGCTTATCCACAACATCGCCCACGGACACAACGGTTTCTCGGTGTTCACCGGCGTGGGTGAGCGCACTCGCGAGGGCAACGACCTGCTGCGCGAGATGATCGAGAGCGGCGTTATCAACTACGGTGACAAGTTCAAGCAGGGCATGGCCAACGGCGAGTGGAACCTCAATGATGTGGACATGCAGGCCGTGAACAGTTCCCAGGCCACCCTGGTGTTTGGCCAGATGAACGAGCCTCCCGGCGCGCGCCTGCGCGTCGCCCTGTCGGGCCTGACCGTGGCCGAGCAGTTCCGCGACCAGGACGGCGGCGGCAAGGACATCCTGCTGTTTATGGACAACATCTTCCGCTTCACCCAGGCGGGCAGTGAGGTGTCGGCGCTGCTGGGCCGCATGCCCTCGGCGGTGGGCTACCAGCCCACGCTGGCCAGCGAGATGGGCAAGCTGCAGGAGCGCATCACCTCAACCAAGACGGGCAGCATCACCTCGGTGCAGGCCGTGTATGTGCCCGCCGACGACTTGACGGACCCCGCCCCCGCCACCACGTTCAACTTCCTTGACGCCACCTGCGTGCTGAGCCGCAAGATTGCCGAGCTGGGCATCTATCCGGCCGTTGACCCGCTGGCTTCCACGTCGCGCATCATGGACCCGAACATCATCGGCGAGGAGCATTACGACATCGCACAGCGTGTGATTCACCTGCTGCAAAAGTATAACGAGCTGCAGGACATCATTGCCATCCTGGGCGTTGAGGAGCTGAGCGACGAGGACAAGCTGGTTGTGTCGCGCGCGCGCCGCGCCCAGCGCTTCCTGTCGCAGCCGTTCTTCGTTGCCGAGCAGTTCACCGGCCTGCCCGGTGTGATGGTGCCGCTGGCCGAGACCATCCGCGGCTTCAAGATGATTCTCGACGGCGAGGTGGACGACCTGCCCGAGCAGGCCTTCCTGAGCGTCGGCACCATCGACGAGGCCATCGCCAAGGGCAAGAAACTGCTGGAGCAGAACTGATGCCCTGCGGCGCATTGTTACACATTATATAATAATAAATAATGACACTCAAAATCATATCGGCAGAACAAATCGAGTTTGAAGGCACCGTCGAGTCGGTCACGCTTCCTGGCGTGATGGGGCGTTTCCAGGTGCTCAACAACCATGCCGCGCTCATCGCCGCCCTCGGGGCGGGCAAGATGTGCTATGTGGCCGAGGGCCGCACCGTGGAGCAGGACATCCGCGGCGGCGTTGCCGATGTCAAGGATAATGTGGTGTCGGTGTGCTTGTATTGAACAGTAATATAATGAAGAGCAAGATAATTATCGCGGTTGTCGCCCTCGCGGTGGTGGCGCTGATGGGAATGGGCTATTACGGCTCGGCCCGCCAGCGTGCCGCGGGACATGCCAGCGAGCTGAACCCCAAGGAGACCATCTTTGAGCACTTGGGCGACGCCTATGGTTGGGAGGTGCCTTTCAACCACAGCGCCCGCATCCCGTTGCCCGTCATCGTGTGGGGACAGGACGGCTTGCACTGCTTCATGAGCAGCCGCATCACCGGCGGGGAGACCTATGACGGTTTCAAAATCTCGACCAGCGAGGAGCATCACGGCAAGGTGGTGCAGGTGCTGGCCGACGGCAGCGAGGCGCGTCCATGGGACTTTTCTGTCACCAAGAATGTGGCGGGCATTTTCATTGCCGCGTTGCTGGTGGTGTGGATGGCGCTGGCGCTCAAGCGATGGTATGTGCGCAACGGCATGAAAGCACCGCGCCGCGCAACGGGCTTCATGGAACTGGTGGTGGACTTCGTCTATGGCGACACCATCCGTCCCATCCTGGGCAATAAGGCGCCCAAGTATGCTCCTTACCTGTTGACGGCGTTTTTCTTCATCCTGACGATGAACCTGCTGGGCCTGATTGTCATCTTCCCCGGCGGCGCCAACCTGACGGGCAATATCGCCGTGACGCTGGTGCTTGCCGTGCTCACCTTTGTCATCACCACCGTGAGCGGCACCAAGGAGTACTGGAAGGAAATCCTGTGGCCCGAGGTGCCCATGGCGCTCAAGTGCCCCGTGCCCATGATGCAGCTCATCGAGGTGCTGGGCATGTTCACCAAGCCGCTGGCGCTCATGGTGCGACTGTTTGCCAACATGATGAGCGGCCACATGGTGGTGCTGGTGCTGGTGCTGCTGATATTCATCTTTACCAGCCTGTTTGGCGTGGGCGTGGGCATTGGCACGAGCGTGTTCTCGGTAGCCTTCACCCTGTTCATGCTGCTGCTCGATGTGCTGGTGAGCTTTATCCAGGCATATGTGTTCACGATATTGAGCACGATATTCATCTCGATGGCGCTGGCCGAACCGCATCACGAGGAGTCCAAGTGATTAACAGACAAGACAATAAAACAAACAAAATATTAATAACTAAAACTGAAGAATTATGTTAGGAATGATTTTAGCAGATGCTATGGCCAACCTTGGCGCAGCAATTGGAGCAGGTATCGCAGCCGTGGCTGCAGGTATTGGTATCGGTAAAATCGGCGGCTCGGCCATGGAGGCCATCGCGCGCCAGCCCGAGTCCACCGGCGACATCCGCAGCAACATGATTGTCATCGCCGCTCTGATTGAGGGTGTGGCATTCCTTGCCCTGATTGTGTGCGTGCTTGCCATTATCATGTAATTTGCTCACCTGATTCAGATGGAACTTTTCACGCCTGAATTTGGTCTGGTCTTTTGGATGTTTGTGGCATTTCTGTGCCTCTACCTCATCCTTGCCAAGTATGCCTGGCCCTACATCATCAAGACGATGGAGGAGCGTGCCGACAAGATTGACAAGGGAGTGGCGGTAGCCCAGGAAGCCGAGGCCAAGCTTGCCAGCGCCAACGCCGAGCGGGACCGAATCCTTGCCGAGGCGCGCGCCCGGCAGACCGAAATCCTGCGCGAGGCCACCAAGATGCGCAATCAGATGATAGACGACGCTCGCGGCGAGGCGTCGGCCGAGGCCAAGAAGGTGGCCCAGGCCGCCCAGCTCTCGATAGAGCAGTCGCGCAAGGAGTCCGAGAAGCAGTTGCGTCAAGAGGCCGGCATGCTGGCGCTGGAGATTGCCGAGAAGGTGATACGCCACAACATCAGCAGCGACGCTGCGCAAAAGGAACTCGTGGACAAGTACCTGAACGAGGTGCAGGCCAGTAACTAAGAAATAAAGTACAGCACCCCCCTATGAGTGACGGACTGATACCGCGCCGATATGCCAAAGCGCTCTACAAGCTCGCTGTCGAGAATGGTGACTCTCAGGAGATTTACGAGACCTTGAAGTCGCTGAGTTTCCGCTACACCGCGCTCGACGAGCTCAAGCGCGCCGTGCTCAATCCCGAAATTTCGGACGAGGAGAAAGGCGCCTACATGCTCAGCCTGGTGGGCGGCAAGGCCGGCAGCTCGCTGGACAACTTCCTGCTGCTGTGTGTGCGCAACAACCGCGCCGAGTACCTGCAGAAGATTTCGCTGGCCTATGTGGAACTGTACCGCGAGGCCCACGAGATTGCCCACGTGGTCATCACCACCGCCGTGCCCATGCCCGACGAGGAGATTGCCGCCATCACAAGCCTTGTCAAGCGGCGCCTGGGCGCCATGACCCTTGAGATTGAGAAAGCCGTGGACCCCGGCCTCATTGGCGGTTTCACGGTCAAAATCAACGGCCTGGTGCTTGACGCGTCGGTGAAGAGAGAATTGAACGACATGCGGTTAAAACTGCAAAAGAAATAATATCACACAAGAAGATTAATACTGAGATATGATTAATCCAAGCGAAATATCAGACATCCTGAAACAGCAGCTTGTCGACGACATCGCCAAGAGGCAGGTGGCCTTTGAGGAAGAGGGCACCGTGCTTGAGGTGGGCGACGGCGTGGCCCATGCCTATGGCCTGCACAATGTGGAGGCCAACGAACTCGTGCAGTTTGAGAACGGCGTGACCGGCGTGGCCATGAACCTTGAGGAGAGCGATGTGGGCATCATCCTGCTCGACGAGGTCGATACCGTGACCGAGAACATGAAGGTGCGCCGCACGGGCGAGATTGCCTCCATCGAGGTGGGCGAGGGCCTGCTGGGACGCGTCATCGACGTGCTGGCCAAGCCCATCGACGGCAAGGGACCCATTGAGGGCGAGCGCCTGCGCCTGCCGCTCGAGCGCAAGGCCCCCGGCGTCATCTTTCGCCAGCCCGTGAAAGAGCCGCTGCAGACCGGTCTCAAGGCCATCGACTCGATGATTCCCATTGGCCGCGGCCAGCGCGAGCTCATCATTGGCGACCGCCAGATTGGCAAGACCGCCATCGCGGTGGACACCATCATCAACCAGCGCGCCAACTACGACGCCGGCCATCCCGTGTACTGCATCTATGTCGCCATCGGCCAGAAGGCATCGACCGTCGCCGCGCTTGTCAACAAGCTCGAGGCGAGCGGAGCGTTGCCCTATACCGTAGTCATTGCGGCCACCGCCGCCGACTCGGCGTCGATGCGCTACTATGCACCCTTTGCCGGCGCCGCCATCGGCGAGTACTTCCGCGACACCGGCCGCGACGCCCTGGTGGTCTATGACGACCTGTCGAAGCACGCCGTGGCCTACCGTGAGATCTCGCTCATCCTCAAGCGCCCCTCGGGCCGCGAGGCTTATCCCGGCGACATCTTCTACCTGCACAGCCGCTTGCTGGAACGCGCCGCCAAGATTAACGAGAATCAGGATGTGGCCAGCGTGATGAACGACCTGCCCGAGCCCCTCAAGCCCATTGTCAAGGGCGGCGGCTCGCTCACGGCGCTGCCCATCATCGAGACCCAGGCGGGCGACGTGAGCGCCTATATCCCCACCAACGTGATTTCGATCACCGACGGCCAGATTTACCTGGAGTCGGCGCTGTTCAACAGCGGCATCCGCCCCGCCGTCAATGTGGGCATCTCGGTGTCGCGTGTTGGCGGCAACGCCCAGATCAAGTGCATGAAAAAGGTGGCGGGAACGCTCAAGATTGCCCAGGCCCAGTATCGCGAGCTGGAAGCCTTCACCAAGTTTGGCGGCGACATCGACCCCGTTACTGCCCGCACCATCGACACCGGCCGCAAGAACGAGCGCCTGCTCGTGCAGCCCCAGTACTCGCCCATGGTGGTCGAGGAACAGGTGGCCATCATCTACTGTGGCGTGAACGGGCTGTTGCGCGACGTGCCGCTGGACAGGGTAGGGGAGTTTGAGAAAGCATTCCTGGAATACCTGCGCGGCAAGCACAAGAGCGACGTGCTCGACGTGCTGCGCACCGGCAAGATTGACGACGACGTGATGGCCAAGCTCAAGACGGCGGCCGCCACCATCTCGGCTAATTTCAAGAACGCCTAACATCAGCACGAGCCAATCAAGATGTCAACACTCAGAGAACTCAAGACACGCATCGGGTCGGTTGCCAGCACCCAAAAGACGACGAGCGCCATGAAGATGATTTCGTCGTCCAAGATGCGCAAGGCTACCGGGCAGCTGCAGCGCCTGTCGCCCTACCGCGGCATGGTGCAGCGTGTCATCAGCCACCTGCTGGTCACCGGCCAGCAGTTTGACTCGCCGCTCATCGCCCAGCGCGATGTGCAGCGGGTGGCGCTGGTGGCCTTTGGCAGCGACGACGGCCTGTGCGGCGGCTTCAATGTCAACATCTTCAAGCAGGTGCTTGCCACCGTCGCCGCCGTGCGCAACGAGTACGGTAGCCAGGTGGGCATCACGCTGGTGCCCGTGGGCAAGAAACTCACTGCGGCGGCCCTCAAGGTTGCCGGTGGCGGCATACAGGTCGAGCCCGTGGCCCTCAACACCCGCAGCGGCAGCGATGACCTGCATGCCTTTGCCGAGTTGATGAAGGTCCGGTTTCTGGAGCGCGCCTTTGACCGCGTCGAGGTGCTGTACATGCACTTCATCTCCACCGGCAGGCAGGAGTTCCGTCGCGAGCAGCTGCTGCCCGTGAGCTACCAGGGCCTTGCCGAGAATGTTGACCCCCGCGCCGCCAACAGCCCCTGCCTGTTTGAACCCGACGCCGGCACCATCTTCAACACCGTGCTGCCCTTGCACATCAAGTCGATGCTGCAGGACGTGTTCATCCAGAGCGCTGCCAGCGAGCAGAGCGCGCGCGTGATGGCGATGCAGGCGGCGAGCGACAATGCCAAGGAGCTGCTCGACGAGCTGCAGCTCGAGTACAACAAACTGCGCCAGCAAGGCATCACCACCGAGCTGCTCGACATCCTAGGCGGACAAGTGGAACGTTAGAGTAAAGAAACAAAGAAGGAAACAAGAAACCTATCTATATATATTATGAATATCAAGGAGTATTTCGTCTCAATATTCAAGGGCTTTTACAGCCTGATTAAGGGTATGGAGGTGACCGGCAAGGAACTGGTGACCCCCAAGGTGACCGAACAGTATCCCGAGAACCGCGCCACGCTGCACATTCCGGAGCGTTTCCGCGCCACGCTCGAGCTCATCTATGACGAGAGCGGGCGCAGCAAGTGCCTGGGCTGCGGCAGTTGCGAGCGTGCCTGCCCCAACCAGACCATCAGCGTCACCAAGCGCATGGTGGAGTTGCCCGACGGCAAGAAGAAGCCCAAGCTGGACAAGTTCATTTATGACCTGGGCAGCTGCACCTTCTGCGGCCTGTGCGTGCAGGCGTGTCCCACCCATGCCATCCGCTTCAGCAACGACTTTGAGCAGGCGGTGTTCACGCGCGAGAAACTCGTCAAGCAGCTCAACGACCGGCCCGAGCCTGACGATGCTCCCGCTCCCGCCAAGCCCGCCGATGCACCTGCGGCCGACGCCACCGTGAAACAAGAAAATCAACAAAATCAAGAATAATGGAATCATTAGGTAACATCATTTTGTACTTTATCGTAGCGATAGCCATCATCGTCTTTTCGGTGTTGACGGTCACCACGCGCAAGATTCTGCGCTCGGCGACCTATCTGCTGTTTGTGCTCTTTGCCACGGCCATCATCTATTTCCAGATGGACTACCAGTTCCTGGGGGCCGTGCAGATTGCCGTGTATGCCGGCGGTATCTTGGTGCTGTTTGTGTTTGCCATCATGCTCACGCATCAGCCTGGCCAGGATGCCGAGGCGCTCACTTCTCACCGTCGCGCGACGGGCCTGATTGCCGCCCTCGCCGGCGTGGCGCTGTGCGGTTACGCCGTGTTCAGTTATCGTGACTTCTTCGGCAAGGTAGCCGACACCGCGCTCACCGACCTGACGATGGAGCGAATCGGCCACTTCCTGTTGAGCACCGACAAGTTCGGTTATCTGCTGCCCTTCGAGGCTGTCAGCGTGTTGTTATTGGCTTGTATCATTGGTGGCGTAGTGATTGCGCGCCGCCGTTAACACAATGGGAGGACAAAAATTATGAGTTTGACTTTGTTAATGTATCTCATCCCCAGCCTCATCATGTTTGGCTGCGGCGTTTACGGCTTCATCACGCGCAAGAACATGATTGCCATCATGATTTCGCTCGAGTTGATGCTCAACTCAGTGGATATTAACTTTGTGGTATTCAACCGCTTCTTGTTTCCCGGACAGATGGAAGGCATGTTCTTCACGCTGTTTGCGATTGCCATTGCCGCCGCCGAGACGGCGCTGGCCCTCGCCATCATCATCAATGTGTTCCGCATCGCCAAGAAGGTGGATATCAAACAAATCACTAAACTGAAATTCTAACGATTATGCCATTAAGTTTAGCAATAGCAGTTGTAGCAATCCCCCTGTTCATGTTCCTGTTTCTGGGACTTGCCGGGGTGAAAATGGGTAAGAAAGTCGCCGGTTGGATTGGCGTGCTGGGCATGCTGGTGGACACGGTGCTGGCCTATGGCGTGGCGTTGACCTACTTCTTTGGCAGCGGCCAGGGCCAGATGGTTGACGGCGTGCGCCAGGCCGTGGTTGTCGCCAATCCGGCATGGCTGTCGTTTACCGACACGCTGTTGGTGCGCATGGGTGTCCTGGTTGACCCCATTGCGGCGATGATGCTTGTCGTCATCACCACGGTGTCGCTCATGGTCCATCTCTACAGCATGGGTTACATGTGCGACCACCACGGCACTGCCGAAAAGGGTTTCCAGCGATACTACGCCTTCCTGGCGTTGTTCACCTTTTCGATGCTGGGCCTGGTGGTGGCCACCAACATCTTCCAGATTTTCATCTTCTTTGAGATGGTGGGCCTGTCGTCCTACCTGCTCATCGGTTTCTACTATTCCAAGCCCGAGGCCAACCATGCCAACAAGAAGGCGTTCATCGTCACCCGTCTGGCCGACCTGTTCTTCTTGCTGGGCATCATGATACTGAGTTATTATACCAACACGTTTGACTTCGAGAAGCTCGTGTTCGGTCCCACCATGTCGGGCAGCCTTGAGACTGCGCAGAGCGCCATCAGCACCACTGGCGGCGCCACCTTCATGGGTTGCTCGGTCATCTCGTGGGCGCTGACCTTCATCTTCATTGGCGGCGCGGGCAAGAGTGCGATGTACCCGTTGCACATCTGGCTGCCCGACGCCATGGAGGGTCCCACCCCCGTGTCGGCGCTCATCCACGCTGCCACCATGGTTGTTGCCGGCGTGTTCCTCGTGGCCCGTCTGTTCCCGCTGTATGTGCTGGTTCAGGGCGCGATGAACATCGTGCTGGTGGTCGGCGCCTTCACGGCATTCTATGCCGCGGCGGTGGCCTGCACCCAGAGCGACATCAAGCGCGCGCTGGCGTTCTCGACCGTGTCGCAGATTGCCTACATGATGACGGCGCTCGCCGTCAGCTCGGCCCAGAACACCCTCATCGAGATTCACGAGGGCGTGGGCCTGGGTTATATGGCCTCGATGTTCCACCTGTTCACCCACGCCATGTTCAAGGCGCTGCTCTTCCTGTGTGCCGGTGCCATCATCCATGCCGTGGGCAGCAACGAGAACGACAAGATGCACGGCCTGCACAAGTTCATGCCCATCACCAGCGTCTGCTTCCTGATCGGCTGTCTTGCCATCTCGGGCATTCCCCCGTTTGCGGGCTTCTTCAGCAAGGATGAGATTCTCGTGGCCTGCTATCACCGCGGCCTGGGCTGGGGACTGTGGATGTCGCTTGTGGCCGGCATGACCGCCTTCTACATGTTCCGCATCTACTACCTCATCTTCTTCTGGAACAAGCATGAGGTGCACGGCGAGCACAAGCCCGCCGACCAGGTGTGGACCATGACGGTGCCCCTCATCATCCTGGCTGCCGTGTCGTGCGTTGCGGGCTTTGTTCCCGCCCACGATCTGGTGACCTGGGACGGCAAGGCGCTGCACACCGCCATCGATTGGACCGTGGCCGGTTCCAGCATCGGCGTGGCCCTGGTGGGCATCATCCTTGCCACGGTGATGTACTACAAGGAGAATCCGCTGCCCGAGCGCATGGCCAACGCGATGCGCGGCCTGTGGACCGCCTCCTACAGGCGCTTCTACATGGACGAGCTTTACCAGTTCATTACCCACAAGGTCATCTTCCAGGCCATCTGTGTGCCCATCGCATGGTTTGACCGTCACATCATCGACGGTTTCATGAACCTGCTGGCCGATGTCACCAACTCGGCATCGTTTGCCATCCGCCGCCTGCAGTCGGGCAGCATCCAGGCCTATGTGGTCGTCTATCTGCTGGGAGCGCTCCTGCTTGCAGCGGTTGCAATGGTGTGTGTGTTAATCTAATTGTCAACGGTCTAACAAAAGAAAGGAATATACAATGGAAATTTTCAATAATATATTAATTTACTTTGTGATCGTGCCTCTGCTCACGCTTGGAGGCCTGGCCCTGTGCAGCAACCGCGGCATCAAGGCCATCAGGACCGTTGCCGTGGCCGGAGCCAGCGTGCTCGTGGTGCTTGCCGTGTGGCTGGTGACCATGTTCCTGAACGCGCGTGCCGGCGGCGACACAAGCGAGATGATTCTGCAAAGCCATGTCATGTGGTATGCGCCCCTCAACATCCAGTTGTCGCTGGGCGTTGACGGTGTGTCGGTGGTGATGATTCTGCTGTCGGCGTTCATCGTGTTTGCGGGCGTGTTCGCCTCGTGGAAGATGAACCCGCTGCCCAAACAGTTCTTCCTGTGGTTCTTCCTCTTGAGCACGGGCGTGTTTGGCTTCTTTATCTCCATTGACTTGTTCACGATGTTCATGTTCTATGAGGTCGCGCTCATCCCCATGTACCTGCTCATTGGCGTGTGGGGCAGCGGTAACAAGAACTACAGCGCCATGAAGCTCACCCTGATGCTCATGGGCGGTTCGGCGTTCCTGATGCTGGGCCTCATCGGCATCTACTTCCACTCGTCGCCCGAGGGCTCGCCCCTGACGATGAACATCCTTGAGATTGCGCGCAACAACGCCATACCCCACAACTGGCAGTACCTGCTGTTCCCGCTGACATTCGTCGGCTTTGGCGTGCTGGGTGCCATGTTCCCGTTCCACACATGGTCGCCCGACGGCCATGCCTCGGCGCCCACGGCGGTGTCGATGCTGCACGCCGGCGTGCTCATGAAGCTGGGAGGCTATGGCTGCTTCCGCATCGCCATCTACCTGATGCCGTTTGCCGCCAACGAGCTGGCGTGGATATTCCTGCTGCTCACGGGCATCAGCATCGTCTATGGCGCCTTTAGCGCCTGTGTGCAGACCGACCTCAAGTACATCAACGCTTACTCGTCGGTGAGCCACTGCGGCATGGTGCTGTTTGCCATCCTCATGTTCAACACCACCGCCATGACCGGTGCCGTGATGCAGATGCTCTCGCACGGTTTGATGACGGCCTTGTTCTTTGCCTTGATTGGCATGATCTACGGCCGCACCCACACGCGCGACATCCGCGAGATGGGCGGCATGATGCACATCATGCCCTACCTGGGCGTGGGCTATGTGATTGCCGGTTTGGCATCGCTGGGTCTGCCGGGCCTGAGCGGCTTTGCTGCCGAGATGACCATCTTCTTCGGCTCGTTCCAGCATCCCGACATGTTCCACCGCGTGCTCACCATCATGGGCGCCTCGTCGATTGTCATCACGGCGGTGTATATCCTGCGTGTGGTGGCCAAGCTGCTGTTTGGCACCGTGCAGAATGAGCACCACCGCGAGCTCACCGACGCCTCGTGGGAGGAGCGCCTGTCCACCGCCACGCTCATCCTGGCAGTGACGGCCATCGGCTGCTTCCCCAACTTCTTTATCGACATCATCAGCAGCAGTTTCAAGCCTGTTGTTGAAGCGTTGTCCGGCGTGTTGTAATCAAGTGTGTTTAACCTGAAAAAATAGAAAAACAAAGATATGATGGATTATTCACAATTCTTGTTGATGCCGCAGGAGATAGGCCTGTTGCTGGTGTTCCTGCTCGTTTTCCTTTACGACACGTTCATGCCCGACAGGGCGCAGCGCCACATGCCGTTGTTCACGGTCATCATGTTTGCGCTGTACACGATATACTGTTTTTGCCCTGTCGAGACGGGCACCGCCTTTGGCGGGATGTTTGAGACCAACGCCCCCACGTGGGTGATGAAGAATATCCTCAACGTGGGCGTGCTGCTGGTGCTGCTGCAGGCCGTCAAGTGGACCAACAGCGACTTTGTGAGCGTGCGCCGCGGCGAGTTCTATGAACTCACGCTGCTCACGCTGCTGGGCATGTTCCTGATGATTTCGGCGCGCCACTTCCTGCTGTTCGTCATCGGTCTGGAGACCGCGTCGCTGCCCATCGCCGCGCTTGCCGCGTTTGAGAAGCGCCACTACGAGTCGCACGAGGCCGCTGCCAAGTACATCTTCACCGCCGTCTTTTCGTCGGCCATTTTTCTGCTTGGCATCTCGTTTGTTTACGGCATCTCGGGCACGCTCTACTTCAATGACATCGCCGCCAAGGTGATTGGCGCCCCCACGCCGCTGCTCATCGCCGCCCTGGCCTTTGTCATCGCCGGTGTGGGCTTCAAGCTGTCGCTGGTGCCCTTCCACCTGTGGACCGCCGATGTTTACCAGGGCGCACCCACCGCGGTGACCAGCTACCTGTCGGTCATCAGCAAGGGCGCTGCCGCCTTCTCGTTCCTGGTGATTTTGGTCCAGGTGTTCGGCTCGGCCTATAGCGGCGTGTGGGAGTGGATGCTCTATGCCGTCATCGTGCTCACCATCACCCTGGGCAACCTGTTTGCCGTGCGCCAGCGCAACCTCAAGCGCTTCCTGGCGTTCTCGTCGATTTCGCAGGCCGGCTACATCATGCTGGGCGTGATTGCCGTGGGCACCATGGGCATGGCGTCGATGATTTACTATGTGCTTGTGTACATCTTCAGCAACCTCGCCGCCTTTGGCGTGATTGCCGCCATCGAGCGCCAGACCGGCAAGGTCACCATCGACGACTACAACGGCCTGTTCAAGACCAACCCCTGGCTGGCCTTCACCATGATGCTTGCCATGTTCTCGCTGGGCGGCATACCGCCGTTTGCGGGCTTCTTCAGCAAGTTCTTCATCTTTGTCGGCGCTTGCCAGCAGGGCAGCGTGGCCATCTATGTGCTCGTGCTCATCGCCTTGGTCAACACCATCATCTCGCTCTACTACTACCTGCTGGTGGTCAAGGCCATGTTCATCCGTCAGGACGAGTGCGTGATTGAGCGCATCAAGAGCCACTGGACCGAGCGCGCGGGCATGATACTGTGCGTGCTGTGCATCATCTTCATTGGCCTGGCAAGCTGCATCTACACCTACATCTGCGGCGCCACCGAGGCTCTGGCCTCGATGTTCGCCGCCGTGGGCTGACACCCATCGCAGGCAACAATTCCGCTTAACAATCCCAAGCGCCGCGGCAGTCTTGCACTCCGCGGCGCTTGTTGTGCCTGTGCGGCAATCCCCCGCAGCGCCTGTGGTGTGTTTACCGAAAAATTTTTGGACACATTATGGATTTCCATAGTTTTTCATTCGACGACATTTTTTTAGCAAAATTTTGAGTATTGGATTTGAATGCGTTTTTGCGCAGCCGCCCTGCGGTGTTGTCGTGCCGCAAGGGTGGGGTGGAGCGTAAAAAAAATCTAAAAAATGCTCATCAATCCAAAATGTTTCGGGCAAAAATCTGTATCTTTGCGAGATACAACCATTAAAACCATTTTGGATTATGCGTAGGACCTCTATTTTGCTCATTATGTGTGCCGTGCTGTGCGCCGTGTGCGCCGGCGCGGTCGAAGTCAAGTGCAGCGCGGTGCTGTTGGACAGCTGCGGCTTTTTCCCGCAGTTGAGCCCCGACGGCAGGCTGCTGCTCTATTCGCCCACCGACGCGTCGCAGCTGCTGCTCAAGGACCTGGCCACCGGCACCGTCACCACCGTGGCCAGCAAGGGCTATCCCGGCTTTGACGCCGTCTTTGGCCCCGACGGCAAGGTGTATTACATCACCCAGCAGCGCAAGAAGCACAACCTCATCTACCGCACGGGCCACTGCTATGACCCCGCCACGGGCATCGACAAGGAGGTGCTCAAGGGGCAGCACGGACAGGTGCAGGCGCTGCGTGCCGGGGGGGGCGTGGTCATCAACGGCGAGCACAAGTACTACCGCAGCGGGTCGGCGACGGGCGACTATGTCTATACGCGCGGCGACATGCTCTACATCGTGGACAAGTCGGGCAACACGCGCTCGCTGCAGCCCGTGCGCGACACCAACGGCTATCTGTGGGCCTCGCTCTCGCCCGACGGCACGCGTGTGCTGTTCCAAGCGGCGTCTCACGGCCTCATCGTGTGCGACCTGGACGGCCGTGTCCTCGCCGACCTGGGCGAATTCCTGATGCCGTGCTGGTACAACGACGACTACATCGTGGCCATGAGCAACAGCGGCAATGCGCGCCTCAAGGGTTCGCGCATCTGGCTGCTGGCCGTTGACGGCAGCGTTTACAAGCCCATTTCGCCCGCCGACGAGCGCGCCGTGCAGCCCATGGTGGCCGACGGCAAGGTGGTTTACACCATCCAGTACGAGGGCAAGGTCAAGCAACTGGAACTCGATATCAAGGCGGGCGGCGCGCCCCCCCCCCCCCGCCGGCCCGGCCACCACAACCAACAGGTAGGCGACAAAAAAAAAGACCAGGCCCCCCGGGTGGAAGAACCCCGC
>R27__coassemble_231_pt1 | contig 43196 bp, 43 predicted proteins | sample R27__metabat2_low_PE_027 | metagenome-assembled genome bin R27
TTTACAATTTTTTAGACCACTATTTTCGATAATTTCTTATCCCGAACTGGCGTAACATCTACTCGTGCCGCAGGATAGAGAACGCGCTCAAGCGGGACGTTCATTTCATCTGGCTGGCCGGTTATGACCAACCCGACCACAAGACCATCAACAACTTCCGCAACCGCGTCAAGGAGGAGATCGACAACGTGTTCACGCAACTGGTGCTGATCCTTGCCGAGCGTGGCTTCATCACCCTCGATGTGGAGTACATCGACGGGACGAAGATAGAGTCGAAGGCGAACAAGTACACCTTTGTCTGGAAGAAGACGGTGGTGAAGAACCGTGCAAAACTGCAGCAGAAGATACGTGCGCTTCTGAGCCAGATCGACGATGCCATCGCCCAGGAGAATGCCTTGCTTCCAGGTGGCATGCCAGAGCGATGTCTCGGAATATGCCGAGGCATACACCCAGTATGACTGGAGCATTGCGCAAAACTATGTGCTCCTCAATGTTGATGAGACGGGCAATCCCATCGATGGTGACATCGTGGGCTCGTGCACGGCTACCCAGCTCGCCTGGCCGCGGTGCGTCCTCTACGACCTCGTGGGTATGGATGGAGAGTGGGTGTTCACTTTGAGCTATTTCCCGTTTACCAACAATGAAATTAACTTTGTGGGCAACTATGAGTTCGCCTTCCCCGCAGCACCTGCGCTGCGCGGTGATGCCAACGGCGACGGCAATGTTGACGCCGCCGACATCTCGGCGTTGATTGACCACCTCTTGACGGGTCACAACATCAACAAGATGAATGCCGACTGCGACAATGCCGGCGGCATCACGCCCGCCGACATCTCGGCGCTGATAGAATATCTGCTCGAAGGCAACTGGAGCAAATAAGCATCTGCAAAGCACTATGACAATGGCAGGGCCTCGTTTCACACGTGGGGCCCTGCCTTGTTGTTGCGCCGTGGCGGTGAAAACTTCGCGTTTTAGCGCCGTGAAAATTCATGAGGGCAAGCCATGGCGGTGAAATTCAGCCCCGCCCATGCGCGCGCGGAGGATACCCAAAATCCCCCGCTGTGCGATTGTTACCCCCCCCTGTGCTGCGATGAAAACAAGAAAAGTTAAAAAAAACTAATTAGCAGGTGAATATCAATAACAATAATTATATTTGCCACGTCATTATATTATATACCCTAAATCAGATTACCAATGAATAAGTTTTTGTTAATTATTGTAATGCTTGTTATTGTCTGCTCCTGTTCAGATGATGTTTTGAACGAGGAAAACAAGCAATTCATGTTAGGAACCTCCAATGCGACGTTTTCGTTTGACTCGATAAAAGAACCGTCGAATTGGTGCAAATATCAATCATTGGAGGAGATGCTGGCAGCGTGCCAGATTCCTGAAAACATACTGCAATCAATGACCACCGAAGAGTTGATTACAGTGTGCATGAGCCATCCCTTGAAATCGAATTACATTTTTTATAATAATGAGATTGAAGGGGTAAAAGTGATTGTTGAGAACTTTAACGGTTTTCAAGAATTGATTAAACGCCCTGACGGACCTGAGAAGGTCATCGCTTTTTATGAAGACATCAATTTTGATGACGGAGCATCGCTAAAATATGGCAAGGACTTCTCGGGTGTTACCTATTTGGGGTTTATCGAGCTGTTTTTAGCGTCCAATGAGATGCCTCAATTATATAAAGGCGAGAATGGGGCAAAATTAGAGGATGTTTCAAACAGGGTGTTTGAAAAGAAACTGGCAATGCCAGATGTATGCACTTTTGACATCAGCCACTCGTTGCTGATAAATGCATGTATTAAGCTTGAGAAGAAGAATCTCTCAAAAATGGATAGGGAGACCTTGGCCAGCTTTATAAAATGCGGAGGCAGGTTAGGAAACCTCGATGAATATACCAATATTTCAAAAATCACTTCCAAATGAGCATGATTATGAAAAAGATAATATTTATATTCGCTTTCTGCTGTGTTGCTGTAGTTGGTTATGCGCAACTCCAACTGACCAGAACCATTCATACCAGGGGAGGCCAATCGGTACAAGTGCAAATTAACCCAGAATATACCCAAAGGATACTAAATCAATTGCTTGACGATGCCATTGACGATTATCCCAATGCAACTTATGTTGCTCCCCCTACACTTACCTATAACTGCCATTTTTACGCATGGTGCAAAACGGATTCATTAGTCTCGGGCAACTACTGGCTGAATCAATATATTGTGACCAATCAAGATACTGCGACCCATCTAGCTAATCTATCAAAATTCTGGACTGATGATTGTTACGGCGAAACCACCGAGCCCAATGCCGAGAAAATTTTTTATTACAATTCAGACCATTCGGCAGTAGATGCACCGTCCGTCGTTGATAAGTATATTTCTAAGTGGGGCGCTGGGCCAGTAATGATGCATGCTCCAGGATATGGTCCTTATTTGAATATGCATCAACGTTGCTATTATTATGATTCCTATAATCCAGCCCATAATCCCATTGTCACTTATGGTACGATAACGTGTTCAAATGGTACCGGAACGATTGGGGTCGGTGTTGCGGCTAATTATTTTACACCATTTCATACCTCAAATTCAATTACGATGGAGTGTTGCATTGAGACGGCCAAGGGAGATGATGCCCTTGAGTTAGGATGCGCTGTTATTAATGGTATAGTTAATGGTGGGTATAATGTAACATTCAATACTCCAGGTATTTATGAAATGTATATTTACTTTTACAACAAGTCCAACCAGGTGATTTGTGATTACACCTTTGAACCGATTGTAGTGCCTTAAATTAATAAAACCCTCAAATAGAAGTATTATGAATAGATTTACAATTTTTATGACGCTTATTGCTGTCGCCTTGATATCGGTAGCGTGTGGCGATGACGAGCCGGAGTTTACCACGGGCAACGGTAAGACCTTTATCGAGAATGGTGTTATGGTTGAAGCGAATACTGAGTTCACGACTTCACAGCTAATAAAAGCATTGCGTGAGCATGAATGGAAAAACACATCAATGTTTTACTATGATGACCATAAGATTACGGGAAACTGCAGAGATGAAGGATTGATGGGGCCTCTATATCTCCATAAAGATGGTATTGCAGAGTATGATGAGTGTTTTCCTGATTATATGAATTTCCGTCCGTATGTTGCTGACCGTAAAACACTTATTATAAAAGCTATTGATCAGCCATGGTACTCAAGTACCATATTATATGACGAGCACTATCCTGTTGTCTCGGTTGATGCCCATAAGGATTGGGGCAGAATTATTACGGAAAATGTGGGTAAGGGACATTGTGATGCTCTTGATGGGGTCTGGAGGTTAGGCGACCCGCCTTATGACCCTGACCGCGTGTATTATTTTCGCATGGTTTGGGAGTATAACGATTAACAGGCAGGCGGTATGATGAGACAGTTATTCATATTTGCGTTGGCGTTAACCGCCAACGCAATAGTGGCGTTTTCGATGCCCCGTGACACGTTGGGTGTCGCACGCGATGACAGCAGTTCCCTGTCGCGCGGAGTGCACCTCGATAGTGTGGTGGTGTATGGCAGCCGCAACAACTTTGGTGTGTCGTCGTCACAGATGAGTGCGGTGTCGGTGGGGGAGAAGCACATCACCACCACCCCGGTGTTCTTGGGCGAGCGCGACGTGCTGAAGACGCTGCAAAAGTTTCCCGGCGTGCAGCCGGGCAGTGAGGGCACCGCGGGCATCTATGTGCGCGGCGGCGACTATGACGAGAACTACATCACGCTCGACGGCTCGGCGATATATAATGCCGAGCACATGCGAGGTTATGTGAGCGCCATCAATCCCGACGTGGTGGGCAGTATCAATTTTTATCGCGGCGCGTTCCCCGCGCGTTACGGCTCGCGGCTGTCGAGCGTGGTGGATGTGGGCATCAAGGCGGGCGACTTTAACCGCTACCACGGCTTGCTGAGCCTGGGGTGCCTTGCGGGCCGCGCCCAAGTCGAGGGGCCCATCTGGAAGGGCCACACCTCGTTTAACGTGGCGGCGCGCATGTCCTATCTCAATTTGATAGCCAAGCCGGTGCTCAAGGAGTATTATGACCGTCCCGAGGCGTTCCAGCCCTATTCAAACATGAATTACTATGACATTACCGCCAAGCTGGTGCATCGGTTTAACGACGTAAGCCGCCTGACGGCGGTGGTGTACTACGGCAAGGACATCGACGACGAGCAGCCCACCCAGAGCGATTACTACGACAGCACGCTTGACGAGGACGAGTCGATGGGCATACAGCGTTTCGAGGAGGAGATGCACAAGCACAGTCTATCGACGCGCAGCTGGGACAATCTGTTGATGAGCCTGTATTACACGACCTACATCAACCGCAACCACCGCATGAACTTTAACTTGAGCTACAGCGGCTATAAATACCGCATGAGCGTGGCATCGGACTACTACGACAAAATAGTGGATGCCGTCAGGTTATACTCGTTGCAGCAAGAGGACTATGAGCTCACGTCGTCCTCGGGGGTGAAGGATGCGGCCTTCGCCTTTGACGCGGTGCTGTCGTCCCTGCCGTCGCATCAGATAAGGTATGGCATGAAGTATGCCCACCAGCGCTTTGAGCCCAAGACCACGGTGCGCAAACACTCCTACACGACGATGTATCGCAAGGGCCTTAACTTTACCGGCGACGACAGCGAGTTGAACCCCAAATATTATGAGTTTACCGACCGCGTTAACTATGTGAACGACGACAGCGGCAACATCGACAACGTGTCGCTGTATGGTGAAGATGTTTTTGCGATGTCGCCAAGGCTTGAAGTCAACTATGGCATCAGGCTCAATGCCTACTTTGTGAAGGACAAGTCCTACTTTTCGGCCGAACCCCGCGTGTCGTTGCGGTACATGTTAGCCAATGATTTGTCGGCTAAGGCATCCTACTCGTTGATGAGCCAGGGACTGCATCGCCTGGTGTCCAACAATCTGGTGATGCCTAGCGACATCTGGGTGCCGGTGACTCAGGACATCCCGTTGATGAAGAGCCACATGGCAGGCATTGGGCTGGACTATGACTTCAAGGGCTTTAACGTGTCGGCCGAGGCCTATTACAAGACCTTGGACCACGTGATCGAGTACCGCAACGGGGCGTCCTACTTCATCAATGACCAACACTGGCAGGAAATCGTTGCCGAAGGCACCGGGCACAACTATGGCGTGGAGCTGCTTGTGGAAAAAAAGGCGGGCAGGACTACGGGCTGGTTGAGTTACACGTGGTCTAAAGCCCTGCGCACCTTTGACCGCGCGGGCAATGAAATCAACGGCGGCAAGGAGTTTTATGCCGCAACCGACCGCCGCCACAATCTCTCGGCCAACGTGACGCACAGCATCAGGCTCTCGAAAGCGCTCGAAATGAACGTGAGCGCCTCGTGGACCTATCAGAGCGGACGCCGCGGCACCGTCCCCTATACGATTGTTTATGGACAGGGGATGCACGAGTACAACGTGGGCATGCCGGTCATTGCCTATGGCAGGATGCTGTTTTATGTCGAGGACATAATTAATCTGGATATGGAGCACGCCCTCGACATCGACTTTGCCGGTTTGATAGCCGAACCGTTCCCCACGTTCAAGTATGTGAACGATTTCAAGCTCCCCGATGTCCACCACCTGGACGTGAACGTGAACTTCACGCTCAAGAGCAAGCTGGGCGAGAGCATGGTTGACATAGGCTGTTATAATGTATATAACCGCTACAACATCAGCAATGTGTATGTGGGATATAACGGCAACAGGTCGGTGCTCAAGGGCATTTGCCCGTTCCCGGTCATGCCGTCGATAACGATTACCCAAAAGTTTTGAACAATGAAAAAAAATGCATTATACAGTATTGTTTCCCTGTTGCTTGCCGCGCTGTTGTGCGGCTGTGAAAAGGAACTCGATTTTGACAATGAGGGGTATTCGGGCATATCGGTATTCGGTCTTGCCGTTGTTGACCAGCCGTTCAAGCTCAGGGTGTCGCAGTCGTTTACCGTGAACACCAATCCGTCGTATGTGTTCTCGACCGATTACCAGTACTACGAGGAGATGGACTCGATATACCTGTCGTCAATCGTGCTGCCCGATGCCGAGGTGGCGCTGACGGTCAACGGCACCGAGCACTACGACATGAAATACAATGCCGGCGTGTGGCCCTTTGAGTACATCTGCGATTATGTGCCGCAGGTGGGCGACCACCTCGAGGTACATGCGCGGTCGGCAGGGTTCCCCGATGTCACAATGACACAGGACATTCCCAAGCCCGCCAGCATCGAGGTGGTGAGCACCCAGGTCAAGTACAGCGAGCAGGAATTTCCTAAAGACTTGCCCATCAGCAAAGACTTTATTGCCGAGGATTCGGTCATGGAAATCAGGCTGCGCATCCATGACGATGGCTCAAGCCGTGACTTTTACCGGCTCATTGTCAGAGGTGTGGCTGATGGTCCTGGCGGGTCTGGCGAGTATTACAGATACTTGGTTCTGTATGATGTGTTTGAGTCTAACGACATCATATTCACCGATTACCAGCTCACAAAACCCTACGGCATGTGGCCCGCCAAGTTCAGCAATGTGTTTGACGACCACATCTTTAACGGCGAGGACTATGATGTCACGGTGCAGACCCGCAAACGCAAGGGAAAGGACCCGTATGTGTTCATCGAGCTGCAGTCGATAAGCCATGACCTGTATTTTTTCCTGAAATCCTACATGATTTACCGCATATCGACCGACGATGTATATACCACCCCAATAGGGTTGCACAGCAATGTGGACAACGGCTTTGGCATCTTGGGGGCGGTGAGCTACGACCGCCACATCATCTATTATTGACGGCACCGGGGGCAAATCTGGTGACTATCGCCGAGATTAGCTGATGTCAAGCCCCTCGCCTTGCATCGAGTGGAACGGTTATCCACCCCAATTATACGCATCAGCAAAGCACTATGACAATGGCAGGGCCTCGTTTCACACGTGGGGCCCTGCCTTGTTGTTGCGCCGTGGCGGTGAAAAACTTTTGCGTTACTGTGTCAATGAACTCAAAATTTTTATTACCTTTGCCCTGCAAGGATAAATTTAATCAATCGGGATATGCAATACTGGATCAATCACAACGGAGTGCAATTTGGGCCTGTCGAGTTCGAGGCCTTGAAGGATATGGCGTTGACCTCTCAAGCCTATGTGTGGCATGAGGGGCTTGCCGACTGGAAAAAGATTACCCAGCTGCCTGAACTGCAGGGCTGCTATGTGATGGCTGGCGCACCTGCCGCCGGGCCTGTCGCCACGGGGGAACCCGTTGATGAGGAGCCTGCTCCTCGATGCGCGCCTGCCGCCGACGACATTCCGCCCATTCCTCAAGAGGAAACTGTTGTGACGGGGCAACCTTATCAACAGCCGCAGTATCAACCTCAGTATCAGCCACACCAAGAAGAGGTGCCGCCGTGCCCGCCCACCAACCTGGTGTGGGGCATCATCGCCACCGTGCTGTGCTGCATGCCCGCCGGCATTGTCGCAATCGTTTATGCCCTCAAGGTCTCCAGTTGCTACCGTCAGGGTGACATCAAGGGGGCAGAGCGTGCCAGCGAGACGGGCGCATGGTGGTGCATCGCCTCGATTATTCTGGGCATTATCGTTCCGCCGCTGATGATGCTGTTCGGTGTGGGCGGCTCGATGGCCGGCATGTGACGCCGGGCGCCGTCATGTATCGAAAAATCATCATCATTGCCATTGCCCTGGCGATGCTGGCGCTGGGGGTCGTCTATTATGTGGCTGACCCGTCACGTTCATCGTTTTTCCCCCGTTGCAATTTCTTGTTGCTCACGGGCTATAAATGCCCCGGCTGTGGCAGCCAGCGCTTTGTCCATGCCTTGCTGCATGGCGATGTGGCGGCTGCGCTGAGGTATAACGCGCTGTTGTTCGTGGCCATTCCGTGGATTATTGTCTGGCTGTATGCCGAGTTGCGGCGCACCCGCTATCCGCGCCTGTATGCCCGGCTGCTTTCGCCGGTGGCCATCTGGATTTCGCTTGCTGTCGTGCTGCTGTGGTGGCTGCTCAGGAACATCTTCGGGTGGTGAAGCAAAGTACATGAAGAGATAAAAAGAGAGAGACTCGCGGAGTCTCTCTCTTTTTTGGTTGCCTTGCCCGGACTCGAACCAGGAAATGCGGCACCAAAAACCGTTGTGTTACCATTACACTACAAGGCAATCCTATGCCACTTGGGGCTGCATTTTGCAAATGCGGTGCAAAATTACTGCTTTTTTTTGATTTGCAACTACATTTGCGGGATTTTTTGCAAAAATCGTGTTGCGGGGGTTACTTCACATTGAGCAGGAAGTAGTTCTTTTTGCCTCGCTGGGCCAGAATGTACTTGCCGTTGAGCAGCAGGTCGGCAGTGGCGGGCGTGTTGGGGTCGGCAATCTTCTCCTTGTTGATGCTCACGCCGCCGCCCTGCGTCATCTTGCGCATTTCGCCCTTGCTGGGGAACACGGGGGCTACGTCGGTGAGCAGCGAGATCAGGGGAGTGCCCTCGTCAATGGCGCTGCGGGGAACCTCAAAGGTGGGTACGCCCTCAAACACGCTCAGCAGCGTCTCCTCGTCAATCTTGTGCAGGATGTCCTTGGCCTTGTTGGAGAACAGAATCTGCGACGCCTCGACGGCCATCTCATAGTCCTGGGCGGAGTGCACCATGGTCGTGATTTCCTTGGCGAGGCGCTTTTGCAGCGGGCGCAGGCCGGGGTCTTTCTCTTGTTCCTCGATGAGGGCGTTGATTTCCTCCTCGGGCAGATCGGTGAAAATCTTGATGTACTTGGCGGCGTCGGCGTCGCTCACGTTAATCCAGAACTGGTAGAACTTGTAGGGCGAGGTGCGCTTGGGGTCGAGCCACACGTTGCCGCTCTCGGTCTTGCCGAACTTGCCGCCGTCGGCCTTGGTGATGAGGGGGCAAGTGATGGCAAAGGCCTCGCCGCCGTTCATGCGGCGGATGAGCTCGGTGCCCGTGGTGATGTTGCCCCACTGGTCGCTGCCGCCCATCTGCAGTTTGCAGCCCTCGGTCTCGTAGAGGTGCAGGAAGTCATAGCCCTGCAGCAGCTGGTAGGAGAACTCGGTGAACGACATGCCGTGGTCGGCGTTGGCGGCCAGGCGCTTCTTGACGGAGTCCTTGGCCATCATGTAGTTGACGGTGATGTGCTTGCCCACGTCGCGGATGAAGTTCAGGAACGAGAATTCCTTCATCCAGTCATAGTTGTTGACCACGATGGCGTGGTTGGGGGCGTCGCTGTCAAAGTCCAGGAACTTGGCCAGCTGCTGGCGGATGCACTCCTGGTTGTGGCGCAGCGTCTCCTCGTCGATGAGTTTGCGCTCCTGCGACTTCATCGAGGGGTCCCCGATCATGCCTGTGGCGCCGCCAATGAGGGCGATGGGACGGTGTCCTGCGCGCTGCAGGTGCTTGAGCATCATGATGCCTACCAGGTGACCAATGTGCAGCGAGTCGGCCGTGGGGTCAATGCCCACATAGGCGCTGGTCATTTCCTTGTTCAGTTGCTCCTCGGTGCCGGGCATGATGTCGTTGATCATCCCGCGCCATTTCAATTCTTCTACAAAATTCATTGTTTCGTTCTTGTGGTTATATGTTGTTTGTTCTTTTCTTCTTTGAAGGTGCAAAGGTACAAATATTTTTTGAAAATCTCTACTTGTCAGGGTTGCTTCTCTAACTGATAGACAACATGCTTGCCGTCGCTGCAGGTCTTGGAAAAGGTTGCTTTGCCGCTCCCGCCTCCAGTGACCGTGAACGCGTTGGCGGCCTCCAGGCCCGGCATCTGGATATAGAACACCGCAGGGTCGGGGAAGGTCACGGTCATTGCCTGGCCGCTTTCCTCCCATGTGCCGTAACTCTCGATGGCCTCTTCATGCTCCTTGACCTGCACTGCCCTGAAGACCGTGCTCTGGAACTGGAAGAAGTAGTCGCTGCCGTTGCTGTCGGTTTTCTCGCCGTCGATGGTGATGGACGCCACATGCCAGGTGCCGAACCAATTGCCGATGTCGCCGTTGTTGCAGGTGCAGGCGCCCATGATGAGCGCAATGCAGAGCGTCACTATTGTTTGGGTTGCTGTTTTCATTTTTTGCCGAGTGTGAAGTTGCCGTGCCAGGTTACCGCCACGAGCGCGCCCATGTTGTCGCCGTAGAGTGAACCGGTGTCAAATGCTGCCTGTGCCTTGACCTCCAGCGCGTTGTGGCGATAGGTCGCTTCCAGCATCATCGAAAAGTCGTCCACGCTGGCGTCACGCGGAATAGCTGTCGTGCCCCAGGCCTTGCGGTAGGAGCCCATGAGGCGGTACTGCACGCGGTCGCTGACGTTGCCCGTGACAGCGGCGTGAAAACCCCGCATCACATTGTCGCGGTAGCGCATGTAGCCGTCGTGGTTGTACAGGGGCGAGGCCACGAAGGGCGAACCGATGCTCATGCCGCGGTTGTGGTAGCCGTTGTAGATGTAGTTGTTGTAATAGTCGTCGCTGCCCGTGGCCTGCCCGGGGATGGGGGTGCCCTCATGGTCGTTGGGCGACCAGTGGACGGGGCCACTGTGGTTGGTCAGGTCGATGTACTCAATGACCGCGCCGCTCAGCCACGACGGCCTGCCACTGCGGTACTCCAGTCCCCACAGCCCGTCAAAGCCGTTGAGCATGCCGATGCCCGAGCCGTCCTCCCAGATGCGCTGGTGAATGGCACGCAGCAGTCCCTGCCGCGGCAGCTTGTACTCCAGCAAGATGTCCCATGATCCCACATGGTTGCCCTCGACATAACTGTCGCCGGCACTGTTGCCGCCGCTGCCCGCAATCATCGTGCGCCAAAACGCCTTGACGTCGGCATCCATTGTCACGGTGCGCGTGACGGTACCGTTCTCGTAGTAGGTGGCTGTGCCGCCAAACTGGCTGGCTGCCTGTCCGCCGATGGTGAATACCAGGGGCTGGTCGGGGCTGGTGCGCAGGTAAATGTTCTTGTAGTGGAACCAGTAGTCGGTGGTGATGAAGTGGTTATAGTAATTGTAGTGGTCCTCGAGCCATGCGTCATCGCCCAGACGGTAGTAACCCACCTCGCCCTTGATTTGCAGCCAGCCGTTGGTGAACGGGATGTTCTGGAAGTTGATGAATCCCGCGCGCAGGCCGACGGGAGGGCGGGCATTGCCGCTCATGACCAGGTCGCCGCTGCTCAGGGTGTCGTTTAAGAGGGGCGAAGCGAGGCGTTTTTGGCCTGCGGTGATGAACACGCCGCGGTATTTGCCTTCCAGATAGGCTTGCTGCAACCACAGGCGTGAGGGATGGCAGTCACGGGGCGCAAATGTGCCATTGTCATAGCGCAGGTAGTCGGCATCGGAGGCGTAGCCGCCCCACACCTCAGCGCCAAAGCCCCATGACAGGCGGCGCGTGGTGTCCATGCCGTGTGCCGCCGCCGCATGCAGCAGCGCCGAATATTGCTGGGTGAGTGTGCCGCCGCGGCCCGAGGCAATGTAGTAGGGCGCCAGGTCGCCCGTGCCGGCGTTGGTCTCGATGCCTGCCTCGCAGTCCACGTCAACCTGCCCGTCGGCCGTTGCCGTGCTACAGGCAAGCAGCACCATCAATGCCAAGCGCAAGAGGGTAAAATGTCTGTTCATGAGATAAAGGTTACAGCGAGTCCTCGTTTTCCAGTTCCCGGGCAACTTGTTCCAGATAGTCACGGTAGGTGTCCACGTGGCGCATTTTCTTTTCTTCGGCAATTTCATCGAGCTTGATGAGAATGCCGCTCTCCTCCACGTTGCCGAAGTTCTTGTTGATAGCCGTGCCCAGCATTTTCATCTTGGGCGACAGGCTCATGTAGGCGTTGACCAGCGGCGGAATGGTGATGCCGTGCTGGCGGATGAAGTTGCTGAGGCGTTTGTGATCCTCACGGAAGTTGTCGCCCGTGAAGTAGCCTTGCAGCTCGGGGTCGGTGTGGTTGGTGTTGGGAAGCGGCTCGATGGGAACAACCAGGTCTTCATCATCTTTAAAGTACATGTCGAGGAAGCACAGCAGCAGGTCGCGGCAGTCGCGGTCATAAGACGGATACATGGTCATCTTGCCGAACATATATTGCACCTTGGGATAGACGATAGTCAAGGCACCGAGTCCGTCCCACAGGTTGTCGAGGGCAAATATGGCGCGCACGCCAGCACGGGTGGACTGGTACTCGGGGCGCACAAACGAGCGTCCCAGTTCAATGGTTGTCGGCAACACCTCGTCGATGAACTTGTTGCTGAACTTGAACATGTGGCCCGTGGCGATGCGTGGCACGCTGTTGCTCACCTTCACATCCCATCCGCAGATGAAGCGGTAGGCACCGATGATTTCGCGCTTCTCGGGGTTCCATACCAGCAGCTGCTGGCACGGCGGGTCCATTGTGTCGAACTCGTCGATGTCGCATGCCTTGCCCGTGCCGCCGCCTGCCGAGCGGAAGGATAACTCACGCAACCGCCCGATTTCGCGCATGGTGTTGGGCGCGTTTTGAGCAGTGACGACATAGATGTCATTGCCGGCCTTGTTGGTATGTCGCAGCAGGCGCTCTTTGGTAAGTTCCTGTTCAATCAGTTCGGTGGGAATGGGGGCGATGATGGGTTCCATGAGCATGAATACACTTAGGAGATTGGCTTTGTTGCCATTGAATAGACGATTTCGCGCAGGCGGGCGGCTTCCTGCTTGGGCGCCGTGGCGTCAAGCGAGTTCCAGGCAATGGGCTCGCCAACGCGCACGTGCAGCGCCGAGCCGCTCTTTTTGAGCATCTCCTTGGGGAGCAGGATGAGTTCGATATTGAATTTAAATCCCAGTTTCTTTCTCCAATGCGCTATGCGGTAGAAAAACGGCGAGTTGCACTCGTCAACATAGATGGGCACTATGTCGCGCTTGTAGTTGATGGCTTGTGACACGACCGTCTTGTGCCACGGCAGGTCGGCGATTGTTCCGTCGGGTTGCCTGCGGGAGCAGAGACCCGCAGGAAAGGAGATTAACTGGCAACCGCCAGCCAGCGCCTCATTGACCTCGGCGGCGGTGCCGCGCGACTGGCGTCCGTACAGGTTAACGGGCAGGAAAACGTCGCGCAAGGGCTCCACCGCCATCAGCAGGTCGTTGACCATGAAGCGGATGCTGTGGTCATAGCGGTTGCCCAACAGCGAAATGAGGCCCAGGCCGTCAAGTCCGCCCAGCGGGTGATTGGATACGTATATGAAACGGCCGTCAGGCAGGTTGTCAAGCCCGCTGACCTCCATTGTGATGTCCATTTCATCAAGTGCGGCAGTGGCCGCCGACACGCCGTCCTTGCCTGCCATCTTCTGCAATATGACATTCAGGCGGTCCTGGCAGATGATGCGTTCCAGCCATCTGATGGCAAACCGCGGGATGCGCTTGTAATGCTTGGGGAGCCTTTCCCTAAGCACGTTGTCAACATCTATTTGCATCGGTTTGCTGTTCATGAGTGGCGATATTACCGTTAAAACATACAAAATTAGGCATTTTGGTCGAAAACGAAAAGGCAAAGTAAAAATAATTTGCCCAAACCGACTAAAAAACCTACTTTTGCGTGCTTGATATCGCCAAATTGCGGGCAAAATGAAAACAGTTGCACAATAACATGAGACAGGAAACGACACGGCCCAAATTGTTGCTGCTCCTCGCCGAGGTGCTGGCATTTGCCGTGTTGGCAACGACCGCATCGGGCCATTTTGGCTTTGCCGACGGATGCCGCATCACGGTCGCCTATTTTGTTGCCTATCTCGTTCCCCGCGTGATACTCACCCGTTCCCGTGACACCTCGCTGGCAGCCCGTGCGGTGCTGCTTGTCGCGGCATTGTTTGCCGGCTCGGTGGACTGCTTGCGCCTCGTGCACTGGACAAGCGCACCGGGTTACACGCTTCAAATGCCTAATATCGCAGGAGATGCGCGCAACTATTATAAATGCGCCCTGGCGATTTATTACGGCAATCCCGGGGGTGTGTCTGTGGCGTTTCCCGGGTTCCCGCTGCTCATGGCGGGCTTGTGGAAGGTGTTTGGGCTCAGCGCAATATGGCCGCAGGCGATGAACCTGATGTTTACGCTCACGTCGGTGGTGCTCACGGGTATGACCACGAGACGGTTGCTCGTTGGCCGGGTGACGGTGGCGCCTACCGCGCTGCTCGCAGGGGGCATGCTGTTGACGGTCATGCTCGTCTATTACCTGCAGTTGGGTATAAGCATGCTCAAGGAAGGCTCTACTTTCATTTCCATGGCCATGGCGGGCTATGCCCTATCGTCGATGGCAGCCGATGCGCGGCGAGGGTGGCAGTGGCGCGATGTGCTGCTGTTTGTGCTGGCGTGCGCTTTGCTTGCGCTGGTGCGCACCACGTTCCTCTATTTTATCGCCCTTGGTGTCGTTGTGATGACGCTGCCGCACTGGCGCCGCGACTGGAAGATGGCATTGGCGATGCTTGCCGTGCTGTGGGTTGCCCTTGCATTGGGCGACCGCTTGTCGTCTTACTCCTTTGACCGCCATGCCGAAATCGTGGGGGGCGGCTGGAACATGCAGCGCTACTTTGTGACCTCAACCACCCAGGAATTTTTCCACAATGTTATCGGTTATTATTTCCTTTATACCCCGTGGCGCCGTTTGCTCTTGCTGCCGCTCACGGCTGCAGTCCAGTTTTTGATTCCGCTGCCGTTCTTCAGTCCGAGTGTATCGATGCTTACCAACCTGTCCAAGGTGACCTTTGGCTGGTATGTGGTGGGCGGCATTGCTTTGTTCTACTTTGTTTGGATGGCGTGGCACCGCCGTGCGGGCATGGGTGCCTGGGCGTGGTGGGCGGCGTTGTCGTTCTTGGCACTGGCTTACTTGATGGCCGGCTCGGTGCCGCGCTATGTGCTGTTTATCGAGCCGTTGTTTGTGCCCGTGGCGATGTACGTCCTCTGCCGCCTGCGTGAGGGGCAGTGGCGGGGAGCCTTCAAGTGGTATGCGGTTTGCTATGTGGCGGTGCTGGCGGTTGTCATCCTGTTGTGCCTTGCCATCAAGAGCGGCGTCGTGGCTTGACGCTTGTTTCGTCGTCAAAATTTCCCCGTTTGTCTATAGTGTTGACGCTGTCATCGGTTAGTGCCGCGGCAGGGTTAAACTTTGCCCGCGCGTGTGTGTCTAATCACCAGTGAACAGAGAACTAACCACTAATACACCGACCGATTATGAAAAAGACCATACTTTTCACGCTGTTGTGCATGTTCATGGCAATGCCGTTGTCGGCGCAGACCAGATACGGTTACCGTGACTACCGCAGCCAGCCCCGTGTCCAGACCGTGGGACGTCACGGCAATGAACTCATCGCCTGGCACCGTTACTACTTTGGCCTGCGTGTGGGCATGAATGTCTCGCATGTGTCGAGCGACAATCCCGCGCTTGACGGCAGTGGACTCAAAGCAGGGCTCAACCTGGGCTTTGCCGCTGGCACCCAGTTGACATGGAAGGCTCCATTGTTCCTGGAGAGCGGAATCTATTATACGCAAAAGGGCGGCAAGAGCGGCTCGGGTTCCGATAAGTTTACCTACAACTTGAACTACCTCGAGGTGCCCATCCTGCTCAAGTACAAGCACTTTGTCGGCAACCAGACGACCATTCAGCCCTATGCGGGCGGATATCTGGCCCTGGGCACCGACGGCGACATCAAGGATTACCGCAACCGCGAGGCTTACGGCTCGTTTGGGGACCAGTACGGCGACCATTTCAACCGCTTTGACGGCGGGCTCAAGGTGGGATGCGGCGTAGGCTTCAACATGCTGTACCTCGACGCGAGTTACGATATCGGGCTGAGCAACATCGGCCAGGACGACTTTGACGACACCCACAATGGGTGCTTCACGATAAACATAGGTGTGAACTTTTAGTGTATAACGTAATTTCTGGGTGGCGCGTGCCGCGACCATTCACACCAGCGGCACGTGCTTTTTCTATAAAAACTCGGCATGGTAATATTGCACATGTCCCTAAATGGCACTAAATTTGCACTTTCATTGAGCACAAACAATAACAACTATAAAACACCACGACTATGAAAAAGATTTACAACATCCTGCTTTTGGCAGTCATTGCGATGACGGTGTCATCGTGTGAAGAGGATTACCGGTGGTATGATTCGGACCTTATCGGTACTTGGGAGTCGATTTACGGTGTCGATGAATACGGGGACTACGACATTTTTGGTTATGATGTCGTCCGTTATGACTTCTACAGCAACCACACTGGCCGCTATACCTACTACTCGGTGTATGGACTGGACTATGTGGACTTTGACTGGCGTGCCGACCGCGGTTATCTGCAGATCAACTACTATGACGGCACCTACGAGAACCTGTACTATGACTTTGACCACGGTTATCTGCTGCTGTCACCCGACCGCTACTTCAGGCGCTACACGGCCTATCGTTAAACGAGGCTGAACACGGTATAGAGCCGGGCTTTTCTCGAAGCCCGGTTTTTTTTTATTACGTCGGGGTTATTGGCACTGCAGTAGGGCCGTTGCAGTGGCGGCGGTGAGCGACATCAGCTCGCTGGCGGACAGATGGATGGCGCTGGCGACAGTTGCGGCAACTTGGTAAATAGCGCTGTCATCGTCGTCGGTCTCGATGAGCAGGCGGTCGAGGGGGGTGACGGCGAGGGCGCGGGGGTTGAAGCGGATGCCGTAGGATAGATAGCAGCCGGCATCGAGCAGCATGCGTGCCACATGCTCGTTGCCGCGCATGCCATGAATGACGACGGAGACATGGCCCAGCCCCGCCGAGCGCCGGGCGTTGATGATGTCGGCGGCGGTGCGCACACAGTGGGCGATGATGGGGAGCCCCAGTTTGTCAGCCAGTTGCAGATGCCGCACATAGACGCGTCGCTGGACATCGAGTGCCGCGCCGCGCAGGCTGTCCATGCCCGTCTCGCCGATGGCGAGCACCTGTGGGTGCCGGGCGCATTGCTCGAGCAGGTCAAAGTGGGCGTCGGTCAGTTTGTCGACATCATCCCACGGGTGGTATCCCACTGCGTAGAACAGTCCCGGGCGGGGATTGAAATTGTGCGGCGACACAGCGATGAGCACTTGTACGGCATCATCGCGGTGGGTGTGGATGTCGGTGATGACGGGGGTCATGGCACGGGGTCATAGCCGCTGCCTCCCCACGGGTTGCAACGCAAGATGCGCCAGATGGCAAGGGCAAGGCCCTTGAACGGGCCGTGCTTGCGTATGGCCTCGATGGCATACTGGCTGCAGGTGGGGGTAAAACGGCACATGGGCGGTTTCAACGGAGAGATGAAGCGCTGGTAAAAGCGGATGGGCTGGATGAGCAGCCATCCCAGGCCGTGCAGCGCCAGGCGGCCCCAGTGGGCGATGGTGTTCAAGAATCCTTTCATTGCTGCGGTGCCGGTTGCTGGGGGTGATAGTCGATTGCCGCTTGGGCGATGCGCTCGAGCAGGGTGGTCATCTTTTCGAGGATGACATCATAGGGCGCAAGGGACTTGTCAAGGTAAACAAATGCGATATCCACCCCAAGGCCCGCCTGTTCAAGGGCAGGCACGAGCAGTTCGCGCCTGTTGAGGCGGTAGGCCTCGCGGACGCGGCGGCGCAGGAGCACACGGTCCACGGCGTGGCGGATGCGCTTCTTGGGGATGGTGATGAGAAACTGCAGGTGAGCGGCATTGTCTGCAACGGGACGGATGCGGTAGGCGGCACGCAGCGGGAAGGCCATGAGCGACTTGCCGTCGGCAAAGAGGCGGTTGACGGCTGTGCGGCTCCTGAGTTTCTCCTGTTTGTTTAACTTGTGGTCCATAATCTGGATGCGAAATTACAAAAAAATGGGGTATGCGGTATCCGCCACCCCATTAAAAATATTTCTTGCCGGTTATTTCTTCTTCACGGCAGTCTTCTTGGTCGCTGTTGCCTTCTTAGCGGCAGGCGTGGCCTCGGCCTTCTTAGTCGCCGTAGCCTTCTTAGCGGCAGGCTTGGTCTCGGCCTTCTTGGTTGCTGTAGCCTTCTTTGCGGCAGGCTTGGTCTCGGCGTTCTTGGTTGCCGTGGTCTTTTTGGCGGAAGGCTTGGTCTCGGCGTTTTTGGCGGCATGCTAGGGCTCGGAGTTTTTGGCGGCGTGCTTGGCCTAGGCCTTCTTGGCCGCTGTCGCCTTCTTGGCGGCAGGCTTGGCCTCGGCTTCAGCCTTTTTCTTTGCGGCGGCTTTCCTGGCAGCAGCCTTGGCGGCTTTTTCCTCTTCGGCCAGCGCCTTCTTGATGTATTGCTCAATTGCACTTGCCATCGAGGGCGCGTTGGGACTGGTGGTGGCATCTACATTGATGCCCAGTTCGGTGGCGGCGTCGAGTGTGCCTTTGCCCATGGCTCCGACGGCAACCTTGCGCTCCTTGTAGTCGGGGCAGATGGTGGCATAGGCCTTGATGCCCACGGGTGTAAAGAATACCAGCATGTCAAAGTCGCTGAGCTCTTCGGGCTTGATGTCGGTGCTGACCGTGCGGTACATGACGGCCTTGGTATATTTAACCTTACTGTTTTCGGGGAATATGAGCTTGTCGTTGGACGACTCGCTGACGGGCATGAGGTAAGTCTCCTTGTGATGCTTCTTGATGATGGGGACCAGTCCGTCCATGAGTCCGTTCTCGCTATAGAAAATCTTGCGCTTGCGGTACTCGACATACTTTTGCAGGTAATGGGCTATAGTCTCACTGACGCAGAAGTACTTGAGCGTGCTGGGGACATTGTAGCGCAATTCCTTGCTCAGGCGGAAGAAATGGTCCACCGCTGTGCGCGCCGTCATGATAATGGCGGAATAGTCAGGAATGTTGATTTTAGACTGGCGGAACTCCTTGGATGTAAGCCCTTCAACTTTGAAGAACGGGCGGAAGGAAATTTCTACGCCATACTTTTTCTCAAGATCGAAATAAGGCGATTTCTCAGTCGTCGGACGCGGTTGGGAAACCAAGATTCTCTTAATACTCATTTGGTCTTAATTCAGTATAATCTTTCACATATCCAAATCGTTAAGGTTGTCATGATGACAATCGGCACGATTTCGAGCGTGCAAAGGTACAACAAAAAATAGAAAATCGATGGAAAATTACTGTAAAAAATCCTAAAACCTTTGTAAATGAAGATGATTCGTACCGAAAAGAATAGGGCGGCGGCGACGATGAGGAGCGTGGACGCATGTGCCGGGTAGAGCATGAGCAGTATCATCACAGGCAGTAAAAGCAGCCCCGTGAGCGACTGGGTGGATTTAAAACCGTCCATCCACAGTTTGGCGCCCACCTTGTCGCTAAAAGTGTATCCTACTACCTTGAAAGCCAGCCACTGGGCGCAGTAGTACATGAGTGCCAATGCGCTGAAGATGAGGACATGGGTGAAAACCGAAGCCTGAAGCGAGGGAATCAATGCCGGCACAAAATGCGCCACAGCATGATAGATGATGAGCCCCTCGACAACGCAGGTGTTGAAGATGAGCGCCGCCAGCATCTTGGTCTCGTTGAAGGTGTGGTCCTCAAACAGGTTGTCGCGGCGCCGTGCCGAGAACATGTAGTGGCCCAGGTTTTGGATGTATTTGTAGCCAGAGCGGTAGTTGAGCGCCACCGCGAGTATTCCGGCAAGCAGCATGAGCATTGACGGCGTGTCGTGCAGCGGTGACGGCGTCAAGGGCATGGCCGGGCGCGGCGCGGGTACCTCGATGACCGTGTTGGCGTGTTGTGTCGGGATGCTGTCGTTGGGCATGATGAAATCAGTATTTTGGCTCAAAGGTCACTTCCTGGTCGGCATTCTCCAGCAGGGCAATGGCTTCCTCGGGTGTGTTGGCGACAGCCCACAGGCGGCTGTGGCCCGATTTCATGAATCCCTCGTCGATGGCGTGGCCGAGCATCTGCAGCAGCGGGTTATAGTAGCCGCGCGTGTTGAGCAGGATGATGGGCATCTTGGCCAGTCCCAGTTGCCGCCAGGTGATGGCCTCAAGCACCTCTTCGAGCGTGCCCACGCCGCCCGGCAGTGCGACGATGCCGTCTGACATGTCGCTCATCATCTGCTTGCGCTGGTGCATGTCGGCTGTGACGATGACATCCTCGAGGCGGTCATAGCACCACCCGTTGTCCACCATGAACTTGGGGATGACGCCCCTCACGGCACCGTCAGCATCAAGGCAACCGTCGGTCACGGCTCCCATCAGGCCCACCGCGCCGCCGCCGTTGACGCAACGCCAGCCTCTGTCGGCCAGCAATCTGCCCAAGTGGCGCGCAGCGGCCAGATATTCTTTGTCAATCGCCGCGCTGGAAGCGCCGAACACACAGATGTTGCCACGGGTTTCTTTTTCGTTCATGGATGCAATGTTATTTCAAATTCAAGTGTTTGACAAACGTTTTATTATTCGTGGAACTCGTTGCGCAGTGCGTAGCCGTTGCGCAGCGGTTCAAAGTCATCGGGGGTGGCTTTGAGTGCGGCGGTGTCGCCCAGTATGTTGTAACTGTCGGCGATGCCGTTGAGTGTCACGGTGGCCGCTCCGGTTGCAGGGGCTGTAATGTCAGGCACGGGGATTGTCCAGCCAAAATGGTTGTTCAGTGCCGCGAGCATCATGGCCGTGCCGCGTTGTTTGCCCTGGGCGCTGTAGCCTGCGATGTGGGGCGTTGCCACAAGGGCTTTTTCGAGCAAGCGATGCGATATGCGGGGCTCGTTCTCCCAGCAGTCGATGGCGATGTCGCCGTGCCAGTCCAGCAAAGCCGAGTTGTCGGCGATGGCACCTCGGGCAGCGTTTATTATCAATCTGCAATGCTCGAGGCTGTTGAGGAATTCTCTGTCGATGAGGTGCCATGTGGGCCATGGGCCAGATTGGGTGATCGGGGTGTGCACTGTGATGATGTCGCAGCGTTGCTGCAGTTCGTGGAGCGGCAGGAATTCGCCACCCTCGCGCTGCTCGCGGGGCGGGTCGTTAAGCAGCACGTCAAATCCCAGTTGGCGGCCCCATCGGGCCACGATGCTGCCGATGTGCCCCACGCCGATAATGCCCAGCGAGAGGCCCTCGGCCGAGGCGATGCCGCGACGGCGCATCCAGGCGTTGATGGCGCACATTACCCATTGGGCGACTGCAGGGGCGTTGCATCCGGGGGCGTTGCACACCGCAATGCCATGGGCGGCGCACCATCCAAGGTCGATGTGGTCGGTGCCGATGGTCGCCGACCCAATGAAACGCACGCGGCTGCCGTCGAGCAGGGCGGCATCGCAGCGCGTGCGGGTGCGCACGACAAGGGCATCGGCATCATGGACTGCGGCAGGGGTGAACTCGGCCGGACCGAGGTATTCGACCTGTGCGAACGGCTCGATGAGGCCGCAGATGTGCGGTATGTGGCTTTCGACGATGACTTTCATGATGCCAGAGTATAGATTGCGTTCCCGACGCATGCCGCGACAAACAGCATCATCAGGATGTAACGATGTTCAAACTTGACGCGCACCGTGTGGAACTGGGCGACCTGCACTGCAGTAATCAGGTTCAACAGCGGCATGAATGCCTGCAAGTCGCGCCAGGCGATAGCCATGGCGATGATTACCGCCACGAGCATGATAAAAAAGCACACATTATATATACGCGGCTGCATCCTGTAGTTGATGATGGTGAATAGGTTGAACACTGCCAAGATGATCGCGACCAAAGCGATTGTTGCCGCCTGCGCGATGAGCGTTGCCGAGGCCGAGGCCCATAGCATGGCGGGTGAGTGGGCATCGCCGGGACTGGCTATTCCAAGACCCAGCACAATCCAAAAGGGTGTGACGATGCCAATGAGCATGGCAAGAATGCCGCGTGTGTTGAGCGCGTGCATATAGGTGAATCCCATTACCATAACGGGAATGAGCGCCACAAACGCGTAATGGAACATCGCTCCGGTGGCGATGAGCATGAAGGTGAAGAAGATGAAGCGTTGTGCATGCTTGTCCTGGAACGAACCGAACAGCGGCACGAGCAGCAGCACTGTGGCCAGGCACAACAGCGTGCCGGCGTTGAACGTGATGAGCCCGGCAGGGTTGGCCGCCATGAGCAGGTAAAATGCCGACACATGCACAAATGTTACCGAGCGGACGAAACCAAAGACTTTGTTCACGGCAATAATCATCGAGCCAGTCGCCAGCACGCACAGCACATTGAAAATGGCCGACAGTGTGCCGTTTGCAATCAGTGAGTCGCCCAGGATGTAGAAAATGCCCGAACCGTGTGACTCGGCCTGTTGCAAGCCCGACACGATTGCTGCTGCAGCAACCGCCACAAGTGTCACGGCGCACAGGGTCATGAACTGTCGCCCGTTGAAGAATTCGTTGATGCGGTCACGCGAGGTCATTGCGTGTTGATTGAAGTTGGTTAATCTTCGCTCTTGGGGGTGTCGGGTTTGGCGCCGTTGCCGTCGTCGCGGTTCTTGCGCTTCCACGACTTGCGGCGGCCGTGGATGACGGGCACCTCCTTGTCGGCGCCGAGGGTTGGCTGCCGTCCTCTCAAGATGCGCTTGGCAAACATCTCGGTGTGGCGGAATTCCTGGTCATAGTCATTGTCGTAGCGCCCTTCTTTGCGGTTGGGACCATCCATCATGCGACGGTCGCGGTCCAGGGTGGCGCGGCGCTGGCGTTCCTCGTCATTGATAGGCTTTTCGCCTTCCTGACGGCGGGGACCGCGTCGTTCCTCGTCAAAGCGGCGGCGGGGACGGTCGCTGTCGCGGCGGGGACCGCGGCGGTCATCATCAAAGCGGCGGCGGGGACGGTTGCCGCCCTCGTCCTTGACATGCTTGGGGTGGTAGTTGCCCTTGCTGCGTTCGCTGGCGCGGAAACCCTCGTTGCGGATGTGCTCACCGCTGGCGCGCAGGTCGTCATACTTGCCGTCAAAGATGACAAACTGCAGCAGTTCGCAGTCCAACCCGCCATTGTTGAGCGGATAACGGACCGAGGGTTTGAGCCCGATTCTGGGCTGATGCTCTTTGCTGCCGTAGGTGATGAGCCAGGCGTTGTAGCCCAGGAAAACGCGCTTGAGTTTGTTGCCGAAGTTGCGGTAGAATTCCTCTACATCGTCGATGTCCAGGCGCTCGCCGTAGGGCGGATTGGTGATGAGGGTGCCGCCGGCGGGCGCTTCTTCGATGTCGTTGAAGTCGCGGCGCTCGAGTTCGATGTATTTCGACAAACCGGCGTTCTTGACATTGGCGCGTGCAATGGCGATGGCCTTGCCCTCGATGTCGCTGCCGAAGATTTTGCCTGTGAACTCGCGCTCATTGCTGTCATCGTTATAGATCTGGCCGAACAGTTCCTCGTCATAGTCGGGCCATTGCTGGAAAGCAAACTCCTTGCGATATACGCCGGGGGCAATGTTGGCACCAATGAGGGCGGCCTCGATGAGAAAAGTGCCCGAGCCGCACATGGGGTCAACGAGCGGGGTGTCGCCTTTCCAGCCGCTGAGCAGGATGATGCCTGCCGCCAGCACCTCGTTGATGGGGGCGTCGGTCTGTGCCACGCGCCAGCCGCGCTTGAACAGTGGTTCACCGCTGCTGTCGAGCGACAAGGTCACATCGTTGCCCGAGATGTGGACATCAAAACGGATTTTGGGATTGGAGATGCGGATGCTGGGGCGTTTGCCGTACTTGTCGTTGAAGTAGTCGGCGATGGCATCTTTAACACGGTAGGTGACAAACCGCGAGTTGGCAAAGTTCTCGCTATAGACCGTGACATCGATGGCAAATGTGGTATCGACTGTCATCACCTGCTCCCAGTCAAATCCTTTGAGCCGCTCATAAAGGTCATCGGCACTGTTGGAATGCAGCGTCAGGAAAGGTTTGAGCACGCGCACGGCGGTGCGGCACGCAAAGTTGGCCCTGTAGAGCATTTCCTTGTCACCCTTGAAGGAAACGACGCGGTTTCCCTCGGTTACTTCCTCGGCGCCCAGCGCGCGCAACTCGTCGGCAAGCACTCCCTCGAGCCCGAGGAAGGTCTTGGCCACCATGTCAAATCTGTCTGTCATCATGTTCAATTTTTATTCTCGCCGCAAAGGTACTGCTTTTTTTCGGACTGGTCACAATTTCGCGGGGCGGATTTTCTTGATGCCCACAATGGAAAAAAACGGGTTTGCTTGATGGTTATGATGTTAATTTGCACTACCTTTGTAGGCACAAACGAAATATATTCACACATTTAATCCAATCTTATTTCAATGGAGAAAATTCAAGCAGGCAAATATGTAGAACTCGTTTATGAGATTTTTGTGGTCAACGGAACCGAAAAGACCTCGGTGTTCAAGTTTAGTCCGGAGCATCCCGACGCTTTTGTTTATGGCCTGGACATGTCGCTGATAGAGGGTTTCCAACGCAATATCTTTGACCTGGAGCAGGGCGCGTCGTTTGACTTCACCTTGAGCCCCGAGGAGGCCTTTGGCGCCAAGAATCCCGACCTGATCTACAACCTGGAGAAGGAAATCTTTGTCGTTGACGGCAAGTTTGACGCCGACCATGTCAAGCCCGGCGCCATCATCCCGATGATGACCCAGGAGGGCATGCGCATCGAGGGCGTCGTTGTCAATGTCACTCCCGAGCATGTGGTGATGGACTTCAACCACCAGTTGGCGGGCGAGACCGTGAACTATGTGGGCACCGTGCAGCTCGTGCGCGACGCCACCGAGGAGGAGATGAAGCCCCAGCACGGTTGCGGCTGCGGTTGCGGCTGTGAGGGCGGTTGCGAGGACGGTTGCTGCGGCCACGACCATGACCACGGCGACGGTTGCGATTGCGGCTGCGGAGGCTGCTGAATGGCGCTGCCGTTTTGGTCTCGCACTATTAAAAAAGCATAAAAGGGCAAATATTAAGGATTTTTTTCTTTAATCCATTGCCTGCGTTGCAAATTAATGTGTATTTTTGCGGTGTGAGACTAAATGGTTAATTAGAATCTGGATATTTATAACAACATTATTATTCAAATCATTATGGCTAAATTTGATAAGGCTATTTTAGCAGAGAAGTACGGCATCACAGGCGTGAGCGAGGTACTGTATAACCCCAGTTATGAGGTGATGTTCAATGAAGAGATGGCCCCCGGTCTGGAAGGTTATGACAAGGGTCAGGAGACCGAATTGGGTGCTATCAATGTGATGACCGGTATTTACACCGGCCGTTCTCCCAAGGACAAGTTCATCGTTGACGATGCCAACAGCCACGACACCGTGTGGTGGACCACTCCCGAATATCCCAACGACAACAAGCCCGTTAGCGAGCAAACTTGGGCTGCCGTCAAGGAATTGGCTGTTAAACAGCTGAGCGGCAAGCGACTGTTTGTTGTCGATGGTTTTTGCGGCGCTAACCAGGACACCCGCATGAAGGTGCGCTTCTTCATGGAGGTGGCATGGCAGGCCCACTTTGTGACCAACATGTTTATCCGTCCGCAGAACGAGGCTGAATTTGACCAGGAACCCGATTTCACCGTGTTCTGCGCCAGCAAGGCCAAGGTTGACAACTACAAGGAACTGGGCCTGAACAGCGACACCGCAGTGGTGTTCAATGTGACCAGCAACGAGCAGGTCATCCTCAACACCTGGTACGGCGGCGAGATGAAGAAAGGCATGTTCTCGATGATGAACTACTTCTTGCCCCTCAAGGGCATTGCCGCCATGCACTGCTCGGCCAACTGCGACATGAACGGCGAGAACACCGCCATCTTCTTTGGACTGTCGGGCACGGGTAAGACCACCCTAAGCACCGACCCCAAGCGCAAACTCATCGGCGACGACGAGCACGGCTGGGACGACAACGGCATCTTCAACTTCGAGGGCGGCTGCTATGCCAAGGTCATCAACCTGGACGCCGAGGCCGAGCCCGACATCTACAACGCCATCCACCGCGACGCGCTGCTCGAGAATGTCACCGTTGACGCCGAGGGCAAGATTGACTTCGCCGACAAGAGCGTGACCGAGAACACCCGCGTGAGCTATCCCATCTACCACATCAAGAACATCGTGCGCCCCATCAGCCACGCCCCCGCCGCCAAGCAGGTCATCTTCCTGAGTGCCGACGCCTTTGGCGTGCTGCCTCCCGTGTCGATTCTTGACGCTGAGCAGACCAAGTACTACTTCTTGAGCGGCTTTACCGCCAAGTTGGCAGGCACCGAGCGCGGCATCACCGAGCCCACCCCCACCTTCTCGGCTTGCTTTGGCCAGGCATTCCTGGAACTGCACCCGACGAAGTATGCCGAGGAACTCGTGAAGCGCATGCAGATGAGCGGCGCCAAGGCCTATCTGGTGAACACCGGCTGGAATGGCACCGGCAAGCGCATATCCATCCGCGACACCCGTGGCATCATCGACGCCATCCTCAACCACAGCATCGACGCTGCGCCCACCAAGGTCATTCCGTTCTTCAACCTCGTCGTGCCCACCCAGCTCGAGGGTGTTGACAGTGGCATCCTTGACCCGCGCGACACCTACAGCGATGCCGCGCAGTGGGAGGAGAAGGCCAAGGACCTGGCAGGTCGCTTCATCAAGAACTTTGTGAAGTATCAGAGCAACGAGGCCGGCAAGGCCCTGGTAGCCGCCGGCCCCCAATTGTAAAACTCTGACAGACACTTATATTTAAACAGATGCCGCCGGCCTTGAGAGGTCGGCGGTATTGTTATTTTTTTATAGGTTTAGTTTTTGGCAATCAGGCGGTCGTAGAGGTCCATGTGCTGGCGGGCGACGATGTCGGGGGCGAAGCGGGCGGCGATGCTGTCGTGCTGCTGCTGGCGCGGCTGCGGGTGGTCGAGCGCCCAGATGATGCCCTGCGCCAACTCCTGCGGGTCGAGCGTTTCGGTCACATAGCCGTTGTGCAGGTGGTCCACGATGTCGCGCTGACCGCCCAGGCCCGTTGTCACTGCTGTGCACCCGCATGCCATGCCCTCGGCCAGGGTGTAGCCAAATGTCTCGCGGGTCGAGGCCGAGACCACGATATCGGCATGGCGTAAGACTTGCTGGAGGTCGGTTACATAGCCCAGATGGGTGTAAGGCACGGGAAGGGCGTTGAGCAATGACTCGTCACGCATGGCTCCGTAGAGTGCCAAGTGGATGCGTTTTGCTGCATCGGGGCGGTTATCGGCAAGCCATTGCAGGGCAGCCGTGAGGCGGCCAAAGCCCTTGACGGGGTCGTCGAGGCGCGCGGCGCCCATGACCATGACCTGGCGGCCGGCTTCGATGCCCCATGGGTTATCATCGAGGCGGGACGGGTCAAATTGTGCGGCATCCACCGCGTTGGGGATGACGGTGATGCCGCAATCACGCATCAGGCTGCTGGCCTGGCACTCATCCTTGAGCCAGTTGCTCACGGCGACGAAATGGATGCGGCTGGCCGTGTACAGGTCATGCTTGCGTTGCCACGATTGCTGTGCCATGTGGCTGCCGCGGGGCAGCAGCGGGCACGTTTCGCACTGGTTATACAGTTGCACGCAGTCCTCGCGGTGGTGGCACACGCCGGTGCAGTTCCACATGTCGTGCATCACCCACACCACGGGTTTGCCCAATGCCGTCAGGCGCCTCACCCCGTCGAGCGAGAGCATCGCCTGGTTGACCCAGCCCAGCACAATCACATCGGCGTCAGCCACCCACGGGTGGCGCGACAGGTCGATGCCGTGTGTCGCTGTGTCGATTTGGAACAATGTGCTGCGCTTGAATCCGTTGCGGGCAAAGATGCCCAGGCGCTCGGCCAGGAAGCGGTATTTGTTGCCCAATGCGCCTCCCGCAGCCTGCACCCGCTCGTCGGCCATGCGGCGGTCCATCACCAGCATGCGCGCATCGGCTCCCGCGCCCTGCAAGGCGCGGCACAGGCGGGCCGAGGCAATGGCTGCCCCGCCCAGCGCGTCGCTGCGGTTGATGATAACGGCTTTCATAGATGTGCAAAAGTACGCAGAATTTTGTAAAATGCAACTGCTGTGACGGGGAAACTTTTGCCCAATAACTAAATAATGACTAAATTTGCGACCAAGAACAAGGAGGATAATAACATCATGAAACGAATTATCTCAATAGCCGTTGCCGCACTGGCCTTGCTTGCCATGAGCGCCGCAGTGCGCGACGATTTCAAGGCCAATCCGTTGTTGTGTACCAACAACTACCTGGCTTATCCCGACAAGAATCTGCCGGCCCTGGCCCATGCCCCTGCGGGCTATGAACCGTTTTTCATCAACCATTACGGCCGTCACGGCAGCCGCTGGCTCATTGACGGAGGCGAGTATTCGCGCCCCATCGCGATGCTGGAGAAGGGCGCTCAGGCCGGCCAACTCACCAAGCGCGGGCAAGAGGTGCTCGGCATCCTGCGCCAGGTATATGCCGCCAGCCAGGGCCGCCTGGGTGAATTGAGTGATATTGGCCATGAGCAGCATCAGGGCATCGCCCGCAGGATGTACCGTAACTTCCCGCAGGTGTTTGTCGACGGGGCTCCCGTGACAGCGCGCTCGACCGTGGTCATCCGCTGCATCCTGTCGATGCAGAACGAGGTGGATGTGCTCGCTTCGCTCAATCCGCGCCTCAACATCACCACCGACGCAAGCGAGGCGACGATGTACTACATGAATTACACCGACACCGTGGTGACGAAACTGCGAGCCGACAACCGCGCCGCCATCAATGCCTATAAGGAGAAATGGGTGAATCCCGACCACATGCTCAAGCGCCTGTTCAAGGACATGAAGTGGGCGCGCGCCAATGTGGACGATGCCCGAGCCATCATGCTCGACCTGTTTGATGTGGCCAGCAATATGCAGAGCCATCACGAGTTTGAGGGCATCAGCCTGATGGACCTGTTCAGCAAGGATGACCAGTACAGTGTGTGGCGCTATTTTAATGTCAGGTGGTACTACTACTGCGGTGAGACCCCGCTGACCTATAACCGCGTGGACTACATGGAGGCCAACCTGCTGCGCAACTTCATCGAGGATGCCGACCGCGCCGTGTCATGCCAGGGCCCCGCCGGGGCGTCGCTGCGCTTCGGGCACGAGAGCGTGGTGCTGCCGCTGTGCTGCCTGATGGGCCTCAACGGCGCCGACTACCGCACCGCCGACCTCGAGACGCTGGACCAGCACTGGCAGACCTATAAGATTTTCCCGATGGCTGCCAATGTGCAGTTTGTTTATTTCCGCAAGCTCGGCAGCGACGACATCTTGGTGCTGCCGCTGCTCAACGAGCATGCCGCCGCGCTGCCTGTACCCACCGACATGGCGCCGTTCTACCACTGGAGTGCCGTGCGCGAGTACTATTTGAACAAATTATCGGCCCAACCCATCGTCAACAAGAACTAATCAACCATCATGAAACGAATTACATTATATATATTGTTGCTGGCCTCCGCTTGGATGGCCTTGAGCGCCGCCACGCCGCGTGAGCAGGTGTTGGGCAACTTTGACCGCTCGGGCAGCAACCACTATGCCTATCCCATCGGCATCGATGTGCCTGTCCCCGCTTTGACAGCCGCACCCGCGGGCTATGAACCGTTCTATATCGACCACTATGGCCGCCACGGCAGCCGCTGGCTGACGCATGCCGCCACCTATTATGGCCCCGTGAAACAACTGCGCAAGGCGCATGATGCTGGTGTGCTCAACCTGCAGGGCGAGCGCCTGCTGGCAATGCTCACGCGCGTCAATGAGGCTTCGCGGCAGCGTGCGGGTGACCTGAGCGATGTGGGCGCCGAGCAGCACAGGCAGATTGCCGGGCGCATGTACCGCAATTTCCCCGATGTGTTTGCCGGCGATGCGCGCATCGACGCGCGCTCGACGGTCATCCTGCGATGCATCCTGTCGATGCAGAACGAGACGATGACGCTGCGGTCGCTCAACCCGTCGCTGCGCATTACCACCGATGCCAGCTACCACGACATGCCCTACATGGGGTGGGGATATGGCGAGGACACTTTGTCAAACCCTGTGCGCAAGAGCGTGGACCGCGTGGTCGAAGACATGTACAAGCAATGCATCCGCCCCGAGCGCTTTGTGGCACAACTGGTTAACGATAGCGCCTGGGCATTAGAGAACTTGAACGCCATGAGGCTGATGCGCGATGTGTTTGACATTGCCGGCTCGCTGCAGGGCCATCATGAGTTTGACGGCATCAATCTGTTTAACTACCTGACCAATGATGAAATCTTTGAATTGTGGCGGCTGAAGAATATCTACTGGTATGTCCACTGGGCTAATTCGCCCCAGACGGGCCACCGCATGCCCTACATCGAGCGCGCGCTGCTGCGCGACATGATTGACAAAGCCGACGACGCCATCGCCACGGGTGAGCGTGGCGCCTCGCTGCGCTTCGGGCACGAGACCTGCACGCTGCCGCTGGCCTGTCTGATGGAACTGGACAGCGTGAACTATAGTTGCGAGGACTTGGAGACGCTCCATGAGCATTGGCAGGACTATAACATCATCCCCAAGGCCTGCAATGTGCAGATGGTGTTTTACCGTCCCACGGGCTCAACGGGCAACGATGCCAGGGACATTCTGGTCAAGGTGCTGTACAACGAGCATGAGGCGACCTTGCCCGTGCCGACGGTCAACGGGCCTTACTGCCGCTGGAGCGACCTCAAGCGGTACTACGAGAAGAAACTTGAAAAAGTGATTGACTGGGGCGTTTAGCGCGCCGGTTACTTGAGCTTGGCGAGAAAGCGCTGGCGGGTGACGATGAAGCGGGTGTGAGTGCCCTTGCCAATAGCGTTGCCCGCCTCGTCTTTTGCCTCGACCGAGAATGTGAGTTTGCGCCCCTCGACCGCTGTGAGTGTGGCGGTTGCGGCGATGACGGCGCCGACGGCCGAGGCGCGGTCGTGTGAGCAGTCCATCATGGTGCCCACCGTGGTGTCGCCATCGGGCAGGGCGGGGGCAACGGCTGTCATGGCGGCGTTTTCCATGAGCGCAATCATCGCCGGAGTGGCGAGCACAGGCATGTCGCCCGAGCCCATGGTCAGTGCGGTGAGCGTTTCGGTTACAGTGAGTTGGCTCGTGTGGGTGAGCCCAGTAGTGAGGGTTTCCATTGTCGTTGAGGGCTTGTTTTTCGATGCAAAAGTAGTGGAAAAAATTGGCAATGGCAAAATTATGGAATTTTGAACTTGAATCTTCCCTTTCATTTTTTGGCATAAATATTGCCGTAAATTGGGCAGAAATGTTTAACTTTGCAGACTATAGCAATTAATTATTCACATTATAAACTCAAAAAACTTAAAGAAAAATGAAAAAAGGTTGCAGTGGACTTACTATCCTCATTATTGTAGCAGTCGTGGCCGTAGTATGGGGCGTCGGCGTGTACAACGGGCTGGTAGAGTCTGAACAGAAAGTAGAGACCGCTTGGTCGCAAGTTGAAAACGTGTATCAGCGCCGCGCTGACCTGATTCCCAACCTGGTGAATACCGTCAAGGGCTATGCCAAGCACGAGCAAGAGACGCTGGAGGGCGTGGTAAATGCCCGCGCTAAGGCTACCCAAATTACCGTGGACCCGACCAACATGACCCCCGAGGATCTGCAGAAGTATCAGGCCGCACAGGGTGAGATTGGCGCTGCACTGGGCCGCCTGATTGCTGTGAGCGAGAGTTATCCCGACCTGAAGGCCAATGAGAACTTCCTGGAACTCCAAAACCAGCTGGAGGGCACCGAGAACCGCATTGCAGTAGAGCGCAATAAGTTCAACGAGATTACCAAGGAATACAACACCAAGCGCAAGAAATTCCCCACCAACCTCATCGCCGGTTTCTTCGGCTTTGGTGACAAGCCTTACTTCAAGGCCGAGGAAGGTGCCGACAAGGCTCCCAAGGTGGACTTTGGCACGAACTAATAGAAAGCAGGATAATTAATGGCACTTGCTGATTTTATCCCAAGTGAAGGCCAGCGCCGCATCGCCGACGCCATCACCGAGGCCGAGCGTCACACCACAGGCGAGATATGCGTGCATGTCACGCCGCGCTGCCGCGGCAAGGTGATGAAGCGCGCTATCAAGGCCTTCAACAGGTTGAAACTGTTCGCCACCAAGCGCCGCAATGCCGTGATGATTTTTGTCGCCTACAAGGACCGCAAGTTTGCCATCCTGGGCGATAGCGGCATCAACGAGGCGGTGCCAAATGGTTTCTGGGACGAGGAGGCCTCAACGCTGGGCCAGTACCTCAAGGCTGGACGACCCGTGGACGGACTGTGCGAAATCATTGCCCACATGGGCGAGAAACTTTCGCATTATTTCCCTGGCGAGCGCGACGATGAGAACGAGTTGAGCAACGAGGTTACCTTTGAAGACGACGATGAAGAAGATGGCAGGGATGACGAATAAATTTTTATGGTTGATTGTCATTGGCGTGCTGATTGTGATCGGGAAACTCAACGAACCCGAGTCATCAAGCAAGCACTCCAAGCCGGTTGTTGAGTCCACTCAGGCGGCGCTTGCAAATCATCTGGCGGTTGAGTCGGATGGCCAGTCTCAGGACTTGGACCGCCTCTCTGGCAACGCTGTGCTCAAGAAGCCCCGTACCGACCGTTTGGTCAACGACTTTGCCGGCATCCTGGGCAACACGCAAGAGTTGGAGGACTCGCTGCGGCGCATCGCCATGCACACCAGCAATCAGATTTGTGTGGTCACCGTCGATGACTTTGGCGACTACGACAAGGCGCAGTTTGCGGCCGAGCTTGGCCAGTCATGGGGCGTTGGCGGCAAGAAGAACAACAACGGTGTCATCATCCTCATCAAGCCCAAAACCCCCGAGGCCAGGGGCGAGGCGTTCATCGCTCCAGGATATGGTCTTGAAGGCGCCATCACCGATGCCACAGCCACGCGCATTGTCAACCAGGAGATGATTCCTCATTTCAAGGAGAACGACTATGCCGGCGGCGTGTGGGCTGCTGTAAAGGTTGTGAACGAACTTGCGACAGGCGAATACAACCAGGAGGATTATGGCACTGGCGGTGATGACGATGACGTTGGCATCATTGGCTGGATATGCCTCATCTTGCTGTTCGGCATTATTCTTTGGGCTGCATTAAGTCCCGGAGGCCCGTCGTCGGGCAGCAGTTCAGGCACCGGCACATGGGGCGGCTCCGTCTTCACGGGCGGCAGCAGCGGCGGCAGCAGTTGGAGCGGCGGATCGAGCGGCGGCAGCTGGGGCGGCTTTGGCGGCGGCTCCTTTGGCGGCGGCGGTGGCGGCGGCAGTTGGTAAGTCATCTCAAATAATTGGAAAAATTATGAAAAAAAGATTTTTTGTCATTTTTTCAATCGGGTTGATTTTCATTGCCTTGTGCGGTTTCTGCAAGAAGGCCGCAGCGCCGCAGCAGCAACCTGTCAAAGCCGAGCAAACGGCCGAAAAGCAGAATAGCGTTGTCCCCAACTGTCCTGAGCCCGAGAGGCTGGTCAACGACTTTGCAGGCATCCTGGGTGATGTACAGCAACTCGAAGACTCGCTGGTGGCAATTGCCGTGGCGACCAGTAACCAAATCTGTGTCGTTACCATGAACGACTTGGGCGGTTTTGAACCTGGCCAGATGGCCACCGAAATCGGCAAGAAGTGGGGCGTGGGCGATGCCAAGAGGAATAACGGCGTCATCATCCTCATCAAGCCCAAGACCGCCGCAGGCAAAGGCGAGGCGTTTATCGCAGTTGGCACAGGGCTGGAAAGCGTGATATCCAATGACGCCTGCACCCAGATTGTCAACGAGCAGATGATACCCTGTTTCAAGGAGAACGACTACGCGGGTGGCGTTTGGGCTGCAGTGCGCGCCGTGCGCGACTTGGCGGTGACTAAGTTCAACGAACCAGCCAAGTAGGCCATTTACACATTATTATATAACGCGAGCGTCCTTCGTCGGGGCACTCGCGTGTTTTTTATACGAACAGTTGCTTGAGGATGTCGGGCGACTTGAGCGTGCCCAGGGCGGCGTTGTGCATGCGGTAGTAGGTGATGATGATGTCAAGCATAGAGTTGCGCTCCACGCGGCTGAAACGGAACGCCGCCATGTTGTCATAGGTCATGCGCGACAGCAGGTGGATGACGCGCGCCTCGGCGGGCTTGAGATAGTGGTGACCGGCCGCGGGGTCGCTCACAAAGGTGCCGCCGCTCATGTCAAACCAGTAGCCCTCGCGCCAGTTCCCGACGTCGGGCTGGATGCCCAGATGGCTGCCCAGGTGGTACAGGAAGCAGATGTGGAAGTTGGCGGCGCATGGCACGGGCAATTCCTCAAGCAGCCGCACCGACTGCTCAATGTAGTTGAACATCGCCTCGTTGCGCTCGGGTTCTTGTATGACATGGGTGAGCAGTTCGCTGATAAACAGCGCAATGGTATTCTTGACGGGGTCGCTGTAGATGCTGGCAAGGGGGTAGTTGCGGTGCAGGTCGCGCATGGTGGCCAGGTCCCTGCCGGGGCGTGTGGCGGCCTCCATGCCGACCAGCGACAGCGGCATGAGCATGGCGTTGCGCATGCGTGCCGCAGCGGTCTTGCCTTGGGGCACGGCAAAAGCCATCAGCCCGCATTTGTCGGTATAGACGCGCACGATGTTGTTTTTGTCGCTGTAGCGTATGGTGTTGAGCACAATGCCTCTCAGTTTCTCATACATGCCGCTAATTTACTCATTATTCGCCAATCGCAGGGACGTTTTTGCAATTTTTCTGCGAAATTTCACCTTTTCGGCGACTTTAATTTTGCCAATTCAAAAAAACTTTCTAATTTTGCAGTCGCTTTTGCGAAAAGTGACCGATTTCGGCCCATTCGTCTATCGGCTAGGACGCAAGATTTTCATTCTTGAAAGAGCAGTTCGATTCTGCTATGGGCTACTAATTATCAATAATTTATAGCAATTTTTTAATTCAATTATGGCAAACCATAAATCAGCGATTAAGAGAATCCGTCAGAGCGAGGCCCGTCGCCTGCGCAACCGTTATTACAGCAAGACCATGCGCAATGCAGTTCGCAACGTGCGCAAGATGACCGACGCCAAGGAAGCCGCCGAGGCTCTCCCCAAGGTTGTCGCTATGCTTGACAAGCTGGCTGGCAAGAACGTTATCAGCAAGAACAAGGCTGCTAACCTCAAGAGCAAGCTCGCTCAGCACATCAACAAGCTGAACGCCTGATAAGGACCTGCGCGGCCTCGGGCCGCACTACATATTGAGGCTGGCGACAGCCTAACGATGGCCCATTCGTCTATCGGCTAGGACGCAAGATTTTCATTCTTGAAAGAGCAGTTCGATTCTGCTATGGGCTACCGCAACAAAGCGTTAACGCACACCTCTGTGCGTTTGACGCTTTGAATTGTGTTATTATGTGATGTGGGCGCGTCGCTCTTGCAACACGGTTATTGCACCGTCAGCCTCAGGATGTTGTCGGTAAGGCTCTGGACAAATGCCGCGGTGTGCGACTCGGGCACGCCCTCCGACTCACAGAGCGCACAATGCGATGCCAGCCATTTGTCAAAGAGTTCCTGCAGCCGTTCGCCGCTTTGCTGCATTTCTGTTATCATGCCGGTGTAGCCAGGGTCATCCATGAGGTACTCGTCGGGCTCAATCGGAGAGCCGACCGCCAGGCGGAATGATGCGCAGGCCTCGTCCAGCGTGATCTGGCTCGCGGCAAACGCTCCGCCGCGATGCAGTTGGCTGTAACTCTTTTGCCGTTCATCGGCAGTGGTCATGGCAAATCCGCCGTTAATCACGCGGGCCAGGCTGCCGCCCCAGTTCATGATGTAGGCCAGGCTGCCGCCATAATTGTCCAACTCTTTCTCCAGCGCAAACCAGTCATTCATCTCCTCGGTGTAAAGCGGGTTGTCCTGGCTGAGCTTTTTGTACTCTTTGGCCAACAGGTAGCGTGAGCAGGCCGCATCGATTACGCTGGACTGGACCATATCAATCGTGCTGCCTTCGCTCAGCCGCTCGGCGTAAGCTTTCAGGTCCTTGAGCGCGCGTTGCTCGCTGCCCCGGTTCCTGTATTTGCTGGAACTATATGCCTTGACGGCCGCCGATGCTTGCTCGTAGCGCTCGACCATCTCGCCGGGCGTGAACACGCCGCACAGATTCTCGGTCATGAAATCGGCCAGCTTGTCAATTTTTGCAAAGCGATTGGCGGTAGAGGATGCCTTTTTAGCGTGAGCCGTCTTTTGGGCAGAGGGCGCTGGCGTGCCGTTAGCTGTTGCGGCATAACCACAAAATAGGCAGCAAGCCAACGTGAGACAAATGTTTCGGAAATTTAAGTGTTTCATCTTTTTATGCCTAATGAAGTTTCCGCAAAAATACAAAATAAATATGAATCTCTGCGAAATCACCATAAACTTATGCGAAGGCAAACGCAAAAATTGTGGCTGGCTGGGCTGAAACAGAGATGTAAAGCAAAAGCGCAACCGCTCGTAAATCAAGCAGTTGCGCTTTGTTGTGGTGACCCCCGAGGGGCTCGAACCCTCGACCCATTGATTAAGAGTCAATTGCTCTACCAACTGAGCTAGGGAGTCATCGTCTTATCAATTGCGGTGCAAAGGTACTGCTAATTTTTATACTGGCAAGTGTTTTGACGTTTTTTTTTGAAAAAAAGTGCTTTTTTCTCTTATTGCTGCCATTGGCAAGGCGATTTGGCCATTCAGCGACTGTTTTGTTTGGGCGTTTGGCGGGTAATTTGTAATTTTGTGAAAACAAAACTAATCCATACGAGACGATGAGCAAGAAATATGACTTTGACCGAGTGATTGACCGCCGGGGAACCGGCAGCGTGATGTATGACCTGTGCCAGCAGGAGTTCGGGCGCGACGACGTGCTGCCCATGTGGGTGGCCGACATGGGCTTTGCCGCATGCCCCGAAATCACCCAGGCGCTGGCCGACCGCGTCACGGGGCATCCCATCTATGGCTACAGCGTGCCGCTCGACGGCTACTGGCCGTCTATCATCGACTGGCAGCGCGAGCGCAACGGGCTGGAGTTCACCACCGACGAGGCCTGCTTTATTGGCGGCATTGTCAACGGCTTTGGGCTGGTGTTGCGCCACTTCACGCGCCCGGGCGAAAAGGTCGTCATCCAAGAGCCCGTTTACCATCCCTTCAGGCGCTTGATCACGGGCAACAACCGCATGGTGGTCAACAACGCCCTGCGCCGCACCGGTGACGGGTTCTACGAGATGGACCTGGAGGGGCTGGAGCATATTTTCAAGCATGAAGAGCCGCGCCTGATGGTGCTGTGCAACCCGCACAACCCCGTAGGCATCGCCTGGCCTGCCGATGTGCAGCGCCGCGTGGCGGCATTGGCGCGGCAATACAATGTGGTCGTCTTCAGCGACGAGATTCACGGCGACCTGGTGCTCGGCGGCCGCAGGCACACTTCGTTCCTCACCGTGAGCGACGACGCCCGCGCCGTGGGTATCGTCATGGGCGCCCCCAGCAAGACGTTCAACATCGCGGGCATCGTGAGTTCATGGTGCGTCATCAAGAATCCTGACCTGCGCAGGCCGTTTTTCACCGTCCTCGAGACTAACGAGCAGAGTTCGCCCAACTTCCTCTCAATGACCGCCACTCGCGCCGCCTATCGCCATGGCGGCCCGTGGCTTGCCGAGTGCCTGGAGTACATCGAGGGCAACATCGACTGGCTGGCCGGCTACTGCCGGGACAACATCCCCGGCGTGACCCCCGTCAAGCCGCAGGCGTCGTTCCTCGTGTGGCTTGACTGCACGGGTCTGGGACTCAGCCACGACGCGCTGATAGACCTGTTTGTCAACAAGGCCCGCATCGGCCTCAACGACGGCGCCATGTTTGGCAAGGCCGGCAACGGCTTCATGCGCCTCAACGTCGCCATTCCCCGCTCGCTCTTGGAGCAGGGCATGAAGCAGCTGGCCCAAGCCGTAGCCGCCCTCAAGTGAGCCCAATCCACAACAAAAACAAAAACCGCAGGCCGCCTGAATAGCGACTTGCGGTTTCTCACCGTGGAGCTGGAGGGATTAGCGAATAGTATTTCAAGAGTCGTTGAGACACGTTAAAAACTTGTGGTTTAGTGATTTGAGAACGGTCACCGTCTCGTAATGACTGTTGAAGTGCCCTGTCATATTATAAAAGGGGGGTACGGTGTATCCCCGCAAAACTGCTGATAATCAAGTGGAGCCAGCGGCTCCAACACCCTGCGAGCAACACCTCCAAATGATATCTTGTCGTATCATAACACATCATGTCGCCCCATAACTCTGGATGTCGTTGCGGGGGTGGTATGATAATTGTAATTTTGCCCATGTATAAACGATTTTGTGCTAGAATATGAAGAAAATCAACTATAACTGTAGAACGTTTGTGAATCATCGCAATCAGGTGATTGTGAGAGTGCGATGGAACAAGAAGACCTGCGAGGTGGCTTTTCCGACCGGGCTTCATGCTGACCCGTTGAAATGGAACGTTGAGACACAGAGACCGGTGCGCGGATCGACTCACATCATCGGACGTGAGAGGAACCCTTCTCGTCTTATCAACGAAAGAATAGATGCAATCTTGGGTGCCATTGAGGAGGCCTTCTCTGAATATGCACTTGCCGGAGTAATGCCGACATCAGAGGACATGCGCGATCTTGTGAACGAGAAGATAGGATCAGTGTCTCCGTTCCAAGACACCCAGGAGAGCGTCATTGATAAATCATTGAAGGAAATCTTTGACGAGTTTCTCACCGAGGGTGCGAAAGAGCGTGACTGGACCAGTGTCGTTCACTACAAGTATGAGCAAATCTGGAAACAGTTGATGGGCTGTGATTCCAATGTCTCTCTTGACACCCTCGACAAGGCAAAAATGATTGAGTTGAAGGAGTGGTACGTCAGGAACAACTACCGCAACCGCACCATCACCAAGCAATTCAAGGTCTTGAGGTCATTCTTAAGATGGATGAAAGCCAACGGCTATCCTGTCCAGGACAGTGCTATTGACTACAAACTGCACTTGACCGTCACGAAGAAGAATGTCACCTACCTTACGTTTAAGGAACCCAAGCAGTTCTACAAACATCAATTCGCACCCAACCATAAGTACCTCGAACGCGCCCGTGATATGTTCTGTTTCATGTGTTTCACTTCGTTGCGTTACTCGGATTTGGCTCAGCTCAAGAAAGCCCACGTCACCAGTAAGGGTATTGATCTGTACACCAAGAAGACATCTGACCACATCACGATACCCATTATTGACTACGCGCAAGAGATTATCGACAAATATGCTGACTACGAGTCCGAGGATAGCAGTTTGTTCCCTGTCCCTTCGGCGCAAAAGCTGAATGACTATATCAAACTCGCAGCCAAAGATGCCGGCCTGGACAGAGAAGTCGTCAACACATATTTCATCGGCACTCAGCGGCATGATGATGTCAATAAGTTCTATGATATTATCAGCTGCCATGATGCTCGCAGAACGTTCGTTTGTTGCTCTCTGGCCTTTGGTATCCCAGCCCCCGTTGTTATGTCTTGCACCGGCCACAAGGACTACGAGAGCATGAAGCCCTACATTGAAATCGCCAGCGACACACGGCGTATAGAACTCGACAAGTGGAATGGTGTAGATGCGAAATATAACATCATCGAGATGCTTGAAAAATTCGACGCGGACCAGCTCAAGCAAGCCTATGAGTTTATCAAAACATTGGCCTAAAACTGCCGCTTCAGATTGCGTCAAACCCTTATATGTAAGAGAAACACATGCCCCCGAGAGGACTGCTGGCTACAATGAACAGGCTGGCGGCATGAGGGGCAAAGACAACATATAACCCGATGGTATGGACTGGGCGGCGAAGAGTTGCCCAGTACCGCCATCACCAGGCGTTATCACCTGTCGGGGAGACCGTGCCCTCAAGACGGCATAATCAAACCGACAGCGAGTCTGGAAAAGAAGTCAACGAGGCTAACACCGAAGAGGTGCCGGTCTCGCCTTTTTTTTTCGGTTATTGTCTCGGTTATTGTGAAAAATTGTTTGATTTTTAATTTTTTATCACTAACTTTGCCCACTGAAAACTACAAAAACCAACAATCTTAAACGTTATGAAGAAAGTCCTGCAATCAATCGTCCTGCTGCTGGGGGTGCTGATGTTACCTACAGCGGCCTATGCCCAAGACATCTATGCCGACGTCAACGGCGACCTTGAGGTGAATATTGCCGACATTAATGCTGTCATCGATGTCATTCTCAGTGATGTCAACAACCCGGCTGCCGATGTGAACGGTGACGGTGAAATCAACATCGCTGACATCAATGCTGTTATCGACATCATCCTGGGCGGACAGGAGACACAGGCGGTCGTCCACGTCTATGGTGAAGATGGCCCGACCGAGGGTAGTGTCGTCAATGTCACCGACGCCACTGTCACCGTCACCTGTAATTCCGGCAGCGAACCCAAGGTGGGCGAGATCATCGTCAGCGGCGTGACTGGCAATGCTCCCGTGGGCTTCCTGCGCCGTGTCGAGAGCGTGCAGACCTCCGGCGGCCAGTGCGTGATGACCACCAGCAATGCCTCCCTCGAGGAGGTGATGCCCGACGGCGACTATGACCTGCCCGTCCCGATGCAGGAACAGGGCCAGTATGTCACCATCCAAGCCCCTGGCCAGGCTCCCCAACGCGTGGGTTTCTCCACCAGTCTCCAGTTGGGCGTGAAGTTCGGCAAGAGTGGCGTGAAGTTCCTCAGCAATGTGTCAGCCGCCGATGCCCTTGAGGGTGACCAGGACAAGAACTATCCCGTGACCATTGTCGCCCTGCTGTCTCCATCGATTGACGTGAACTTCATCTACAGTTCCCGCAACAAGAAGGTGCAACGCATCGGCCTGAAGGGCAATGCCGACATCAGTGTCGAGATTCTGGGCAAGATTTCGGCCGAGGGGTCGGAGCCCCTGCTGGGCGAAGACGGCATCAAGCTATTCACCGTCAACCTCAAGCCCGTCACAGTGATGGCCGGTTACGTTCCCATCGTGTTCACGCCGCGCATCGACGTGTACCTGAACGCAGACCTCAGCGGCGAGGTGTATCTCAAGGGCCGTTTTGTGGCAGCCCAGGCCGAGGGCGGCTTCAGCTACATCTACACGCCCACGCCCGACCCCCTCACGGGCAAGAACCACAACTTCACCACCAGCTTCTCGTGCGGTGCGCTGGGTGACGACCACTTGAGCGACTACCTGAGCGAAAACTTTGCGGCCAAGGTGGGAATCAACGGAGCGGTCACTGCCGCCCTTCATCCCACGCTCGACGTGAGCCTCTATGGTGCCAACGACATCTTCAATGTGGGCATGCCCATCAGCCCGTGGGTCAAGGCCGAGGGCAACTTGGCGCTCACGCTCAAGAAGGACATCGAACTGGACTACGAGGACCAGGTGACATTCTCGGCAGGCGTGGACATCGGCCTGTCCGCCCAGTTCAAGCTGGGCAAGAAGAATTTCAAGTGGAATCAGGACATCACCCTGCTGGAGACTAAGCTCTATGACTACTGCGGCATCACGCCGAGCGTCTCCGGCTTCCAGGTGTCGCCCGACAGTCCGATGCCCGCTGAAACAGAAAAGGTGCGCTTCTCGATGGACCTGACCAAGCCACGTTACCAGCTGCTGCCTGAACAGGACTACGGCTTTGCCTACGGCTTGGCCAGCCAAAGCCGTGACACGTGGACGTATGTCAGCCTGAAATCCCAATATGATGCCGGCTTTACGCCCACCAACCGCACCCTGTACATCGAAACCTACATAAATACTTATGGGCTCAAGAAGGATTCAACCTACCGCGTATGTCCTTATGTAACGATATTCGACACCGACATTTACAGGAAAGGCACAAACTTCAAGATTGAGAAAGAGGAAGAGGAAGGCGACTGGGTTGATCTGGGTCTGCCCAGCGGAACGTTGTGGGCGACGCGCAACGTGGGCGCTACCGCTCCCGAGGAATATGGCGATTACTTCGCCTGGGGCGAGACGGCTCCCAAGGATTACTACGACTGGAGCACCTACAAGTGGTGCAACAACGGAGACTACAAACTGACGAAGTACTGCACCGAGAGTTATTTTGGTTACAATGGCTTCACCGACGGCAAGACGGAGCTGGATCCCGAGGACGATGCGGCCCACGTCAACTGGGGTCCCTCGTGGCGCATGCCCACAACCGAACAGCAGCGGGAGCTTTACGAGAAATGTTCCTCGACCTGGACGACGCTTAACGGCGTGAGCGGCCGTCTGTTCACCGGTCCTAACGGGAATACTCTTTTCTTGCCCGCCGCTGGCATCCGCTGGGACGAGTCGCTCAGCGATGCGGGCTCGCGCGGCGACTATTGGTCGCGCACCCTCGACCCGGACTACTCCTACATCTCCTACGGCCTGTTCTTCAATTCGGGGCGCGTGAACTGGAGCTACACCAGCCGCGACGGCGGTTTGGCCGTCCGTGCTGTGCGCGTCTCGCAGAATTAGCACCCTTGCCTTACACGGGAGGACACCCGATCGCCAACTGTCGGTGCACTGGGCGTGTTGGGGGCGAGAACAGGCGGCCAGTAGGCCGCCGCCCCCAACAGGGACAGGGTGCCGGCAGTTGGCGGTTTCACAAGGAAAACTGAAAACATTGATATCAAATGGCAGCAATAAAAGAAATATTGGAATTTGAAGCTGATCGCACCGACCGCATGATGCAGCGGGCAATCCATTTGTTCCAGGAAGGCTCGTTCTACCGTGCATACGAGTGGAGTGCGTGGCTGATGTGCAGGAACCTGCACGAATTCAAAGTGACACACCGTCGCATGAAAGGCATTGAACAGAGCGTCACGCTCATTGGTTTCCCCGTGACCAGCTTGTCGAAATGGGCAACCGACGGTATCGAACGCCACGATGTCTCAGACAAGCACCTCGTCCTCACGGAAAATTTCGCGGATTCGGTCCGCTGGCAACTGCAAAAAGTGTCCGCTGAAAAAGAGAAGCTTTCAGCGGACACTTTGCGTCTGTTAGGTGGGGTCAGATTATGGCAATAATTTTTGATTTGTGAAGAGACTTATTTCTTGCTCTTTCTGAGTGACTCACCAGAGAGTTCTATCTGATGTGCCGTGTGTACGATACGGTCAAGAATTGCGTCTGCAATCGTTGGATCTCCGATAGCCTCGTACCAGTTTGTCACAGGTATCTGTGATGTGATGATCATGGACTTCCGACCATGTCTGACCCCAGTTCGGGATAAGATTACTCCCAAATAGAAAGTTGCTTTGAGTGTTCG
>R27__coassemble_247_pt1 | contig 40798 bp, 37 predicted proteins | sample R27__metabat2_low_PE_027 | metagenome-assembled genome bin R27
AGGTAACCGCCCCCTACGGGAGAGCCGGACAACGCGTCCGGCTCTCCTTTTTTTTTGTATGTGCCGCGCTGCCGCGCACTCTGGCTTGCGGCACGGGACAATGTTTTATGGTCTTTGGCAGGGATTTAGCGTCGGTCCTTGGCATCGGTGGCGAGCAGGCGGTGGCCCAGGCGGCAATAGATGCATTTGCGTGCTTCGCAGTAGGCGCGCCGCAGTTGGATGAGGGCTTGGGATGTGAGTGCGTCGTTGCACTTGATGCCCGCGTGGCTAAACATCGTCACGATGGCGTTTTGCTCGGGCCGGATGTCCTCGAGCAGCGACACGGCTCGTTCGCCCATGGTGTAGTCGTCGGTGAGTTCGCCGTAGGCATAGTAGAGCGGGGCAACGGTGTTGATGAGCACGATGTCGATGCTGCTGTTGCTCAATGCGCGTCCGGCGCTGGGCGATGGCTTGCCGAAGCTGAAGTGTGTAGTCCAGTAGCCGCTCAACTCGCGGTCAAACAGTTGCCGCAGCTGCTTGGTGTCGCTGGTCTTGAGGATGTCGTTCATCAGGCTGAAGCCGTCCTTGACAAACTGCGCCAGCAGGGCGATGCGGCGGTATGGGAAATTCTGCGGCCGGCTGCGGAACAGTTTCCATGCGGTGCCCTCGATGGGGCGCAGCGAGAATTTGTTGGCCAGGAAGGAATATTCCCTCTTGAGTTGCTGGACATAGGGGTCGCTGTTGTCGGTGCAGTTGAGCAGGCCTGACTGGCCGAACAGCAGGGCCTCGATCTGCATGATGCTGTCGCTGTGCTTGTGCTGCAACCGCAGCGGCGTGGCGCGCGCCAGGCGTTCAAAGGCGTCGTTGTTGATGCCAAAGCCCAATGTCCTCGCCAACAGCACGTAGCAGATGTCTTCCCAACTGCCATGGTAGATTTCATAGAATTGCTGCACCCGCTCCACCTTGCTGTGCAGGCGCTCAAATGCCAGGGCTTCAATCCATTCGGTGATGGTGAGCTGCGGCACTTCCTTGAGGCGGGCGGCGCAGGGCAGTTCCACGCGGGCATTGACCAGTTGGTCATAACTCTCGTTGAATCGGGCCGACACCTTGAGCACCACCTGAGGGATGGGTTCGCCGTTGATGCGATAGACTGGTGCGTCATCCTTTTCAACGACATGCAGGATGACGCTGTCATAGGCTGGGTCCTCGTGGTGGCCGTGCCGTTTCCAGTCGGTGGCGCGCACATGTATTTCCACGTTGCCCACCCAGGTGTGGCCGTCAATTTCCACCTTGGCATTGAAAAAGTCGGGACCCGCATCGGTATTGAGTATCCCGGGGTCGATGACGCGCACCTTGCGGCCGTCGTTGGTCACCATGTCCTCGCTCAGCCACAGCCGGTGTTGCCATATATATTGCATCAGTCGTTCCATGCCGGTTGGTAGAGGACGAAATATTTGTCTTGGTATGTCATGCGGTAGCCGTGCCGCTTGAGGAAATTGTGGAGCACCGTGAGTTTTTTGCTGTCATGGTAGGCGGTTTGCTCGTTATAGGCGGTCAAGTATTCATTGGTCGGCTCGCTCCAGACGGGGCCGATGTTGTTGAACTTTTGTTGCAGCACGGGCGGCAGTTCTTGTCGGGCGGCTTCGTCCAGTTTCTTCTCAAGCATCGACGCGCTCAGTTGCTCCACCCACGAACAGCCCAGATAGGGCCGCGTGCGCGTCAGGTAGTTGACCAGCGGCGCGCTGCCGTATGCCATTAGCGTGGCGCCGGGTTTTATGCGAGGGGCGATGCCGGTGAGCATCGTGTTGATGGCGTCGGCGCGCTCGCGCGTGGTGTAGATGTGCGCCACGCGGTCGTTGTTGACGGTATATTGCTTTTGCCACAGCGGCCCGCCGTCAAAGTACGCTCCGCCGGTGACCATGCGGACAGCGCACACGGCGATGAGCACCAGCGGGAATGCCGCGCGGCTGCGGCTCAGCCACCACTGGGCGGCAACAGGGGCGAGCGCCCAGGCGATGATGGTGCCGTTGTTGTAGGCACCGTCGCTGCCCAGGGGCATCACCAGCATCATGCCGATGCCCAGCACCGCCATCATGGCGAGTCCCGAGGGCTTGCGCCAGTGCTCAACGAGGACCATGATGCCGCCCGCCAGGCACATCACCCACACGGGCTCGAGCGGGTTCATGCGATAGGTAAACCACACAAATGCGGCGAGGGCGGCTGCCTTGGCCAGCCATTGCAACGGCTTGTTGGATGCTTTGTTATGGGCCAGCCAATAGACCGCCACAGGCACGGCTAACTTGACGGCCGTCCAGAGTCCTGTGGCATAGAATTGGAGTTGCACGGCTATCAGGCGGCCCGTCGAGTGCGACGCCGTGCCGCTGTCGTCGTCGGCGATGGCGCGCAGGTCGTTCATGACATTGGCCAGCGCCTTGAAGTGGGCGGCGGGCATGAGCCACAGCACGGCTCCTGCCGCCACGGCGGCGCCAACCAGGAACATGGCACTGTGCCGGGCGGCGCGTTTCCATCCCCATGCTTTGCATTCAACGAGTTTGATGAACGGCGCCAACGCCAGCAGCAGGCCCAGCACGTTGGGGATGCGCACAAGGATATTCAGCCCCGCCATGATGCCCGCCACGGCCGTCAGCCACAATGTGTCTTTTTCCAGCCCGCGCCACATCAATGTGATAGCGAGCATATAAAAGACGATGGTGCACAGGTCATAGCACAGTGTGTAGGGCGGGGCGATAAACGAGCCGACAACCAGCGCGCAGCCTAGCGTGAGGGCGCGCTCGTCAACCTTGCGGCGCAACGCAAGGTACAATATCACGGCGCACAGCGTGTTGAACGCCACACCCAGCAGCCTCATGCCGCACATGCCCATCGACGGGAACGCCGTCTGGAACATGCCGCCAATCACGCCGCTCAGGTAGTACATGAAGTTGTATTCAACACTCTCGGGGTGAGTGAAGATGTTGTCATAGAAGGTGAGGTAGAAGCCCGCGTCGGCAATGTCCATGCCATAGAACACGCCCAGCATCTGGTACAGCACCAGCATGCCCAGCACGCACCAGAACAGCACGCCCCGGTGGCGGCGGGTGAACGGCAGATGCTCTATGGTGGTGTCAAAACTGCGCAGGTAGGCCTTGTGGGCGCGGGCAAGCATCGCCTTGTCACCGCGGCTGTCCCCGTAGGCCGTCAGCGGGCGCCCGTCGATGTCGGGAACGGCGCTTGCGATGCGCCGCCATTTCTCCTCGCCGTTGCAGTTGGGCGTGGCAAAGCGGCCCGTGAGGTTGCCGTCACCGTCAACTTGCATCTCGGTCGCCAGCACCGTCACATCCCGGTTGCTGAACCACGGCTCTACCCACTCGCGCACGCTGGCGGTGACCACCAGCACCTGCTCTCCTGCCGCCAGCGCCGTGTCCATGGCGCGGCGGGCGGCGGGGCGTTCCAGCCACTCCTTTTCGTCGGACGCAAAGGCCTCGCACAGTTGCGCGAACCGCTCGCGCGGCATCCCTTTGACAAAATGCCCCAGCAGGCGTTCCTTGGCCTTGCCGCCGTCAATGACGCCGAGTTTGTAAAGGGCAATCCAGGGCAGGCACATCACCAGCCCCCACAGATATCCCCATGTGCCGAAGGCGTGTTTCAAGAATCGCGGCAGCGTGTCGTGCAGCGTGTAGGTGCCGTCGAAATCAAATGCCGTGATGCCTCTCATTGCTTAATGGCAATAGATAATCAAACAGAATGCTGCAATCCATCCCAGCACGCACAGCTGGATGAAATGGTCGCGCAGCAGCACCTTGGTGGGACTGCCGCTGTGGTTGTCGACGACCGAAATCTGCATATAGCGCAGGATGCCCGCGAGCACGAACACCGAGGTGCCGTACACATAGTCGCTGCCCAACCGCGCCGTCACCTCCTCGCTCATGGTGTACATCATGTAGGCGACAACGGTCACGGTGGCCACCAGCGTCAAGGCGATGTTGACAAACTGCAGGTTATAGCCTGTGGCGCCGCGCCTCACTACCTTGCCCTGCTCGGCCTGCAGCACAACATCGTCGCGCCGCTTGCCCAATACCAGGAACAAAGCCAGCAAGAAGGTCATCACCACAATCCACTGCGTTGCCACGATGCTGCATGCCAGCGCTCCGGCCACCACGCGCATCACATAGAACAGCGCCACCACCAGCATGTCTATCAGGTTGATGTGCTTGAGCCACGTGCTGTAGACGATGTTCAGCACCAGGTAGGCTGGCACAATCCACAGGCATTGCGGTATCAGCCACCACGTGAGGGCGACGGCTGCCGCCGCGCAAACCACCGCCAATGCCCATCCGGTGCCCACGCTCACCGCGCCCGAAGCGATGGGGCGCTTGCACTTTTCGGGATGCTGGGCATCGGCCTTGCGGTCCAGGATGTCATTCAGGCAGTAGCCTGCGCTCGCCGCCAGCGAGAACACCGCGACGCACACCAGCGACAAGCCCAACAGGGGCATGTCGGTGAACTTTTTGTCAAAAAACAGCGGCATCAGCACGAATGCGTTCTTGACCCACTGCTGGGGGCGAAGCAATTGGATGACGGGTGGCAGCATATCCTCATTTTGTTTTGGTTGATAGTAATGCGGCTGTCGGCACAGGCTGGCAGAAGCCAAAGGCAAAAGTAATAAAAATAGTTGGATTATCGCATAATGCCGTTGCCTATTTTCGGCATGGCGCAAAAATGGCTATGAACATATGTGCTGCAAAATGTTGTCAAGCAACCGGATGCGTATTGTTGAAACAAGAGAAGCAAAAGAAAATCTGATTTTTTTCCTCGAAAAATTTGGTCAGGTCAAAACTTTGGTATAATTTTGCACTCGCTTTTGCAAGGTACCTTAGCTCAGTGGTAGAGCAGTGGACTGAAAATCCGCGTGTCCCTGGTTCGATCCCCGGAGGTACCACAATAGCAAGCACCAACTGATTGATTGCCAATCGGTTGGTGCTTTTTTGTGCGTTTTGGACTGTATTGAATTAAATGCTGTGGCGATTCAGGGTGTTGCCAAGATGTGGTGTTTTTGGCAACTTTCTTGCATACTTCAAGAATTTTGGCTAAATTTGCGATACTCCAATTGTGTGATTTCTTTACAAACCAACCCATCTGGCCGATGGGATAAAAACATTTTTTTGATATGAGAATCAAGACGTTACTAATGGCAGTCCTTGCCGCAACTGTCGCGCTGTGCTGCGGCGCCGAGTCCTTTAAATCGGGCAAGTTTTACTATGAAGTGGTCGGCGGCAACCAAGTCCAGATCGTCGCAGGCCCGAGCGCTTATTCCAACATCACTACTTCAGACTTTGTGACGACCGTGACCAACGGCGGCACGGAGTACACCGTGGTTGGCGTGGGTATCGGAGCATTCAAGTCGGCGACGACGACAAGCCTCTGTAAACTCCCCGAGGGTTACCTCTATATCGACAGTTGCGCATTTGCCGGAGCCATTGGCGCCAGCGGCGGGATCAGGGTGCCTGCTTCGATGGTCTATGTCGCCCCCGACGCGTTCGAGGGCAACCGTCTGGGATTTATTACTGCCGCCGCGGGAAGCGAGACTTATGCTTCGCTGAGCACTACCCAGGACGGCGCTACCTACTACTTCCTGTGCAACAAGGAGCAGACCAAGATTATCGCTGCGCCGGGCGAGAAACTCAAGACCATATCGGGCGGTGTTGAATATTATGTGTCGAGCATTGTGATTCCTTCACAAATCACCGAGATTGGTGAATACGCCTTCAGTGGCAACCTCAACCTCAAGAGCCTCACCCTGCACAACGGCATTACCAAGTATGGCAAAGCCGCATTCTATGGTTGCAAGAATCTGACGTCAGTTAACCTGCCCAATCCCGACGCCGAGTACGGCACGATGCTGTTTTGCGACTGCAGCGCGCTATCGCGTGTCACTTTGCCGACAGGCATCAAGTCGTTGCCCGGCCACATGTTCTTTTGCTGTACCTCGCTGACCAGCATCAATCTGCCCGAGGGCCTCAAGGAGATGCACATCATGTGCCTGTCATCGACAGGTTTGACCAGCGTGAACCTGCCCAGCACCCTTGAATTGCTGGACACCTGTGCGTTGCAGAATACCGGAATCAGCGCCATCGACCTCAAGAATGTCAAGGTGATTGGCAATCAGTGCTTCAGCAGCTGCGCCAATCTCAAGACCATTACCGGCGGCAGTCAGGTAGAAGAAATCCAGAATGCCGCGTTCACGGGATGCAACTTGATTACCGCCGCGCCTTATTTTCCCAGCCTCAAGCGCATAATTGGCTCGCCATACTTCCGCCTCCCCAACCTGGTTGACTTTACCGTTCCCGCCAGCACCGAGTACATTCAGCGCAACCCGGTTTCGTGCTGCCCGTCGTTGAAGGAAATCAAGGTGGAAGAAGGCTGCGCCAACTTTGCCGCCTGTGACAGCTGCCTCTATGAACTTAAAGACGGCAAGCCTTACCGCCTGCTTGCATGTCCGGGTGGCCGCCTCAACACCGTGCTGGTGCTGCGCCCCGGCACCGTGGAGATGGCCGAGCAGGCCATCCGCGAGGTGCCCTTGACGGGCCTGTATGGCAACGCCGAACTCAGAGAGATAGGCGTTACCGGCACCAAGTTCAGCGCCGCTCTGGCCACGGTGCAGATGCTGGCCAGTGTCCCCCCCACGGGCGGAACCATGTTTGCCGACGAGACCTATGCCAACGTCCCCCTCTATGTGCCCCGCGGCAGCGTCGAGGCCTATCAGACTGCCGAAGGCTGGTGCAAGTTCCAGAACATCATTGGCATTGATGTCGAAGAACCCTTCTTGCGCGGTGACGCTAACGGCGACGGACAACTGGACCCCGCCGACATATCGGCTTTGATTGACCACATACTCAACGGCAGCTATGTCACTCCCGGTGCTGATGTCGATGAAAATGGCGAAATCGACCCCGCCGACATATCTGCCTTGATTGACTTGCTGCTCAACGCAAACTAATCGGCGGGCGTTATCCCGGTTTCATAAGCAAATATCCCTCATGCCGGGCCGGCATGAGGGATATGGCTATAAGAAGGCGTGATGTGTTACTGCCCTCGGTACTTTGCCGGGTCGAGCACGACATCAACCTCCTTGTTTACGTCGCCAACGTTGACTTCCTGGTCATCGTTGACGTCAAATTTTTGCAGCGGGTAGGGCGACGGGTCGGCGGCTGGCCTGGACATGACGACATAGTCGCCGTTGATTTGATCAAGGGTGAATCCCTTGGCTGCCAGTATGTTCATTACCTCGCCTAAGCCCAGCCGCTCGTTCCACGAGTAATAAGCCCTCTTGACTCCCGCGGGCACGTCGCCGTTTAGATACATGGTCACATATCGTCCGTAATTCTCGTTGTTGCCGTCGTTGTAGATGGTTACATAACTCCTTTGCTCGGCCGCTGCGTTCATGATGCCCAGCAGGGCGACCAGGCATAGCAATAGTTTCTTCATGTCTTAGTTTGTCGATGGTTGGTGTTGAAAAAAATGCAGACCGTCACAGGGGGAGGGGCTGCATTTTTTTTATGCGGGTTCTTTACTTGTTTTTGCTTCGCCCGCGGGCGCGTTCTTCCCAGGAGTAGGGCGCTTCGCCCTCGTGCTGGATATAGACGGGCATGCCCACATAGGCGTAGTTCTCCTTGAGCGTGATGATGTCCTTGTCGCGCAGGCGAATGCATCCCTCGCTGGCGCGGCCGGGAACGCTTTTCTCGTTGTTGGTGCTGCCGTGGATGCCGATGCCGCTGTGGCCAGGAGTGAGCAGGCGCAAGAACCAGTTGCCGTAAGCCTTGATTTTGCCGCGCCCGTCCTTGAAATCGTGGGTCCAGCCTGCGGAATTCTGTATCTGGGTGATTTTGAACGGCTTGTTCGCGGGAGACTCGGGCGTGCGCATGTCGCCCGTCTTTTGCTTATTGCCCTTGTTCTTGCTCAGGCAGCAGGGGAACTGGGCCACCATCACGGTGTCGCCGGCGCCGTTGCGGTCATACACGCTGACCACGAGGTCGCGCTTCGAAATGACGATAAAGCCCGTGCGGCTGGCTTTGGCCGCCTTGGTGGGGGCTGCGCTCGCGGTCTTGGCGGGGGCGATGTTCTTTTGTGGCTTGTTCACCTTGGCCGCCGGGGTTGCCTTGACTGACTTTTTGCCGCTTGCGGCCTTGGTGGTTTGGGCGGTTGCGGGTTTGGCGGTTTTGCCCTTCTGCTGGCCGATGGAAGCACACGGAACCAGCGCGAGCATGAGGATAATGATGATTTTGTTGAGCATTTTTGTTGTAATTTAGGTTATCGTTGATGGCGCAAAATTATAGAAAAAGATCGAGTTAAGCAAAGCCGCGTATAAAAAACGATTTGCTGTCTTCCCAGACAACAAATCGACCGTGTGTTCTAAAAAATAAACTTGTGGTTATGAAAATGTAACTGATGTTTCAATTCTTTGCTTTTTATTTTCAAGTTTACCCATGCCAATTGGATGATCCATTGACTTGAGTATCAAAATTCTAATGAATCTTATTTGCGATAATTGCGTATAAAATCTTTTGAATTTTAACTTGAATTCCAGTATTGGTTATGCAAAAGTATGTATATTTTTTGAATTTGCCAAATTTTCCCAAAAAAAATCCTGCCTTTATCGGCCCAATCGGCTAATCTGGACCCCGCGAAACTCTATTTAACTATTGTATATTTTGCCATACGCCTAAAAATCACTATTTTTGCACCCGCTAAATGATTTTATTAACATAATAACAAGAATTTAATCAACAATATTTTTGATTATGTACATCGAAGAAGTTCATGCAAGAGAAATTCTGGATTCGCGTGGCAATCCTACTGTAGAAGTTGAAGTTTTGCTTGAGAGCGGCGACATGGGCCGCGCATCGGTCCCCAGCGGCGCATCCACCGGTGAGAACGAGGCACTTGAGCTCCGCGACGGCGACAAGGGCCGTTATGGCGGCAAGGGCGTGTTGAAGGCCGTTGAGAATGTCAACAAGGTGATTGCCACCGAGATTGAGGGCATGGATGCCTTTGACCAGCGCGCCATCGACCAGCGCATGATTGAGCTGGACGGCACTCCCACCAAGAGCAAGCTGGGCGCCAACGCCATCCTGGGCGTATCGCTCGCCGTGGCTCACGCTGCAGCCAACTACTTTGGCGTGCCCCTGTATCGCTACATCGGCGGCACCAATGCCCACGTGCTCCCCGTGCCCATGATGAATATCATCAACGGCGGCGCGCACAGCGACGCTCCCATCGCTTTCCAGGAGTTCATGATTCGCCCCGTCGGCGCCAAGACCGAGCGCGAGGCCGTACGCATGGGCGCTGAGGTGTTCCACGCTCTGGCCAAGCTGCTTAAGAAGCGCGGCCTGAGCACTGCCGTGGGCGACGAGGGCGGTTTCGCTCCCGCGCTCAACGGCATCGAGGATGCACTCGACAGCATCGTTCAAGCCATCAAGGACGCTGGCTACGAGCCCGGCAAGGACGTGACCATCGCCATGGACTGCGCGGCCAGCGAGTTTGCAGTGGTAGAGGACGGCAAGTACTACTACGACTACAAGCAGCTCAAGGGCGGCCAGCCCAAGGATCCCAACGGCAAGAAGCTCACCCTCGACGAGCAAATCAAGTTCCTCGAGGAACTCATCACCAAGTACCCCATCGACTCGATTGAGGATGGCCTCGACGAGAACGACTGGGACGGCTGGGTGGCACTGACCAAGGCCATCGGCGACCGCTGCCAGCTCGTGGGCGACGACCTGTTTGTGACCAACGTGAAGTTCCTGGAGAAGGGCATCAAGATGGGCGCTGCCAACTCAATTCTGATTAAGGTGAACCAGATTGGCTCGCTCACCGAGACGCTCGACGCCATCGAGATGGCACACCGCCATGGCTACACCACCGTGACCTCGCACCGCAGCGGCGAGACCGAGGACACCACCATCGCCGACATCGCCGTGGCCACCAACAGCGGCCAGATCAAGACCGGCTCGCTGTCGCGCACCGACCGCATGGCCAAGTACAACCAGCTCATGCGCATCGAGGAGGAACTCGAGGGCGCAGCTGAGTATGGCTACAAGAAACTCATCTGATTCGCATTTAGGGAGTCATCAACCGTCGGGGCCGTCTGAGCGATGGCCCCGATTTTTTTGCCGGTATGATTAAACCAAGGGGGCGTTAGATGTGTCAAAGTGTTGCAAATTTGATTTTTTTGGTTGCTCAAGCGTCATAATCCAATAAATCAATGTAAATTTGTCGCGTTAATTAATTCAATAATATTGTTATGAAGAAGATTTTATTTTCACTCATCGCCCTGATTTCGGTCATGACCGTGCAGGCTCAGTCCATCTGCGCCTCGTGGCGCACGATGCAGCCCATTGTAGAAACTGACGAGCAAGGCAACTTCTCGGCACAGAGCCTTCTCTACACCTTTAACGAGGACGGCACCTTTGCCATGTCCGACGAACTCACCATGTCCAGCGAGCCTGCCCCCACCATGGCACTCGAAATTGCGGTCAATGTTGAGTTGAAAGGCACTTACACCCTCGACGGCGACGTGCTGACGCTCACCCCCGACACGGAAACCCTAAAGCCCGAGTTGCTCAGCGTTTCGGTCAATGGCCACGTGAGTGAGGACCCCGCCATCAAGGCCAATGTTGAATCGATGTTCGCCAGCAATGAATTCAAGGCACAGTTTGCCGGCGAGGACCAGTACACCGGTGTCAAGGTCAGCGACCAGATGCTCCAGATGAGCAAAGACGGCCAGCAACTGATGCTCGTGCGCTTCGCCACCGTCAAGAACTAAGCATTGTTCAATAAATGAAACCAAAAAATCCCGCCTGGCGGGATTTTTTGCATTGATGCCATGGCTGTAAATCTTGCGTTTTATAGCTGCTGTGTAATGTGTTGGTGATTAGCTGTTTGCAGTTGCCGGTGCACCATTCCCAGCAATAAACCAAAAAAATCGGGCAGATTTTACTGCCTGCCGGGACTCAATTTCGCTTGTGGATGAGCGTCAGTCCGTCGCGCAGGGGGATGATGACGCACTCCACGCGGGGGTCGCTGGCAACCAGGTTGTTAAAGGCCATCACGCCGCGGGTTTGGGCCTCGCGCTGTGACTTGGGGTCGACGACCTTGCCTGCCCACAGGGTGTTGTCGGCGATGATGTAGCCGCCGTCGTTGAGGTACGGCATCACCAGTTCGTAGTACTCGACATACTGGCGCTTGTTGGCGTCGATGAATATGAGGTCAAAGTGTTTGCCCAGCGTGGGCACAATGTTGCGCGCGTCGCCAATGTGCAGGTGCACGCGCTTTCCGTTGGGCGATAATGCCAGATGCTCGCAGATGAAGTCCTCTTGCTCGTCGTCAATCTCGATGGTGTCCACGGTGCAGTTGTCGTCGGCCAGGCCTTCGGCCAGGCACAGCGCCGAGTAGCCGCTGAAAGTCCCCAATTCCAGCACATGCCGCGGCGCAATCATCTGTGTCAGCATCTTAATCAGGCGCCCCTGCAGGTGGCCCGAGCACATGTGCCAGTAGTAGTTTTGCACATGCGTGTCGTGGTCGATGCGGGCCAGCGCTTCTGGTTCAGCCTCGATATGAGACAAGATATATTCTTCTAATTCTTCGGTCATAATCAAAAAATTGACAACAGGTATTGGTGCTTGTCAAACAACTTGAACAACTTGTTTTTATTTTATTCCGTTTGGTGGCTCCAATATCATCATAGATGTACTCCCTTAGTCAGATTGTAATAATCATAAAAGAGAGTTGTTGATGTTGTTCAAAGTTGTTTCTGTTGTTTGATAAAGGTGTTGAGCAAGGCTTCGATGGCGAGGCGGTAACTGTCCAGGCCAAAGCCTGCGATGACACCAGCGCACACGGGCGACAGCAACGACTTGTGCCTGAATGGCTCACGGGCGTACACGTTGCTGATGTGCACCTCGGCAACGGGGGCTGTGATGGCCGCCACCGTGTCGGCGATGGCAACCGAGGTGTGGGTGTAGCCGCCGGCGTTGAGCACGATGACGCAGTCGTCAAAGCCTACCGCCTGCAGTTTGTCCACAATCTCGCCCTCGATGTTGCTCTGGTAGATATCGAACTGGTGCTGCGGGTAACGGGCCGCCAGTTCTTGCAGGTACTGGTCGAGCGAGCGGTCGCCGTAAACCTCGGGCTCGCGCACGCCCACCAGGTTGAGGTTAGGGCCATTGATGATGCAGATTTTCATAATGTTGTCGTTATTTTATCGTGGATGCCAAGCGTCGGCGCATAATCAAGGCGGTGACGAGGCTCGTGAGCAGGCCCACAACGGCCACCAGGGCAAAGGTGACGAGCACATCGGTCCACTCTACCGCCACGGGATAGGCATCGATAATCATCGTTGCCGGGTCTCCATTGAGTTTGAGCCATCCGTAGTGCTGCTGGCACAGGCACAGGATGAGTCCGATGACAACGCCGGTAGCAGCGCCCACGAGGGTGATGAGCCAGCCTTGCAGGACAAAAATCTTGGAAATTTGCCTGTCGCTGGCTCCCAGGGCGCGCAGCGTGGCGATGCTGCTGTCCTTCTCAATGATGAGCAGCGACAAGGTGCTGATGACATTGAATGTGGCGATAACCAGGATGAACGCCAGCAGCAGGAATCCCATCCATTTCTCGATATTCACCAGGCGGTAGGCCTCGCGTTGCTGCATCAGGCGGTTTTTCACTTGATAAGAGCCGCCCAACGCCTCGCGGATGCCGTCCATGACTTGCCGCTCGTCGGCCCCCGGGGCCAGGCGCACCTCAATCTGGGTAGCTTGGGTGTCATAGTCAAATAATGCGCGCGCCACATCGAGCGGTACATAGATGAGGTCGGCGTCGTAACTGTTTTGCTGCAACTGGAAAATGCCCGACACAAACAATGAGTCGCCCCTAAAGGCTCCCATGGGATTGGCCAGGTTGACGCGGCCCTGACGCTGGGGTGCGTAAAAACGCACCATGCCCAGAAAGTCGGGCCTGACGCACAGGCGGATAGCCGGTCCCGCGCCCGAGACGGCAAAGCGCGACACATCGTCGCGCAGGCACCACTGGCCGTCAACCATGAGCGAGTCAATGTCGTTCATCGTGTTGTAGTCGTAGGGGACGCCTTTGAGCCGTACGGGCATTTGGTATTGGCCATACACGGCCAGGGCCTGGTCGATGACCACGGCAATGGCGCGCTCGACGCCCGGGACGGCGCTCACGGCGTCAATCACGCTGTCGGCATCGCTGACGGTCTTGCCCATCGAGGGGGTCACGGCCACGTCGGGGTCCAGCATCGCCAGGCGGCCCATGATGAGTCCGCTGAATCCGTTGAACACGCTCATCACGCAGATGAGCGCCGCGGTGGCCACCACCACGCCGCACACGGCGACAATCGAGATGATGTTCACGGCCTGGTGCCCCTTTTTGGACACCAGGTAGCGCCACGCTATTTTCAACGGAAGTGGCATCGCTCTTTAGTCGTCAGACTCTTTATGGGCGGACTTGTCGCCGGCCAGCAGTTCGTCGATGTGTTCGATGTAGTCCAGCGAGTCGTCGAGGTGGAACTTGAGTTCGGGGCAACGGCGCAGCTGGTGGCGCACCTGTTGCGACAACTCATAGCGGATGCCTTTCTCGCTGGCATTGATGTTGTCGATGATGGCCTGGGCATTCTCGCTGGGGAAGATGCTCAGGCGCACGTTGGCCACGCTCAGGTCGGGTGACACGCGCACGCTGCTCACGCTCACGAGGGTGCCGCGCGTCTTGGCTGTCTCGCGGCGGAATATCTCGCTCAGTTCCTTCTGCACGAGGCGGTTGATTTTTTGCAGTCTTGTGGATTCCATTCAATTCTTGTTATGTGTTGTTTTGTGGCTGCAAAGGTACTAAAAAAGTTGCAATCCACCTCATTGCATGATGAAATGGATTGCGTGGTCAATGTATATGTTGCCTGTCGGGCTATTGCTCAAGTTCCTTGAGCAGCCTGGTGGCCCGGGTGACGAGTTCTTGGGTGTGACCTGTGTCTCTCAATGCAGTCAGCTCGCTGGTGGCGGCGCCCTTGTCGCCTGCCTTGAGCAGCGCGAGGGCTTTGTACCAGTGGGCACAGTCGTTGTAGAGTTCGTGCGTCTCTTTGACGGCCTCGCCGTCTTCGGCGCCCTTAGCGGTTGCGACGGCATTGTCTTGGGCTTCGACGATGCTGTTGGCCAAGGCCGTCATCGTTTCCTTGTCTCCGCCTTGCCTGATTTGGTTGGCCAGTTCTGCCATTTCATCCGACGACCCGGGAACGGGCTTGTTGTATTTGTCGGCCAGTTGGGCCAGTGTGGGCTTGACGGGTGCGGCAGCCTTGGGGGCTTTTTGGACTTTCGCCTTGGGCGCTTGTGTCACCACGGGGGCCGAAGTGTTGACGGGTTTGTTGAAAATGGGGATAACAAGGGCGATGACGATTGCAGCGGCAATGGCGGCTACCCACAATCTGGTTTTTTTCATCCAGCCAGGTGCCGTTGCCTTTTCTGCTTCTTTAGCCTTTGCGGCTTGTAAAAATTCCTCCTTGCTCATGTGCCTGATGGCATCGATTTGGGCCTGGCCCTCCCGCCGGTTTCCGGCTTGGGCAATGCCTGTGGCGAGCAATGAGGCGGCAACAAGCCGCTTGCGCAGTTCGTCATCATTATTGACGTCATGCTCAAAGGCCGTGCGCTCGTCCCCGTCCATCCTTTTGTGCAGGTAGCGGTCGATGCGCTCGTCGTATTCCTGATATTTTATTTCCCGGTCTGTCATCAGTTCAGGATTTTATAATTGTTCTCCAATGCTGTTTTCACCTTTGTCATGCAGCGGCTCTTTTGTGTTTTGGCGACGTCGGCGTTTTTTAGTCCCGAGCGTTCGGCAATGTCCGCCATGCTCAGGCTGTCCCAATAGAATCCCCACAGAATGGTTTTGCAAGGCTCACCCATGCCGGATATGAGTTCCCTGAGTGCTTCCCATCGCTCCTGGGCGTCGGCTTCGCTGTCGGTGTTCGACCAATCGGTAACGGCCTGTTCGGCGAGGCCGATGTCCACGGGGTCGATTTCGTCATCGTCGCTCTGCCCGCCGACGAAGGGCTTGCCGATGAATTTTGCATTGTGCTCATATTGTTTCAGGGCAATATTTTTCATGATGCCGATGATATAAGTGCTTAGGCTGCATGACAGCTCGGTGAGTTTCCCGTTATGGATGTTCTCATAGAGCTTTAACATTGCTTCCTGGACGAGGTCCTGGCAGTCTTGGGGCGACGCCCAGGCCGAGAAGCGGTTCTCGGCATAGCGCAGGGCGGCCTGATAAGCTTCCTGGATGAATTTGCCGTCTGTTGTGAATGGTACTATTGACATTGTTGTTGTCACAAATGTTGTTGCCGATGGCAAAAGTACCATTTTTTTTTGTTCTCATTGCAGTGTTGCTTGAAAAACTTGTGTTGCCGCCCGCTATGGACTGTTCCCTTATGTTTATGCTGTTTTTCCAGGCAAGGTAAACAGGGGCGGATGAACTTTCATGCCGTCAATGTCCCAAAAAAACAATGAACCGGGAACTCATTGCTGAATTTCCGGCTCATGGATGATGTGGGTTTGTCTCAATTACTCGGCGGGGAGCATGACAATCTCAACCTTGTTGTTGGTGTCGAGGAGTTGCTTGGCAAATGCTGCGATGCTCTCGGGAGTCTGGGCATTGACAATCTGCTCATAGGTGCTGTGGGTGTCGATGCCGCGGTCCACATAGCGGCAAATCGTGCTCAGCCAGTAGTCGTTCTCCTTGAGCTCGGTGCCATGGTCCTTGAGCAGGAGTTCCTTGATTTCCTTGAGGGTGGTGGCGTCAATCTCGCTGCAAGCCTTCTCGATTTCGTCCTGCATGATGTTGAGGCAGATGTCCGCCTTCTCGGGCTTAATCGGGCAGTAGGCAATGATGCCGGTGAAGGGACGGCTGCCCCTGATTGAACTGAAGCCCTGCGCGCTGGCGCTGTAGGCTGCGCTCTCGTCCTCGCGAATCTTCTGCAAATAAATCTTGGCAAGCACCTGGCCCAGGATGTCGGCCTTGACGCTGTTCTCAAGGCTGAAAGGCGTCTGGTCGTCAAACCAGTAAATCTGTGCGATGGCCTTGGGGGTCTCGCTCTTGTGCTCAAAGTGCTCGATGGTCTGGCCGTGGGGATGCTCGTCGTTGTCAACCCAACTGCTCTGCTTGCCCTTCTTGCCGGGCAGGCTGGCGATGTACTGCTCGATGAGGGGACGGATGGCAGCCTCATCAAAGTTGCCGATGAAGTAGAACGTGTAGTTGGCGGCGTTGGCGGTGCGCTCCTTGGCAATCTCGAGGCAGCGGTCATAGTCGAGCATCTGGAGTTCTTCGACGCCGAACGGGCGGTTGCGCCACGTGCGGTTGTTGACGATGTAGTTCACCGAGTCATTGAATACCGACTCGGGGGTGAGGTCCTTGTTCTTGAGGCTGGTCTCAAGCATGCTGTAAATCTGGTTGAAGCTCTTCTCGTCCTTGCTGATGGCGGTGAAGTTGAGGTAGGTGAGCTGGAACATGGTCTCCAGGTCCTTGACGGTTGACTGGCCGTTCACCACATCCTGGTATTCATCCATGATCATGCCCACATGCACCTGCTTGCCGGCCAGGGCCTTCTCGAGTTCGGTCTTGCTGAAGTTGCCCAGACCGGTACCCATCAGAGTCACGGCGCTCAACAGGTTGGTGTTGGCCCAGTCCTTCTCGCCATAGACCGATGCGCCGCCGCGCTGGCGTGCAGTCATCTTAATCTCGTCTTCCTTGAAGTCGGTCTTCTTGAGGATGACGCGCGCGCCGTTGCTCAGGGTGAGTTCCTTGTAGCCCAGCAGGGTGTTCTCGGTTTCTTTGACAATCTTGCCGGCCTTGGGCAGCGTGGCAATGAGGGGCTCTTGCTTCACGTTGTCAACATAGGCCTCGATGGGAGCGCTCTCGGCAGCCTTGACAGCGCCCAGCAGCGTCTCGCTGGTGGGATATACGGCACCGTCCTTCTCCTGGTTGAAGTTGAGCACGACAAGGTTCTTGCCGTCGGTGTTGATGAGTTCGGGCAACAACTGGTTGACGAGGTCAACGGGGAGGTTGGGAACCAGCATCTGCATGACTTGGTATTCCTGCTCAATCGAGGGGATGGGCTCGTTGTCGAGGAAGTTGCGGTAGTACTGCATGGCCAGGCTCTCGTTGGAGATTTGGTTGCGGTTGTTGTACTGCTTCTCCAGGCGGCTCATGTATTCCTCGCGGGCACGGATGTACTCGGTCTCGGTAAAACCGAACTTGGCAGCGCGCAGGGCCTCGGTAACGACAGCCTGCACAGCCTCGTTGGTCTTGCCCTCCTTGGGCATGGCGCTCAGGGTAAAGGCGTCCTTGGTGTTGGCAAACAGGTACTGGCCGTCATAGCCACCGGCCTGAACATAGGGGCAGTCGGCATCCTGGCCCATCTCGTCGAGGCGGGCATTCAGCATCTGGGCCATCATGCTCTTGGCATAGTCCACAATCATGTACATCATTGAGCCTTTTTCCTCCTTGGGCATGGCGTCGTGCTTGAACATCACCTCAACGATGCTGTACTGCTGTTCCTTGTCCTTGTCCACGCAGATGATGGGCTCCTCGTTGTCGGGAACGGGCTCGTCAACAATGGGGGCTGCGTTCTCGAGCAGGGGCACGTCGGCGAACAGGCTCTTGAGCTCGGCCTCGATGTGGTCAACATCAATGTCGCCCACGATGACCAGGGCCTGGTTGCCGGGATGGTACCACTTGTGGTAGTAGTCGCGCAGCTCGCTGTACTTGAAGTTGTCCACCACCTCCATGAGGCCGATGGGCATGCGGCTGCCAAACTTGGAGCCGGGGTAGAGCTTGGGCAGCTGGTTCTCGATCATGCGCTGAGAACCGCTGTTGCGCATGCGCCACTCCTCGTGGATGACGCCGCGCTCCTTGTCAATCTCCTCGTCGGTGAGCAGCAGGCCGCAGCTCCAGTCCTTGAGGATGAGCAGGCACGAGTCGATGGCACTCTGGCGGGTGCTGGGCACGTCGTTGATGTTGTAAACGGTCTCGGCAATGCTGGTGTAGGCATTCAGGTCCTTGCCAAAGGCCACACCCAGCGAGCGGGTGTAGTCGATGATGCTGTTGCCCTCGCCGTTGAAGTGCTTGCTGCCGTTAAAGGCCATGTGCTCCAGGAAGTGGGCGAGGCCGCGCTGGCTCTCTTCCTCCTGGATGGAACCTACTCGCTGGGCGATGTAGAAATTCACACGGTGTTCGGGATAATCGTTGTGACGGATGTAGTAGGTCAATCCGTTGTCAAGGTGGCCAATGCGAACGGCGTCGTCCACGGGGATGGGCGGCATCTGTTCCATTTGGGCACTTGCGCCGAATGTCATGAGCATCATGAACATTACGGCAAAAATTTTGCGAATTTTCATTGAAAAAACTGTTTTTGAAAAGTTTATACTAAGTGTTTTTTGTGTTGCTTATGTTCGTTTTTTTTAGACTTGTGTCGTTGGCCGAAGTATTCCTTCTAACCGACAAAGATAGTCCTTTTTTAAATATGAGGTCCAAAAATGGCCCGAAAAATCATATTTTACCCATTAGACGCACAGTCCTGGGCAAGAACTACACCGGAATGCCAAAAAATGAAAAAAACTTTGGCGGCTAAAAACTCTGCATTTCCACCAGGTGCTTGTAGGCGCCTTGCATGGCGATGAGCTGGTCGTGGGTGCCGCGCTCAATGATGCGGCCATCCTGCATCACGCATATCAGGTCGGCGCCCTTGATGGTGCTCAGGCGGTGCGCAATCACGAGCGTGGTGCGGTTCTGCATCAGTTTGTCCAGGGCGTCCTGCACCAGGTGCTCGCTCTCGGTGTCGAGGGCGCTCGTGGCCTCGTCGAGGATGAGGATGGGCGGGTTCTTGAGGATGGCGCGGGCGATGCTGATGCGCTGGCGCTGGCCGCCCGACAGCTTGCAGCCGCGGTCGCCGATGTTGGTGTCAAAGCCGTCCTCGCTTGCCATAATGAAGTCATAGGCGTTGGCGATGCGGGCCGCCTCTTCAACCTGCTCGCGGGTGGCGTTTTCCACACCGAAGGTGATGTTGTTGTAGAACGAGTCGTTGAACAGGATGGCCTCCTGGTTCACGTTGCCCATCAGCCCGCGCAGGTCGGCAACGCTGAACTGGCGGATGTCGGTGCCGTCGATGCTGATGCTGCCCTGCTGCACGTCATAGAATCGCGGCAGCAGGTCGGCGAGCGTGGTCTTGCCTGAGCCGCTCTGGCCCACGAGGGCCACCGTCTGGCCGCGCTTGATGTCGAGCGTCACGTCGTCGATGACCCAGGCGTCGCCGTAGCGGAACTTCACGCCGCGGTACTGGATGCCCTCGTTCATCTGTGTGAGTGCCACGGGGTTGTTTGGGCTCTTGATGGGGTTGTCGGCAGCCAGGATTTTATCGATGCGCACCATCGACGCCATGCCGCGCTGGATGCTGTAGGCGGCTTTGGACAGGTCCTTGGCGGGATTGATGATGTTGTAGAAGATGACCATGTAGTAGATAAACGACGGTGCCGTGATGCTGCTGTGGCCGCCCAGGATGAGCGTGCCGCCAAACCACAGCACGATGGCGATGGTCACGGTGCCCAGAAACTCGCTCATGGGGTGGGCGAGCACCTGGCGCTGGTTCATGCGGGTGATGATGTTGCGGTATTTCTCGTTCTCGCCCTCAAAGCGCCGACGCACCTTGTCCTCGGCGTTGAACGCCTTGACGATGCGCAGCCCGCCGATGGTCTCCTCGATGTTGCTCAGCAGCACGCCCCACTGGTTTTGGCCCTCAAGCGACACGCGCTTGAGGCGCTTGCCCACGCGGCCCATAATCCAGCCTGCGACGGGCAGCAGCACCAGCACAAACAGCGTGAGCTGCCAGCTGATGACAATCATCATTACCAGGCAGGCGATGATCATGATGGGGTTCTTGAACAGCATGTCCAGCGAGATGATGACCGAGTTCTCCACCTCGGTGACATCGCCGCTCATGCGCGCCATCACGTCGCCCTTGCGCTCGTTGCTGTAAAAACCGATGGGCAACGACAGCATCTTGGCGTAAATCTGGTTGCGGATGTCGCGCACCACGCCCGTGCGGATGGGAATCATGAAAAAGTAACTCAGGTAGGTCGCTCCCGTCTTCAATGCTGTCATTACCACCAGGGCGGCGGCGATGCACGCCAGCGCAGTGGACTGGCCGTAACGCTCGATGATGCACTGCACATAGTAGTAAAAGTCGTTGACAATCACATCCTTGATGCCCGCACTGCCCACCGTCATGTACTCATAGTGGTTAGCGTTCATGCCAAAGAGCATCTCCAGGATGGGGATGATGAGGGCAAACGAGAACAGCGTGAGGAACGCAGCCAGCAGGTTGAACAGGATGTTCAACGCCAAATATTTCTTGTAGGGCGGCACAAACCGCTTTAATAGTCCAAAGAATCCTTTCATAATCGCCTGCAAAATTAGCAAAAATATGTCGCATTTGTGTAATTTTTGAGTTATCTTTGGCGTCAAATTGACAAAACTCCGACCCTATGTCAACAGAAGAAAACACGACATCTCTCCCCGACGCGTCTGAAAAAACTGCTGAATCCAGCAATGTGTGGCGCAAGTTCAGGGCGTGGACTGTACAGATGGACAAACGCCAACAGGTCGATAGATATCTGCCTGAACGCGACGACACCCGGCACACCTGTCTCCATTGCGGCACCGCCTACACGGGCCGCTCATGCCCCCAGTGCGGCATGGCGGCGCGCTGGAAACGTTTTACCTGGAGGCTGCTCATCCTCAATTTTTTAGACATCTGGGGCCTGGGCAACCGTCCCATGTTCAGGACCATACGCGACTTATTCTGGCGTCCGGGCTACATGATGCGGGATTATCTGCAGGGGCATCATTTGTCCTATTTCCCGCCGTTCAAGATGCTCGCGCTGCTCACCGTTGGCATGATTTTTCTGGGCTATATGTTCAACCTGCAACTGGCACAGTCTCAATTGATGGGCGACATCATTGAGTCGACGCTGGTCAAGGGCGAGAGCCGCGCGCAGCAGCCCGCACAGCCCGTCGCGCCCGACTCGACGGTCAACGGCAACGCCCGGCAGGTGCACTTGAGCCCGCAGGCCATCGGCTATTTCAAGCAGTTTGAGCAGTACATCAACGGTCACATCCTGTACCGCATTTTGCTGCAGAATGCTGTGGTGATTTTTGCCGTGTGGCTGGTTTTTCGCCGCAAGAGCAGGCTCAACCTTGTCGAAACGGCGTTCGCGCAGATTTACATCAGTTGCCAATTCTTGATCATAGGAATCGTGATGATGCTGCTAATGCGGTGCTTTTCAATGGGCGCTTTCTCGCCCGATGTGCCGCCCGGCGGGTGCGATTTCTCGTTGGGCATGTTGTTCCCCTATGTGCTGCCTTCAGGCGCCTTCTCGGCGGTGCTGATAGTGGCCGTGCATGCCTATGATTATCATCAGTTGTACGGGCTGCGGTGGTGGCCCGCGATATGGCGCACATTGCTTGTCGCCTTGCTGGTGCTTTCCGCATTCCTGGTGATGCTGTGCGGCGCGATGCTCATGTTTATCAGCCCCGCCCCCACGATGCTGTTCTTCTCGATGCTGGCGGTCATGGCGGTTGCAGGAGTGTGGCTGCCGCGCCGCCGCATCATCCGCAACAAGGCGTTGCTGCCCAAGTCGGTCTATCGCGCCAGCCTGTGGTCGTTGGGCCTGACCATCATGATGCAACCCATTTGGATTTCGGCCTATGAGCAGGGCAAGAACATGATTCTGGCCGTGTTGCTGTCACTCTTAATCATGGCCACGATGTCGGGCATGAGCCTGCTCGTGGTGTGGCTTTACAAGAGGCATCGCTTGAAATGGCCATGTTTTGTGACGCTGGCGATGATGCTGCCTGTCGCTTTGGCCGAGACCGCGCTGTTTTGGGAGCTGCTGTGACGCGTCAACGGCGCGATGGCTTGAATTTCGTTCCTGAAATGTGATTTTCCCCCTCAAAACAATGAAAAATGACGCTTGGGAAAGAAAAAAAGAACCATTTTTTTGGTGGGTTTTGAAATTATTCATACCTTTGCAGCGGATGAATAGTACCTATCACAATAGTTAGCAATTCAATTAAAAGTTATCAGGAATAGTCGGCTTGAGAAAGTGGACTATTTTTTTGATTGTGCCTTGGGGAATATTTCGCAATGCCATCCGAGAAAAAAACACGGCCGCGGGCTTGTTTGCCGGCGGCCGTGAGTGGTGTTGACGGGGGGTGCCCGATGCTTACTTGATGATGCCCATCTGCTTGCCAATCTTGACGAAGGCATTGATGCACTTGTCGAGGTGCTCACGCTCGTGGCCGGCCGAAACCTGCACGCGGATGCGGGCCTGGCCCTTGGGCACTACGGGATAGTAGAAACCGGTGACATAGATGCCCTCCTTTTGCAGCTCGGCGGCAAAGTCCTGCGACAGCTTGGCGTCATAGAGCATGACGGCGCAAATGGCGCTCTGGGTGGGCTTGATGTCAAAGCCGGCGGCAATCATCTTGTCGCGGAAGTAGTTCACATTCTCGACCAGCTTGTCATGGATGGCGTTGCTCTCCTTGAGCATCTTGAACATCTCGATGCTGGCACCCACGATGCCCGGGGCGATGCTGTTGCTGAACAGGTAGGGACGCGAGCGCTGGCGCAGCATGTCGATGATTTCCTTGCGGCCGGTGGTGAAACCGCCCATGGCGCCGCCAAAGGCCTTGCCCAGCGTGCCGGTGAACACGTCGATGCGGCCCTTGAGGCCAAACTGCTCGGCCACGCCGTGGCCCGTGGGGCCTACAACGCCTGCCGAGTGCGACTCATCGACCATGACCATGGCGTCATACTTCTCGGCCAGGTCACAGATTTTGTCCATGGGGGCCACATTGCCGTCCATCGAGAACACGCCGTCGGTGGCGATGATGCGGAAGCGCTGCTCCTGGGCCTGCTTCAGGCACTCCTCAAGTTCGGCCATGTCGGCGTTGGCATAGCGGTAGCGCTTGGCCTTGCACAGGCGCACGCCGTCGATGATCGACGCGTGGTTGAGCGAGTCGCTGATGATGGCGTCCTCGTCGGTCAGCAGGGCCTCAAACAGGCCGCCGTTGGCGTCAAAGCATGAGCCGTACAGGATGGCGTCCTCGGTGCCAAAGTAGTCGGCGATGGCTGCCTCAAGCTCCTTGTGGATGTCGCTGGTGCCGCAGATGAAGCGCACCGACGACATGCCGTAGCCGTGGTGAGACATGGTCTCGGTGGCAGCCTTGATGAGGCGGGCATTGTCGCTCAAGCCCAGATAGTTGTTGGCGCAAAAGTTCAGCACCCCGTCGTTGGGCTGGACACGGATGTCGGCGCGCTGCGGCGTCGTGATGATGCGTTCGTTCTTGTACAGACCGGCAGCCTGGATGTCGGCGAGTTCCTTCTGGAGGTGTTCCTGGAATTTTCCAAACATGATGTGATAAGTGTTATAAAAGGTTTGACATTAATGTGGTTTCGTTATTAATCTGCAAAGTTCACAAAAAATCCCGAGAAATGGAACGATTTCCCGAGATTTTTTTGCATTAAGTTGCATTTGGCCGCGTGCCGTTAATCGTTGTCGGCGCTGGACTGGACTTTGCCGTTGCGGATGGGTGCTCTGGGGCGCTGCTCAACGGGGCATTGGCTGGCGCTTGCCTGTGGCTTTGGGGCCGGCTGTTCTTGGGCAGCAGTGCGGCCAATGGCGGGCATGGCGCCGCTGAGGCGGTGGCCTCCGTCGATGGCGTAGAGTTCATACTGCTCGATGAGGGCGATGAGCTTGGCGGGATAGTTCGCGTCCTCGGCATAGCCGCAGTCGCGCAGCCCTTGGGCCCAGCTGCGATAGTCCATGACGTCAAATTGGGCGAGGATGCTGTAACGCGGGCCTTTCAGAAACTTGGCGTGGTCCAGAAATGAGTCCTCTGGCGCTCCGTACTTGCGGTAGCAGATGTGCTTCAAGGTGTCGTCCCACTCGACGTGTTCGCCCTTCCAGTGGTAGCACTTGATGCCAAAGTGGTTGTTGCCCGCTGTGGCCACATAGCTGCTGCCGGCGTTGCTCTCCAGCAGCCCCTGGGCAAGGGTGATGCTGGCGGGGATGCCCAACTCTCGCTCATACTGGAGCGCCACCTGCTTGTAGCGCGCGATATAGTCCAAATATCGCTGGTGCTTTGGCTGTGCAGAGGCCGAAATGCCGCAAAACAGTCCAAAAAGCAAGCAAAAAACGAAAAAATGCTTGGAGTTTGGAAAATATGCTATAAATTTGCATACTGCTACGGTGGGCGCTGCCTGGGCAATGCCTGTACATGCAGGCCTTTGTGCTTGGCCGACGCCACTGTTGCCGCTCAAGTTGAAAATTATTCTGTTATTCATGACCGAAAAGAAAATCACCGCAAAGATAAGAATTTATTCTTACTCTGAACTTACCGAGGAGCAAAAAATGCTGGTGGACATGGCCCGCGATGCCACTCGCAACAGTTACGCTCCTTATAGCAACTTCCATGTTGGCGCGGCCTTGAAGTTGGACAATGGCGAAATTTTCATCGGTGCCAATCAGGAGAATGCCGCATTCCCGGCTGGCATCTGTGGCGAGCGCAGCGCGCTGTTTGCCGCTGGCGCCAAGTTCCCCGGTGTGCCGGTCAAGTCAGTCGCCATCACTGCCGAGCAGCATGGTGATTTTGTCCTTGAGCCCGCTGCGCCGTGCGGAGTCTGCCGCCAGGCGTTTCTGGAGTTTGAGAAGAACGGACACGACATTGAACTCATCCTCGCAGGCAAGGACGAGATTTATGTAATCGACAGTTTCCGTGACATCATGCCGCTGTCGTTTACCGAGTTTTAAGGGATTTCACAAGCACAATATTGTTGGCGGGAGCCGCACCGGTTTTGTATGAAAACTTGTGCGGCCCTCGTTTTTTTTGCCGTCTGAGGATATTTGTGATTAAAATAATGTATCTTTGTAAGTTCAAACAGCAAAATCTTAAAAACCTCGATAATGGACAAGAAAGCATTAGACAAAAGATTGGTCGGGTCGTTGACGCTTGGCGACGTGGCCCGCTTTGTGATTGCGGTGATTGTGTTTGCCGCCATCTCGTGGATTTATTTCTATCCCAATGATGTGAACGGCGACGTGCTGCGCCAAAACGACACCATGCAGGGCATTGCCAACGGCCAGGAGGCCAAGGTCTGGGCCGAGCAGCACGACGGCGAGAAACCGCTGTGGACCGACGCTTTGTTTGGCGGCATGCCCACGTTCCAGATTTCGCCCTCCTATGAGGGTACCAGCCTTCTCAAGCCGGCCGAGGGGCTGTTCGGGCTGTTTTTCCCGCAGCCCGTGAGCTGGATTTTTGTACTCATGCTGGGCTTCTTCCTGCTCATGCTGGCGTTCAAGGTCAAGTGGTACTACGCCGTGCTGGGCGCCATCGGGTATGCGTTCTCCAGTTACTTTTTCATCCTGATGGGTGCCGGCCACATCTGGAAGCTCATGACGCTGGCCTACATCCCGCCCACCATCGCGGGCATCGTGTGGTGCTACCGCGGCAAGTATCTGGGCGGCATGGCCGTTGCAGCGTTCTTTGCGGCATTGCAGCTGATGAGCAACCATGTGCAGATGACCTATTACTCGATGTTCCTCATCGTGCCGCTGGTTGTCGCGTTTCTTGTCAAGGCTGTCAAGGATAAGCAGATGGGCCGCTGGTGCTTGGCCACAGGGGCGCTTGTCGTCGCCGCTGCGCTGGCGCTGCTCGCCAACTCGCCCAACTTGTATCTGACCCAAAAATATACCCAGGAAACCATCCGCGGCGGGCACAGCGAGCTCACTCCGACGGGTCCCGACGCTGCCAAGCCCACCAGCGATGGACTGGACAAGGACTACATCACCCAGTGGAGTTACGGCAAGGGCGAGACCTTTACCCTGCTCATCCCCAACGTCAAGGGCGGCGCCAGCATCAAGCCGGAGCATGGCGACAACACCATGCTGTCGCTTTCGGCCACCGGCAAGGCCGAGAAGATGGCCGCTAATGGCGAGTTGGGCCAGATGGAGATGCAGGCCCTGAGCCAGTTCACGCAATACTTTGGCGACCAGCCCATGACCAACGGCCCCGTCTATGTCGGCGCGCTCATCTGTGCCCTGTTCCTGCTGGGTTGCCTCATCGTCAAGGGGCCCGTCAAGTGGGCGCTGCTCATTGCCACCATCATCAGCATCTTGCTCTCTTGGGGCCACAACATGATGTGGCTCACCGACTGGATGATTGACTACTTCCCGATGTACAACAAGTTCCGGACGGTGGCTTCGACGCTGGTCATTGCCGAGATTGCGATGCCCATCCTGGCCGTGCTGGCGCTGCGTGAACTGTTCAAGGACCCCGACGGCTGGCGCAACTACCGCACGCCGCTGTTCATCTCCTTTGGCCTGTGCGCCCTGGTTTGCCTGGTTTCGGCCATCGCTCCGGGCATCTACGGCCACTTCTCGGCCACTGAGAATGAACAACTTGTGGCAACGGGCCAAATTCAGCAATATCCCGCTCTCGATGCTGCCATTGCCGCCGTGCGCGGCGCACTGGTGCGCGGCGACGCCTGGCGCAGCCTCTTCATCCTCGTCATCGGCTTTGCGGTGATGTTCGCTTACTTGAAGGGCAAGCTCAATGAACTGGCTGCCACGCTGCTTGTGGCAGGCATCGTGCTGGTGGACATGTATGCCGTGAACAAGCGCTACATCGATGCCGATACGTTCACTTCGAGCTACGATGTGAGTGACCAGCCGTTTGCCCAGCGTCCTGCCGATGCCCAAATCCTGCAGGACAAGGACATGAACTATCGCGTGATGGATATCCAGCACTTTGGCGAGGCGATGCCCAGCTACTTCCACAAGACCGTGGGCGGATACCATGCCGCCAAGCTGTCGCGCTACAACGACCTGATTAACGAGCAGATTGCCAATAACAATATGCAGGTGCTCAATATGCTCAACACGCGCTATATCATCGCCGACGACCAGACTGTCCAGCGCAATCCCGACGCGTTGGGCAATGCCTGGTTTGTGGATTCGCTCACCTATGTGGACAACGCCGATCAGGAGATGGCGTTCCTGAATGCCTTCAACCCCGCCGTCAGCGCCGTGGCCGACGCCAAGTTCAAGGCGCAGTTGGGCGATGCCAAGGCCAAGCAGCCCGGCGACACCATCTATGAGACCAGTTACGCCCCCGACCACCTGACCTACAAGAGCCACAGCGCTGGCGGCGGACTGGCGGTGTTCAGCGAGGTTTACTTCCCGTGGGGCTGGAAGGTGAATGTTGACGGCAAACCCGTGGAGATGGGACGCGTGAACTATGTGCTGCGCGCTCTGCAACTGCCTGCCGGCGACCATGAGATTGACTTCAAGTTCGCCCCCGACGAGGTCAGCACGACGCAGACTGCCGCCACGGTTGCTGTCATTGCCATCTACATTTTGCTCCTGCTCGCTGTCAACTGGGCCATCTTTGGCGGCAAGTTCAGGAAGGAGCCTGCAGCAGCCGGCCACGATGAAGGCAAGGCCGATAAAGCCTGACCGTTAGCATTGTGAACAAGACTCAACGATATTTGTCAGCCTGGAGCCGTCACCATCGCAGTGGCGGCTTCGGCATACATTCGCCGCATGCCTATGAGTTTGTCCGCACGGTGTTGCGCGGGCGGCTGCCTTACTATGCCTATGACGATATCGGCAAATTGATTGACGCCGTCAAGGCGTGTACCACTGCGCCCCAGCGCCGTGCAACGGGGCTCATTGGCAACAGGGCGGCGCGCCTGCTGTTTCGCGTGACCAATTATGTGACGCCGCGCCGCATCTTCCAGGTCGGCGCCGCTTCGGGTGTCGAGAGCGTGGTAATGCTCAGCGTGAACAGTGAGTGCCGCCTATGGCTTTATGACCCATGCCTTGACGCAAACCCTGTGGCGGGGCGTGTGCTCGGCGACTGCCTCAACCGCATTGCGTGCTATGACGATGAGGCTGTGGCCGGCGAGGATTTTCTTGCGGCAAGCGGCGAGCCGGCGATGGCGCTGCTCAACATGCCCATTGGCGAGGCTGTGGCCTTCGGCCTGCTTGACGCCCATGCAGTGGTGGTGCTGAACCAGATGCATCGCAACAAGGCGATGGCTGGCCTGTATGATGCCTGCTGTGGGTACATGACGGCGGGACAGACCTTCACCAACGGCAAGACGGCCATCCTGATTCCCAATCCCAAGTTGCAGCGCGAGGACTTTGAACTGTGGTTGTAAACAGCCCTGCTCTGCACCTTTATCAAACAACATCAACAACTATGAACAACATCAACAACTTTCTTTTATGATTGATACAATCTGACTAAGGGAGTACATTTATGATGATATTGGAACCGCCAAACGGAGTGAAATAAAAACAAGTTGTTTACTGTTGTTCAAGTTGTTTGACTAATATCTATTTATAATATAAAGACAACCGCCCTGGCATGTGCCCCGGCGGTTGTCGTGTGTGATGTGGCTTTATGGCCTTGCGATTACTTCTTGTTCTTGATCATGGCCTTGGCAGCCTCGGCGTTCTTGGCGGGGAGGGGCTTGGAGCCAACCTTTGCGCTGGGCTTAACGGGCTTCTGGGGCATGCCTGCCTGCTTGCCGTCGTCAACGCCAAGGGTCTCGAGGTCAAAAATCAGCGTCTCGTTGGGGTCGATGCCGCGGTTGCCCTGTGCGCCGTAGGCCAGCTCACCGGGGATGACAACGGTCACCTTCTCACCGGGCTTCATCAGCTTGATCATCTCCCTGAAACCGGGGATAACACCCTGCAGGTTGAACACTGCGGGCTGGCCCTCGGGGCTCTGGTCAAAGATTTCGCCGTTGATGTGCTTGCCCACATAGTTAACCTTGACGGTAGCGCTGTCGGCAAAGGTCTTGCCCTGACCCTCGTTGAGGACCTTGTAGGCGATTTCGCCCTTGATGGCCTTGCCAGCCTGGTCGGTGGCGCTAACGGCCTTGACGGTGTAGCTCTTGTCAGCCTTGATTTTGGCCATGTACTCCTCGCCGGCCTTCTTGTTGGCAACGGCCTTGGGCGAAGCAGCCATCACGCGGTCCAGCAGGGGCTGGATTTGCTGCTGCAGCTGCATCATCTCTTCCTGGCTCTTGGGGGCCTTGCTCATCAAGGCAGCCTTGAGGTGCTCCATGAACAGGTTCTTGTTGATGGGCATGCCGCACTGCTGCTCCAGGCCCATATAGAGCTGGGCAACCTGCATACCGGCCTGCATGCCGGCGGCAAAAGACTTGCTGGTGTCGGCACCGGCAATGAACTTGATGCCCTCAAGCACCTCGTTGATGTTGAGGGTGGAATCCATGCCGAATTGCTGGCTCATGCCAGCGCCGTAGAGGTCACCAAATACCATGCTCAGCGAGTCCATGGTCTCGCTTGCCTCAGCGTTGCTGCTGCCGTTGCCGCAGCTGCTGCTGCTCAATGTGCCGACCAACATCAGGCCTGCAAATGCGAGTGCAAAAATCTTCTTCATAATAATAAAAACGTGAAATTTTTAAATTGAATAATGTTGATATAAAAATGTTTTGTTGCTTACTTTTTCTCCACCTTGATCAGTTGCACGTCAAAGATGAGCGTGCTGTTGGGCTGGATGGGGCCGGTGCCGTGGGGACCGTATGCCAGATTGGACGGGATGAACAGGCGGTAGGCGGCGCCTTCCTTCATCAGCTGCAGGCCCTCGACCCACCCGGGGATGACCTGGCCGACGGCAAAGGTGGCGGGCTCGCCGCGCTCCTCGCTGCTGTCAAACACGGTGCCGTCAATCAGTTTGCCGGTGTAGTGCACCGTGACCACATCGTTGGGACCGGGCTGCGCGCCGGTGCCTTCCTTGACCACAAGGTACTGCAGGCCGCTCGCGGTGACCTTCACGCCCTCGGTGTTCTTGTTTTGCTCCAGGTATTCGCGGCCCAGGCGCTCGTTGTCGTCGGCAGCCTGTTGCTGGAGATTGGTGAAAAACTCGGTGACGGTCTGCTTGGCCTCGTCAAAGGTCATTTGCTGCTCTGCGCCCTCGTAAACGGCGCGAAGGCCATTGGCAAAGTCGTTGATGTTGAGCTCCTTGATGCCCGAACCGATAAAATTGCCGGCCATGCTCAGGCCTAATGCGTAACTTAACTTATCCATTAAAAATTGTATGTTCTTGAAAAATCTGTGCAAAGATAGTGCAAATCGAGCGCAGAACAAACAAACTTGTTTGTTTTTATGCCGAGATGCCGCCTATCTTCGCTAAAACCTTGGCAAAGATAGTGCAAATCGAGCGCAGAACAAACAAACTTGTTTGTTTTTATGCCGAGATGCCGCCTATCTTCGCTAAAACCTTGGCAAAGATAGTGCAAAATATGGTGCGGGTGTACGATTTTGCATTTTTTTTACTATTTTTGCATGCGGCAATCATTAAAAACGGTAAGCAACAAAATTAACAGATAAAGCTATGAAGAAGAAATTAGTGATATCGTCGGGTGCCGGCATCAGCGCCGAGAGCGGCATCAAGACCTTTCGTGACTCGGACGGGCTGTGGGAAAACTACAATGTGATGGATGTGGCCAGTGACGAGGGCTTTGCCCGCAACCCCGCGCTGATTCACAGGTTCTACAACGAGCGCCGTGCTCAGGTCATCAACGCTCAGCCCAATGCGGCCCACCTGGGGCTGGTGGAACTGGAAAAGGACTTTGACGTGCGCATCATCACCCAGAATGTCGACGACCTGCATGAGCGTGCCGGCAGCACCAATGTGCTGCACCTGCACGGTGAGTTGATGAAGGTGCGCTCGATGCGCCGCGAGGACCGCCTCTACACGCTGCCCTGCGACCAGTTGAGCGACAAGGGACTGGAAACCACGGTGGACACGCTGGACCCCTATGGCGACCATGTGCGCCCCCACATCGTTTTCTTTGGCGAGGCGGTGCCCAACATGGAGCCCGCTGCCCAGTTGGCCCACGACGCCGACATCTTTGTCGTCATTGGCACCACGCTGGTGGTCTATCCCGCCGCCGCGCTCATCCAGTATGTCAAGAGCGGCGTGCCCATCTACTACATTGACCCCCGGCCCGCCCAGGTGCCTGAATGGGTGAATGTGATTGCCAAGCCCGCCACCCAGGGCGTCGCCGACCTTATCGAAATCTTAAGGAAGGGTTAATCGCCTGGCAAGACAACAGTTACGGCCGCCTCTGCGTTAGCATGGGCGGCCGTAACTGTTGTGGCTGCAAGTTTTTTTAGTCTTTGAATTTGATGATGGTGTTCTCACCGGCTTGGATGGTGACGATGTCCTGGAAGAGCAGGCGCTCGTCCTTTTGTCTAACCATCACGCGGCGGGTGCCCTGCTGGGCGCCATATTTCATGCCCTTGACCTCACCGTCGTCAAGCACCTCGGCAGTCGAGGCGAGGAATGTCTTGTCCAGGCCCGAAATGTTGACCCACAGGTCGTCATAGTGCTGCCCCGACTCGCTCACAAAGACGAGGAACCCGAAGGTGTCGGTGGTCGCATAGCTCTTGTCGAGCTTGTAACTGTTGCCCGAGCATCCGCCCAGCATCACCAGGCAGCAGGCACAGCACAAGGCATATATGAACCGTTTCACCATCGTCGAAAGTTAAAGGCCGAACTTGACGCGCAGTTTCTCAATCATGTCCTTGGTCATGGCGTCCAGGTCATACTCGGGCTTCCAGTCCCACTCCATGCGGGCGCAGGTGTCGTCCAGCTTGTTGGGCCAGGAGTCGGCGATGCCTTGGCGCAGGGGGTCCACCTGGTACTCCATCTCAAAGCCGGGGATGTACTCCTTGATTTTCTGGTAGATGACCTCGGGGTCAAAACTCATCGACGCGATGTTGAACGAGTTGCGGTGAACCAGGCGCGAGGGGTCGGCCTCCATGATCTCGATGGCGGCGCGCAGGGCGTCGGGCATGTACATCATGTCCATGAGGGTGCCGGCAGCGATGGGGCAGGTGAATTTCTTGCCCTGCACGGCGCTATAGTAGATGTCCACGGCATAGTCGGTGGTGCCGCCGCCGGGAGGGGTGACATAGCTGATGAGGCCCGGGAAGCGCACCGAGCGGGTGTCAACGCCGAACTTCAGCGCATAGTAGTTGCTGAGCAACTCGCCGGTGACCTTGGTCACGCCGTACATGGTGCGGGGCTGCTGGATGGTGTCCTGGGGCGTGCCGTCCTTGGGGGCGTTGGGGCCAAAGGAGCCGATGCTGCTGGGAGTGAAGACGGCGCATTTTTTCTCGCGCGACACTTCGAGCACGTTCATCAGGCCGTCGATGCCGATGTGCCATGCCAGCTGGGGCTTGTTCTCGGCAACGGCGCTCAACAGGGCGGCCAGGTTATAGATGGTGTCGATGTTGTACTTGTCAACGACGGCGCCAATTTGGGCGGCATTGGTGATGTCGACAACCTCCGAGGGACCGCTCTCGAGCAGTGCGCCTTTGGGTTCTGCGCCGGGGATGTAACCGGCCACGACGTTGCCTGTGTAGATTCCTCTCAATTTCATGGTCAGCTCGGAACCGATTTGTCCCGTCGAGCCGATGATCAGAATATTCTTCATTGGTTTATAATTTGGTTTTTGGTTTTATCGTTAATGATGCCACAAAAATACTCCTTTTTATATTAGTGTGCAATAATGATTGGATTTTTTTTCTTGCAGGATAACTTTTCATTTAGTAAATTTGTGACCTGAAAAGGTATCTAAAAACACAGTAATAAGATGGAAAAGCAATTGATTACCGACTGCATCAAACTCGGTTTCGGGTTGATGAGGCTGCCCAAGGCCGAGGGCAGTGACAAAATCGATGTGGAGCATGTGTCCCGCATGGTGGACGCTTTTCTTGCCGCCGGAGGCAAGTATTTTGACACGGCATTTGTCTATGAAGGCTCGGAGGAGGCTACCCGCAAGGCGCTGGTCGAGCGCCACCCGCGAGAGGGCTATTACCTCGCTTCCAAAATCAATGCGTCCGAGGTGACCGCCAAGACTGCCGAGGAGGCCAAGGCCGAGTTCAAGACCAGCCTGGAGCGCACCGGCGCGGGCTACTTTGACTTTTACCTGCTGCACGCCATCAGCCGCGACAATGTGGACAGGTATGAGGACTTCGGCATTTGGGACTATGTCAAGGGCTTGAAGGATGAGGGCCTGGTCAAGCATTTCGGTTTCTCGTTCCACGACACGCCCGAACTGCTCGACGAGGTGCTGACCAAGCACCCCGAGGCGGAGTTTGTGCAGCTGCAGGTCAATTACTCCGATTGGGAGGACCCGCTCATTGAGTCGCGCCGCTGCTATGAGGTGGCGGTCAAGCACGGCAAGCCCGTGGTGGTGATGGAGCCCGTCAAGGGCGGCACCCTGGCCAGTCCGCCCGAGGCGGTGAAGGCGGTGTTCCGCAATGCCGACCCCCAGGCGTCGTGCGCGTCGTGGGCGGTGCGATTTGCCGCCTCCCTGCCCGGGGTGATGGTGGTGCTGAGCGGCATGTCCAACGACGAGCAGATGCGCGACAACTTGTCCTATATGAGCGACTTCAAGCCCCTGACCGATGCCGAGCAGGAGGTCATCGGGCACGCCCGCGACACGCTGATGTCGTTTGACCGCATTGCCTGCACCTCGTGCGCCTACTGCACGCCCGGCTGCCCCCAGGGCATCAACATCCCTGGCGTGTTCTCGGTGATGAATGTCTATAAGATGTACGGCGTGCTCGAGGAGTCCCGCAAGGACTACAAGTGGCGCCACCGCGGCGCCAAGGCGTCGCAGTGCATCCAGTGCGGCCAGTGCGAGAGCGTCTGCCCCCAGCACCTGCCCATCATCACCCTGCTGGAAGAGGTGGTTGACACATTGGAGAAATAATAACCTGGTAAAACGACTATACAATGAAAACGACTAACAACACTATCGCGTTGCAGTGGCTGGGCGTGCGCGACGCCAAGGCCTACCTGATGGCATCGCTGTTCGTTGCTGCGGGCATTGCGTTGCCGCAGTTGTGCCACTTGATGCCGCAGGGCGGATTCATCTTCCTGCCCATCTATTTCTTTACGCTGATTGCGGCCTATCGTTACGGTCCCGCCGTGGGCTTGCTCACCGCGGTGCTGACGCCTGTGGCCAACAGCGCCTTGTTTGGCATGCCTGCCGCCGCCATGTTGCCGGTCATCATGGCCAAGGGCTCGATTCTCGCTCTGGCGGCTTCGTTGGTGGCACATCGGGCTGGCAAAGTGGCCCTGTGGGCCGTGGCGCTCGCCGTGGTGGTGAGCCAGGCGCTGGGTTTGGTGTTTGGCATACAGGACATCATGCTGGGCTGGCCGGGCGTCCTGCTGCAAATCTTTGGCGGATGGGCCGTGCTCAAGGCTTGGAAATGACCGAATTGATTGAGATTTTGCATCGCGAGGACTGCTCGCTGGTGCTGCGTGACGCGCAGGGCCATGTGAGGACGTTCTTCAAGCAGGGCGTGCGTGACCTCGAAGACCTGCTCGACCATGAGCCCGAGACCCTGCGCGGCGCGGCGGTGGCCGACAAGGTGGTCGGCAAGGCTGCTGCGGCGATGATGGCCCACGGCGGCGTGCGCGAGGTGTACGGCGAGGTGATGAGCCGCAAGGCCTTGCCCATGCTGGAGCAGGGCGGCATAGCCTTCTCGTGGGGTGAATTGATTGACGCCGTTGTCATTCCCGAGGGGGACGCGCGTTGCCCGCTGGAGACGATTGTCGGGCCCGCCGGCACGCTCGGGCAGGCCGTCAGCCTGCTGCGCGAGCACTGGGCCGAGATGCGGCGCAAAAATGAGAAATCGAGTTAAAAACCGGGCGGGCTGATGGCTTTTAGGCGAAAATGTTGTATCTTTGCAAGTAAAACGAATCATCGCTATGAGTGAAAAATATATCGTATCGGCGCGCAAGTACAGGCCCTCGACGTTCAGGAGCGTGGTTGGCCAGCAGTCGTTGACCCACACGTTGAAGACCGCCATCGCCAGCGGCCGTCTGGCGCATGCCTACCTGTTCTGCGGCCCGCGCGGTGTGGGCAAGACCACATGCGCCCGCATTTTTGCCAAGACCATCAACTGTGAGCATCCCACCGACCAGGGCGAGGCCTGCAACGAGTGCCCCTCGTGCCAGGCGTTCAACGAGCAGCGCTCCTACAGCGTCATCGAGCTGGATGCCGCCTCCAACAACAGCGTGGACAACATCCGCGACCTCACCGAGCAGGTGCGCATCCCGCCTCAGACGGGCCGTTACCGCGTGTTCATCATCGACGAGGTGCACATGCTCTCGCAGGCGGCGTTCAACGCTTTCCTCAAGACGCTCGAGGAACCGCCCGAGTATGCCATCTTCATCCTTGCCACCACCGAGAAGCAAAAGGTGATTCCCACCATCCTGTCGCGTTGCCAGATTTATGACTTCGCCCGCATCACCGTGCCCGACATCGTGCAGCAGTTGCAATATGTGTGCGAGCACGAGGGCATCGAGGCCGAGCCCGCCGCGCTCAATGTCATTGCCCAAAAGGCCGACGGAGCCATGCGCGACGCGCTGTCCATCTTTGACCAGGTGGCCGCCTCCACCGAGGGGCACATCACCTACCAGAGCGCCCTCGACAACTTGAATGTGCTGGACTATGACTACTACTTCCGCCTGGTGGACACCTTCCTGGCAGGCGATGTGATGCAGGCCTTGCTCATCTACAAGGAGATACGCGACAAGGGGTTTGACTCGCAGTTCTTTGTCAACGGACTGGCGCAGCACCTGCGCGACCTGATGGTGGCCAGCACCCCCGAGACCCGCAAGTTGCTTGAGATGAACGACGAGGTGGCGGCGCAATATGGCGTGCAGTCCGCACGGCTGTCGCCCGCATTCTTCTACCGCGCGCTGGACCTGTGCAACGCGTGCGACCTCAATTACCGCAACGCCAGCAGCAAGCAGTTGCTGGTGGAACTCACGCTCATCAAGCTGTGCCAGATTGTCCAGCCCCAGCAGCCCCAGCCTCAACAGCCCGCATTAAAGAAAGTGGCGACCGCCGCTGCCACACCAGCGCCAGCGCCCACGCCGGCCCCGCAGCCCCAGGCTGCCGCACCGGCTCCCGTTCCCGCGCCCCAGGCAACGGCTCAACAGGCACCGCCACCCGCCGCTCCTCATCCGGCCCAGGCGCACGCCGCCCCGGCAGCCCGCCCCGTGGCCAGCAGCATGCCGCGCATCATGGTGAACGTGGCACAGCCCAAGGCCGAGGCGCCCAAGGCAGGCCCGGCCGCAGCCAAGCGCGAGCAGGCGTTCACCGCCGGGCAACTGCAGGCAGCGTGGACCGAATGTGCAAAGCATTACTCCCAAGAAAAGGCCTTGCAGACCACCATGGGATATGCCGTGCCCCAGCCCGGCAGCGACGGCGTGCACTATGTCGTCACCGTGGGCAGCGCCAACGAGCAGCGCAACATCGAGGAACACAAGGCCGCCTTGCTGGCCAGCCTGCGCAATGCCGTGAACAACGATAACCTGGAACTGGATGTCGTGGTGACCGACACGCCCATCGACACGCCCAAAATCCTCTCGCCGCGCGAAGTGGTGGAGCAAATCAGGTCGCACAATCCCGACTTCGACAAGTTTATCAAAGACTTCGACCTGGGCCTGGCGTGAGCGGTGCCGAGGCATCGCCCCACTGGCTGTTGAGCCATTCGGCCTTCATGTGGAACGACGGGCGGGCGAACTGGTTGAGCCGCGCGGTGTTATTGTCGCTGGAATACTGCGGCCATCGCGCATAGTCGGCTGCGCACGCCTGTTCAATCCGTGCGGCAAAGGCGTCCATATAGGCATCCATTGTGGGGTAAACCTCATCGTAGAACCGCTTCCAGTGATATCGCACACGCTCCTGGAAATGAGGGAATCTGGCGATTTCGCCTATCCACCGCGAGCGGCAGTAGCTTGGCATGTTCTCATAGATGAAGTCGTCGAAAGCGTAGGTATTGCTCCAGCGGTGGAACGAGGTGCCGCAGTCCCACAGGGGGCCGAAGATGAGCTTGGTGCCGTTGCCCTGCTGCTTGTGCATGTAACAGCTGCCCGAGAACGCCTCGGGGTTGTCAACCACTTCCTGCACAATATAATATATGGCGAGAGAGTCGATGTCAATATACTGCTCCCACAGGCGGCTATCCTTGTCCTGGGTGTAGATTGCCGCATCGGCGCTGAGCAGGAACGACGTGATGTAGTCGCGCTACGCGCCGCTCAACACTTCGGGCGAATGCGGGGTGACCCAAAACGGCATGCCGTTGCCCTCGGTGAACGTGATGTTGTCAGGCTCGACGTAATTGTCGATTTCTAGCAGCCAGCCGCCGGTGACCTTAGCCGGGTCGGTCTCGTTGTCCTGCTGTTCTGCGATGTTGACGCGGTCCTTGGCAACGCGTATTTTCTCGGCGAGGAAATACAGCCCGATGTACTCGCCGTTGAGCACTACCTCGACAGGCTCAAGCCGGGGGTTCCACGCCATGCCCATGCGGCGGCCTATCTCAAACGGCAGCGCGTCGTTCATCTTGCCCATCCAGTACTCGGCGTTGGCCAGCAGCACCCAGTGCTTGCTCTTGGGCATGCCCAGCAGGTTGCGCTTGTTGTTGAGCTTGAGGCGGTAAGGTTTCTTCTCCAGATTGGTCCAGGTGGCATTGCCGTGACCCTTGATAAGCATGGTGTCGGGTTCCCGAGACGAACCGATGGACTCATAGCCTTCCAAGCCAAGCGCGTCAATCCACCAGAGGGCTTGAATGTATTCCTCCTTGCTCACTATCTTGCTGCCGCCGGCGGTGTTGATGTGCAGCACAGGCAAAGTTCCTGAATATGTTACTGGATTGCGGTCATGCGCCTGGGGTCTGTTTGAACCGCCCTCGGGCTCATAGACAGACCGCTCACTGCACGCTGCCAGCAACAATGACATTACGGCCAATGCCGCCCAGGCGGCCTTGCGGCCTGCCAGGGGGTGGCAAATATTTCTGTTACTCATACAAATTAGTGAAGACATTATTCTTGTGTATGGTGCGCATCGCGCTCTGCAGATAGGTGTACATTGACGAATTGGTAAGGTTGTCGAAAATGTTATCGCAGCAGATGAGTTTCATCGACTGGATGTTGTTCCCGCTACCCGATGTGCCTGTGAAATAGATGTGTCCATAGGCCGTCGTGTAATGCGAACATCCAATTCATTGACATGTGCAGAATTGACGGTGTGTTGAATTGCGCCATCCCCGTTGTCTGTTGCAGCCTTTTTATTTTAATTGGCGTACGAAAAAACTCAATTTTTTACTTGTCGTGCACCGGGCGGATGGACATGTGGAAGGCCCTCACGTGGTCGCGAAAGGCGCAACTTCCATCTGCCCCGCCCCATATTACGCACCACGAGGTCACTACTCCGGGATTGATGTCATAGCCTCGTAGGCTACTCTTCTTCCAACTCACGTCTGCTGTCCAGTAAAAGGCATAGCTGTTAACATGGGCAGGGCCTCCGAGAAACCTGTTGTGCTTATCATCTGTGGGGTCGGTGTATAATCCTGCGATTGGAATGGCGATGCTGTTGCCATTGGGGCCTGTCACCTCATACCAGCTGTGGCCGCCTTGTTCCAGCATGGTCCAATGGCACTTTGTCGCCAGCTCCAACATTTCGTTATAGGAGGGCATGCGCCACCCGTCACCCCAGTGGACGGCCACGACATCCAGATCACTGCCGCCGATATTGTTCGGGGGAATCTTGCCGCCGTAGTTGTCGGTGTTCCAGGTATAGCCATTTTCGTTATAGCCGATGCCCTCTCCCGACCACAACGCGCCCGTCGGGTCGCCCCAGGCGAAATAGCCGCCGTAATCCGTGGGCGAGTTGGCGCCCAGGTTGCAGCTCGACCACAGCACCGACAGGCCCAGGTCCACAGCCTCGACGGCGTCAGACTTTTGAAGATTATACACAGGCGGTTCGGTGATGACATCGGGTTCGTCATCGTTGCCGCATCCGGTCGCCGTTATCAGGAGGGCAGCCATTGCGAATAAATAATTGAAAGTTTTCATCATTTTCATTTTTTTATTGGTTCGGTTGATTGTCTTCTGGTTTGATGCGCACCGGGCGGATGGACATGTGGAAGGCTCGCAGGTGTTCATTAAATATGTTCAGGCCCGTCAAGTCGCCTCGTCCAGCAGCACACACAAACATCCATGCGGTAGCCACCCCCTGATGAATGCCATAGCCCCTGGTTGTTGAGGTGCCCGGATATTTGCAAATGGTTGATGTCCAATACCATCCCGAGGAGTTGGTGTTATAGGGACCATCCATCAAATAGGAGTAGGTTTTATGAGAGGTTATGGAGTAAAGCCCGGACAGCGGAATGATGATGCTGTTGCCGTTGGGACCGATGACCTCATACCAGTTGCGGCCATCCTGTGAACGCAGTTTCCACTCGCAATTTTGGCTCAATTCCAATGCTTCGGCAGCGCTTGGAGTGCGCCATTCATTTCCCCAATGCTGTGTCACAACGTCAAGGTTGGTGCCGCCAATATTTTCCGGGGGATTGATGCCGCCGTAGTGGTTGGTTTCCCACATGAAAGCGCCCGCCTGCATGTAAATGCCGCTTCCGTCCCATAGCGTGCCCGACGGGTCGCCCCAACCGAAGTAGCCGCCATAGTCCCCGGGTTTGGAGGCGCCCAGGTTGCAGTTGGCCCACAGCACCGACAGGCCCAGGTCCACAGCTTCGAGCCCTTCGGGCTTATCAAGCGAGAAGGTGGGCGACGCGGGTGCGTCCGGGTCATCTGGCTCGATGTCCTTGAGGGTGCGGAACTGGTAGGTCTTGAGTATCGTGCTTTCCTTGGAAACACCGTTCTCCATCTTACTGCGGACAATCTGCACAAAGCACACTGTCTGGCCTGAATATTGAGTATGGGACGACGCGTAATCATTATATATGCTGTCGCATTTCCAAAGCAGTGACGCCTCGATGTCCGTAGAGTTTTGCTGCGGATCATAAGCCCCCACAACGGCCTGAATGCGTTTGACCGTCGTTGATATCACACTCTCTGACCCGCTTGCAATAGCGCCTTCGGCCTCAGCGTTGTCGGACAACTCAAGCGGCACCTGGGACTGAATCAGCATATAGTACTTGTATGTCGCCGCAGGCTCATCGTCATTCCCGCACGAGGCGGCCAGCAATAACAACATGGCGAAAAAAGAAATATACCAAAGATGTTTCATGACTTCTAAAAAATTAATTATTGAGCACAAAATTATGCGCCTTGAAAACATGTTGAGATTCTTCAAACATTCATTGACAAAGTATTGTCTCACTTATACAAATTTGCGAATCTTCGCATCCATTGCTTTGCTGACAGATTTCACCTTTCGACTCTTGGCATATATCAATAGATAATGGATGAGTAATACAACACTTGGTGTCTATATTGCCTGAAGCCTCGCAACATTGATCGTTATCTGATTGAGTTTCTGGACAGACATTAGTGCACAAGCATGTATTGTCTCCTGTTAATAGGCACAGGTCTCCAGTACAGTTTTTATCACTTGCGCATGGATTATCTGCTTCTGATAGACATTGATTATTCCCAGAAAAACAACCGCCTGGGTCTGCGCTTGTATTACAATCAGGAAATGTTGGGGGGCAATGATCTGATACCTCTCTGCCACCATTCTGGCTGCCAGTTAGATTTGTCACCACTTTTGGGGACAGCAATAAATCCTTTTTGTCTAATTCCTTAATTCCGCAGCACTTTAGTTTAACTATTTTTATAAGTTCCTGAGCAA